>ENA-OQEN01000594-OQEN01000594.1-human-gut-metagenome-genome-assembly--contig:-NODE-594-length-15587-cov-6.949030_pt1 | contig 15587 bp, 21 predicted proteins | sample MGYA00242791_ERZ504627 | MGnify/ENA primary metagenome ERZ504627 (study PRJEB26092, sample SAMD00036316) | human gut metagenome | host: Homo sapiens | study: EMG produced TPA metagenomics assembly of... | reverse complement strand
CATGAAAAGGAGGAATAACAATAAATCCGTTCAAAAGAAAGAAACCGCTCCCGAGCCTGCGGCGGTGCAGACTTCGGCGCGCCCTGCGTCGGTCTCGGACTGCTTGACAGCTATACTCCGCTCGGCGGAAATCAGACGCGGCTCTATTACGCCCTGCGCGAAGCGGTGCCGATAATCGACGCCGCCATATTCAAGACCGTCCGCCTGACGGGCGGCTTTGAGGTCAGATGCGCCGACGAACGCCTGCAGCATAAGCTCGACAATTTCGTTCGCAATGTTCCCGTCGGCGGCAACCAGTGCGGACTCGAAAGCTTTGTTTCAACCTATTTCGAGCAGCTGCTGACCTGCGGCACGGCGGTCGGCGAGATGGTGACTGACGCAGACGGGCATATCGCGGCGCTGTTCAACTCGCCGCTTGAAAACATCGAGCTTCGCCGCGCTGCGGACGGAGTCGGGGTGGATATCTTCTCCGCCTCGTGCATCGGGATGCCGTCGCCGGTCAGGCGACCCGAGCTTGTATTGCTGTCTGTGCTCAACCCGCAGCCGGGCGAAGTCTGCGGTTGTTCGATGCTCAAAGGCCTGCCGTTTGTCAGCGGGATACTCATGAAAATCTACAAGACTATCGGGCTCAACTGGGAGCGCATGGGGAACATCCGCTTTGCGGTCACATATAAGCCGCAGAACGACTCGCTCGACCGCGCATACGCCAAAGAGCGCGCCATGCAGGTGGCTAAAGAATGGAGCGAGGCGATGCAGACGGGCGGCGCCGTGAAGGACTTTGTCGCCGTCGGCGATGTTCAGATAAAGGTCATCGGCGCGGACAATCAGATTCTCGACAGCGAGGTGCCGGTGCGCCAGATGCTCGAACAGATAGTCGCGAAAACGGGACTGCCGCCTTTTATGCTCGGCCTGTCATGGTCGTCGACGGAACGCATGTCGACCCAACAGGCTGACGTGCTCACCAGCGAGATCGACGCATACCGCCGCATTCTGACACCCGTCATCGAGCGCATATGCCGCACATATCTGCTCTTCGAGGGAACGCCCTCGCAGGTGACGGCTGAGTGGGACGATGTGACTCTTCAGGACAATGTTGAGCTTGCACGCGCCGAGCTCTATGCGGCGCAGGCGGAAAAAATCAGAAAAGAGATTGAAAACGGGGAGTGATAACTACGCAGAACAGCGTTCTTTCAGGCGCTCCGACTCCGCAGGAGCTGGAGTTTATCAACAATTATACCGTAAAGCCGCTGAGCGCCGACGAGGTCTATACTTTCGGTATCGTGCTTTGCGACAATGAAATCGACAGGGACTTCGAGCGCTTCGATATTCCCGCGCTCGAAAAGCTCGCCGAGCTTTTTGTCGGCAAGACGGGGATATTCGACCACAGCATGAGCGGCAGGGATCAGACGGCGAGGATATTTTCCTGCCGCGTCGAGACGGACGAGAGCAAAGTGACCTCGGCGGGCGAAAAATACACGAAGCTCTGCGCGCGGGCATATATGCCGCGCAGCGAAAAGAACGCCGCGCTTATTGAAGAGATAGACGCGGGGATAAAGAAAGAGACGAGTGTCGGCTGCTCGGTCGGCAGAAGCGTCTGTTCAATCTGCGGCAAGGACGGACGAACCGATCCGTGCGCCCACATAAAGGGCAGGGAGTACGGCGGCAAGCTCTGCCACAGGATACTCTGCGACCCGGCGGACGCCTATGAGTGGTCGTTTGTTGCCGTGCCGGCTCAGCCCGCGGCAGGCGTTACTAAGTCTTACCGCGCGGACGAGCAGACGGTGAAAACAGTCAAACGCCTCTCCTGCGCCAATGAGGGAGTGACCCTCACAAAGGCGGAGGCGGCGGGACTTTACGGCTATATCGACGAGCTCGAACAGCTCGCCCGCGAGGGCAAAGAGTACCGCGAGGAGCTCATATGCGATGTGATACGCATGGGCGCGGCGGCTCTGCCGGATATGCGCGGCGAGAGCCTCTCGACGATATGCGGCACCCTCGGGCTCGAACAGCTCAGAGAGCTCAAAAAGGCTTTCTCGGGCGGCGGAAGACTCAACAGCCAGCTCTCGTCGACAAAGCCCGAAACACATTCGGGCAACAGCGAGTTCAGAATTTAAAGGAGGATAATTATGTCAGTTTCAACTAAAGGTTTCTGTGAAAATGTACTCACGCTCAAGGCGGCAAGCGGACTCAAGGCGGGCGTGCCCGTCGCGGTCAGCGCAAACGATACCGTTTCGGCGGCAGGCGCGGACGCAAAATTTTGCGGCGTCAGCGTGAATGTAAACGGCGGATATGCGGGCGTTCAGCTCTCGGGTGTTGTCACCATGCCCTATACGGGCACGGACGCCCCGGCGGTCGGCTATGCGGCTCTCGCAGCGGACGGCGCGGATGGAGTCAAGGCGAGCACAAAGGGCAACACATATCTCGTGCTCAGCGTCAACACAACCGCCAAAACAGTGAGCTTCATGCTCTGATTCTGAAAGGAGAATAATATGACTGCTTTTGATAATATCAGACTTGAAAAAGGTCTCTATGCTTCCGGTGACTTCACCGGCGCACTCGAAAAAATCGACCCCTCGGAGAACTACAGCGGCACTGCTCTCGAGGGACTTGACGCATATCAGCGCCAGCTCAAACGCTTTGATATCAAGGTCAGCGGAGCGGGCAGCGACGTTGTTGACAAGTTCTTCAAGACCTCCGACTCCGCCGTGCTCTTCCCCGAGTATGTTTCCCGCGCCGTCAGGCAGGGTATGCAGGAGGCAAATGTCCTGCCGCGCATCGTTGCATCAACCACGATTATAGACTCACTCGACTACCGCTCGATAGCCTGCGAGCCGAGCGACGATGAAAAGGAACTCAAAGTCGTCGCCGAGGGCGCGTTTATCCCCGAAACCAGCGTCAAGAGCAAGGCGAACCTTGTTCATCTGAAAAAGCGCGGACGCTCGCTTGTCGCTTCTTACGAGGCTGTCCGCTTCCAGCGCCTCGATCTGTTCACAGTCACCCTGCGCCAGATCGGCGCATATATCGCGCGCACTCAGCTCAGCGATGCAGTCGATGTGCTCATAAACGGCGACGGCAACGACAACGCCGCCTCCAACACCGCCGTCGCATCCGCAGGCAAGCTCACCTACACCGACCTTGTCAATTTCTGGAATCTCTTCGATCCCTATGAACTCAACACGATTATTGCCGCTCCCGCACAGGTCGCACAGATGCTCGGCATTACTGAGTTCAGGGACGCTGCGGCAGGTCTCAATTTCCACGCGACGGGCGAAGTTATAACTCCCCTCGGCGCAGATCTTATAAAGGGCTCGTGTGTGCCCGCGGGCAAGATAATCGGCATCGACCGCAGCTGCGCTCTCGAGATGGTCACGACCGGCCCCGTCTCCACCGAGTACGACAAGCTCATCGACCGCCAGCTTGAGCGTGCGGTCATCAGCTCGACTGCGGGCTTTGCAAGGATATTCGACTCCGCCGCACGCACCCTTACCGTCTGACGGCGGGGGTGAGAGCATGATAACTCAGTGGAGCGTACTCTCTCTGCTCAGGCAGCTGACGGATATCGGCGAGGACGAAGAAAAAGTCTGCCTCGGGATAGCTCTGAGCTCCCTTGAACGTGTGAATTCGCGATTGAAAGCCGACGCGGACAGGGACGATGTCCGCATCGCCCAGGCGGCTGCGGGGCTTGCGTATTACGCTCTTTGCGTGCGCCGCGCGGGTAATTCGGACGGCGTCGAGAGCTTTAAGGCCGGCGATATCACCGTTAAAAAGAGCGCGGACAGCTCGCTTAAATTCGCGGCGTCCGTGCGCGACAGCGCGCTCGCGGAGCTGACTCCGCTGCTGAGCGACGACGGCTTTTTCTGCTGCGGGGTGGAGATATGAATCTCTCAGCGGAATTTGAAAAGTGGGGCAGAACGCTCGTTATCGAGAACACCGACTCCACTCAGACCGCGCCGTTCAAGGGCTTTATTCAGCCGCTGAGATACAAGAACAAGATGTATCTCTACGGCGTAAACACCGAGATAGGCTACAATTCGCAGGGCTATTATCTCTATATCGGTCCGCCCGAGCATGACCTGACGGTCAACGAGGACGCGCTGATAATTGACGGCGATATAAAATACCAGATCGACGCGCGGAGAAGATAAAGTTTGGTGAAAAGGTGCTCTATGTCTGGGCGGTCGTGCGGACGGTCGTCGAGATAACGGAATAACTCAAAGGGTCGTCGGGTTTTCTCGGCGACCCGATAAGGAGGTTTTTATGAGTACAATAAGTGTTCTTCCCTCGCAGATAGCAAACTGGCTGTCCGAGCAGACGAGACTGAGCGGGATAAGATTCATAACTGAATATCCCGCCGTCAAAAAAGAGATACCGCTAAAGCGTGTGACCGTCGCGGTCGGAATAGGGGAGATGGATATAGTCGACAGCTTCACCGCGAACGACGAGGGCGTGCTGGTCAAGAATGAATATTGCCGCCTCGCGAATATAAAAGTCAAGCTCGCTATTCATGTCCCGTATAGCAAGGGCGGCGCGACCTGCCACGATGTGCTGACGACTATAATCGACTGCCTGACCTTCGACACAGATTTGAACGTTGTCGAATCCGGCTGTTCGGGCATCAAGGCGGACAGGGACACCGACGCCTTTGTCCTCGACGCATATATACTCATGCGGGCGGATTTCTGCCCCGCAGACACGACCGGGCTCAACTTCCACTGCTTCCTCGACAAGACTCTGCTCTGCGGCTCGCATATCCGCGATACCGTCAAGCATGTCACCGCCGAGGACAAGGCTCTGTGGAACGCGCCTGTAAAAATCGGCTCATATACGGGCACGGGTGCAAAAAGCCGTTCTGTAAAAGTCGCTTCAAGCCCACCGCCGTATTTGTTTTTTGCAAGAGTATGCCCGCCGCCGTGGCGGATTTCGAGAGCTCTGCGACAACCTGTTATATCGCCGCCGCGACTCAGGCGGGCGGTATGCCCGGACTCAGCATCTCTTCCGACGGTTTCAGTATCAGTTCGGCGAGCGATGTCAACGGGAGCAAAAATCTTCTCAATGCGCTGGGTATGACCTATATATACATTGCGCTAAAAGTATAAAATTGCCGTTTTTGCTGACCTTTTTATCGGACAGAACTTTTTCTTCCCGCTTTCTGAATGTGTCTGTGCATCATTTAGTGCAAATTTTGGGGTGTAATCGGTCGCAAAATAAATATTTTCCCGTTGACAAACATTTGATGTGTTACTATAATTATAAGCATAGATACGAACAAATGTTCGAGAAAGCGAGGAGATGAGCAAATGTCAAAAAGAAGTGTCGAGGCGGCGATGGATTTCTCGTTTCCGACTCCTGAAGAGCGGCGGGCGGCGATGTGCGTCTGCTGCGGCTCGCACTGCCCGGGCTGCGAATCGCCGGACGACTATGCGTGGCGGCGCAGGGATGTTGACCTGTCCGTGCTCGCCGAGAGGTGATAAAAACAAGGCTTACGCCGCGCGAGAGGCAGGTCACGGAGGCATATTGGTTCGACGGCTCGACGATATCCACGATAGCTCAGAAATTGGGCGTGTGCCCGTCGAGCGTGTCGCGGTGCCTCGACAAGGCGCAGAGGAAAATATATGACGCGCTGAGCTTCACTGTAAAGTATCAGCATGATATAGAATCCGTCGAATTTCTGCCGATAGCCGTCAGGCGCGCACTCGCCGTGAGCGCGGCAAAGCGATATGAGCCGAACACCCTGGGCGGGCGTATAAAAAAGCTTCGGTGCAGCGAGAACATAGGCGAACAGCTGCTCTGCGATGCGCTCGGAATGCAGATAAGAACATTAAGAATGGTAGAAAACGGCGAAAAAGAGCCGACTTTGCATCAGCTCGCGCAGCTTGCCGGATTTTTCGGCACAACGGCCGACTATCTTTTGAAAGGAGAAGACAAATGACTTTCAACAGAACTCTTTCACAGCTTGCCGACGAGTATTTTGAGCAGGCGCAGGTGCTCGACGGGATCATAGCAAAGAAAAGAAAACAGCTTTCGGCTCTGACGAATCCCGAGACGAGCGACGAGGCATATAAAATCAAAACTCTGCTCAATGTGCTCTATGCGGAGCACAGGGACGTAATGGAGACGGCAAATTTTCTCAAGGACAACTATTCCGGGGAGGAAAATCAATGAGAGATATAAAAGTAAAAATACTTGCGGACGGAACGGCTCAGGTTGAAGAGCCGTTCTGTTTTTGCGGAGAGCATAACGCGGCGCGGCTTTGCATCACGCTCAACGACGAGCTGAAAACAGACGCTTCGTATTATCTTCTGAGCTTCGATGTCTACGGATTGAGCCGCCGCATCGTGTCGAATATTATCAGCGGCGCAAACAGCACTCCCGCCTATATAACCGGCGGCGTTATATATTGCCCTCTGCCCGAGGCGCTGACCTCAACGGGCGAGCTGACCGTTCAGGTCGAGGCGCATAAGCGCAATGACCTCGAGGTGACAAGAATAACCAAGTCCGCCGTGTTCACCCTCGGCTTCGAGCCGTCCGTTATGGGCATTGACGGCGAGCTTGAAGAGGAGTGCGGCATCCTGCCCGAACTCGCCGCCGCAGTGGAGAGTATGCGGGATTTAAAAGCCCTGTTCGGCGGGACGACCGATTTAAAGGCGGTCATAATAAATTCCCTCGGCTTTACTCCGCAGCTTCGCCCACTCAGTACACCTACAGCACCGCGCAGGTGTCAGCGACGCTCAACGACAATGCGGAATACCGCATGACGGGGCTTCAGACGCTGACGGTTCAGTATCCCGAAGACGCGAACTTCGAGTGCTGGATGCGCCTGAACTTCGCGGCGAGCGGCGATATAACGGTCACTCTGCCTGCGGGCACCGGATATATCGGCACTGCGCCGGATTTTAAAAACGGCGAAACATGGGAGCTGAGCTTCAAAGACAAAATTTGGCGGCGCAGAAGGTCGGTGACGGCACTTGATAGGACGAAGAAAATTCTTTTCGCGTGCCGCGCGGCATATCGAAGGTCTGCCGGATGACTTCACTCCCGTGAGCTTTTTGCAGTCCTCGGGCAGCCAGTATATCGACACCGGACGCAAGCTGACGCAGGATTCTGATATCACCATAGATTTTAGTATAGTCGGTGAAATAAAAAGGAACGCGGGCATATTCGGGTCGCGCCAGAGCGCGTCGAAAAATAATCTTACGCTGTTTCAAACCACGCAACCGTACGCTTTCACCGGCGACTTTTCCGAATATCAAAAACATCGTTTTACGACGAATTCATCATTGGAACGAACAAAAATCCGAATGAACAAATTTGATGTGTGGATTAATGATATTTTAAAAAAATCTTGGAGCGATGTTGCCAACTTCGAGACGCCGACAAACGGACTGATATTTGACGTTGGCAACAACAACTGGACGAACAATAAGGCTGTTATGCGGTTATATAGCTACACCGACGGCGATGCACAGCAGCTTGTCCCGTGTCTCGATGCAAACGGTGTGCCGTGTCTTTATGATCTTATAGGCAAAACGGCGCTCTATAATCAGGGCACAGGCGCTTTTACTTGGGGGTGAAAATATGATATACGGAAAACTGGTCGGCGGCGAGCTTCGCGGCGCGCCGAGACCGATAAGAACAGAAAATGGCGACGTGTTTACCAATGACCCCGCATTGCTTTTACAGTACGGCTACAAGCCGATAATTACGGCTGTTTATCCGTCCGACGGCGGGTATTACACCGAGTCATGGACGGAGACTGAATCCGAGATAAAGCAGATCTGGACAGCCGCTGAGCCGCCCGAGGACATATCGGCGGACGAGGCGCTGGATATCATCACAGGGGGTGCGGATATATGACGAGGACGCAGGCAAAACGCTTTCGCGAGATGATAACAAAAGCCGCCGCGAAGCTGACGAACGCCGAAGCTCTTACAAGTATCAGCCTATTTGAACCGTGGAGCGGCGAAAAAGACTATTCTATCGGCGACAGGGTGCGCGACGGCGGGAATCTATATCGCTGCTACAATGCGATATCCGCCAATCCCACATGGCGTCCGAGCGTAACCCCAGCGCACTGAACGTGTGACGGCAGACGAGGACGGCACGATAGATAACCCGATAACCGCCGCTGCCGGTATGCGGTATTTCAAGGACAAGTACTATATCGACGGCGGCAAAATTTACAGATGCACAAGAGACGACAGCGGCGGCGAGGGCACGGTCATGCACTATCTGCCGTCGCAGCTTGTGGGCATTTACTTCGAGGAGGTGCGAGAGTGAGAATTTGTATATCCGTGGGTCACGGAAAATCGGCGGGCGGCGGCTATGACAGCGGCGCGGTCGGAGGGGACTTCCACGAGTTTCGCATAGCGCGAAAAATCGGTTTTTATATCGCCGAGGCACTCAAAAATTACGGCTGCGATACGGTACTCATAAACTACGATGCCGATATGTATCTGACGGACAGGATAGCCTATGTCAACCGCGAGAACTTCGATCTGGCTGCCGAGATTCATCTGAATGCAGGCGGCGGAACGGGGAGCGAGGTCTATTATAAACACGCCGACGAGGGCGGCAAAAAGCTCGCCGCGAAGATAAGCGCGGGCATTGCGAAGACATTTTCACTGCGCGACAGGGGAGCTAAAACGAAGCTCAATTCCACGGGCGGCGATTATTTCGGCTTCGTCCGCTCGGTGGGGTGCCGCAGTCTGCTTATTGAGACCGTGTTCATAGACAGCTCTTCGGACAGAAAAAATGTCGAAACGGAAGCGGGACAGAAAAAGTGCGGCGAGTCGATTGCCGCGTCGATAGCCGAATTTTACGGGCTTTGCGTGAAAAATGAGCCGCAAAAAGTCGCGCAGTCCGCCGATATCAGAGCGGGCGACCGCGTGAAAATCACAGGCAAAAACTATGCCACGGGTCAGCGCGTTCCGTCGTGGGTGAAGCTCAGAACGCATACCGTCGCAAAAGTCGAGCCGAGCCGCGCGCTGCTCAAAGAGATAACTCGTGGGTCAGGCTCTCTGACTTGAGACTCGCGGCGAGACCGTCCGTCTCGGTCGGGAGCGTTGTTTTTATAAAACCCGGTGCGGTTTACGGCGGCTGCACCTCGGCGCGCGGAAAGCGCGTGCCGGATTCCCAGCTCTCGCCGAAAAAACACACCGTCACGAAAGTTCAGCAGAACCGCGGTACACTCGAAGCCCTGCTCGGCGATATTTCGAGCTGGGTCGCGGTCGCAGTCTCGAGGAGGTGTGATATGAACGCAGAAATAACTGTGGCACTGCTCTCTGCGGCGGGTACGCTCATCGGCTCGCTCGGCGGCATACTCGCGTCGAACAGGCTGACGAATTATCGCATCGCGCAGCTCGAAAAGCGGGTCGACAAGCACAACAATCTCGTCGAGCGCATGGCGGCGGCAGAGGATTCGATAAAATCCGCGCACAGGCGCATAGATGATATCACGCGCAGAAAATAAGGGGGATTTTCATGAGAAAGCTTTTCGAGAATATAACAAAAATATCGGTCGGCACATGGGTCAGGGGTATTTTGTCTCTTGTGTCAATAGTCAATATGGCGCTGACCGCGTTCGGGAAAACACCGGTCAGCGTCGAATACAGCGAACTATATACAATAATAAGTTTGATATTCACATTCATTGTCGGCGCTGCGAGCTATTGGAAGAACAACAGCTTCACTTCGGCGCTATAGAAGCGGACAAATTCATGCACGAACAGCGCATAGCGGAGGGCAAAGATGATAACGGCACTTCTCTATAATATAATGAATATCTTCGGGCTTTATCTCGCGGCGGTTTTAGCTGTGATATGCCGTATATTAGCCATTCGCTGAAATAACACGAGCCGCCGCGGGGAAAACATCTCCGCGGCGGCTTTTTTGCTTCTTTTCTCTTCAAAAATGCTTGCAGATGCAACACTCTTGCGGTATACTGTTACATATTATATAAGTCAAATGTCCGCATAGCGGAAAAATATATTTTGGAGAGAAGAATATGCTGGATTTAAAACAGACCGACAGAATGCTCAGAAAGCTTGAGCGCTTTGTCGATATCATCGAGCCGATGATTTTTGAAAAAGTCGGCGAGCCGGGCCCCGTGAGCGCGTTCGCAACCCTCGAGCGTTTCCACTGCATCCCGGAGGACAGCCTTTTTGACCCCATCGAAAAGGGCTACAAATGGGGCGAGGAGTTCGGCTATTGCTGGTTCAAGACCGATTTTGTCGTCCCCGACGGACTCGGCGGAAAAGATATTTTTATCCGCCCGCACATCTCGGGCTATGAGGGAACCTCTGGGTTGACGGAGTGCCCTACGGCAACTTCAGCACGAAGATAGTTTTCACCGGCCACGGCAACCACTACTGCGACCTGCTCAAAAAGGACGCAAAGGCGGGCGAGAAGATAGCCATCGACCTCGAATATTACGCGGGCCATTCCTATAAGGGCTGCCACCCGACCGAAAACAACCCTCTGCTCACATATGATTTTTCATACGAGGGCATCGATATCTGCGTCAAGAACTATGCTATCCAGGAGTTCTATTTCGATCTGCGCACCCTCGTTCAGCTCGTCAAGAACCTGCCGGAGAGCTCTTTCAGACGCGCTTCCGTTATAAACGAGCTTGAAAAAGTGTTCAAAGAGATATATCAGTCACCCGACGATGTTGACCGCGACGAGTTCATGGCGGCTCTCGAGAGAGCGAAGCCTATCTCAAAAAAGCGCTCTCCGTCAAAAACGGCGACGATGCACCGAAGGCTGCGCTCATCGGACATTCGCATATGGATACCGCGTGGCTCTGGCATGTCGGCGAGACAGTCAAGAAGTGCGCGCGCACCTATGCAAATCAGCTCGCGCTCATGGACGAGTATCCGGAATATAAATTTATCCAGAGCTCATCGTGCCACAGCGACTTCCTGCGCCGCAAATATCCCGACCTTTTCGCGCGCATTCAGCAGAAGGTCAAAGAGGGCAGATATGAGCCAACGGCGGCGTGTGGGTCGAGTGCGACTGCAACATAACCTCCGGCGAGTCGATGGTCAGACAGTTCCTCTGGGGTCAGAGATTCACGAGAAAATATTTCGACTTCACCTCGAATTGCTTCTGGCTGCCCGATACCTTCGGCTACAGCGCGGCTATCCCGCAGATAATGAAAGGCTGCTGCGTCGACTATTTCCTGACAACTAAAATTGACTGGAACGACACCAACACTTTCCCGCTTGATACTTTCTATTGGGAGGGTATCGACGGCACAAAGGTGTTCACCCATTTCAACCGCACCCATATCTGGCCCGATGCGAGGATCTCATGACCTATGTCGCGGGCACTCCCTCGAACAGTCATTCATGCATCAAGGATAAGCGTGTCACCGACACCCGCGTTATCTCCTACGGCTACGGAGACGGCGGCGGCGGACCGCAGTTCGAGATGATCGAGGCGGCAAAACGCTGCGCCGATCTCAATGGCTGCCCGAAGTCCGAGCACAAGCTCGTTGGCGAGGCAATGAAAGAGATTGAGAGAGACGCGGTCGAGCCCGATACATACGCAGGCGAGCTCTATCTTGAGCTGCATCGCGGTACGCTCACAAACCAGCATGTCATAAAGCGCAACAACCGCAAGGCTGAGTTCGCGCTCAGAGATCTTGAAATATTTACCGTAAACGACGCAGTGAAGAACAATAAGACGGCGGACAGTGCGGATATCGCTCCGCTCTATGAGAAGCTGCTCGTCAACCAGTTCCACGATATCCTCCCCGGCACCTGCATCCCGCGCGCCCATGAGGAGTCCCGCGCCATGACCACCGCGCTCATAACCCGCGCCCGCGATCTTGTCAAAGAGCTCGCTCAGAGCGACAAGGAGGACTGCGTGACCGTCACGAACACCCTTTCTTTTGACCGCTCCGATGTCATTGTTCTCGACTACAGCGGCAAGATAGTTGACGGCGGCTACAGACAGCAGGTCTACACCGATGTCAGAGGCAACAAAAAGCTCATGGTCGGCGGCGTGACCGTCCCGGCGTTTTCGAGCGTTACTCTCAAGCTCGTCGACGGTAAGCCCGAAGAAAACAGCGTGTTCAGCCTCGATGATAACAGCCTTGAGACTCCGTTCGCGTCCGTCAAGTTTGCGGATAACGGCACGATTTCTTCCTTTGTCGATAAGCGCGCCGACCGCGAGATCTGCGGCGATGGATATAACCTCAACACCTTCATCATGGCGGAAGATTTCCCGTCCGAGTGGGATAACTGGGATGTTGAAGCCGATATCGAGATGAAGTTTGAGGATGTCTCGAAGCTTGTCAGCCGCGAGGTCGTTTCAAACGGCTCTGTTGCGCTCGTTATCCGCAGCAAGTATGCGATAAGCGGCAAGTCGACCGTTACGCAGGATATGATATTCTTTGCGGACAGCGCCGAGGTGCGCTTCGACACCGTCATGGATTGGCAGGATAACCACCGCTTCCTCAAGACTGCGTTCGATACTTCTGTCAGGCAGGAGTTCGCCCGCTTCGATGTCCAGTTCGGCAATGTCAAGCGCCCGACCACACGCAACAACAGCGTTGAAAAGGCAAAGTTCGAGGTGCTCAACCATAAATATACCGACCTCTCCGAGACCCGCTTCGGCGTTGCCGTTCTCAACGACAGCAAGTACGGCATCAGCGTCAACGGCGGCAAGCTGCGCCTGTCTCTGCACAAGGGCGGTCTGCGCCCCGATTTCAAGGGCGACAGAGGCGTTCACCACTGCGTCTATTCGTTCCTGCCGCATGACAGCGGCTTCGATGCCGAGAATGTTATCCGCCCGGCATATGAGCTCAATGTTCCCGCCGCGGTGACTGCCGGCGAATATTCGGCTCAGAAGCTCATGAGCATCGACGCCGACAATATATTTGTCGAGGCTGTCAAGCCCTGCGAGGATGCTCAGCGTGCATTCATAGTTCGTATGTATGAGGCAGAGGGCACCTTCACCAACGCAAAGGTCAGCTTCTTCGACGGCGCAAAGAGCGTGAAGATAACCAATATGCTCGAAGAGGAGCAGGGCGAAGTAGAGAGCATTGCGCCCGCGAAGCTTCAGTTCAGACCCTTCGAGATAAAGACCCTCAAGGTCACTTACTGAGGAGGAATATCATGACGGTTGAAAAGCTGGAACTCAAAAGTAATCCCGGGGCGACACTCACCGCGTATCTGCTCGATACATCAAGAGAAATGCCGAATATGACCGACCGCCCGGCGGTTTTGGTTATTCCCGGCGGCGGATACTATATGTGCTCCGACCGCGAGGCTGAGCCGATAGCCATGCGTTCGCCGTGCACGGATATAACACTTTCGTCCTGCGCTATACCGTGGGCGAGGGCAAGGATTTCAAGATGCCCCTTGCCGATGCCGAAGAAGCGCTGACGCTTATACGCGAAAGGGCAGAGGAGTGGCATGTTATAAAAGACAAGATAGCCGCCATCGGCTTTTCCGCCGGCGCGCATCTTGCGGCAGCCCTCTCGACTCTCAGCGGCACAAGACCCAACGCGTGCATGCTCGGCTATCCGTGCATCCTCTCCGAGATAAGCAGTATTCTGGCGTTCCCAGTGCCGTCGCTCGAAGAACATGTGGATAGAAATACTCCGCCCACATTCATCTTCGGCAGCGCGTCGGACAAAACCGTCCCGATAATAAACTCCATAAAATATGCCGAGGCGCTCACGAAAAACGAAGTGCCGTTCGAGATGCATATTTTCGCCAAGGGCTGGCACGGCTTCTCGCTGTGCACCCCGAGCGTCTGCGATAACCCTAAGTCGGTCATAGAAAATGCCCGCGCTTCTCAGTGGGTGAAGCTCTGCACCGATTGGCTCTCGGATACCTTCGCCCTCGGCGAGATGTAATAAAAATAAAATGAGTCTCCGTATATCGGAGGCTCATTTTTATACCCGTTTTTTGTCTTTAAAATACCTAGCTGTCTTTTCGCCTCATTGAATCCGGAAGCGGGATGTGGTATAATCTACCCGTTACTAAGTTCGGAGGTGGCTTTTTATGGATAAAAAGATAGCGGTCCTGACAGGCGGAACGTCAGGCATAGGCATGCAGACCGCGCTCGCGCTCAAAAGTGCGGGCTATACCGTTTATGAACTCAGCCGCCGTGCGCAGGGTGTCGAGGGACTCAACCACCTCGTCGCCGATGTGACGGACGAAGCGGCAGTGAAGAAGGCGGTCGATGAGATAGTCGCTCGAGAGGGCAAGATAGATGTGCTCGTCAACAATGCGGGCTTCGGCATCTCGGGCGCAGTTGAGTTCACAAAGACCGAGGACGCCAAGCGCCTTTTTGACACGAACTTTTTCGGCATGGTGAATATGAACCGCGCCGTCGTTCCGGTTATGCGCGAAGCGGGGCAGGGGAGAATAGTCAATATCAGCTCCGTCGCCGGGCAGATTCCGATTCCGTTCCAGACCTATTATTCCGCAGCTAAAGCGGCGACAAATTCATATACCATGGCTCTTGCAAACGAGCTTCGCCCCTACGGTGTCACCGTCTGCGCGGTTCAGCCGGGCGATATAAAAACGGGCTTTACAAAGGCGCGCGAAAAGACGGTCGACGGCGACGATGTCTACGGCGGACGCATCGGACGCTCAGTTTCCCGCATGGAGCATGACGAGCAGACCGGCATGGATCCCGCGGTCGCAGGAAAATTTATCGCCAATGTCGCCATGAAGAAAAAGGTGAGCCCGATATACACCATCGGCGCGAGCTATTCGTTCCTGACCTTCCTCACCCGCCTCATGTCGTGGAAGACCATGAACAAGATAATCGGCGCGATATATGCAAAATAAGCGCAAAATCTGAATAGAGTCTCCGTTGCCGGGCGCGGCGGAGACTTTTTTAAGAAAAACTGAAAAAAATTGCAAATAAGGCTTGACAGAACGGAGAATTTATAGTATATTAGTCTGCGTCGTCGGACGAAAAACGATCGATCAGGGAGCATAGCTCAGCTGGGAGAGCACTTGCCTTACAAGCAAGGGGTCACAGGTTCGAGCCCTGTTGTTCCCACCAAAATGGCCCGGTAGCTCAGTTGGTTAGAGCGCTAGCCTGTCACGCTAGAGGTCGACGGTTCGAGACCGTTCCGGGTCGCCATTATTTCGCCGAAATCCGGCTATGCCGGTTTTCATATATTTGCCTCTGTAGCTCAGTTGGTAGAGCAGCGGACTGAAAATCCGCGTGTCGCTGGTTCGATTCCGGCCGGAGGCACCAACTGTGCGGATGTAGCTCATCCGGTAGAGCGCCACCTTGCCAAGGTGGAGGTAGCGAGTTCGAGCCTCGTCATCCGCTCCATTCTCTTAATGCCAATAAATTTAATTGGTATTTTTTTGACAGAGAGAGCGTACAATTCAATACGGCGCCATAGCCAAGTGGTAAGGCAGAGGTCTGCAAAACCTCGATGCCCCAGTTCAAATCTGGGTGGCGCCTCCAAAAATAAGAGCATTGCTTTGCAATGCTCTTTTTTTCAACGAAATAAATCCCTTTCGGGATTTGTGAAATGCCCTGCGGGCGTGAAATACGCCTGCGGCGTGTGAAATCGCTGCGGCGGTGAGGGATTTATTTCATTTCAC
>ENA-OQEN01000593-OQEN01000593.1-human-gut-metagenome-genome-assembly--contig:-NODE-593-length-15595-cov-5.806051_pt1 | contig 15595 bp, 18 predicted proteins | sample MGYA00242791_ERZ504627 | MGnify/ENA primary metagenome ERZ504627 (study PRJEB26092, sample SAMD00036316) | human gut metagenome | host: Homo sapiens | study: EMG produced TPA metagenomics assembly of... | reverse complement strand
CGGGCCTGACCGTAGAGCAGGACGAGCAGGACCGTCGTGATGCCGGCGATGGCGCCGACGCGACGAGGCTGAGCCGAGGTTGTAGCCGATGTAGCGCAGGGCAAAGGCCACTGGTTCCGGGTTGTTGAGCTCGGTGTAGGGCACGATGCCCGTCAGCACGCCGGCGACGACGACATAGAGGGCCGTGCAGATGACGAGCGAGCCGATGATGCCGATTGGCAGGTCATGTGCGGGGTTCTTGCACTCCTCGGCGCTCGTCGCGACGGCGTCGAAGCCGATGTAGGCAAAGAAGACGATGCGCGCCGCCGAAGATGCCCGAGACGCCGAACGGCATGAAGGGCTCCCAGTTCATCGTGTCGACGTGCGGGATGGCCAGCAGCAGGAAGATGGCGATGGCCGTGAGCTTGACGCCGACGAGGATGCGATTGAGCTTCGTGCTCTCCTGCGTGCCGCGGATCAGCAGGATGGAGAGCAGGAGCGTGATGAAGATGGCGGGGATGTTGATGATGCCGCCGTCTGCCGGCACATGCGTGAGCGCGTGGCCGGATCGATGCCGGCCGAGAGCAGCAGGCCCGTGACGTAGCCGGACCAGCCCGAGGCGACGGCACTCGCGGTGACGGTGTACTCGAGGATGAGGTTCCAGCCGACGATGAAGGCGATGAATTCGCCGAGCGAGGCGTAGGTGTAGGTGTAGGCGCTGCCCGACGCCGGCACGATGGAGGAGAATTCTGCGTAGGCGAGGCCCGCGAGCGCGCAGGCGAGACCGGAGACCATGAAGGAGATCGTGACGGCCGGGCCCGCGTACTTCGCGGCAGCGACGCCTGTCAGGACAAAGATGCCGGTGCCGATGACACAGCCGATGCCGAGCAGGATGAGGTCAAAGGCGCCGAGCGTCTTGGCCATGCCTGAGTGGGCCGCCGTCTCGCGCATCTGCTCGATGCTCTTGGTGCGGAATAAGTTCATACTTACCATTCCCTTTTCTTTTTCTCTCTTGAGATTTACAACATTACTAAACGTTACTATTATAAGTAAGGAAAAAGCCTCCGTCAATACGACAGAGGCTCTCTGCAGCAAAATATGCGGGAAAGCAGGTCAGGCGCGGATCCACTCCTTGAATTTCTCGGGTGAGCTGTTGATGACGAGCTCTTCAGGGAAGTCGGCCTCACGGATGACCTCTTCCGACAGGGAGTGGTTGCCGACATCGAGGTCGATGTGCGCATCACTGCCCATGATGACGTGCGTGCCGTACTTCTTGCAGGCCTGCAGCATCTTCTTGGCGAGGTCGCGCGAGCGGCGCGGCTGCGCCCGGGCGGTAGGAGCTGTTGTTGCACTCGAGCAGGACGTGGCGCTCTGCGGCGGCTTGGCAATCTGGTCGAAGTCGACCGGGAACTTCGGGTTGTCCGGATGGCCGATGATCTTGACCTGTGGGACCCACATGGCGCTCATGATGGCTGTCGTGTTGTCGAGCTCCGTGCCCGGATTGATGCAGGGATCGTGCAGGCTCGCGATAGCGTAGTCGACGGAGCGCAGCGCCTTCTCCTCGAGGTCGACCTTGCCCGTCGTGTTCAGGATGTTGAGCTCTACACCCATGAGGAGCTCTACGCCAGCCTCTTTGCCGTAGGCCTCGCGATCGAAGATGCGCAGGTTCTCGAAGTAGAAGCGGTGCGTCGAGCCCGGCATAGCCGGTGCGTGGTCGGCGATGCCGACGAGTGCGAGGCCCTTCTTGCTGCCCGCCGCAATCATCTCGCGGATCGTGTTATAGGCATGGCCGCTGGCCAGCGTGTGCATGTGGACGTCGAGTAAGTCTTTCATAATAAAATCCCCCAAACCAGTTGATGTATCCTGTGACCATTATACCACGCATGGAGGGGGTCAAAAATTTTTTCAAGAAATTTGTATTTCCCTGTTGACATTTCGAGGGGACTCCTTTATAATAAATCTTGTCGTTAAGACATGGGGTTATAGCTCAGTTGGTTAGAGTGTCTCGTTGACATCGAGGAGGTCACAGATTCGAATTCTGTTAACCCCACCATTTAGAAAGATGAGGTTTCGTCGAACGGCGGAACCTTTTTTGTTTGCTCGCTTAGCTCAGTTGGCTAGAGCATCTCCGTCACATGGAGGGGGTCGGGGGTTCGAATCCCTCAGCGAGCACCATATGGATAGTTCAAGCCGTGCGCGTTGCGCACGGCTTTTATTTTTATCAAAATGAATAGAAAGCATATTGACATTATATGCTTTTACTGATATGATAATGCTCATAAGATGAGTTGACCAAACGAATTGGAGACTTTGAGCAGCATATGGATCTCGTCCGGAAGGATGGCAATGGAGCCATAAGGGCACAGTTATTTTTTCGCACCGTTCCATAGGCTTGCTTAGAGTCTCCTTTTTGCGTACATAAAAGCACGGATATGCGTCAATGAAAGGATGTTGGATAATATGGCAATCAAGGATCAGGATATCGCAAGAGAACGAGAGAAGGTAGAATTCAAGCGCGCGATGGACCCGTGCCCGATCGACTTTTCGGAGCTGCAGACGACGACCCGCGCGCCAATGGCGAGCAGAAGGAATACGAGGGCCGCGATGCTCGAATTTCAATCGCCGCAAGAAGTACAACGACGAAGAGGAACCGCAGTTCACGGCGAGTTCCTGACGGGCGAGCTCCCTGTCGAGCCAAACCGCTACCGTCTCGTCTGGTCGCGCCACTGCCCTTGGGCCAACCGCATCTCGATCGCGATTGACCTCCTGGGACTCGACAAGGTGATCTCGAAGGCGTCGTCGACCCACTGCGCCCGGCTGGCGTCGTCGGTGACTGGTTCTTCACGCTGGATCCGGATGAGAAGGACCCCGTTCTCGGCGTCCACTCGCTCGGCGAATGCTACCGCAAGGCGGACCCGGCGTTCGACCAGCGCGCGACGGTGCCGGCTCTCGTCGATGTCAAGACGAGCAAGGTCGTCAACAACGATTACCACGTCCTCGATGCGGAGCTCGCTGTGGCTTTCAAGAACTATATCGCCGAAGATGCGCCGGATATCTATCCGGAGGAGCTTCGCGAGGACATCGATGCACTCAACATCATCCTCTACGCTGACGTCAATCTCGCCGTCAACCTCGCAGCTCTCGTCGGCACGCAGGAGGAGTACGAATTCTACTATAATAAGATCTTCGATCGCCTGGACTGGCTCGAGGAGCGCCTCTCGACGCGCCGCTATCTCATGGGCGATACGATCACGCTGCCGGACATTCGCCTGTTCGTGACGCTCTCGCGCTTTGATCTCGTCTTCTATCAGAAGTACTTCGTCAACAAGAAGCGCCTCGTCGACTACCCGAATCTCTGGAATTACGCCAAAGACCTTTACTCGAACCCCGCGTTCGGCAATAACACGGATTTCGATTCCATGCGCAAGCGCTTCTACTATGTCGATCACACACCGTTTGCCGACCTCAAGCGCATCGTGCCGAAGGGACCCGATGACAGCCGCTGGCAGGAGCCGAATGACCGCGCGGAGAAATTCGCCAGATAATCTGCTGAGATGAGTATGACAGGTAGCAGAGGAGGGAACCTGTATGGACCAGAATACGACTGCTGTCGTCCGCCTTATCGAGGCGACGGAGCTCTCGGGGCGCGATGACCTCGTCGCCCAGGCCAAGCGGGCCTTTCTCGACTATCTGGCAGCACTGCTGGCAGCTCGGCGCGAGCGGCTGTGGAGAATCTGCGCCAGATGACGGATGAGGGTCGCGCATCTGACAGGGCAAGGCTTTACGGCTTTGCCTCGCATTATCTCGATTTTGACGATGCGCAGGCCAATATCGCCGGTCACTTCAGCACGGTGCTCTATTCGGCATTGCTGGCTGTGGCAGAGCCGGGCGATGCAGTCCGCGATTTCCTGGCAGCTTACGTCGCTGGGGCCGAATTGGAAGGACAGCTCGGCGCGCGGCTCAATCCGGAGCATCGGCGGCAGGGGTGGCATTCCACTGGCACGGTCGGCACCCTCGGTGCTGCTGCGGCCATCGTGCGGCTGCGGCACCTGACGGGGGAGCGGGCGGCAGAGGTGCTCTCGCTGGCGGGGACGCAGTCCTCGGGCATGGCTTTTGAGGCGGGTTCGGACGGCAAGCCGCTTCATGCTGGCTTTGCGGCAGAGCGTGCCGTGACGGCGCTTCGCCTCGTTGAGGCGGGCCTGACGGCGCGGACGAATCTGTTCGACGATGCGACGGGCTGGTTAGCCGTATTCACAGATGGCCGCCGGTATCTCGATGCGGCGCGCATGCAGCGGGAATGGCTGAACCCCGCCCAGATTTTGGAGCCGGGACTCTGGATGAAGCGCCACATGTACTGCTCAGCAGCCATCTGCGCAGCAGATGGTGCCGAGCAGCTCTATCAGCAGGGACTCCGCATGGCGGATGTCTGCTCTGTCACAGCGCATTTCCCGCCGGGCGCCGACAGGGCGCTGCGCTACACGCGGCCGCAAACGGGTCGCGAGGGTCAGTTCTCTGTCGAGTTTGTCATCTGGCAGATCTTGCAGAACGGCACGGTCGAGGATGCGTACTTCAGGGAGAACCGGGTGCCGCAGGCATTTCTCAGCGATTTGCCCAAGTTCCATCGTGCCTACGATGTACCGCCGCTACCCCTTGCAGAGCGTGCCGTTCCTCTGACGGCTGCATCGCGAGACGGGCGGCACTGGCAGGCCGATGTGCGCGACCCACAGGTCGCCGCGGCGGCCCCTGACGGTTGAACAGGGACAGAAGAAGTTAGAGCGGGCGGCAGGACAGATACCGGCCCGCGACATCATCGATATGACTGGCAGCTGGCCTGAGGGTGTCCTCGGCCCCTGCCTTGACTGGATAGAAGGAGAGATCTTCCATGAAAATACCGAATCGATTTGCATGCGTGCTGATGGCGGCGCTGATGGTCATAGGCCTCGGCGCACTGGCCGGCTGCGGCAGTGACACGGAGGATGGCAGTGCCAGCGTCAACAAGGATGCCAAGACGGTCGTCGTGGCGACGCGCGGAACGGTCAAGCCGTATTCCTATACAGATGATGACGGCAAGCTGACGGGCTACGATGTCGAGGTCCTCAAGGAAATCGAGAAGCGCGACCCGAGCCTTCACTTTGAATTCAAGCCGATGGCTGTCGATGCGGCCTTTGTGGCCATGGATTCCTCGCAGGTTGACATGATTGCCAACCAGATGCGCCATTCGCCGGCGCGCGACGAGAAGTACATCTTCCCGAAGGAACTCAATAACTACACGGTGCGCAAGCTCGTCGTGCCGAAGGATGATGATGAGACGAAATCCCTCGACGATCTCAAGGGCAAGAAGGTAGCCGTCACGACGAATTCGGAATTTGCCGACCTCGTCAAGAAGTTCAATGAGACGGCCGATACCCCGATTGAGATTGTTTACACGGATAAAGGCCCATCGGAGACGATGAACCTCGTGGCGACGGGCCGTGCACAGGCTGCCGGCGAGTATGAGTACATCGTCTCGGTCGCACAGAAGGACAAGAATCTGCCCATCAAGACGGTGGGGCCGACGCTGACGAAGGTGCCGACGTACTTCCTGCTGCGCAAGGACGACGAGATGCAGAAGGTCGCCGATAAGATTGACGCTGCGCTCAAGGCCATGAAGGAAGATGGCACACTCAAGAAGATTTCCGAGAAATACCTCGGTGCGGATTACACAGAAGCGCCGGCTGAATAACCGCGCAGAAAGGAGGAGGCTCGATGGGTACTTATTTTGATGTCGGATATATGATCAAGTCATTTCCGACGCTCTTGGGCATGGTCCACATCACGCTGCTGGTGACGATCTTCTCGGCGATTGTCGGCATCTTGCTCGGCGCTGTCATCGCGGTCCTGCGCATCCAGCGCGTGCCGGTCATCGCGCCGCTCCTGCGCATCTTCATCTCGTTCATGCGCGGGACTCCCTTTCTCGTGCAGCTCTTCCTGGCCTACTTCGGTGTGCCGGAGATCCTTGCGCACGTCGGTATCAGCATGAAGGGCGTGCCGCCGCTGGCATTTGTCCTCGCAGTCTTTACGCTGCACATGGCTGCCTACGGCGCGGAGATCCTGCGCTCGAGCATCCTGGCCGTGCCTGTCGGGGAAAAAGAGGCGGCGATGAGTCTCGGCATGACCACGTTCCAGATGTACCGTCGTGTCGTCCTGCCACAGGCCTTCCACATGGCGATGCCGGCGCTCATCAACACGGTCATCGGCGTCGTCAAGGGCACGAGCTTGATCTTCAACGTCGGCGTCGTCGACATCATGCGCAAGGCGGAGCTCATGGCGGGCAACTCGCAGCGCAGCCTGGAGCTCTATGTCGATGTGGCCGTCATCTACGGCATCTTGATTTTCCTGATTGCGCGCATCGGGCGGTTCCTCGAGAAGCGCCAGAGTCACGGACGGGATCTAGCAGAACTCAGTGAGGCGTAAGTATGAATGGACATAGTTTGATTGACTGGCAATATATCGTGCAGGGGGCTGCGTTCATCGCGCCTTATGTCAAGGTCACCCTGCTCCTGACGCTTTCGAGTGTCTTCCTCGGCGCCGCACTCGGCCTGGTCAGCTGTCTGGCGCAGCGGAGCCGCGTGCCCGTGCTGGGCAAGTTCTTCCGGCTCTATGTCTACATCTGCCGGAGCATCCCCAACATGGTGCTGCTGTACCTCGTCTATTACGGCATGCCGCTGGCCTTCCTGGCACTGCGCGGCAAGACCGGCATCCACGTGCCCATCGAGCACGTGCCGGCCATGGCAGTGGCCATCATCGGGTTGACGCTCCACACGGGCGCATATCTCAGTGAGATCTTTCGCGCGGCGCTCGACTCGGTGCCTGAGGGACAGTTCGAGGCGGCAGAGGCGATGGGCATGACCTCGTTCCAGATGTACCGCCGCGTCATCTTCCCGCAGGCTGTCGTCTTTGCCCTGCCGCTCTTTGCCAACCAATTCCTCTCGACGATGAAGAGCACGAGCATCGTCTTCGTCATCACGGTCATCGAGGTGTTCGGCGCGGCAAAACTCTTCTGTGAGGACAACTCGCAGTATTTTGAAGCGTACATCGTGCGGCTCTCCTCTACTGGGGCATGGGCATCCTGTTTGAATCCCTGTTTACGAAACTCGAGGACCGGCTTTCCTCGTATAAGAGGTGCAAGATATGATAAAACTCGAACACGTGAAGAAGTCCTTTGGCAATCAGGCCATCCTGCGGGACATCAGCCTGACTGTGCCGACGGGTAGTGTGACGGTCATCCTCGGCCCGTCGGGCAGTGGCAAGACGACGCTCCTGCGCACGATCAACTTTCTCGGCAAGGCGACGGAGGCACGCTCTTCATCAATGACCAGCGCTACGACCTGCACAAGCGTCGCGCAAGGATATCCTCGCGGTGCGCCGTCAGACGGCCATGGTCTTCCAGTCGTACAATCTCTTCTCGAATATGACGGCATTGCAGAATGTCATGGAAGCGCTTGTGACGGTGCAGGGCAAGGCAAAGGCGGAAGCGAGAGAGCGGGCGGCAGAGCTTCTCTCTCAAGTCGGTATGAGTGAACACGCCGACAAGTATCCGGCGCAGCTCTCCGGCGGCCAGCAGCAGCGCGTCGGCATCGCCCGCGCTCTGGCGGTCAACCCGCAGGTCATCCTGTTCGACGAGCCGACGAGCGCGCTCGACCCGGAGCTCGTCGGCGAGGTGCTGGCCGTCATCCGCGACGTCGCGCGCAACAGCAAGGTGACGATGATCATCGTCACGCATGAGATCGCCTTTGCACGCGAGGTCGCTGACCAGGTCGTCTTCATGGAGGGCGGCTGCGTCGTGGAGACGGGCGCACCGCAGGACGTACTCGTCCATCCGCGCGAGGAGCGCACGAGAGTGTTCCTCAACCGCTATCTTGGCGGCACGGCACTGCGCGATGGCGCAGGCATCTGACAGGAGGGATGGATCATGATGACGTATCGCGAACTCGGGGAGGAAGACCTCGACATGTACTACCGCGTCCTGCATGAGGGCTACCAGACGGACAAGAAGTATCCGATTTCCTTCTCGGCTATCACGGCGACGCGGGAACAGGAGCGCATATGGCTCGCGAGCAACCCGACGTACGGACTGTTCGAGGACGGTGAGCTCGTCAGCGCACTTTCGCTGCGCATGCCCTGGGGACCGAACCCCGGACCTGAAGGCGTGCCGCACATCGGCCAGGTCGTCACAGCCCCAGAGCACATGCACAAGGGCTATGCTTCAAAGCTCATCGGCCTCGTCACGGAAGAAGTCCTGAAGCAGCAGCTCAAGGTGCCTTCGTGACGCTCGGGACGGCGACGAGTCATCCGTGGCTGCGGAAGATGTACGAGAAGCTCGGCTTCCGCGCCTTCCGTGAAGTGCAGCTGCCGGGCAAGCAGCATCGAACCGTTTATCTTCGCAAAGACCTCGCATGAGGTCTTTTTTGTTGTATTGCCTGCTGTCGATAGTTGTAGGAAACGGTCGGATAGATTGACACTGGGCCCTGCGAGATGATATGATAGATAAGGGAATATCGGTAACTTCTCCAAACTCAAAATGAGACTTTCCGGAGGTAAGACGCCATGATAGGCGGTCGGGGAGTCAATTTGAGTTTTTTCGTCGTGTTTTCACTTCCGCGGTGCAGAGACGCCGCCAGGAAATTGAGGAGGAAATCACTAAATGATCGAGCGTTATACTAAGCCGGAAATGGGCCATCTCTGGTCTATCGAGAACGAGTGGCAGCAGATCCTGAATGTCGAGATGGCTGCCTGCGATGCCATGGCCGAACTCGGAGAGATCCCGAAAGAGGCTGCCAAGAACATTCGCGCGAAAGCAAAATTCGATGTCAACCGCATCCATGAGATCGAGTCGGTCACGCACCACGACATCATCGCGTTCCTGACGAACGTCGCCGAGAATGTTGGTGATGACTCCAAATACATCCACAAGGGCCTGACGTCTTCGGATGTCAAGGACACGGCATACTGCATGATGATGCGCGATGCCTGCACGATCATCCTCGATGACCTCAAGAAATTCCGCGAAGTCCTGCGCCGCCGCGCGAAGGAATTCAAGCATACGCCGTGCATCGGCCGCACGCATGGCATCCATGCTGAGCCGATGACGTTCGGCCTCAAGCTCTTGCTCTGGAGCGCTGAGATCGAGCGCGACATCGAGCGCATGGAGCATGCGAAGAAGATCGTCTCGGTCTGCAAGCTCTCGGGCGCTGTAGGTACGTACTCGAATATCGACCCGAAGATCGAGCAGATGGTCGGCAAGAAGCTCGGCCTGACGCCGGTACGCCTCGCTACGCAGGTCATCCAGCGTGACCGCCATGCTGAGTTCGTCACGTCGATTGCGATCTGCTCGTCGACGCTCGAGAAGATTGCGACGGAAGTCCGCAACCTGCAGCGCACGGATATCCGCGAGGCAGAGGAGTACTTCTCCCCTGGCCAGAAGGCTCTTCGGCGATGCCGCATAAGCGCAACCCGATCAACTGCGAGCGCATCTCCGGCATGGCCCGCCTGAACCGCGGCAATGCTGTCGCTGCACTCGAGGACATCACGCTCTGGCATGAGCGCGACATCTCCCATTCGTCCGTCGAGCGCGTCATCCTGCCGGATTCGTCGATCAACCTCGACTACTGCACGCAGAAACTCACGGACATCATCGACAAGCTGCTCGTCTATCCGGACAAGATGCTCCACGATATGAACCGCACGGGCGGCCTGATCTACAGCCAGCGCATCTTGCTGTCGGTCGTCGACAAGGGCGTGCTGCGCGAGGATGCCTACAAGTGGGTACAGCGCAACGCCATGAAGCGCTGGATGGAAGGCCAGGATTTCCGCACGAGCGTCGAGAACGACCCGGATATCACGAAGTACCTGACGAAGGAAGAGATCGATGACTGCTTCGACTACAAGTACTTCCTGCGCCATGTCGATATGATCTTCGAGCGCTTCGGCCTCTGAGAATCCAATAAGTGAATGAAAGCCTCTTCTCTGCGGGGAGAAGGCTTTTCTATGTTTGTGGAGCATCGCACCGGATGGTCCAACATGCATCATAAAGGAGAGACCATTATGTCAACAGTAGTAGTAACGGGCACCCAGTGGGGCGATGAGGGCAAGGGCAAGATTGTCGACTATCTCGCTCAGCAGGCTGAGACAGTCGTGCGCTTCCAGGGCGGCAGCAATGCCGGCCATACCGTTGTCGTCGATGGTGTAGACTATAAGCTGCGCCTGATGCCGTCGGGTATCCTCTTCAAGGGTTCGCACTGCGTCATCGGCAACGGTGTCGCCTTCAACCCGAAGGTCATGCTGCAGGAGATGGACAACCTCGCTGCACGCGGCATCGACCTCTCAGGCATCCGCATCAGCAACCGTGCCCAGCTCGTCCTGCCGTATCACTGCCTGATGGACCAGCTCGCCGATGAGGCGCGCGGCAAGAACAAGGTCGGCACGACGCACAACGGCATCGGCCCGTGCTATGTCGACCGCGACAACCGCATCGGCATCCGCGTCTGCGACTTCATCGACAAGGAAGAATTCGCCAAGCGCCTCAAGGAAAACCTCGCCATCAAGAACCGCGAGCTCAAATTGCTCTACGGTCATGAGCCGCTCGACTATGAAGAGATCCTCGAGGAGTACAACGGCTATGCGGACCGCCTGCGCCCGTACGTCTGCGACACGATCGCCCTGCTCGACGAGGAGATCAAGGCTGGCCGCAAGATCCTCTTCGAGGGTGCGCAGGCCACGATGCTCGACATCGACTACGGCACGTATCCGTACGTCACGGCTTCGCATCCAATCTCGGGCGGCGTCGGCATCGGCGCCGGCGTGGCCCCGCAGAAGATCGACAAGGTCGTCGGCATCGTCAAGGCCTACTGCACGCGCGTAGGCGAGGGCCCGTTCCCGACGGAACAGCTCAACGCGACGGGCGACAAGCTGCGTGAAGTCGGCCACGAGTACGGCGTCGTCACGGGCCGTCCGCGCCGCACGGGCTGGCTCGACGCCTGCGTCGTCCGCTATGCCGGGATCCTCTCGGGTATCGACTACATGGCCGTCACGCGCCTCGACATCCTCGACAGCTTCGACGAGATCAAGATGTGCGTCGCCTACAAGTACAAGGGTGAGATCCTCAACGAGATCCCGGCCAGCCTCAAGGTCCTCGCAGAAGTCGAGCCGGTCTATGAGACGTTCCCGGGCTGGAAGTGCGATATCAGCAAGGTCCGCAAGTACGAAGACCTGCCGGAGAATGCCAAGAAGTACCTCACGCGCATGGCAGAGGTCACGGGCATCGGTCTCGGCATCGTCTCCGTTGGCCCGAACCGCGACGAGACGATCGTCATCGCCAAGGATATCTTTTGATCCTTGTTTCTTACGGTGAGAGAAGCAGCAGGGGCATCTGCAAATGAGCAGATGCCCCTGCTTTTTTCTGGGGAATACTAGAAGCTGAAGAAAAGAAGAGCCGCAGCTCGTGTGAGCTGCGGCTCTTCTTTTTGGGAGAGGATTGCTTACTTGATGACCTTGAGTGCTTTCCGGTCGGCGAAGACTGCAACGAAGATCAGGAAGATGATACCTTCGATCAACTGCAGGGCCTGCGTCGAGAGTCCGATCATTGTCAGTCCGCTGTACAAGACGTAGAAGAGCAGTGAGCCGACGATGATGTTGCCGAAGCGCACCTTTGCACCACCGGAAATCGGCATGCCGCCGAGAACCAGGGCAATCAGGATTTGCGTCTCGAGCTGGTTGCCGACGTTTGCCGTGGCGGAGCCGTTCTTGACGATGTTCAGGAAGGCGGCGAAGCCGGTCAGAGCGCCTGCCAGCGTGTAGATGAAGAACTTCATGCGTCGGTGCGGATGCCTGCGAACATGGCACCGCGCTCGCCTGAGCCGATTGCCTTGAGGTATGTGCCAAACGGCGTGTAACGGAAGACGAGGTAGCCGACCAGCACGATGGCGACTGTGACGCCGAGCTTGAGCTCGATGCGGTCATAATCGTAGACGTCCATGCTGGCGCGAATCGGGGAGTCAGACGTGAAGTACTTGATGAAGCCGCGGAAGAGGAACATCGTGCAGATCGTGACGATGAAGGAAGCAATCTTGCGGCAGACGTGGAAGTAGGCGTTGATTGCGCCGATGCAGGCACCGGCAGCGATACCTCCGAGAATGGCAACGCCAATGCCATGCGGGAGAGAAGACAGATTACGATAGAGGAAATGCCCAGGATTGAGCCTTGCGAGAAGTCCAGTCCACCCATCGTCATGATGAAGAAGACACCCATCGCGGCAATCATCACGACGTATACCTGGTTCAGGAGCAGGATCAGATTCTTCGGGGCAATCATCTTGCCGTTCGTCAGGAAGATGAACAGGATGAAGATGACGACGAGTCCGACAACAGGGAGATACGTCCGGATCTGATTCATGCGCTTAGCCTTGGCTAGTTCCTCATCTCTTGAAAGTTTTGTTTCGGTCGCATTCATCATGCATCCTCCTTATACCATCTTGGAAATCAACATATTCTCGTTCAGTTCTTTGCTGCGGGCAAGCTCGCCGTTAATGGCACCATCCTTCATGATGATGATGCGGTCGCACATGCCGATGAGCTCCATGAGCTCTTCGGAGATCATGATGACGGACTTGTTCTTCTTCCGCATGCGGTTCATCAGCTGGTAGATGTCCTGTTTGACCTTGATATCGATGCCTCGCGTCGGCGAGTCGAGAACGAGGATGTCGGAATCCTTGCCGATCCACCGCGCCAGCACGACCTTCTGCTTGTTACCGCCGGACAGGTCTGAGACGAATTGGTCGACGTCCTGCATCTTGACGGACATCTGCGTGGCGTATTTCTCGGCGAATGCCGGAGCTTCTTGTCGCTGAGGGATTTCAGCGGGCCGGCGAGGTCGTCGAGTGAAGGGAGCGTGATGTTGTCCTCGATGCTCTGGTTGAGAATCAGGGATTCGTTGTCGCGGTCCTTGGATGTGTAGGCGATGCTGTGCGATATTGCCGTCGGGATATCATTGATCTGTGTCCCGTCGGCAAGCGCTACCGTTCCTGTACGGTCATAGGAGCGCCGAAGACTGCCTTGCCGACCTCGTGCATGCCGGACTCGGACAGGCCGCCGAAGCCGAGAATCTCGCCCTTGTGCAGCTCGAAGGAAATATCGTGGAGGAGGTGTGGGACAGAGACATCCTTTACGGAGAGGACGACCTCATCGGATACCTTCTCGCCGTAGTCCGTGCGGTAGTAGTCGCCGGTGACCTCACGACCGACCATGAGGCGCTTGAGGTCATCTTCGGTGACCTCGCTGCTCTTGACCGTATCAATATAGTTGCCATCGCGCATGATGGTGATGGTGTCGGATTTGTCAAGGACTTCGGCGAGGTCATGCGAGATGAAGATGACGCTGCCTCCCGACGCGCGGATGCGGTCCATCTGCTTGTAGAGTTCCTCGCGGCCTTCCTGAGAAAGCGCTGTCGTCGTCTCATCGATTACGACGATCTTCGGTTCGAAGTAGGTTGCCTTGATGATCTCGATGAGCTTGCGATCCTCGAAATTATACTCGTCAATCTGCTCTTCGGCACGGATGTGCGGAAAATCGTATTTCTTGAGCAGTTCGTTTGCCTCGCGGTTCATCTCGCGCGTGTTCTTGATGCCGTACTTCACGAAGCGATCCTCGTGCCCGAGGAAGATGTTTTCGGCGACGGTCAGTCCGGAGAGCGTGCCGAGCTCCTGCACGATGATGGAGATGCCTTCATCATTCGCTTCGACCTGATTCTTCGGATGGACTTCTTTGCCATCGAGAATGAATTTACCGCTGTCGATCGTGTAGATACCGGTCAGCATATTCGTCAGCGTTGATTTTCCGGAGCCGTTCTCACCGATCAGGGCATGGACTTCGCCCTTGTTGACATTGAATGACACATCCCGGACTGCCTTTGTGATGCCAAAGGACTTGCAAAGATGCTGTATCTGCAATCTGATTTCACTCATTGTTACACCCCCTTATTTGACGATAGCGCCCTTCACCATCTTTGTCGTCAGAGCGACGATGATCAGGAGCGCGAAGCCCGTGATGACATCCTGGATTGCCGTCGGTGCGCCGAGTGCGACAAAGCCGTAGAAGATGATGTTGATCATGAACTCGCCAATGACGATTGACTGGATGGGGATGCCGTATTTCTTGAAGGCAAGGCCGAAGAAGCAGCCCATGGTCGGAACGAAGTTGCGGCTCATGGAAGACATGCCTGTCACGGCGACCATCGAGGAACCATAGGAAATGGTCAGGATGGACATGATGCCGAAGAAGATGCCGCTGATGAAGAAGGCGAGGAATTTGTAGCGGTCGACGTTGATGCCCATGTTCTTCGCGATGAATTCGTTGCTGCCGATCGCGTAGGTGTAGGTACCGATCTTCGTGTAATTCAAGATGGCATATGCAGCGAAGAAGGTCAGCAGAGCGAGGATGAGGTTGCCGGGCATCTGTCCAAACATGCGGAGATCTGCGGGCAATGTCTGGGCAGATCCACCAGCGATCATGTTAGCAAGTGACTCGTAGATGAGTGCAAGGCCTGTCGTGATGATCATCGAAGGGATGCGGAGCTTGATATAGAAGAAGCCGTTGAGTGCGCCTACGACTGCGCCCGTCAGGAGACCACCGCCCAAAAGACCAAGGTAACCGTAGCCCATGCTTGCCAGCATGCAGCCGATGATGCTGGCGAGGATGATGGCTGCGCCAATCGAGAAATCGAACATGCCCATGACGATGACCAGATAGAAGCCGACGGCGCCGGCCGATGCGATCAAGCTCGCCTGGAAGTAGTCGAGCATGTTGTCTAAAGTACCGAAGTTATCCGGTGTCAGTATCTTGAACACGAGCCAGGATATGAATACCATCACGAATAGGATCAAATACCCCTTGAGGGCGGACGACATTTTTTTCTTGCTCATGCTCGGTGTGCGTGCGTCCATATTTCCTCCTTAAATAAATGATAGCCAGTATCACATCTGATACTGGCTATCTTCTGTGCTTGCTGCATGCTGCAGGCAAGCCACTTCGATGCGATAACTACTTACTTACCGTACTTGCCGTACTTGGCTTATTTGCCGGCACGGGCTGCGGCGTCTGCAATCGAGAGTTTCGCAGCGGATTCCTTGAGCTGGTCAATCGACATCTTGGACATGTCAATCAGCTCATCCTTCGTGTACGGGAGATTCTTTACAAAATACTTGTCGTATTCACCGTAATCAGCCGGGGACGATACGTAGAGGTACGGGAACTCGATATCGACGAAGTTGTTCGCGATGTCCTTGTTGTTGCCCTTGATGGCATTGTAGACCAGCATGAATGCGTAGAGCGGATCGCAGTAATGGCCGCCGGACTCACCAGCGATGGAGCCATTCTCAAGACGCGTGCCGAGGTCCGGCAGGAAGTCCGTGGAGACGATCTTGATGGTGCCCGTCTTGCCTGCGCGCTCAACAGCAGCGATTGCGCCCTGCAGCGGGTCACCGCCGCCACCAGCCGGGATGAGAGCATCCAGTTTCGGATCTGCGCTCATGAGCGCTTCAGCAGCTTTTGCGCCGCCTTCAGAGGAGGTGCCTGCGTACTGTGGG
>ENA-OQEN01000592-OQEN01000592.1-human-gut-metagenome-genome-assembly--contig:-NODE-592-length-15600-cov-1.673302_pt1 | contig 15600 bp, 26 predicted proteins | sample MGYA00242791_ERZ504627 | MGnify/ENA primary metagenome ERZ504627 (study PRJEB26092, sample SAMD00036316) | human gut metagenome | host: Homo sapiens | study: EMG produced TPA metagenomics assembly of... | reverse complement strand
ATTTCGGAGAAAGCCCGCTCATCCGGAATTTCTATCTATGTGCAAATGGATGAGGGCATCGGCGCAGCTGGTGCTGGACGGGCCCTGTTCAGCGCAGGCAATAGCTTTGCCGGGGAGATCGGCCACATGACCATCTTCCACGATGGGGTGCCCTGCAAATGCGGGAACCATGGCTGCTTGGAGCGGTACGCTTCCACCACGGCCGCCTGCGCTTGGTATGGCGCCCATCGGAACCGGCAGCCTGTCAGTTGGCAAAAGCTGATGGAACTGGCCCGAGGAGGGGACGCCATCGCCCTGGAGACCATCCAGCGCACCGGCGGCTTCCTCATCAGCGGGCTGGTGAATCTGATCAATATCGTGGATGCGGAGTGCATCTATTTGGGAGACAAGGGGGCGGAGATGCTAGAACTGATCCAGCCCCATATGGAGCAGGAGCTCAACGAACGGCGCCTGCAAAAGAAACATGTAAGCATCCGTCCGGCCAGCTTTTCTTCCGACGCGCGGCTTCGGGGCGTGGCCGCCCTGGTGATCGAACGCTATGGCGGATAAACAGGCGCGGGACGAAAAATGGAGGAATAAAAATTATGCACTGCTACAATGGTTCCCCGGAACCCGAACAATATACCCAGGAGGTGTGCGCCGCCCTACAGGCAACGGATTTGCAGTTTTCCGGCAAGTAGCCGCCGAGATCCTTCGGAGCAAGGACTTGGATCGCACCATCTTTACCGCCGGCAACGGCGGCAGCGCCGCCACGGCCAGCCATATGATCAACGACCTGATGAAGGCTGCCGGGTGGACGGCCGGGAAGGCTTCCGGGCCTGCTGCCTCAACGACCCCAACGCGGTGGTCACCTGCCTGTCCAACGATTTTTCCTACGAAGACGTATTCGCCATCCAGCTAAGGACATTGGCCCGCCGGGGCGATCTGCTGATCGTATTCAGCGGCAGCGGCAATTCCCCCAATATTCTCCGGGCCTGCGAGACCGCCCGGGAAATGGGCATGACCGTCATCGGCTTCGGCGGCCGGGACGGGGGCAAGATGAAGGCCCTGTGCCACATCTGCTGCTGGCCCCCACCTATAGCATGGAGCAGCTGGAAGATCTACATATGTTCTACGTCCATGCCCTGGTATGCCGGCTCAAGGAGCAGCTCAAGCGGGTGTGGGACGTGGAGACCATCCATTATCCCACCCAGGCTCCCAAGTTCGCCATCTTTGATTTCGACGGCACGGTGAGCCTGCTAAGGGAGGCTGGCAGCCCATCATGTACGAATATTTCACCGAAGAGCTTCTGGCCTGCCCCCAGGCCCCAGTGCCGGAGGACGCCCGGAAGCTGGTGATGGATTTTGTGGATACCTTACCGGCAAGCAGACCATCTTCAGTGCATGCGCCTGGCGGAGGAGGTGGCCCGGTATGGGGGAGAGCCTAAGGACCGCTGGCCTATAAGGCGGAATACCTCAAGCGCCTGTATGCCCGGATCCAATGCCGGCATCATGCCCTGGAGCAGGGAGCGGACCCCACCCCCTACCTGGTGCCCGGGGTGCGGGAGACCCTGGCGGCCTTGAAGGAGCGGGGGGTAACCTGCTATCTCACCAGCGGCACCGACGAAGTGGATGTGCTCAAGGAAGCCCGGCTGCTGGGCATCGACGCTACTTTGCCAGCATCCACGGGGCCACGGACGCCAATTCCACCGCCTGCTCCAAGGAGCTGGTGCTGCGGCAGCTGATCCAGGAAAAGCATCTGGACGGCGGCGGCCTGCTGGGCTTTGGGGACGGCTATGTGGAGATCCAGCTGACCAAGCAGGTGGGGGGCTACGCCATCGCGGTGGCCACCAACGAGGCCCAACGGGATACCAGCGTAAACGCTTGGAAGCGGGAACGGCTCATGAAGGCAGGCGCGGATTGCGTCATACCGGATTTTACCAATACCCGGCGGTTGATGGAATATATCTTTGGGAGGTAAGCCATGGCATTTCCCATGTTTGATACCAGCCGGCTCCATATCAAGCCCCTGGCGGAACGCATACACGATGTGGACCTGCTGCAGGTCCTGATCCCGGTGGATGATTCCCCGGCGCCCATGGAGAATGAAAGACCCGGGCCATTGCCCAGGCCATGGTCCAGGCCAAGGCGGCGGGAGCTGCCAGCCTGCTCATGTACGGGGCCCACGTGATCCGTACCGGCTGCTCCGCTTACATGATCGAGTTGATGAAACGGGGCTTGGTGACCCACTTCGCCACCAACGGGGCGGGCAGCATCCACGATTTTGAGTTTTCCCTTATCGGCCACACCTGCGAATCCGTGGCCAAGTATGTGAGCGAAGGCCAGTTTGGCCTTTGGAAAGAGACCGGTATGCTCAACGACATCCTCAAGGAGGGGGTGGAGGACGGGCTGGGGGCCGGGGAGGCCATCGGCCGGTACATCTGGAGAATAACCTGCCCTACCGGGAATATAGCGTGCTGGCCAACGGCTATCACCTGCATGTGCCCTGCACGGTGCACATCGGCATCGGCAACGACATCCTGCACGAGCATCCCAACGTGGACGGCCGGGCGCTGGGGGAGGCGTCCTATCGGGACTTCCTCATCTATGCCCAGACGGTCACCGGCCTGGAGGCGGCGTGTTCCTGAACTTCGGTTCCGCGGTCACCGGCCCGGAGGTTTATCTCAAGGCCCTGGCCATGGCACGGAATGTGGCCCACCAAGAAGGGAAAAAGATCGCCCACTTTACCACGGCGGTGTTCGATATGCAGAATATGCCGGATGAAGGCTACAACGTGACCCCGCCCAAGACCGATCCCCGGTATTATTTCCGCCCCTGGAAGACCATCCTGGCCCGTACCGTGGCGGATGGGGGCAAGAGCTATTATGTACACGGCCTGCACAGCCAGACCTTGCCCAGCGTTGCCAAGCTGGCCCTGGAAAGGGATGTGCAGCATGGATAAGCAAGCTTTGATCCGGCTGCTGGGCAGCGGCAACGCGCCGGCCATCACCGTATTCGGGGATTTCTGCCTGGATAAGTATTTGTACATCGACGCGGCCCGGGACGAGCTTTCCGTGGAGACCGACCTGGTGGCCTATCAGGTAACCCACCAGAAGATGTACGCCGGGGCCGGCGGCACCATCACCAACAACCTGCGGGCCCTGGCGCCAGGTGTATTGCGTGGGCATCCTGGGGGACGACGGGGAAGGCATGGAGCTAAAGCGGCGGCTGGAGGCCGTGGGGGCGGACACCCGCTACATGGTCCAAACGGATCAGCGGCAGACCTGCACCTATATCAAGCCCATGCGCCGGGAAAACGGCCGGGAAACCGAGCTGAACCGGCTGGACATTCGCAACTTTACAAAAACCCCCCGGTTTCTGGAGGACGCTTTGCTGGAAAACCTGGGTAAGGCCCTGGCCCACAGCCAGGCGGTGATCATATGCGACCAGTTTATGGAGGAGGACATGGCGGCTGTGACCGGCTATGTCCGGGAGGCCATCGGCAAGCTGGCGGAGGCGTATCCGGAAAAGCAATGGTATGCGGATTCCCGGGGCATATCCACCAGTTCCATAACGTGATCGTCAAGTGCAACCACCAGGAGATCGCGGCCATCTTCGGGGAGCCGGCGGAGGGGATGGATTACGAGCGGGCCGCCAGCTGGCCGGACGGCTCTTTGCGGCCAACCATAAGCGTGGTGGTGACCATGGGGACAAGGGGCTCCGTGGTATACGATGGAGAACCCATGTGGTGCCGGCGTTTTCCGTGGAAGGCCCCTTGGATATCTGCGGGGCGGGGGACGCCTGCAACGCGGGCACGGTATTCGCCCTCACCAAGGCGCCAGCCTGGCCCAGGCGGCCCTGTTGGGCAACGCCTGCTCCAGCATCGTCATCAAGCAGATCGGCGTTACGGGCACCGCCAAGCTGGGCGACGCCTGGCAAAATTGGAAGCGTGTTCATAAGGAGGAAATTCCATGAAAGCCCAAGCATTGTGGATTACCGCCCCGGAGGTCATGGAGATCCGGGAGGAGGAGCTGCCGGCTCCCAAGTATGACGAATTGCAGATCCAGACCAAGGCGGTGGGGATCTGCGCCTGGGATTCCTACCTGTACCGGGGCATGAGCGCCCCCGGGCCCCTGCCCTACCGGCTGGGCCATGAAGGCGTGGGCGTGGTCACCGCCATGGGTGAAGGCGTCAAAGGTTCCAGATCGGGGACAAGATCTTCGTGGGCACCGGCGGCGACGAGATGATGGCCTCGGCCTTCAACGTGCAATACGACTGCGTGGCCAAGATCCCCGAGGGGGAGACGGACTACGCCAAATGGGTGGGCGAGCCGGCGGTATGCATTGTAAACGTGCTGCAAAAGGCGGACATCCAGCCCGGGGACAGCGTGGTGCTGATCGGCTGCGGTATATGGGCCTGCTCACCGTACATGGCCTAAGGGCCACCCCCCTGGGGGATCTGACCATATTGGATATCAACCAGCGGAATCTGGACATCGCCAACGAATATTTCCCGGGCTGCTGCTTCCGCACCGATACCCCGGAGGCCAAGCCCGCATCGAGAAGATCAAAGCCCAAGGCGGCGCCAACGTGGTGATCGAAATGGCGGCTGCGGAGGCCACCTTCCAGCTGGCCAACGAGCTGACGCCGGCGTCCAGGGCAAGCTGGTGTTCGGCGCATGGCACCGCGGCCAACGCACCATTGACGGAAACCGGTGGCATACCACCGGGCTTACGGTGCTCAACGTGGCGCCCAAGACCAACGCCCGGTTCCGGGACCTGACGGTCCCCACCGGCAAGCTGATCCAGCGGGGTATCTATGATACCGCGCGGCTGGTGACCCATACCGCCCCCTTTGGAGACCTGGAAGCCATGCACCAGGTGTTCCGCCACTCCATCCACAAGACGGATGGGTATTTGAAAGGGGTATTCCTGTTCGACTAGGAAACGCCCCGGTTTACCATGGGTAACACGGCCCCAGGCCGGTTATCAAATATTACTCACTTTTTCTTAAGGAGGAAAAGACAAATGAAAAAGATCCTGGCAATCCTCATGGCGCTGACCATGGTATTGTCCCTGGCTGCCTGCGCTGCGCCGGCCGCTACTACCGAAGAGCCTGCTGCGGAAGAGCCCGCCGCTGAAGAACCCGCCGCCGAGGAGCCCGCTGCTGAGGAGCCTGCTGCGGAGGCCCAGTCCTTCAAACTGGCTTGCGTCATCCCCTCCGGCGACCATGGTTTCACCGGTGAGAGCGTTGCCCACTGCAAGATGGAAGCCGAAGCCCTCATGGAGAAGTACGAAGGCCTGGAGGTCGTGGTAAAGGACGGCCTGGAGGCTTCTGACCAGATCACCTCCATCGAGAACCTGATCGCCGGCGGCGATGTGGATATGATCATGCTGTGGCCCATGGAAGGTGAAGCCCTCCGTTCCGCTGCCCAGACCATCATCGATGCGGGCATCGAGCTGGTTGTGTATGACCGTCTGATCAACGACTTCGAAGGCCTGGTCGGCGAGATCATGGGCGACAACTACGGCATTGCTCAGCAGATGGGCGAGTGGCTGAACACCTACTATGCCGATTACACCGATGTGCAGTATCTGCGCTTCGTGGGCGACAGCTCCACCGTTACCGCTCAGCGTTCCGATGGTATGGACGCCGTGATCGATCCCAAGTTCGAGCAGGTCGCCGAGACCTTCGTGACCGACTGGTCCACCGAAAAGTCCCAGGGCCTCATGGAAGAGTGGCTCAACGCCCACACCGCTGAGGAAGTTGCCGAGCTGGATCTGATCGTCACCCATGACGACGAGATCGTGGACGGCTGATGAACGCTCTGGACGCCTACACCGGCGGCGAGCTCAACATCAAGATTATCACTTCCGTTGGCGGCCGTGAGGACACCCTGCAGAAGTTTGAGAACACCAAGACTGGCATCCAGTTCACCACCTTCTACTTTGCGCCTTCCTTCATCCGTGAGGCGATGCGTCTGTGCGTGGCCCACCTGTATGGCGAGGAGTACACCGGCGCCAACCTGGTGGACGGCCAGTACCTGATCCCCTCCTTCTCCATCTCCAACGCCGGCGGCGCTGACGAGACCTTCGAGTCCTACCGCGCTTCCGACATCTATGCCGAGCGTTACTCCATCGGCAACTTCTAATTCTAATACAATAGAACGATGAAGCGAACGGGCCGGCCGCTTGCCGGCCGGCCCGTTTGAATTTCAGTATGGCATGGATGCCTCAGTTGATAAGGGGATGCCCCGCATCGCCGTGTGCGGTGGGCATTTCGTCTGCATCCCCCTGCCAACTGAGGGTAACAGCTTGCAAAAAGCCCGTAGGCTGCCGCGGCTTTCGGCGGAGGAACCCGCCCCGGCGCCCCAATGGGCAAAGATCGATTTTTTTGAGAAGGGAGAACTGGCACATGCTCGTAGAAATGAAGGGCATCGTGATGGACTTTGGGCCGGTGCGCGCCGTGGACCATGTGGATTTCACCGTTACCCCTGGGGATATCATCGGGTTGCTGGGCGAAAACGGCGCAGGCAAATCCACCCTGATGAATGTGCTGGCCGGCACATTCCCCCCCACGGAGGGCGAGATCTACATCAACGGGAAAAAGGTGCAGATCACCAATGCAAAGGTGGCCAATCAGCACGGGATCCGTTTTATCCATCAGGAGCTCAACCTGTGTAACGACCTGAAGGTCTTTGAGAACATGTTCCTGGGGGAGGAACTGCGGAAAAAGACCGGCCTATTGGACAAAAAAGAAATGACCAGCCGGTGCGCCCAGGTATTCCAGCGCATGAAGGTCAACATCGACCCCAACGCCCTGGTGGCCGACCTGCCGGCGGCGGAAAAGCAGCTGGTGGAAATCGCCAAGGCCTTGCTGTTCCGCTCCGAGCTGATCATCATGGACGAGCCCTCCACGGCCCTGTCCACCCGGGAGATCGAAAACCTGTTCGAGATCATGCGCCAGCTGAAAAAGGATGGCGTGAGCTTCATCTATATTTCCCATAAGATGCCCGAGCTCTTTGAGATCTGCGACACCTACTATGTGCTGCGGGACGGGAAATTGGTGGCCTATGGCCGCTTTGACGGCATCGATGAAAACGGCATCACCGAGCAGATGATCGGCCGCCAGCTGGCGGATGACGACTTCTCCAACCACGTATGCGTGGCCAACGACCAGGTGGCCATGTCCGTGAAAAACCTCACGGGCCAAGGGTTTACGGATATCAGCTTCGACCTGCACCAGGGGGAGATCCTGGCCATCACCGGCCTGCAGGGCAGCGGCCGGGACGCGGTGGCGGACGCCTGTTCGGCGTGATCCCCTACACGGGCACGGTGGTGGTCAATGGGAAAACCATGCGGCCGGGCTCCATCAGCGGCTTTATGCGCAACCAGGTGGCCATGGTGCCCCGGATGCGTAAAGAGCGGGGCATCCACAACGACCTGTCCATTTACGATAACCTGTATATGGCCTATTTGAACACCAAGTTCAAGCGCCTGCTGATTAAAAAATCCGATATGGACCAGCGCTTCGGCCGGCAGAAGGAAGCCCTGGCCATCAAGACGGAAAACGCGAAAAACCCCATTACATCCCTATCCGGCGGCAACCAGCAAAAGGTGATCCTAGGCAAATGGCTGGAAGCGGACGCGGATATCCTCCTGTTCGATAACCCTACCCAGGGCATCGACGTGGGAACCAAATTCGAAATCTATCACCTGATCCTCAAGCTGGCCAAAGCGGGCAAGGCTGTGATCGTATTCAGCCAGGAATTCCCCGAGCTGTACAAGGTGGCGGACAAGTGCCTGGTGCTCTATAAGGCCGGATCAACGCTACCTGGGCCGGGACGAACTGACGGAAAAGAATGTAATGTATTATTCTACAGGCGCAAATTTGGAGGTTGAAAAGCATGCCTAACGCAAAGATTACCGTGAAAGACGTGGGGAAGAAGATCATCTCGGAATATAGCTTCGTCCTCTCCTTTATCCTGCTGGTCATCATCGCCGCATCGGTGAACAAGAACTTCTTCACCTGGACCAATATTTCCAATATCTTCGTGCAAAGCTCCATGATCGGCCTGATCGCCATGGGCATGAGCATGGTCATCTCCGCTGGCCAGATCGATATTTCCGTAGGCTCTCAGGTGCCTTTATCGGCGGCTTCGGCATCCTGGTGCTCAACTATACCCGCAGCGTGTGGGTCATGCTGGCCTTCTGCTGCGCGGTGGGCATCGCCCTGGGCGCATCAACGGCCTGCTGGTCACCAAGGGGGGTATGCCTTCCATGATCGCCACCATGGCCATGCAGAGCGCCTGCCGTTCCGTGATCAACCACTTCGGCTCCGGCGGCCCCTTCACCGTGGACAGCGAGCTGTATGAACCTTCCGGATGTTGGCCGTGGGCGGCATCGAGATCGGGCCCTCCTTCAAGATCCCGTATCTGATGATCATCTTCATCGTATTCGTCATCATTTTCGATAACATCATGCGGAACACCAAGCTGGGCAAGCATGTCTACGCGGTGGGCAGCAACGAGGTCTCCGCCCGGCTGTCCGGTATCAACGTGGACCTGGTCAAAACCCTGACCTTTGTGATTACCGGCTTGATGTGCGGCGTGGCGGCGCTGATCTACGCCTCCCGTATGACCGCTGTGGCGCCGCTCCGCAGGCTCCGCCTATGAGATGGACGCCATCGCGGCCGTGGCCATCGGCGGCACCTCCATGAGCGGCGGCCGGGGCAAGATCGTAGGTACCTTCGCCGGCGTGCTGATGTTTAAGATCATCAGCAACATCCTGACCGCGGCGGACGTTTCCACCTTCCTCAACGGCGCCATCAGCGGCGCGATCATCGTCATCGCGGTGCTGCTGCAGAACTTCCAGAACCGGAAGCGGTAAACACACACCTACATTTGAAAGGAAGTGTCCATTATGCTTAAGATCGGTATTATCGGCTGCGGGAAGATCACCGAGGTGCGCCATGCGCCGGAATATGCGGAAAATCCCAATTGCCAGCTGGTCGCCTTCTTCGACGTGGTGCCGGAGCGGGCCAAGGCCCTGGCGGAACAGTATGGCGGCGTCGCCTATGATTCCATCGAAGCCCTGTTGGCTTCCGATGTGGATGCGGTGAGCGTTTGCGTGGCCAATGCCTACCACGCCCAGACCTCCATCCAGGCCCTTAAGGCGGGCAAACATGTGCTGTGCGAAAAGCCCATGGCCACCACCCCCGAGGATTGCGAGGCCATGGTGGCCGCGGCCAAGGCGGCGGGCAAGTTCCTGATGATCGGCCAGAACCAGCGGCTGGCCAAGGCCCACGTCAAGGCCCGGGAGATTATCGAAAGCGGAGAAATGGGCAGGGTCATCACCTTTGAGACCACTTCGCCCATCCCGGCCCGGAGGGCTGGACCGGGGTGCGGGATTCCTGGTTCTTCGACAAGAAGGTGGCTTCCTTCGGGGTCATGGCGGATCTGGGCGTGCATAAGACGGACCTGATCCACTACCTGACCGGCAAGAAGATCGTCCGGACCAGCGCCGTGCTGGCTACTTTGGATAAGACCTTCTCCGACGGCCGGCCCATCACCGTGGACGATAACGCCTACGCCATCTACACCATGGAGGACGGGTGGTAGGCACCATGCACGTGAGCTGGACCAACTACGGCAACGAGAACAACAGCACCAAGATGTATATGGAGGGCGGCGTGCTGCGGATGTACGACGACCCGAAGTATTCCCTGATCGTGGAAAAGCGGGATGGGGAAGTGATCCCCTATGAGCTGGATCTGCTCACCTCCAACAAGGAGCAGACCACCGGCGGCCGTACCTCCACCGGGGTGATCGACGCCTTTGTGGAGAGCATCATCACCAATACCCCGCCTGCCATCAGCGGCGAGAGCGCCATGCACGCCATGAAGGTGGTCTTTGCCAACGAGCAGTCCGCTCAGTTGGGCAAGGCCGTGGACGTACAGCAATAAAAAGGAGGGATCATCTTGAAACGACCCATCACCATCACCACAGGCCAATTTGGGGACATGTCCCTGGAAGAGCTTTGCAAGTTGACCAGCCAGATCGGCTATGATGGGCTGGAGATCGCCTGCCATGCCCATTTGGACGTACACCGGGTGTTGGCGGACGACGCTATGTGGCCGCGTTTCAGGATACCCTTGCCCGGTATAACCTAAAATGCTGGGCCCTAGGCGCCCATTTGATCGGCCAGTGCGTGGGGGACAATTGGGACCCCCGGCTGGATAACTTCGCCCCCAACGCCCTGGCGGGCAAGCCCGAGGAGATTCGGGCCTGGGCCATCGAGGAGATGAAGACCGTGGCCCGGGCGGCCAAGAAGCTGGGCATCCATGTGGTGACCTGCTTCCTGGGCTCCCCCATCTGGCCCTATTGGTATTCCTTCCCCCAGACCTCCCAGGAAATGGTGGATGCCGCTTTGCCCGGATCAAGGAACTGTGGACCCCCATCTTCGACGTGTTTGACGAATGCGATGTGAAGTTTGCCCTGGAGGTACATCCCACGGAGATCGCCTTCGACTACTATAGCACGGCCAAGTTGCTGGAGGTCTTTGACCGCCGTCCCACCCTGGGCCTCAACTTCGACCCCTCCCACCTGGTGTGGCAGGGGGTGAATCCCTGCGTGTTCCTGCGGGATTTTGCGGACCGGGTCTATCACGTGCACATGAAGGACGTGAAGGTGACCCTGGACGGCCGGGCAGGCATCCTGGGCAGCCATATCGAATTTGGGGACACCCGGCGGGGCTGGAACTTTGTCTCCCTGGGCCACGGCAACGTGGACTTCGACGGCATCATCCGGGAGCTGAACCAGATGGCTATCACGGCCCCCTGTCCGTGGAATGGGAGGATAGCGGCATGGAGCGGACCGCAGGCGCCACCGAAGCCTACGAATTTACCCGCCGCATCAATTTCGAGCCCTCGGACGTGGCCTTTGATTCCGCGCTGAAAAGCAAATAAGGCGACGTTGGCAAGGGCGTAAACAAGAAAGAACAGGATCATTGGATGGGAAAAGTGGCGGCATGCCACTTTTTCCAGGTTTGTGGGGGAAGAAAAGGGCGCGACAGGCTGCGCCCGGGAGGGAATCATGCAGGATGTGATTTTAGCCATTGACATCGGCGGCTCCAAATACATGGCGGGCCTGGTGGACGGCCAGGGGCAGGTATTGGACGCAGCCGCTATCCATGGGGGAACGTGACCACAGGGGAAGCGGTGCTCGCCCATATCCGGCAGGCGGCCCAGGCCATGCTGGACGCCCATCCCGGCATTAAGCCCCGGGCCATTGGGGCCACCATCCCGGCCTGGCGGACCCGCGCACAGGCATGTGGGTGGAGGCCAGCTTTTCCGGGGTGGGGGACGTGGCCGTGGGGCCGGCCTTACAGGCGGCCTTTGGCGCGCCCGCCTTTATCGACAACGACGGCCAGGCCTGTGCCCTGGCGGAAAAGCTCTATGGGGCCTGTAAGGATGTGAAGGATTTCCTCTATCTCACCGTATCCAACGGCTGCGGCGGCGCCATTTTCATGGGGGACTTGCTCTATTATGGGGCCAGCGGCAAACGCGGGGGAGATCGGCCACGTTTGCGTGGAGCCCCAGGGCCGCCAATGCAATTGCGGGGCCCGGGGCTGCCTGGAAATGCACGCGGCAGGCCCTGCCCTGGTGAAGAATTATCTGGAGGTAGGCGGCCTTTCCCAGCTCCAGGGCCAGGCCCCCAACGCCAAGGCCATTGCGGATCTGGCCCGGGGGGGGGACCCGGCGGCGCTGGAGACCTACCGGCTGGAGGGCGTATACCTGGGCCGGGCCATCGCCGCGGCTTGTAACCTGCTCAACCCCAGCAAGGTGATCATCGGCGGAGGCATCAGCCTGGCTTTCGACCTGTTCCAGGCGTCCCTGTGGGATACCCTGCGGCAATATATCTATTGGAACGCCAACCAACAGCTGACCATCCAGCCCACCGCCCTGGGCTATAACGGGGGTCTGCTGGGGGCGGCGGCGGTGGCGGTATGCGGGCTGGAAAACCGGCACGGCTGGGGCATGGTGGAAAGCCGGAAGCCCGGACAATAAAAACTCCTAAAGCGGCACCGGAACGGCCAGGGCCCTATCGCAGGGCCGGAACGCCAAACGCCAAGGGACAGAGCTTAGGTGAAACCAGATGACCAAGCAAGAGGTTTACGATTTTTTAAAAGCCCGGAAAATTTGGCACGAGATCACGGAGCATCCCCCGGTTTATGATATGGCCGGGCTTGCCCAGATCCCCATCCCCTACCCGGAGGCGGACGCCAAGAACCTGTTTGTCCGGGACGATAAAAAGCGGGACTATTACCTGATCACCGTGAAAGGGGATAAGCGGGTAGATCTGAAGGAATTCCGGCAGCGTAACCATACCCGGCCCTTGTCCTTTGCCTCCCCGGCGGAGCTGATGGCCCTGTTGGGGTTGCCCCCGGGCTCGGTTATCCCGCTGGGGGTGCTGAACGGCGGGGCGGCCAACGTCCACGTTTACCTGGACGCCGCCTTTTTGGAGCCCCCGGGCCTGATCGGCGTACATCCCAACGACAACACGGCCACCGTCTGGCTCAAGGTTGCAGACCTGGTGGACATCATAAAAGAACAGGGGAACCCGGTGCATGTGGTTCCCCTATAAACCTTGCGGGCACCTTGTCGCCCCGGGAATACCGCCGGGGGAAGGGAGCGAGCGCAAGCATATGCGGCGGGGGCCGCGCCGGAAGGGAACCGCCCTGCCAAAGCGCCCTCGGCCGGCAGCCCACTGCCTTCGGGGAGCGGGGCAAGTTTAGCCCAAGCGATCCCGGTGCAAGGCCAATAGCGGCCCAGGGCTAGGGCAGCAGGGCAAAAGGGGGACCTACTGCCGGGGGTTCCTGATAGGGCGTCCTGTTCGGCGGGTTATAAACGAATGATTTGACCAAAGGAGGTAATGATTGTGCGTAAAAATTTTGGACCCAAGGCTTGGACCTATCCCCAGCCGGTATTTATTGTAGCCGCTTATGGGGCGGACGGCACCCCCAACGCCATGAACGCGGCCTGGGGCGGCATCAGCGAGGAGGCCCAATTATCCATGTGCATCAGCGAGGGGCATAAGACCACCGCCAACATCCTGGCCCGGAAGGCCTTCACCGTGAGCATGGCCACCGCGGAACAGGTGGTAGCCTGCGACTACGTGGGGATAGAATCCGGCAACCAGGTTGCCAATAAGCTGGAGAAGGCGGGTTGGCATACCGTCCGGTCGGAATTTGTGGACGCGCCCCTGATCCAGGAGCTGCCCATGGCGGTGGAATGCCGGCTGGTAAGCTATGACCCGGAAACCTGCCGGATGGTGGGGGAGATCGTCAACGTGAGCGCAGACGAATCCGTACTGGGGGCGGACGGCAAGATCGACCCGGAAAAATTGCAGCCCATCGTCTTTGACCCCATCCACAGCGCCTACCGCAAGCTGGGAGAAAAGGTGGGCAACGCTTTCCGGGACGGGGCCCAGTTGAAATAGGACAGTTGCCCCTGGAAAACGCGGGCAGGGAGCAGCCGCTTTTTGCCATCCCCGGGGCCTAGCGGGCCGGGCGCGCTGGGCACAGGGGTTCGCGTAGCGTATCCATTGCAAACCGCGCCTCCGAGAGGGCTACAGGGAAAAGCCGGGCAAGCGCCTTTGACGCCTGCCCGGCTTCCTCTTTACAAATAGGCTTTCAGGCTGGCCGCAGCTGCTGTAGCTGGTCCAGCAAGGCGGCCAGGACGGCTGGGCCTTGGGAGAGCTCCGCCGCCACCGGCGCCGGAGGATGTAGTCGGTGCGGGCCGGGTCCTGGGAAGGCAGAAAAGGCGGCGCGCCGGCCCCCAGCTTTTCTGCCCAAGAGGGTCATGCGATACCTCCTGGGGCTTACGCTTTTTATGATATTATGGGCAAACGGCAGGGGATTTTCAATGGGCTTGTGCGCATTGTGTTTCCAGCGCCAACGTCCTATAATGGATGCAGGAATCCTTTGGAAAGGTAAGGTCGACCATGCAGATAAAGCAAGTTTGGATGTCCCCGGATACCAGGGACCGGCGTCCTACGGCCTACGGTTGCTGGGTGGGATGTTGGGCATCGCGGGGCTGATCGTGCTAATAATCCTGGGCGGCACAGCCATATCCTTTTATTTGGGCTTGCCTCAGAAGATGGGTGCCTTGGCCCTGGTTTTAGGGGCCACGGCCTTGGGTACGGTGCTGGCCCTGGGGCTGGGCCGGCGCGCCGTGCAGGACGCCACCATGTTTTTCCTCACCGGGGACGACCGGCTTTTCGCCATGGATGCCCGGGCCCCGTCGGATCATGGCCACGATGTGCTGGCTATGCCAAGGGCGCCATGGAAACGAAAATTTTTGCAATGCTTGGCGGAGCAGCCCTATATCCCCGCCGCGCGGACGAGATCCTTCTGGCGAAGGAGGTCCGAACCTACCGCCGCTGCCATGTGCTCCGCTGCCTGGTGCGCCATCCCAATCGCCAGGTAGTCCCAAAGACCTATATCCTGCCAAAGGGCTATGCCCAGGAAAAAGCCCTGCTTTGCCAGCTGGAGGGCCGGCGCGACCCTGACCCCGGACCGGAACCGGATCTGGCCCCCCAAACCTTTTTGCTGTTGCTTAGCAGCCTATCCCTTGTGGCGCTGATCGGCCTATGCGTATTGAGCCATCCAGCGGTGGCCCGGCTGCCCCAGGCCATCTATTTTCCCTGCCTGGCGTTGGCGCTTTTCGCTTTTTACGGGATGGTCTATTGCATAATCCGGCGGCGCCGGGGGGAATAGGAACCCCACACGGATGGGAAAGGAGAAAGGAAATGAAACGCGTAAAAATCACCGTATTAAAGACCACCATAGACCAGGACCTAGCGGCAGAATACGGCGTGGCTGGTTGGGACCTTGCCCATGCTAAGCTGGCAGGTATTTTATGCAGACTATGCCAAGCCGGATAAATTATGCGATGAAGCATGGAAGGCGATGTATCAATATGTATTCGCCCTGGCTCATGGAGCGGAAAGGGAGCTGTTTTACTACGGCGATTGGATTCGCACCCCTGGGGTAGCCATTTGCAGCTGCAACGATGCTTGCGGCCGGTGATCTTAAACTGGAAACCACGGATTTGGTCTCTACGCCAGCGGCCCGGCGGTGGAGCCATGAACATACCCCCTTATTTGGCCGCGCCTTGGGGGTAGCGGGCGTAAGCGATCAAAAGACGCAAGCTGGAAAGGGAGGGATGGCTTTTGCAAGGGCGTATCGTTATCCTGACGGGCCCGCCTGGGACGGGGAAAACCACAGTTGCCGCCATGGTGGCCCAGCGATCCAGCCTATGCTGCTCGGCGCATATGCATACGGACGATTTTTATCATTACCTTGTCAAGGGGGCGATCCCGCCCCATCTGCCAGAATCCCAGGCTCAGAACCAGGTGGTGATGGAAGCATGGCGCAAGCCGCCAGCCGGCTTGCCCAAGCCGGTTATGACGTGGTGGTGGACGGCATTGTTGGGCCTTGGTTTTTAGGGCCCTGGCAGGCGGCTGCGGATAAGGGGCTGGCGGTACACTATATGGTATTGCGGGCCAGCAAGGCGGAAACGGAACGTCGGGCCTTGCACCGGGCCAAATTGGACCCGGAAAG
>ENA-OQEN01000591-OQEN01000591.1-human-gut-metagenome-genome-assembly--contig:-NODE-591-length-15645-cov-4.951991_pt1 | contig 15645 bp, 19 predicted proteins | sample MGYA00242791_ERZ504627 | MGnify/ENA primary metagenome ERZ504627 (study PRJEB26092, sample SAMD00036316) | human gut metagenome | host: Homo sapiens | study: EMG produced TPA metagenomics assembly of... | reverse complement strand
GAGAGCGCCTCCTCCTGATCGTGCGTGACGTAGACCGTCGTGATGCCGACCTGCTTCTGCACCTCGCGAATGGCCGAGCGCATCTCCACGCGCAGCTTGCGTCGAGGTTCGAGAGCGGCTCGTCCATGAGCAGCACGCTCGGATGAATGACGATGGCGCGCGCCAGGGCCACGCGCTGCTGCTGGCCACCCGACAGGCGCTCCGGCAGCCGGTCTGGTACTCCGTGATCTGCACGACATCGAGGATCTTGTCGACCTTCTCCTTCATCTCCGCCTTCGGCATCTTGCGCAGCTTGAGGCCGTACTCGACGTTCTCGCGCACCGTCATGTGCGGGAAGATTGCATAGCTCTGGAAGACCATGCCGATGTTGCGCTTGTGCGCCGGAATGTCGTTGATGACCTGGTCATTGAAGCGGATCTTGCCCCCCTCGATCGTGTTGAAGCCCGCGATCATGCGCAAAAGCGTCGTCTTGCCGCAGCCGGAGGGGCCGAGCAAGGTGAAGAATTCCCCGTTCCGGATGTGCTCCGTCAGCCCCGGGATGATGGTCAGCTTGCCGTAGCGCTTGATGACCTGGTCGATGTTGATTGCCACACTCATAGGATACCCTTCCTTCCTCTCCTCTTGCGTGACTGTGCGATACCACGCGGCGATGAAGTAATATGCTAAGATTCCGATATATCTGACTTATCTTCATTGTAAAAAAAATAGCAGGATGGAACAATCCCAAATCCTGCAATACTATCCAGAAAACTGAACGCTAAACGTTTACTATCTATGTCATTCCGCCTTCACGCTGCGGTCAGACTGGCGCGAGCGGCGGAAAAAAGCAAAGCGCTCTAAGCGCATCTGCCACGACAGCATCATATGATGCAAGGTCATGAGCGGGTGATGGAGGAGCATGCGCGGGCCGCCGTAGCGCATGACCGTCTGGATCTCTTGGCGCCGCGCCGGCGCGTAGCAGTGTATCGGGCAGACGCTGCAGAAGCTCTTGACCTCCATGCGCGGGCAGGCGGCGATGCGCGCCTCTGCGTAGTGGGCGAGCTCCTCACACTTCGGACAGAGCCCGCTGCGCTTGCCGTGATGGTCATGGCAGTAGATCTCGATGATCTTGGCCACCGTCTCCTGCTCCCGCTGCCGCTTCTTCTCGACATCCATGATATCGCCTCTTTCCTGTATTCCAAGTCCATGTATCTTCTATCGTGCCTTCTATCGTAACAAAAAAGAAGAGCAGCGCGTTAACTTTTGTTACGCGCTGCTCCTGTGGATAAGTCGGAGCCTTCCGCACAAGTTATCCACAATTTGCACAGCAGTTATCCACCAAAAGTGTGGATAACTGCTGACTTGTCAAGGTCATATGTCTTCTTTCTTCTGGAAGAATGACAGCACAAGGCCGATTGCCGTCCCGCAGATGGCCGGCACGACCCAACCCATCGTCAGCTTGTAGAACGGCAGGTAGGCCGTCAAAAGCTGGTTGAGCGGATGAAAGTGGATGCCGGCCGCATTGAGACCGTCGATCAGGGCGAAGACGAGCGTGAGGTTCAGCGCCCAGTGGTAGATGCTCTTGCGCCAGCCGATGACGCGGTCGAACAGCGAGAGGATGACGAAGACGATGACGAGCGGGTAGATCGTCACAAGGAACGGCACGGCCAAGGCGATGATCTGCGTGAGGCCGACATTGGAGACGGCAAAGCTGAAGAGCGTAAAGAGAAGCAGCAATCGCTCGTAAGAGACCTTCTTCTTGAGGAGCTGGTTGAAGAACCAGGCGCCGCCTGAGAGCATGCCGCAGCTCGTCGTCAGGCAGGCCAGGATGATGATGGCCGCCAGGAGGCCGTTGCCGGCCGTGCTGAAGAAGATGCTGACGCGCTCGCGAGCAGCTGGCCGCCGTTAGCCGAATGGCCGAGCACAGCGGCACTCGTCGCACCGAGATACGCGAGTGAGCCGTAGACGCAGGCCATGAGCGTGACGGTGATGAGGCCGGCAATCAGGCAGATGCGGCCGATCGCGCGGTTGTCCGTGACGCCGCGCATGCGCACGGCGTTGACGACGAGCGTACCGATGGCAACCGATGCCAAGAGATCCATCGTCTGGTAGCCGTCCTGGAAGCCCTGCGTGAACGGCGCATCGATGTAGTTGCCCGTCGCCGGCAAGATCGTGCCGAGCGGCGTGGCAAAAGCCTTGATGAACAATACGGCCAGCACGATGAGCAGGACCGGCGTCAGGAGCTTGCCGACGCGATCGATAAGCTTGTTGGGGTTCAGCGAGAGGTAGTACGAAGCGCCGAAGAACAGCGCCGTGTAGACGGCCTGCCCCACCATCAGCGAGTCCTCCTGCAGGAACGGGCGGATGCTGATCTCAAACGAGACGGCTCCTGTTCGCGGCACGGCAAAGACCGGGCCGATGCAGAGGTAGAGCACGACGAGCAGCGCCGTCGCGAACCACGGGTAGGTCCTGCTGTTGATGAGCTCGATGTAGCGGCCGCCCTGCAGCGCGATGGCCGTGATGCCCAGGAGCGGCAGGCCGACGCCCGTCGTCAGGAAGCCCAGCATCGCCAGCGGCGTGCTCGTGCCTGCCGCCTGTCCGAGTGCCGGCGGGAAAATCAGATTGCCCGCGCCGAAGAAGATGGAGAACATCATGAAGCCGATTGTGAGCAGCTCGCTCTTCTTGAATGAATTCATGGATTGATTCCTTTTCCTTTTTCTTATTTTCACTTAACTTTCAGCTAGCGATACTAATTGTATCACAGGATGTACATCTGCGCAAGACCACGTGTCTCTTTGTAAAGGAATCCGAACACAAAGAGCGCCTCTGACCGCGCATATGGTATAATAGAGAAAACGCAGCGAAAAGGAAGTGTCTCCCCATGGCAGAAGAAATCTCGAACGAGAAAAAAGAGAAAAATGCACCCGTCAGCATCCACAGGGCTCACGGGCAGGAGCAGCAGATCAAGATGGACGTCCTCGACATGGTCAACCGTGCCGAAGACCCGTTCGCCATTATCTACACCTGGTCAAATGGCTCGGTGAGTTCTCCGGCGAACCCAGTTACGCCAAATACGTCGAGGACCAGATCCGCGCGGTCTACGGCCTCGCCCTGCAGCATGTCAAGCCCATGCAGGACGAGCTCGCTGAAGTCGAGGCGCGCCTCAAGCGCATCGAGCTGCCTACGAGAAGCCGGAGTTCACCGAAGAGGAACGCATCCGCATCGGCTTCGCGATCCAGCACCACAAGGAGAACATCGAGCGTCTCAAGGTCCTGATCAAGCAGGCCAAGGCCAACCACTCGAAGATGACCATCGAGAAAGACTGACCACATCAAAAAACAGACACAAAAAGAAAGAGGAGACGGCCCACGAGCATCGTGCTCGTGCGTCGTTTCCTCTTTCTTTCTATGTGCATATGTGCGTTATGCGCATGTTATGCCTCAATCGAGTACATATACCGTCACATAGCGGCGGCCAAAGTCCATTGCCTGGCCGTAATCCTCCATGCAGAGGTCGATGCGGTCGCCGACGATGGCGCCGCCCGTGTCAGCCGCAATGCTTCGCCGTAGCCTGGGATGTAGAGGCGCGTCCCGAGCGGGATCACGTCCGTATCGACGGCTGCGATGCCGTACTGGGCCGGCATGCCTGAGGCCGTGATGCCGTCGCCGCCGCCATCCCACGGCAGGTACGCCGTCGCTTCCATCGTGTAGACTGCGCTGTAGGGTGTCATGCCATATGAGGTCTCAACTTGTTCTCTTGCGGGTTCTGGTTCGGTGATGGCCTGCGCTGCTGCGCTATCGATCACCGCTATGTCCATATTGCTGTGAATTTTCGCGTCCATGCCCGGCGATGCGGTCACATCGTCCGGATTATAGCCCTGCTCGATGAGGGCGTCTTTGACTGTCCGAGTGCTGGTCAGGACTTCCTTTTTCTGTCCCTGGTAATCAATCGTGATAGGGACCGCTCGATAAATCGTGATGTCTGTGCTTCTGTCGTCGAGTTTCTGTAACTGGTAGGAATCTTTGGCGCTGAGTTTCACGCCAGCTCGTTCAAGTATTGCTTCTGGATTTCTGTGTATTGTGCTGAGTTCAATCGTGCGTCCATCGACATGGATCTGTACCTGATGTGCATTGTCGGGTGCGCCAGCGCGCGTGAATCCCGCCGTCATCATGAGCATGATGACCAGCGTCATGCATACCAGGATCTTCTTTTCGGCTTTGTTGTGCAAGGAAATGAGTCGTCTTATACTCATTCAATCCCCCTTTTTTTGTGATGGGAACCTTAAGAGAACAATTTCAGTATAGCATGGCAAAACGAGCAGTGTCAAACTGCATGGTTCTATTGTCCCACTTGAAGCTGAAATCAACCTGAAAAATGGGAATGAAAAAGTGGTGAGCCGCTCTTTTACAGAGCCACTCACCACTTTTATGTTCTATACTTATAGGCCGTATAACTGGACCGAATTCTCGGTGGTCCTCGCCGCCACTTCTTCAAGCGTCATGCCGCGCAATTCGGCTACTTTCTCGGCGACGAATCGCACATATGCAGGTTCGTTCCGCTTGCCGCGCATCGGCACTGGCGCCATGTATGGGGCATCCGTCTCAACGAGCAGGCGTTCCATCGGCACGGCCTTGACGATTTCCGGCAACTTCGCTGCGTTCTTGAACGTCAGCGGGCCGTCGACGCCGATGTACCAGCATCTTGATGAGCTCTCTGGCCATCTCGTAGCTGCCCGAGTAGCAGTGCAGGACGCCGCGGATGCCCTTGCCCTCTTTCTTGAGGATGGCGAGCGTGTCACCGTGGGCGTCGCGGTCGTGGATGCAGACGGGCATGTGCAACTCACGCGCGAGGTCGAGCTGGCGGATGAAGATGCGGCGCTGGAGTTCGCGCCGTTCTGCATCCTTTTCCCAGTAATAGTCGAGGCCGATCTCGCCGATGGCGACGACCTTTGGCATGTCCGTCCAGCCCGCGAGGATGTCGTCCTCGCGCGAGGTCATCTCAAAGGCTTCCTCCGGATGAATGCCGACGCGGCGTAGAGGCCGTCGTAGGCTTCGGCCAAATTGACAGCCGTCTCAGACGAGGCGAGCGTGTCGCCCATGTTGATCATGCGCGTGACGCCGGCTGCTCTGGCACGCTCCACCGTCTCTTTGACATCGTCCTGGAACTTCGCGTCATTGAGATGCGTGTGCGTGTCGACGAGTTCGGTGCCCATCAGCGCACCTCGGCGCCCGCCGGCATGTTAACCTCGAGCACCTTGAGCCCCTTGCCGTCGCTGGCTGCAGGATCATGCCCTCCGAGACGACGCCGCGGAGTTTGGCCGGCTTGAGGTTGGCGACGAGCACGACATGCTTGCCGACGAGTTCATCAGGCTGGTAGAACTGGGCAATGCCCGAGACGACCTGGCGCTGCGGCTGGCCCTCGCCGAGGCTCAGCTGGAGCTTCAGCAGCTTGTCGGCTTTCGGCACCGGTTCTGCCGCCACGACTTCTGCCACGCGCAGCTTGACCTTGCCGAAGTCCTCGATGCCAATCACGCCGGGCACCTCTTCCTTTGGCTCTGCCTTCTTCTGCTTAGCAGGCTTCTCCTGCTTGGCCTTCTTGGCAGGCTTCTCCTCTGCCTCTTTCTCGACTTCGATGCGCGGGAAAAGCTGCTCCGGCTCGCCTACCTTGAGGCCTGCCGGCACGCCACCCCACGACTCGATGTCCTCGATCTGGACGTCCTTGAACGCCTGCGGCAGGTTGAGCTGCTTCCAGATGCGCTCTGCCGTGACCGGCATGAACGGGGAAATCAGCACGCTGATGATGCGCAGGGATTCCGCCAAGTTGTACATGACGTTGGCGAGCTCCTGCTTCTTTGCCGGGTCCTTGGCCAGGGCCCATGGCGTCGTCTCATCGATGTACTTGTTCGCGCGGCTGATGAATGCCCAGACCTTCTTGATGGTGGCGGAGAGCTGCATGTCCTGCATGTTCTTCTCGAAGAAGTCCACCGTCTCCTTGGCGTCTGCTTGAGCGACTTGTCGACTTCGCTCTCGCCCTGCGGTGCGAGCAGGACACCGTCCTGGAACTTGATGGTCATGTTGAGCGTGCGGTGCAGCAGGTTACCGAGGTCGTTCGCGAGGTCACTGTTGATGCGCTGGATCAAGGCATCGCGCGAGAAGTTGCCGTCCTGGCCGAGATTGATCTCGCGCAGCAGGAAGTAGCGGATGGCATCGGCGCGAACTCGTCAATCAGGCCGTTCGGGTCGACGACATTGCCCTTGGACTTCGACATCTTGTCGCCGTCGACGATGAGCCAGCCGTGGCCATAGACCTTCTTCGGCAGTGGCAGGTCGAGCGCCATGAGGATGCACGGCCAGATGATCGTGTGGAAGCGCACGATCTCCTTGCCGACGAGGTGCAGGTCAGCCGGCCAGTACTTGTGGAACTTCTCCGGATCGTCGAGGAAACCGATTGGCGTCAGGTAGTTCGTCAGTGCGTCGAACCAGACGTAAATGACGTGCTTCGGGTCGATGGGGACCGGGATGCCCCAGTTGAACGAGGTGCGCGAGATGCAGAGGTCGTCGAGGCCCTGCTTGATGAAGTTGATCATCTCATTGCGGCGCGAGACCGGCTGGATGAAGTCCGGATGGTCTTCGATGTACTGCAGCACGCGGTCCGCGTACTTGCTCATCTTGAAGAAGTACGCTTCCTCGGAGACTTCCTGCACTGGGCGGTGGCAGTCCGGGCAGCAGCCGTTCTCGTCGAGCTGATGTTCCGTCCAATAGCTCTCGCACGGCGTGCAGTAGAGGCCTTTGTAGGCGCCCTTGTAGATGTCGCCCTTCGCGTAAATGCGGTTGAAGATCTCCTGCACGACGCGCTCGTGGCGCTTCTGCGTCGTGCGGATGAAATCATCGTTGCTGATGTGGAGGCGTTTCCAGAGATTCTGGAAGCCCGCCACGATCTTGTCGACGTACTCGATTGGCGTGACGCCGGCCTCTTCGGCCTTCTGCTGGATCTTCTGGCCGTGCTCGTCTGAGCCCGTCAGGAAGAAGACATCGTCGCCGATGAGGCGATGGAAGCGCGCGATCGAATCTGCGATCGTCGTGCAGTAAGCGTGTCCGATGTGGAGCTTGGCACTCGGATAGTAGATCGGCGTCGTGATGTAGAATGGTTTCTTTTCCGTCATGAAAGTTCCTCCCCGTCAGGCGCTAATGGAACGCCTGCGTAAAATTCACTGGATCCTTGCGAATCGATTGTGTTCACTATATTATAAAACAATTTCCCCCAAAATGGAAATAAGCGCGGCTCACTTGAGGCAGGCTTCGAAGATGAACTGATTAGCCAGCACGTTCATATTCGCCGAATTGATGTCGGCCGCTTCACCGAGGGCCTGCCATGCCTTCTCGTACTTCTTCTGCCGGATGTAGGCGACGGCCTGCGCATTCTTGGCATCGGCCGTCTGCGGTGTCAGGCGCAGCGCTCCTGGAAGTCAGCGAGTGCCTCCGACTCCTTCTTCTGGTCCAGCGCGATGAGGCCGCGGTTGTACCAGGCCTGCATGAACTCCGGGCTGAGCTTCAGCAGCGCATCGTAGGTCTTGAGCGCATCTTTTTGCCGGCCCTCGCGCTGCTGCGTTATAGCGAGGTTGTAATGCGCAGCCATCGAGTCGGACTTGAGCCCAGCTGCCTGCCGGAAGTCCGACTCGGCCTGCTTGTAATCGGCGCGGTTGAAGTAGACGATACCGCGGTACAGATAGGAATTAGCCTCGTCCGGCATCTGGCGGACTTTCTTCTCTGCGGCGGCCAGCGATGCATCGGAGCCGTCCGGCGCCTGTGCCTGCTGCCAAAGATAGAGGATCTCCTGACCGTAGCGCGTGCCAGGCACGGCCCAGACGCCGTTAAGCCCCGTCCACTTCGTGATGCGGCCGTGGATGTCGGGGCGGTTGCGGACGACGTGATTGTAGCGCGGATCGACGATCACACTGTGCGGCCGCTCCTGCGTGGCGTAGGCCATGAGGTGCTGGATGTGGGCGCGCACGCCGAGCTGCGGCGTTGCGAAGCTCGCGCCCGGCTCGCGGTTGCCCGTCGCGCCGAGGCCGCAGAAGTTGTTCTGTTTGGGCGAGACATCGCCGCCATAGGCGAAGAATCCCGTCTCCTTCAGCGCCTGGCAGAGTGCGATGTCCGGCCGGATGCCTTCGCGCCCGGCCTCCTCATAGTAGTAGCGGACGATGTCCTCGACCGAGCAGTTGAGCTTCGGCTGCGGGTTGCGCTTCTCGATGTAATGGACCATCTGCTCTTCCGATGCCTCGGCCGCACCCATGATCGTGATGGTGTCGGCAGCGGCCTCTGCCTCGAGCATCGGCTCCTCGTAAGCGGGTGCCAGACGCCACTTGACGTTGTCCATCGCCCGGCGGTTGACCTTGCCTTCATCTTCTCGGGGAACGAAGCCGCCCCGGTATCGTGCGCACCGATGCAGGGACTGCCGCCTTGGTAGACTTGGCAGAGACTGCAGCTGCCGTCGATACCGTCGCTGCAGTCTCTGCGGCAGCCTGGACCGTCATCGGCATGAGGACGGACGGAAGCGAATAGAATGAGGCCCCGCAGAGTGCAGTGGCCAGCATCACACGCGAAATCTTCATAGAAACCTCCCATTTGTCATTTGTCATTTTTCTGTCACGTGGGTCCATTATACCATATAAAAATGCCCTCCGCCGCTTGCGCTTTGGAGAGCATTAAGTTTCTCATCATTCTGGTATTTTGCAGGGACCTGTCGATTCGCGCGTGATCAGGATATTCTCGAGCGTAATGCGCTTGCTCTGGCCGCCGTGAATCATCTCGACGAGTACGGCCGCGGCATTGCTGCCGAGCTGGAACATGTTCTGGTCCATCGTCGTGATCTGCGGTTCCACGAGCTTTGAGAGCGTGATATTATCGAAGCCGATGACCGAGATGTCCTCCGGCACACTGAGGCCGAGGCGCTTGCAGGCGCGGATGGCACCTGTCGCCATGAGGTCGTTGCAGCAGAAGATTGCCGTCGGGTCCAGCGTCGGTATCGTCTTCATGAGCTTGATGCGCGCGGACGTCACCGTATCGATGTTGTTGCCCTCGCCGATGTCGACGATATGCCCCTCGTCAAAGAGGCCGCGTTCCGTCATGAAGGCGCGATAAGCCCTTTCCTTGACCGTGTAGGAATCGGAATTCTCACCGCGGACGAAGAGGATGCGCTTGTGGCCGAGCCCCGTCAGGTACTCAAGAGCTTGCCGTGTGCCGAGCGCCTCGTCGTTGGCAACGTACGAGACATTCGGGATGCGGTGGTAGCCATTGATGAAGACGAGCGGAACGCGCTTGACGATGCGGCGGTAGAAGTCCTCGCGCAGGCCCTGCGTGTTCGGACTGATGACGATGATGCCGGAGACACTGCGCGATACGAGCGCATTGATGCACTCCATCTCGAGTTCCGGATCATTCTGTGCACAGTTCAACAGCAGAGAATACCCCTGGCGGCGCATGGACTTCTCGATACCATCGATGACCTCTGCGAAGAACATATTGTAGAGGCCGGGCACCACGACGCCGATTGTCGAGGAATGGCGCGTGTTGAGCTCGCGGGCTTGGACATTCGGCACGTACTGCAGCGCATTGATAGCCACCTGGACGCGCTCCCGCGTCTCCGGCTTGACGGGATAGTTCCCGTTGACCACGCGCGATACCGTCGCCACCGAGACGCCTGCCTCTTTGGCTACATCCACGATCGTGGCTTTCTTCTTCATTTCCATTGGTGTTCCCTGCTTTCTTTGGATCTGGAGACTCGTCCTCAATCCTCAGCAGCAGTTGCGACAAAGCGGTCAAACGCTTCCATGCCCTTTGCGTCACGCTTGTAGACGCCAGCATGGGTGAGAACAATCTCGAATACCTTACCGATCTCTTCCTGGAGGATGCCTTCTACATTCTCCTGCGAGACCTCTGGATACTTCTCGCGGAGCATCTTGTACCAGTCTGCATGGCTGGCAATCTCCGGCATGCCCGAGATATCCGGCGTGCCCTTGACGAGCTCTGTGCCGAGGAGAGCCATCTCCTTCTTGAGGCGGGCTGGCAGCACAGCGAGGCCCATGACCTCGATGAGGCCGATGTTCTCCTTCTTGATGTGGTGCACTTCGGCATGCGGATGGAAGAGTCCGAGCGGATGCTCTTTCGTCGTGCGGTTGTTGCGCAGCACGAGGTCGAGCTCGTAGAGGCTGCCGCGGCGGCGCGCAATCGGCGTGATCGTGTTGTGCGGCGTGCCATCCGTCTCTGCGAGAATCTCGACGCTCGGGTCGCTGTACTTGCGCCATGCGCCGAGAATCTTCTCAGCGAGGTCAGCCAGCTCTTCGCGGTCCTCGCCCTGCAGGCGGATCGTCGACATCGGCCATTTGACACGGCCGACCTTGATGTTCTCAAAGCCCGGGAAGGTGTACGTCTTCTCGATTGGCGCCTTGGCCATCGCGAAGGTGTAGCGGCCGCCCTGGTAGTGGTCGTGCGAGAGGATGGAGCCGCCGACAATCGGCAGGTCTGCATTCGAGCCGAGGAAGTAGTGCGGGAAGATCGTCACGAAGTCCAGGAGATTCTCGAAGCTCTTGCGCGAGACCTTCATCGGCACGTGCTTGCGATTCAGGACAATGCAATGTTCATTATAATACGTGTAAGGGGAATACTGCAAGAACCAGCGGTGTGCGGAGAGACGCAGCGGGATCAGGCGGTGCGTCTCACGCGCGGATGGCCCGGATGGCCGGCATAGCCTCGTTCTCGCGGCAGAGCAGGCATTTCGGGTAGCCAGACGACGGCGCGAGCTTTGCCTTGGCGATGTCACGCGGGTCCTTCTCCGGCTTCGAGAGGTTGATCGTGATGTCGAGGTCACCGTACTCCGTCGCCGTCTTCCAGATGATGTTCTTGTCGATGCGGTCCTTGCGGATGTAGTTCGACGCGATGCTCATCTTGTAGAACTCGTCCGTCGCGGCCTTCGGGCTGCGCGCGTAGTCGCTGCGGAAGCGGCGCACGACCTCAGACGGGCGCGGCATCACGCAATCCATGATGCGCGTGTCGAAGAGATCGCGGTTTTCCGTCGTGTTCTCGATGAGCCCCTTCTCAGCGGCGTAATCGAGCATGTTCTCGAGGATCGGCATCGCCGTCGGCAGTTTCTCGTCGACGAACTCCGGCTCGAACGCGTCTACCTTGAGGACGTCGAGCAGGCGGTTGGCTGCATAGTAGTAGTCATCCTCATTGATCAGCATGTTCTGCTTGGCAAAATTCAACAAGCGGTTGATTTCCGTATTGATGGACATGATTTTCCTTCCTTTCGGATCTTCTCGGCTCTCACCTTTCGGCTCCCGGCTCCTGAAGAGCCGCTGTCTTATTTCTCGTAGCCGTTCGGGTGCTTCTGATGCCAGGTCCAGGCCGTGCCGATGACCTGCTCAACGTTCGTGTAGCGCGGCTTCCAGCCGAGGATCTTGCGGGCTTTTTCCGAAGATGCGATGAGCTGGGCCGGGTCGCCGGCGCGACGTGCGCCCATCTCGACCTTGATATCCTTGCCCGTCGCCTTCTTAGCTGCCTCGATCATCTCTTTGACCGAGAAGCCCTTGCCATTGCCGAGGTTGAAGATGTTGCTTTCGCCGCCCTTGCGCAGGTACTCGAGTGCGAGCACATGAGCGTCGGCGAGATCGATGACATGGATGTAGTCGCGCAGGCACGTGCCGTCCGGCGTCGGATAATCATCGCCGAACACCGTGATGTGGTCGCGCTTGCCGAGCGGAACCTGCAGGATCAGCGGAATGAGGTGCGTCTCCGGATTGTGGTCCTCGCCGATGGAGCCATCGTCGAGTGCGCCGGCTGCATTGAAGTAGCGCAGCGAGACGTAGCGGATGCCGTCAGCGCGGCTGACCCACTTCATCATCTTCTCCATCGTGCGCTTCGACTCGCCGTACGGGTTCGTCGGCTCCGTCGGGTCGTCTTCCATGATCGGCACGCGCTTCGGCTCGCCGTAGACGGCAGCCGTCGACGAGAAAACGATCTTGTCGACGTGGTTGCGCACCATCGACTCGAGCAGCACCTGCATGCCGTAGACGTTGTTGTTGAAATACTTCAAGGGTTTTTGGACGCTCTCGCCGACAAGGGAGTTCGCCGCGAAGTGGATGACGGCCTCGATGTCGTTCTCCGTGAAAATCTTGTCGAGGATGGCCGCATCGCGGATATCGCCCTCGTAGAATTTCGCTTTCGGATTCAGGGCATCGCGATGGCCCGTCTGCAGATTGTCGACGATGACGACATCTTCACCCTTCTCCACGAGCTGATGGACTGCATGAGAACCAATATAGCCAGCACCGCCACAAACCAGAATAGACATATGTGATCTTCTCCTTTTTTCTTTCATGATACAACAGATTGCACCTGGGAATCTGACCGGGATGTTAACTTCTTATTAATTCAGCCTTCTCCAGCATCACTCTTCGATGCGGTGCGTGCCGTCCGAGATGCTGGCCACGACGAAGCTCGGTGCATAGCCAATCTTCTCCGTGTACTGCTCGCCGACGTTCTTCTTGAAGGCTTCGATTGCGTCGTTCTTGACGAGGCTGACCGTGGAGCCGCCGAAGCCTGCGCCCGTCATGCGCGAGCCAATGACGCCATCCTGCTGCCATGCGATCTCAGCGAGCGTATCGAGTTCCTTGCCCGTCACTTCGTAGTCGTCGCGCAGCGAGAAGTGCGACTCGTTCATCAGGCGGCCGAACTCCTTCACATCGTTGTTCTCGAGAGCCTTGACAGCGTCGAGCGTGCGGTTGTTCTCGTAGACAGCATGGCGTGCGCGATGGCGCTCGAGGACTTCCTCGATGTGGCCGGCAATCTGGTTGAACTCATCGTTGCCGAGCTCACCGAGAGCCTTGAGGCCCGGCTTGACTTCCTTGAGCTCATTGAGCGCATGCTCGCACTGAGCGCGGCGAACGTTGTAGGCCGAAGATGCGAGGCTGTGCGGCTTGTTCGTGTTCGTGATGACGATGCTCGCATCCTCGAGCGCAATCTTGCTGTAGCGATAAGCGAGCGTGTTGCAGTCGAGCAGGATAGCGCAGTCCTTCTTGCCCATGCCGACAGCGAACTGGTCCATGATGCCGCAGTTAACGCCGACGAACTGGTTCTCGGCCTTCTGCGAAAGCTTGACCATCTCGATCATATCGAGCCAAAGCCGAATGCTTCATTGAGGATGACCGAGGTCAGGACCTCCAGAGAAGCCGAAGAGGAAAGGCCAGCACCTGCCGGCAACGTGCCGTAGATCAGGATGTCGAAGCCGTGCGTGGCCTTGTGGCCGGCCTTCTCGAAGACATCGACGACGCCCATCGGGTAGTTGGCCCAATCCTTGGCAGCGTCGTAGGAAAGGCCCGTCATCGGGAATTCGATGATGCCCTTGTCTGCGAGGTTCATCGAGTAGATGCGCGTCGTCATGTCTTTGCGGTCTGCAACGACAGCGTACGTGCCGAGCGAGATCGCGCACGGGAAGACGTGGCCGCCGTTGTAATCCGTATGCTCGCCGATCAGGTTGACACGGCCCGGAGAGAAGTAGCTGCGCTCAGCCTGGCCACCGAACTGTTTCGTGAATTCCTGTTTCATCGTCGCTAAGATTTCCATTTTGTAACCCTCCATCTTTTCTGTAACCCTTCATCGCCTTGCGTCCCGATTGGACGGCTCGTTGCTTTGGATACAAGCGCTTGCCGAGTCAATGCAATACGGTAAACGTTTTCTTATAGCCCCTAAAAGAGGGTGCAAACCCGATTATCTACCGATTTGCACCTTCTTTTTTCTTGTTGTCTCTAGTTTACCGCTTCTGTCTTGTATTGTCAAGTATTATTGTAAACGTTTTCTGGAATTGTTTCTATGGCAAAAAAAAGACCAGGCCGAAGCCTGGTCTTCTATAACAGATTTCTATCCTGCTCATGACTCCGCCTGCAGCAAGGCATTGTAGACATCGCGGCGCGCGATGCCGAGCCGCTTGGCCGCCTCGCGCATCGCGTCCTTCTTGCTGAGCCCACTCTCCATGAGTGCATGGCAGAGCGCGACGGGGTCCTTCACCGTCTCCTCTTCCGGCGCCTGTTCGCCCGAGAAGCCCTCGACGATCAGCACGTACTCGCCGCGCGCTCCTGCTCTGCGTAGTACGTGCAGAGCTCCTGCAGCGTGCCGCGACGGAACTCCTCGTAGCGCTTCGTAAGCTCGCGGCCGAAAGCGGCGCGGCGCCCACCGCCGAGGACCTCAGCAATCTGGCGCAGGGTCGCGCGCAGGTGATGTGGTGCCTCGTAGAAAATCAAAGTCTCGCGATGGGCCTTGACCTCCTCTAAGACCTCCTTCTGCTTCTTGGATGTCTTGGGTAGGAAACCGACGAAAGTGAAGCGCGTCGTGTCGAGGCCGGAACAGATCAGGGCCGAGAGCCCTGCATTACAGCCTGGCAGCGGCGAGACGCGGATGCCCGCCTCGATGGCGAGCAGAGCGAGATGGCTGCCAGGGTCGCAGATGCCTGGCAAGCCCGCATCGCTGACGCAGATGAGGTCGTGGCCCTGCAGCAGCCATTCGATGAGCTCCGGCCCCTTCGTGAACTTATTGTGCTCGTGGTAACTCGTGAGTTTCGTGTGGATGTCAAAGTGCGTGAGGAGCTGGCGCGTATGGCGCGTATCCTCCGCCGCAATGAGCTCCACCTCGCCGAGCATGCGCACCGCACGGTACGTCATGTCCTCGAGATTGCCGATTGGCGTCGCGCAGAGGTAGAGCGTGCCCACGGCATTCGTTCTCTTCTCATCTTCTTGTTGCTTCATGTATCTTCTCCTGCATCCTGCATGCCGTAGATGGCGAGGATTTCCTCCGTATAGCTGCCGTTCTCCCGATGTACGATGAGCGGCGGCATGACCTTGAGGCCGCCCGGCGCTGCGCCGACGACAGCCTCGATGAGCATCATGTTCGGCGCCTTGCCCGCCTTTGGCTGCACCATGCGCAGCCGCTTGGGCTCCATCTGGTGCTCGTGCATCGCGACGATGATCTCGCCGAGCCGCTCCGGCAGGTGGACCATCGCGAAGCGGCCGCCGAACTTCAGCGCATAGCGCGCTGCACAGACGACATCTGTGAGCGTTGCCGTGAACTCATGGCGCGCGCGCGCAACGCCGCTCATCTTGTTGACCTGGCCGTGTGCTACCGGGCGGTACGGCGGGTTGGCCAGCACGACGTCGAACGACTCCGCCGGGTAAAGCGAGCGGATGGCACGGTAATCGCCCTCCTTGACTTTGATCTTCTCGTCCAGTTCATTCATGAAGGCATTGCGTGCGGCCAGCTCCGCCATGACGGGGCTGATTTCCACCGCCTCGACGTGCGCAACTTCATCCGCTATGAGCAGTGGGATGACGCCCGTGCCCGTGCCGAGTTCCAGCACGCGCTGCCGCGAGCGGTAGCGCGGGAAATGGGCCAGAAGGACCGCATCGAGCGAGAAGCAGAACTCCCTCGTGTTCTGGATGATCTTGCGGCCGCTCCTCATAAGGTCATCGAGCCGCTCGTGCTCACCGAGCGCAACCTCTCTCATGACGGCTGGTCCTGGCGGCCTGCATCCTTCGGCTGGCTGCCTCGCGCTTCTCGCGCGGCGCCTTCGGTCGGCGCGCACTGTGCGAACGGCTCTGGCGCTCACCGTTGCGGCCATCGCG
>ENA-OQEN01000590-OQEN01000590.1-human-gut-metagenome-genome-assembly--contig:-NODE-590-length-15663-cov-1.986032_pt1 | contig 15663 bp, 20 predicted proteins | sample MGYA00242791_ERZ504627 | MGnify/ENA primary metagenome ERZ504627 (study PRJEB26092, sample SAMD00036316) | human gut metagenome | host: Homo sapiens | study: EMG produced TPA metagenomics assembly of... | reverse complement strand
GGGGAAGGCTGCGATACGAGAATACCATCTTCTAAAAAAAGGCGGCGAAGCGCACGAGAGCCCTGAACCTTGAACCTGAACCAAATGAAAGCAAAGCAAAAAGGAGCTGTGAAGAAATGAGAATTCATTTCTTCACAGCTCCTTTTTGCTTTTATCCTACGCCGGCAGCTTCGAGCAGACGGCGGGTATAGAGTTCCTTCGGATGACGCAGGATCTCCTCCATGGCTCCCTGCTCGACGCATATTCCCTGATGCATAATGAGGAGTGCGTCACAAAACTGCTCCGTGAGCGAGATGTCATGGCTGACGAAGAGAAACGAAAGTTGTTTCTCTTTTTTTAATGCGATCAAAAGCTCTACTATATCCTGCTGCACCAAAGAATCCAAGCGCTGGTGATCTCATCGCAGACAAGGATCTCCGGCTTCAGCACAAGCGCTCTTGCGATGGCAGCCCGCTGACATTCGCCGCCGCTGACCTCCTGCGGTTTTTTCGAGAGGATCTTCAAAGGAAGCTGGCATGCCTCCGCAGCCTTCCTGACATTTTGCTCCACAGCTGCCCCTTGGACTCCCTGCTCGGACAGTCCTTCCCTGATGCTCTCCTCCAGTGTCCAGCGCGGATCGAAGGATTCGCAAGGCATCTGAAAAATCATCTGAAGCCGCTTCCAAAGATGACGCAGTCCCTCTTTCCCCTCCAGAGGGCTTCCATGGAACAGGAGCTTTCCTTCGGAAGGCAAGAGCAGACCCGCCGCCATCCTCTCCAGCGTGCTTTTTCCGGAGCCGGAAGCTCCCACGATCCCGAGGGCTGTTCCTTTCTGCAAAGTGAAGCTGACCTCATGCACGGCTTCGATGGTCTGGCCTTTCTTTTGAAATCTTCGGGTGAGGCCCCGCCCTTCCATTAGAATATCCATGGCGTCTCCAGTCAAATGCATGGTAAGATAATGCTGACAAACTGCCCGCGCCTGCGGCAGAGATATCATCTCACCAAGAGATCAAAAGATACGACGGCAGGAACGTCCCGCGAAGAGCAGCCGCTTCGTGTAGTCTTCTTTCGGATGCAACCACAGGTCTTCCGCTCTTCCCTGCTCTACGACATGTCCCTGACGGAGGATCATCCCCTGATCCGCGAGCTGCCTTGCGACCTCGATCTGATGCGTGATGCAGAGAAGCGAGCCCTTGATCTCCTTTTTCACCAGTAAAAGCTCTCTCACCACTTCCTGCCTGGCGAGTACATCGAGCGCACTGGTGGCTCATCCGCCAAGATCAGCTCCGGCTCCGGCAACAGCGCACTCACGATGCCCACGCGCTGCATCATACCGCCGGAAAGCTCAGAGGGATAGCTGTCCCAGATCCGGCCGGCTTCCTCCAGTCCCAGCTTTTGCATGAGAGAAAAGGCTTTTTCCCGAAGTGAAGATGCCGAAGTCCGGCCATGCGCTTCCATCGCCTCATGGATCTGACTTTCCACCGTGCGAATGGGGCAAAAGGCGTCCTTCGTGTCTTGAAAAATGGTGGTGATCTCCTTCCCCAGCAGGCTCCGTCTTTCTTTCGCGCTCATTTTCAAAAGGGACTGCCCTTTGAAGTCTATGTCACCGGCAGTGATGCGCCCATCGGGGGAAAGCAGACCCAGGATGGCTTTACAGAGCGTGGTCTTTCCACTGCCAGACTCGCCGACAATAGCCAGGCACTCGCCTCTGGAAAGCGTAAACGAAATGTCCCGGGCAGCCACCTCTCCTCCGTACGCGATAGAGATATGGGAGAAGCTAAGTACTTCCGTCTCACTCATTGTACATCCAGCTCCGCAGTGATTTCGTAATAGTCGGAAGGATGAGCGGCAAGACCGGTCACCCCTTTGCGGGACAAGATCCCCATCTGCAGATAAGAAATGAAGTAAAATGCATGATCGTCCAAAATGATCTGCTGCATCTCTATGGCGAGCTGATTTCTTTTCTCTATATCAAATGTCTGGTGCATCTCTTTGGCAAGAGCTTCCAGCTGATCATTGTGATAGAAGCCACGGTTCTTGGTTGACTGATCCAGCGCGCAGGTATGGAAAAAATACTCCGGATCCCCTGTGGGCGCCGTGACAAGTGCGCTGGCATACACATCATAATTCCCTGCTTCAAGCACTTTTAAATGGTCCGCCGAGCACTCGACATCCACCTTGATCCCGATCTGCTTCAGATTATCCTGCACGAGCTCGGCAAGTACCGGAAGCTCCATGCGGCCCGGATACGTCAGCCAGCGGATGGTCAGGTCTTTCCCGTCCTGATCCACATAGCCGTTTCCATCGGTATCCTTCCAGCCTGCCTCTTCCAGAAGCTTTCTGGCTTCATCCGCTGGTACGATACGCCATGCACATGTGATGCACCAAACGGAAGAGCCTTCGGGAAGGGGCCGACCGCTGCCTCTCCGTGTCCTGCCAGCAGATGATTCACGAATCCATCGCGATCGATGGCCATATCGATCGCCTTTCTCACGCGGATATCCTGCATGACGGGCGAATGCATATTGACCTGACCGAAGAAATTGCGGCTGGTGGCAACCTTGGAGATCTGAAATTTCGAAGGATCCTCAAAAAGCGGATAGCTGACATAAGGCAGTCCATACGTGGCATCGATATTTCCGGCCTGCAGCGCAGCCGTCATCGCATCCCCATCCGTGACAGCCTTTACGATCAGGTGATCCACTTTCGGACTGCCATTCCAATAGGACGCATTTTTGTGCAGATGGATTTCTGTATCCGTCACAGAGTCTGCCACATAAGGACCTGTCCCTGACACCCGGCCATCCTTCCTGTCCGCTTTCATATCCACTATGGCTGCGTAGGGATCGCAAAGATAGAAAATAAGACTCGGGCAGGCTGCTTCGTGTGAATGCGGACTGTATTTTCGCTGGCATCGATCCGGTCGATCTTAAGGTCAAAGGCTGCTCTTGGATTCTTCGCCACCAGCGCCTCCAGACATTCCTTCACAGCCTCTCCGTTCATTTTTCGTCCGCTGGAGAAAGAGATCCCCTCACGGAGCTCTATATCCACCGTGCTGTCATCGACGTATTCGAAATGCTTCGCCAGCCATGGCTCCGGAGACATCGCATCGGACAAGCGGAATAGTGTCTCCCCTACGCCATAGCGCACGGTACTCCATCCGGAATAATTCTCGTGCGGATCAAGTCCTGCATCTCCCATCTCACGGCCATACCCGGTCGTAGCATAGACCACCGTCTTTTCGCCGGATGCCTTCTCTCCGCCGCAGCCGCTGAGGGCAAGTGATGCGAAAACAAGTGCTGCCAATGCGGCTTTAGAAATCCTGTTCATGCGTTACTCCTTATAGAAAATATACATCATAATCCAATGACAAGTTTGAAAGCAGGGATGAATGGCTAGTGGCAAGGGATTAGGGATTAGGGGCACAGGGTGACTAGTCACTCTCTCGTATCGTCATTTCGATCGCAAGCGAAAAAATCTTCTGTGCAAACCGATAAACGATGGATATGCGAAAGCAGAAACACGTAGCACCAAATCGTCGTTTTCCTGCCAGTGTCTATGTGATATTGACCGCAGTGCAAGAAAGATCCTTCGGCTGCGCTTCCGATAACGATACGGGAAAGGGATATCCCCCCAAAAGTTTGAAAGCAAGGATGAGTGGCTAGGGACTGGTGACTACATACCACCTTCGGGCATCGCCCCATATATATTTGCAGCGAAGCCGCCACCTTCATTCCTAATTCCTCATTCAAGCAGAGCTTTCATCCACAATCAAGGCCCCCGCCCCAAGGGCCAGGAAAGGAAGGCTCCCCCCTTCTATCACCTTTCTCTGGGATCAAACGCATCTCTTAGCGCCTCTCCCAACAGATGAAACAGTCCGACCGTCAGACACATGGCCGCCCCCGGTGCCATGACCATCCATGGTGAGAGCTGGAGGAAACGACGTCCTTCACTCATCATAGCGCCCCATTCCGGTGTCGGCGGCTTCACGCCGAGTCCTAAAAAGGAAAGTACCGCCAGCTCCATCATCATCGTCCCGATATCCAGTACCGCCGTCGTCAAAATCGGGCCGGCCATATTCGGAAATATATGACCGCCCATGATCTTCCAGGAAGAGATCCCTCGCATCCTTGCAATGTCGATATAAGGCTCCCCTTTCAAAGAAGCCGTAAGGCGCCGTGACAGCCTGGCATACTTAGGCCAGCCGATCGCCGCGAGCGCCAGGATGGCCTGCAGCATGCCCCCACCGGAAACGCCTGCCACGGCCAGTGCAAGGACCAGACCAGGAAAAGCAAGGAAGACATCCGACAGTCCCATCCATGCCTGCTCGATCCGTCCGCCATACCATCCGCTTCCTGTCCCGATCACTCGCCCGATAGCAGTGATCAGCAGGACGACCACCAGCGCCCCCCAAATGCTGGTGCGCCCTCCGACAAGGACACGGGCAAGCATATCGCGCCCATATCGATCCGTTCCCAGAAGGTGCCCCGCAGAAGGCGGCTGCTGCGCCATCGATAAGTCCTGGGCATAGGCATCCCATGGGATCAGATACTCAGCGAGCATCACCCCCAGCATCAACACCAAGAGAAGGCCTCCCCACAAATAAAGGCGCGAGCGGGACGATTTCATCTTTTCATCATTTCTCCTCAGGGAAAGCACGGATGGAATCATCGTTTCCCCAGCAGACGCGATACCACATCACCCGCGCCATTCACCAAAATATAAATACCGGCCATCCATACCACATAGGCTGAATGATCGGATAATTCCTCTGCATAATGGCATCCACTGCCAGCTTTCCCACACCATCCCAGAGGAAGATCGTCTCCACCACGGCCGTACCGGAAAGGAGGGAGCCGATAGAGATCGCAAGCAGTGTGACGATCGCCGGACTTGCCATCGGGATGACACTCTTACAGAGGATCGTCCCCTCACTCACCCTCGTGCTCTCGCCCCCATCACGTAGCCTTTCGAAGCTCTGCCAGTACGACCCCTCGGATCTGGCGCGTATACTTGGCACTCATAGCGATCGCAAGCGTCACTGCCGGCAATACGACCGAAGGCGACGTCCCCACAGATACGGCGGGGAACCACTTGAGCTTCACAGCCAGCAGATAGATCAGAAGGATCGCGACGAAAAAATTCGGCATCGCATTTCCCAAGAAAGACAACCCGCCCGCCAGAGAGTCACACCAGCCATCTTTCCTGACAGCAGAAAGGACCCCCAGCGGAATCGACACGACCAGCGTCAGGGCGATCGATACCGCCGCGAGGTACAGGGTATGCGGGATCTTGGATGCGATGAACGGAAGCACCGCGCGCCCAGACACATAGCTTTCCCCCATATCTCCCATGAGCGCATGCAAGAGCCAATGCCCATACTGCATCAAAAACGGCTGATCCAGCCCGTATTTTTTTCTCATAGCATCCATGATCTCTTGAGAAACTGCCGTTCCCTGATTTTCATAGAAATAGGAAATGGCATCTCCGCCTGCCAGATACATCAGGCAAACGTGACGAATGTCACGCCGAGAAAAATAAGAAAGCAGGAGATCCCTTTCTTGACTATCCACACCATAGGCACCCATCACTTTTCGCTTCAATGCAAAATACGGCGTCGCCGCAAAATTCAGCTGTTCCTCCGGAAGAAGGATCTCTTCGGAAATATTCTCATACAGTGTGACCTGCATCCCCATCTCTTCAAGTACCTGCCGGTCCCATGCAGGACGTTTCTTCGGCGAAGGGGCATCTGTCGCGCGATGCGTTCGCAGGCCATAACATCGGTCGAAATATAGCGGTCAAAGATACCCGCTTCTGCGACCTGCTCGCGGTCCCTGTCATAAAGGGCACGGTCTTCTTCGCTATACAGGTAGTTGTACCAGTCGCATCGAAATTGAGGAGGACCCCGCCCTTTTTCAGGACGCGCTGCCAGCTCGCATACGCCTTTTTCGGATGCGGCAGCGTCCATGTGAGATTTCTCGTCACGATGAGATCGTAGCTGCCCATGGGAAGCGGCACATCTTCCGCATCCCCCTCGACATAATGGATCGCCTCTGCGAGCGGTCCTGCATTCTTCTTCGCCTCTGCCATCATGGAGGATTCCGATCCAGCGCCGTCACCTCGCAGCCCGCCATCCTCAGAATGATAGAGAAGAAGCCGGGCCCCGCCCCGATATCAAGCGCTTTGATCCCTTCTCTCTCCGGCATGGCATCCTGTACACACCGCATGATATAGGACGACCAAAGCTCCTTCTGCCGTCCGCAGAGTTCTTTCTGATTGATCTCCGAATAGCTCGCGCCCGCCTTGTCCAATAGTCTATGATCTCTTGTTCTAACATCAATGGCTCTCCTTACGATAAAGGAAACGCTGATCCCATCGCAGGATCAGTGTCTCTCCACTCTCTTATTCATAATGAGTCTACCAATAAAAAAAGTCCCCACAAGCCGGGTGGGGGGTTCTATACGAAAGCATACACCTAAGGAAACGCTGATCAGATCGCAGCATCAGATCTCATATGGATTTTTATACATAGCGTCGTCGACATTCTCCTTAAATACATAAAAAAAGGCGATGTGAAATAACGATCATCTCATGTTCGCGTTCCATCTGCTGCGGGGGACTTGCAGCTCTCATAGGAGTGACCGGGAAACCTTATCCCAGCTGTCTTTCATGCCATAGTCACCCTATCCGCCCCTGCGGGCACCTTCCCCTAGAGGGGAAGGCTGCGATACGAGAATACCATCTTCTAAAAAAGGCGGCGAAGCCGCCACCTGAACCTTGAACCCTGAACCAAATGAAAGCAAAGTAAAAAGGGCACTGTGAAGAAATGAGGATTCATTTCTTCACAGCCCCTTTTTATAAGCATTATTTTGCAATATCCGTCGCGCGGGTCTCGCGGATGACGACCACCTTGACTTGCCCCGGATACTGGAGTTCCTTTTCGATCCGCTGGGAAATATCATGCGCCAGAATGACGGCTGATCCTCATTGACCTTCTCCGGCTTCACGATAACACGCAGCTCACGTCCTGCCTGAATGGCATAGCAGCTGGCCACGCCTGGGAAGGATTTCGCAATATCTTCGAGCTTCGTGAGTCTCTTGATATAGTTTTCCAATGTCTCTCGGCGGGCACCCGGGCGGGCAGCGGAGATCGCATCAGCCGCAGCGACCAGTACAGACTCGACACAAGTCGGCTCTGTATCCCCATGATGGGAAGCAATGGCATTGATGACCTGCGGCGATTCATGATATTTCTGAGCGAGCTCCACGCCGAGTTCTACATGCGTCCCCTCCTGTTCCCGATCGACAGCCTTGCCGATATCATGAAGCAGACCCGCTCTTCTGGCAAGCTCTACATCGGCTCCCACTTCAGCCGCCAGGATGCCGGAGAAATAGGAGGTATCAATGCAGTGCTGCAGGACATTCTGCCCATAGCTGGTACGATACTTCAGACGGCCAAGCGTCTTGATCAGTTCAGGATTCATACCGCGGATGCCGCATTCCATGACAGCCTGTTCACCGGCTTCACGGATCGCCTTATCCACTTCTTTCTTCGTCTTTGCCACGACCTCTTCGATGCGGGCCGGATGGATACGGCCATCTTTGACAAGACTTTCCAGTGCAAGACGCGCGACTTCACGGCGGATCGGATCAAAGCACGACAGGATGACAGCTTCCGGAGTATCATCAATGATGAGATCAACGCCGGTCAGCGTTTCGATGGCACGGATATTTCTGCCTTCACGACCAATGATGCGTCCCTTCATCTCTTCGTTCGGAAGAGCCACGACGGAAACCGTGGTCTCTGATACGGTATCAGCCGCATTTCTCTGAATGGCAGCCGCGATGATCTCTCTCGCTTTGGTATCCGCACTGCTCTTGGCTTCCTCGACCGCATCACGGATGCGGACCGCCTTCTCATGCGTCAGCTCCTCATCCACACGGGACAGGATCATTTCCTTCGCCTGTTCACGGGACAGCTGGGAGATCTCTTCCAGCTTCGCCTGCTGGGACACATACAGGGCATCGACTTTTTCTTTCTGGGCCTTGACCTGATTTTCTTTGCGGTCCAGCTGTGATTCGCGCTGTTCCAGATTGCTGCTGCGCTGATCCAGATTATTGTCCTTCTGTACCAGACGCTGCTCGTACTTCGCCAGCTCATCGCGGCGATCCTTATTTTCCTTTTCCATATCCTCGCGGAGCTTATGGATCTCCTCACGGGTCTGTACCAAGGTTTCCTTCTTCAGCGTCTCCGCTTCACGAGACGCTGTATCCAGCATCTTTTTCGCATCCTCTGCGATCTGCTTCGCTTTTTCCTCTGCAGAACCGATCCGGGCTTCTGCGATACGCTTGCGCAGCAGGTAACCGATCCCCATACCGCAGACAGCCGCTGCGATACCACAGAGAATGACGTAGAGTAAAACTTCATCCAGTGTCAAATGGTTCACCTCTCTCTTTCTGATTTTATTATTTTAAGACAGGAAATACGTAGCTCCGGACACGCCGGAAAGTGCAGGCCGTGGTAAATGGTCTTTCATCCTTCAAGAGAAAAGGTTCCTATGATACAAAACATCCTTTGCAAAAAATTACAGCAGGTGATGATGGCGAAAAGGCTGACAGATGGCCTTTATCTATAATAAGAATCCCTCCGCTCGCGGAGTTCTCACTGGGCTTGCAGCTTGCATGCTGATCCATCGGGGACGCTGCACATACGACGGGCATCGTATCACGATGATTTAAGCACTGCATCAATTTTAAAATGTTTATTTTTTATTGTCAAGGTTGAGATAGAGAGCAGGGTAGCCCGTAGGGCGTGCCGCCCTTTGATTCCATTTGAAAACGTCACGCTTTCTAGTTAGGAATTAGGAGTTAGGAGTTAGGAGTGGTGGTGCGGCGCATAAAAATCAGAAGCGCCGCAGAATTTTGATAGCGCTTCGCGCCGTCGTCAGCTCGAGCGTAGTAGAGATCTTTCTTGCAGAACTGTCAGCATTCTCACTGCGCTATTTCAATCACCGCTTACTTTTAATCTCTAGTCACTTGTCACTCGGGGCTCCTAATCCCTAGCCACTCATCCCTAGCTACTCATCACAAGTCACCAGCCCCCTATCCCCTTCTTCCTCCCCCGAAAAGAGACCATACAAAAAAGAGCCGCCACCGCTGCCCAGGACATATGGTAATTCATGATCCCAAGATCCGTCATGATATTGATCACCGTAAGCCCCAGCATGAAGAGCATATTCGCCCGCAGATCGATGCCCCGCTCTCTTCGAAGGATCAGGTACGAGATCAAAAGGATAGAGAGATGCACACCAAAGACCGCGTACAAATAAAACATGAGCGGCGTCATCTGCAGGATGAATCCGCCAATCAGCATAATGCCAATGATCCACATCCAGCCGTTTGTCATAAAGTTCCTCCCATGCCGGTTATATAATCCTTCGTGTCAAAGGTAAGGAAATGCTGATCCGTTCCGCATTTCCTTAAACCAAGATCAGAGATCGCCAGGGCTAAGACTCCGCCTCCTTGACATCTCCATCCTTTTCGGGGATCCAGAGCTTCTGTTCCGGATAATGCCAGAGAAATTCATAAGAGGGAAGCCAGCGCTTGCCAAAAGCATGCATCGCGACGAGGAGCTTCGGCTCTACCCTTTCCAGATACGCCATGACGCCCCACTCGCGGGCCGCCTGCTGCCGAGCATCCACCGGGAAAAAGGCCACATCGACCTGTCTTTCGGAAAAACGGGACAGCTCATGGAAGAAATCCCGCCTGGCGGCCAGATTATCCGCCGCCGGTTCGCCGGCCCAGTGCCACCAGTTCAGATCTCCCGCGTGAAGATCGTCTTGCCTCCACTTTTGACCAGAAACGAGCCCCCTCATCTGTCGAGCCATACATAGTGACCGTCAGATCGCCGATCGTCAGCGTATCTCCGGGGACTATAAGATGCTTCTTTTCTTCCCTGTCCATCGTCAGCCAGCAGTTCTTATGCATGATGTAGGCCTCTGCCCGCTCTTCCCACCTTCGTATATCGCGGTTGAAATGATCGGCATGATAATGACTCACGAAGAAATACAATTTCTTCGTAGAATCCTTAAGAAGCGTCTCCAGCCGGTTCTCCGGGTCTTTGTAGAAATCAAAAACAAGAAGCTTGTCTCATTTTCATAGATGAATCCGCTGTGATGCAGAAAATAAATGATATCGCTCATAAGCACTCTCCTCCGATATTGAAAGATTCGTACGTATTTATAGATTTTACCTGTGATGAAAAGCAGAACTATTTATAGTATAATAATTATAATTATTGTGCGATTACCTCATCAACAGCATATATATAGTATGGTAGCCGCAGGGTCAGCATACGGAGCAGGAAACGGAATCCAGCAGAAATACAGCGGATTCGCCAGAGATCTGCCTGCTGCCGCCTCTGGCACCAATTATACCATACCTGATGGGATTTATATATTTTTCAGATTTTCTTTGACCTTTGTCCTTAAATTGTGTACAATGTTCATTGTGTCTTTTGCAGAAAACAGGAGGTCCTTCTTATGATTATCCATGATGAAGCCCATTGTCGATTTCTACAGGAAGACCCGAAAGGAACCGCCTATATGGAGTATACCTGCGCGGGAAATATTCTCACCGTCACCCATACAAAAGTCCCCGATGCCCTCGCCGGACGCGGCATCGCCGGAAAGCTGGCTTCTGCCTCTATGAATGGGCCATCCGCCATCACTACATCGTCCACTCCGAATGCTCTTACATGAGCCATTGGATGGAAAAAAACAAGTGACTTGTGACTGGTAGCTAGGGATTAGTGGCTAGGGATTAGGAGTCTCAAGTGACTGGTGACTAGTGACTGGAATGCCAGCTCATGCATCGCCATTATTTATATTTCTTATACTTCGCGGCGCTTCAGATTTTTTATGTGCCGCACCACCATTTCGCATTTCTCATTTCTAATTTCTCATTCATGCGAGACTTTCATCTACAATCAAGGGGGGCGGCACGCCCCAAGGGCTAACCCTGAACCCTGAACCTTTAACCCTTTTTCACAGAGGAACCACCATGTATAGTTCGTCTCTCTTTCAAAACCCGATCTCTTTCCGGGAAACGCAAAACATGCTCGAAACCATCACTCTACATTTTGCAGACCTGCTGCGCCTGAAATCCACTGCGCTTTACGACCACTCTGTCCGCGTCTCGAACTATGCAGCTGCGACAGCCGTGTATATGAAGCTGCCAGCGAATGAGATCACGCTCATCCGCTATGCGGGGCTTCTGCATGACATCGGCCTTCTCTCCCTGCCGAATCAGATCCTGTCCAAAGCGCCCTACCTTTCTCGAAGAGAGCTCTCGCTGTATAAAAAACATCCGGAGCTTGGCGCAAATATGCTCGAGTCCATCCCTGGTTGTCAGGATCTTCTTCCCTACATCCGCTGCCATCACGAGCATTGGGACGGGACCGGTTTTCCGAAGCACCTCAAGAACGTGAATATTCCTCTCGGCGCGCGGATCATTGCCGTCGCAGACTACTACGATACCGCCATCTACTCCTCACCGGACTTCTCAGAGAAGACAAAGGCTGAAGTCACCCGTGAAATCTTCAGCGGCTCCTCCATCCTTTTTGATCCTGAGGTCATTGCCGCCTTCATCAAAGTCCTCTTCCACAAAACGGATCTGAAATGAAGGCCTTGAGGGACTCGTGACTGGTGACTGGTGACTGGTGACTAGGGATTAGTGGCTAGGGATTCGGAGTCTTGAGCGACTAGTCACTAGCACCAGTCACTTGAATACTATTTTCGGGCATCCCCCATATATCATTCGCGGCGCTTCATTATTTTTGCGCCGCACCAACATTTCTCATTCGAGCAGGCCTTTCAAACGTAATCAGTGAACAGCACGCTCCATGGGCTAGCCATGAACAAAAAAGCTATGATGAAACTTCCGTTTCACCATAGCTTTTTATTTGCTTCAACATTTCTCCAGCTATTATTTTTTTGCCTCATCGGCCGCTTTTTCGAAGAACCACTTCTGCGAGAGCTTGTCATAAGTCCCGTCTTCCATAACCTTCTTCAGTGCCGCATTGACTTCCTGCTGCATGGCCTTGTCATCCTTCGCCATAATGATGACGAACTGCTCTCCCGTCGTGATGGTGCCGGCCGTGGTCAGCTTGCCTCTGCCTTCGTGTTCCAGATAGTACTTCGCTCCCGGTTCATCCACGATAGCTGCATCCGCTTCTCCCTCTTCCACCGCCTTGAAGACATCCTTATAGTAGTCAGGCATCACCGTGCGCGCCGGAGAAAGCTCCTTCACCTTCATTTCATTCGTAGTACCACGTTCGGCGGCTACGATCTTACCCTTCAGATCTTCCGGCCCATGGATCCCTTCCGTGCCGGGGCGGACTACGATGACGTAGCTTCCGAGGCTGTAGTATGGATCACTGAAAGACACGTGCTTCTTACGTTCTTCCGTTGCGCCGATGGCGGAAATCCCAAGCTGGATCTTCTTGTCACCGACGAAGTGGAAAATCTGTTCAAAAGGAAGGTATTGAACTCTGCCTCCGCATCCATTTTCTGTGCGACTGCTTCATGAGGTCCACATCGAAGCCGATGATGTGACCGTCTTCATCTTTATATTCGAAGGGGGCATAGGAGGCCTCCACAGCAACACTGAGCTTTTTCTTCGGCGTCGCATGCTGCTCCCTGCTTCCCCACCACATCCGGTGGAAAAGAAAATAGCACTGGCTGCCAGAACGAAAGCGGCTGATTTCATTACATTTTTGTTCATGTGATTTCCTCTCGAGATCAAATATTTAACTCTTTGCAGAATCATATATAAAAAGTATACTGGAATCCGACCATTTTTTCACTTTAAAAATTTCAAGTATTTCCAATAAAATCTGGCATCATGCGCTGTTTTTCTAAAAACTTTAAAATTTCAACTTTAGAAAACCGTCCTTCCAGTCAACGATGGCACGCACGCAAAAAGGAGCGGGACAATGCCCGCTCCTTCTATCCTGTCACGCTTATTTCTTTTCCTGCTTGCCGAACCATTTTTCGAAGATCTTATCATAGGTCCCGTTTGCTTTGATCTCCTTCAGCGCCTTATTCACCGCCGCCTGCAGTTCTTTATTTTCTTTCTTCACTGCGAAGACCATGCCGTTGGCGCCCTTGGAGGTGCCGACGATCTTCAGGTCTTTGTCGCCGCCCTGCTTCAGGTAGTACATGCCGACAGGCTGGTCGATGACAACCGCATCAAGCGTCTTAGCCTGCAGTTCCATGAATGCCTGAGAATTCGAGTCGAGCTGCTTTACCTGTGCGGCTTTGGCTTCCTGCGCGAGCTTCACCTGCTGGGTGCCGACCTGCGCGCCGACATTCTTGCTTCCAGATCTGCCCAGTCCTTGATATCATCATTGTCTTTTCTGACAATGATGATGTAGCCATTCTGTGTGAAATAGGGGTCGGAGAAAGCGACCTGCTTTTCGCGTTCCGGTGTCGCATCGAGACCGGCTGCAATGAGATCGATCTGTCCGGACTGGACAGCCGGGATCAGCGCATCGAAGCCCATGGACTTGAATTCCATCTGGCTGCCCATCTGTTTGATGACCGCATCCGCAAGATCCAGGTCGAAGCCTACATATTTATCATCCTTGGTAAATTCAAATGGCGGGAACGTGGTTTCCGAGCCGACGCGGATGACTTTCGGGATGCCGGAGCCGGACTTCGCTGCACTCTCGCCGGATTTTGCATCGCCGCCGCAGCCGGAAGCAAGAACCACCGCTGCCATAGCGCCCATCGCCAGAAGAATTTTCATTTTTTATTCATCATTCTGATCATCTCCATATTCTATACATATGTAAAAGAGCAGTAAACCAACTGTTTGTATCTTATCAATCTTCGGACATATGTCAAATTATTCTAGCTTTTCGAATAAATATTCAAAGAAGGGTTCAGGGCTCAGGGTTCAGGGTTCAGGGTTAGCCCGTGGGATGTGGTGCCCCTTTGATTACATTTTAAAGCCTCGCTTGAATGAGAAATGGTGATGCGGCGCATAAAAATCAGAAGCGCCGCGGAGATTTGAAATTAGCGATTTTCTCGTATCGCAAACCTAATCCCTAGCTACTAATTCCTAGCCACCAGTCACGAGTCACTCGCAGTCCTAATTCCTATTGCCCTTCTCAAACCTGCTATTTGATTGACCCACCCCTTTATCCATGCTATAGTTTAATATATATGTGATTCTACAAATACCCAAAATTTATTTAAAAAAGCGAAAGCAATCTCTGATATACTGATGATAGGAATCAGGGTCTAGGCTGTAGAAATACGAACAGCCGATAGCGAGTGACCCGGCGGCTGACTCCGTGAGTGATGCCTGCCATCGTCCGATCCTGCCCCCTGTTATACCTGTTTTTTCAAAAGGACACTATCTATGGAATTCATCATATCTTTTCTCTCTGAATGGGGCTATCTTGCGCTCTTTATCTGTATGGCGCTCGAAAACATGAACATCCCCATCCCCAGTGAGATCATTCTGGGCTTTGCGGGTTTCCTCGTCTCGCAGGGTGTCTTCTCCTTCTGGCCGACGATCTTGATCGGCACACTGGCTGGGCTGATCGGCTCCTTGGCCTCCTACTACATGGGCTACAAGGGCGGGCGCGACATGATCCTTCGCCACACGCAGAAAGGCGGTATGGGCGCGAAAAAATGATCGCCGCCAAAAACTGGTTTGAGACCTACGGCGGCATTGCGGTCTTTACCGGCCGTCTGCTTCCGGGGATCCGTACCTTCATTTCCCTGCCTGCGGGCATCGCACAATTTCCCCTCCCGGAATTCACGATCCTGACCATCGTCGGCACGATCCCCTGGACCATATTTCTGGTCTACATGGGTGCCATGCTGGGAGAAAACTGGCATTCTCTCCTCTCTTACAAGCTGGAGATCGCTCTTGTCTGCATCGTCATCTGCGCCATCATCGCAGCGGCTTTCCATTTCTATCAGAAACATAAGAATAATAAACATGAAGCTCAATAAAAACTGCATCTTACTTTTCCTTTTCTGTCTCGCCCTCTACGGCACTTTTTCCGGTCTCATTCCTCTGCTCGACCCAGATGAGCCCGTCTACGGCGAGACAGCGAAGGAAATGCTCTCTACAGGCGACTGGCTGTCTCCCCGCATCTATGGCGAATTCTGGTACGATAAGCCGCCGCTTTTCTATTGGTTGGAATCGATCTCCTTCACTCTCTTTGGCGTCTCGACCACGAGTGCCCGTCTCCCTTCGATCCTGATGGGTGCGCTGCTCTCGCCCTACCTCTACCTGTCTATGCGAAAGCTGCTGGGTGAGAAGGCTGCGCTCTACGGCGCCTTCATCTCTGCCTCCTCTCTGGAGATCATCGTCCTTGCCAGAAGCTCGGTGACGGATGCGACGCTCTCCTTCACACTCACCGTCGCTCTCATTTCATTTCTTCGAAAGGAATATATCCCCGCCTATATCTTCTGCGGTCTCTCGCTCCTTGCGAAGGGCCCGATCGGCTTCGGATTTCCAGCACTCATCGTAGGTCTTTGGATGATCTTCAGGGGATCCTTCACTTTCAAAAATATCATGGCACTCCGCTGGACCTGGGGGATCCCCCTCGCCTGTCTCGTGGGGCTTCCCTGGTACCTGGCGATGGGCATGATCCACGGAGATG
>ENA-OQEN01000589-OQEN01000589.1-human-gut-metagenome-genome-assembly--contig:-NODE-589-length-15697-cov-2.401798_pt1 | contig 15697 bp, 17 predicted proteins | sample MGYA00242791_ERZ504627 | MGnify/ENA primary metagenome ERZ504627 (study PRJEB26092, sample SAMD00036316) | human gut metagenome | host: Homo sapiens | study: EMG produced TPA metagenomics assembly of... | reverse complement strand
CTACTGGATACCCGCCGGCTGGATCAGTTCGGCAGCGGCATACGGCAACTATTCCAGCGTGAGGCCGTGCAGTATCGTCGACGCAGATCACCTCACAACTCATACAGCAGGAAGCACAGGAGAAGAGCCCTGTGCTCGGCAGCTTATACACGCTAGGCGTTACGCTTTCTAACATGGCTCCTAGTATTCTCACAAGCGCGCTTGGCGGTTGGGCGCTTGGCGCAGCCGGTTTGCCTGCCTCTGCAGCTGGCTTAGCCGGCAGCACGGCGCTAGGGGCTTCCGCGGGTGGCAACGCCTATACTCAGAAACTGAGAGAAGGCTACAGCTCTGAGGCGGCGCAGAACTATGCGACGCTCGTCGGCGCAAGCGAGGGCGCGCTGCAATACCTCCTTGGCGGCATTGGCGCTTTGAGCAAGAGCGGCACCGGACACATCGCCGCCAAAATCGCCGGGCTGGACAACGCACTGGGCCGTGTGGCGCGCACGGTGAGCGGCAGCACGGCAGCACGGCTGCTGGGCAGCATGATATCCGAGGGCACGGAGGAGGGCCTGCAGGAGCTGCTGGAGCCCGCGTTCGCGGCCATAATCTTCGACGAGGAGTATGAGGCGAACTTCGAGGATGCGGCGTATGCGTTCCTCCTGGGTGCGCTGAGTGCTGGAATAATAGAGGGCCCGGCGGCCATTGCTTACGCGCGGCGGCCGGCGGGCTTTTCCTTCCGGGATATGGACGGATATGCCGATAATGGTGTAGACTATTTTGAAGGTGCGAACACGCTCGAGGAGGTCGAGGCACGGTACCGTGAGCTCGCGCGGCAATACCACCCGGACTTGGGCGGCGACGCGGCCACGATGGTCGAAATCAACCGCCAGCGCACGATGGCGCGCGCGTTCCGCGGGCGAGCCGAGGCGGCTGCGGAAAACGATACGGCAGACACGACGCCGGAGGCAGCCGCGAACACGGAACGCACAGACGGCGTGATCCGCCGCTTGACGGCGGGCCGGACCACGGAGGAGACCGCACCCGAAACAGCGGGGGCCTCGATAGAGGACCAGACCTATGCGGAGGCTGGCGGTATCGTTTTGCCGACGGCTGATTCCGCCGGCGACTTCTCACCGCGAGCTGAGGCTGGGGCAACGGAAACACCAACCTTGGAAGCTCCGCGCGCGGCGGTGCCTGAAACAAACGCCGCGGGGAATATCGTTCTCCCCACGGCGGAAGAAATAATGAATGGAGGCATACAGAATGGACAGCAGGGACAAGAATGGCAGCAATGGGGAGACCAGGTATCAGATGGAGACGGAGGACGGTTTTCTGGTCAGCGTGCCGGAGTCGAAGCTGGAGAGCTGGCTCGAGGCGCAGAGCAAGCCGCCCGCCCCACTCAGCAGGTCGGAACAGCTCTTGCTCGACAGGCTCGTGTCCGAGCTCTACGGCTCGAAAGAGTAAGCAGCGCCAGCCTCGGCCTTGAGAACGGCACAGAGGCGCGCTCGCTTCAGGTGATCCCGGAAGCGGCCTATGATGATGAGCTGAGAGCGGTCTCGGCTGACGTATACAGGCGGACGGGCCAGCGGGTAACCTTCGTTGTCGGGAACATACAGGTGCGCGCAGCGGGCAAGACACGCGCTGTGCGCGGCGTCTGGACGCCGGGCAGCATCTATGTGCAGGCGGACAATGCGGGCTATTCCGCGGCGCAGATAGCCGCACATGAGGTATATCACGATCTGGCGGCGAACACTCCGGGGCTTGACGCGGATGTAAAGCAGCGCATCATCGAGCGGTACGGCGAGGACGAATTCCGGCGTGTGGCTCAGGTGTACATAGAGCGGCTGCGCGGCGTATACGACGTGCCGGATGGCGCGGAGTATGACCCGGCGCTCATGGACACATACTTCGCCTCGATACTCCAGGAAATTTACGCCGACGCCTATGCGGGCATCAACGCCTTCGGAGCTCATGCGGAGCGGTTCGCGGATGCAGCGCGCGTGACCGTCGCTGAACGCACGGGCATGGCCACCGGAGAAACTGAGGCGGCCACGCGCAACCGTACCGGGCCGCCTGCGGAGCGGAACGGCGTTGGCTATATTACAGAAGAAAAAGAGACGACTGCAGTGAAAGCCAAGAACCCGTCGCCGGGAACCGACAGCAGCACTGCAACCGTCTCCACGAGTAGTGTAGCAGAGAATGCTCTGCCTGTCAAAGAGGGAGAAAAAAGAACCAATACATGGTTACAGGGAGTCCGGCTCCAATTGCCTTCGTATGATACCATGTATGGTCCTATTGGCAGCATATCATACGACGACGACTACGTCAACATACATGGTGTTCCCTGGAATGAGCTTGCCGACAGCGAAAGCGACGCCGGGGAGAGCGTCAACAACAGGTATTCGGAGGATGAACCAGAGCGGTACAGCGTTGACGAGGAGTACGCAGCAGAGCTGGAACTGTGGAACAGGGACGGCAGGCCGGGCGGCGAGGTGTTTGTACTGGGCTCGACGGGCGAGGCGCTGCAGGGGCTGGGGGCCATGGAGCAGGATATCTACCTGCGCAGCGAGAAAATTAATGCCATACTGGACGCGCACCCGGAAATGACGCTCAGCGAAATAAAGCGCATACCGGAAATTCTGGACGACCCGGTGCTTATAGCAAAGAGCGCAGGGGAAGGGCGTGGAGGGCGAAATTCGCGCCTGACAATAATGGGCAGCCTGCGCGCTCAAAACGGTAAGCCGATCATGGCTGTGCTGGATTTGCGGCCTATCGAAGGGCGGCTGCTTGTAAATGACATGCAGAAAATAAACAGCGCTTATACCAGAAGCAACGCCGCCAACTATTTGCGCAGGAGCGAAATCCTGTTTGCAGACGAAAAAAGAACCATTCCGCTTCTTCGCTCGGCTGGGCTTACAATAGCGTCCCAGCGGCTTCTGCGTCATGGTTCTATGGGCAGTATAACATACAGCGGAAATGACGTCAACATCGAAGGCGTGCCGTTTGACGAGGTAGTGGGCGCGGCGGAGCCGGAGCGGTATAGTGTAGACGAAACCACGGACAAAGAGGACGTACCTGACTACTTCCGGGGGAATCCCTACTGGCTGGAGACTGAGCATGCGGCGAAGGCGGCAGGGTATCCTGAGATAGACGGCGTGCAGATAATGCCGTACAAGACCTGGGTGCGCTCCAAAGAGCAGGGAAACTATGGCTTCGTAGTTGGCCTCGCTCCGCGGGACAGACTTGTCGTATCCTTCTGGAACAAGGACAGCGGCAAGCGCGCCGTTGTGCCTCTTGAGCAAACGGACATCGAGCCTGTGCAGGGCGCGTACCAGATGGAGCAGAACGAGCTCGCTTCGCTGCTTGAGTCAGAGCCTGAGGCTGTGGAGCGTATGGAGCTCTCGCCCGAGGACGAGGCGGAATACCAGCGCTGGCTGACGGAGAAGTACGGCTTCAAGGCTGGTGTCAGGGCGAACACTGCGCTGCTGGCGCTTCCCAAAAAAGCGCAGACGGAGTATAAGAGAAGCGTCTCGCGCCTGGTGAATGACCTCGGGAAGAGCCTGGGCGTGCCGTATCACGCTGGCCGGAGCGAGCTGCGCCCGATAGCCGAGCAGATAGCGGACGAATATTTCCGCGAAGGGACCGTATCTGAGGAAAGCGGCGCCAAGCTGTTCGAGGAAGCCTATGCCAACGGTATCATAAGAGACGATGAGTTTTACCGCGAAAACAAGCCCATACTTGACTACCTCCGGACCACGCCAATAAGAGTTAGCGAGACAGTTAAAAGCGACATAGCGGATTTCAACGACTGGAGGAAAAGACAGTTCGGACGTCTGCGCATAAGTGAAGATGGGCGCGGTGTGAATCAGGTTTACGGTGAACTGAGCGAGATGGCGCCGGGATTCTTTCCGGAAGATATTACAAATCCAACGGACCAGCTTGAGCGTATTGCAGATGTCGCCGACAGTATACGTATCTCGGAGCGAACGCTCGACGAGTATTACGGCCCCGACGCTGCGGAATATAAACGCTGGGCCTATGATGAGTTCAAGCAGCAGATTGGCCGCGCCTATGAGAGCCTGCGCACGGTCCGGCAGATAGCACTTGAGCAGGACGCCAAGCGGGCGGAGCTTGAGCGACTACTGGAGATAGCCGAAACCGGCCCGACTGAGGGAGAGCTGGACAGGGTAAAAAGACTATGGGATGAGGGCAAAAAGGCGCGGCGGGCCTATGAGCGCGCCGTGCGGCGCAACCTCCTGAGCGACAGGGACAGGCAGCTGCTTGGCCAGCTCATGCGCGGGGAGATCAGCGCCGAAGACATCCCGTCCACCGCAAACCGCGCAGGCATTGCGGAAATATACGCGGCCAAGCGGGAATATGAGGCCTTCGCCGGCGCTCTGAAGGAATTCAACACAAAGCGGCGCACTGCTCTCCGCGCACAGGCTGACGACATACTAGCGGGCGCAAGCCGGATGAAGGACAAGCGCCGCGGCGCGTCCTATATGCGCGAGACACAGGAGCGGAACGCCCGCTATGTTTTTGACGGCCCGACGGCGGAGAAGATCATCGAGACATATTTCACGCCGGTACACAAGAACGAGGCGCGCCGCACGGTATACAAGACGCAGCTGCGCGACAGAGTGAGAGAACTCGACCTTGACAGAAAGGCCCGCAAGGGCGATGCGGTGAGCGAGGCCGCGGCTGTGCAGATATACGGCGAGGCCCTGGACAACATCTCCATGATAGAGGAGCAGCTCAAACGAGGTGGCAGCGATTGGCGCAACGGCCACAGCCTGAGCGAGTGGCGCGCGCTGGTGGACGACCTCTGGGCCAAAAGCCCGAGCCTGGACAAGGAGAAAATTACGGCTGCGTCGAGGAGTTCCGGAAAATCTATGACGAGCTGTTCTCACTGATGAACCAGGTACGCATACGAAACGGCTATGAGCCTGTGGACTACCGGCACGGATATTTCCCGCATTTTGATGATGCGAAGGGGGAAAGCCTGCTGGGCCGGGCCTTCAAGGCCGCAAATATGAAGGATGTGCCGCTGAAGGACCGCCTTGCCGCGCTCGTCGGCAAGGGGCTGGACGTAAACACGGAAGTGAACGCTCTGCCCACATCCATAAGCGGCCTGACGCACACCTTCAAGCCCGGCATACGCTGGGTCGGGAATGTCATGCAGAGACAGGGCTTCGACACCACCTTTGACGCGGTGCAGGGCTTCGACCGGTATATCGAGGGCGTGAGCGACGTTATCTATCACACCGACGACATACAGCGGCTCCGGGCTCTGGCCTCGCAGATACGATACCGCACCACGGAACCGGGCATACAAGCGCAGGTGGACGCGATCCGGGCGGACCCCAGCTGAGTGAAGATAAAAAGGACACAGATGTGCGGGCGAAGCTGGAGGAGGGGAAATACGAACTTTCAAACTATGTAAACAACATAGAAGAATACACCAACCTCCTCGCCAACAAACGCAGCACGATGGACAGGGGCATAGAGCAGCTTATCGGACGCGATTACTACAATTTCGCAATAGCCCTTGAAAACCGGGTGGCCGCGAACATGGTCGCGGTGAATCCCGGCTCCTGGCTGACGAACTTCATCCCGATATCTCAGGCCTGGGCCGAGTGAACGCTGGGACATCCTGACAAGCATGCGTGACACGCTGAGTGCGATGGTCAAGGACGACGGCTTCCGAACCAAATCTGACTTCCTGACCAACCGCATGGGCTCTGATCCTCTCGTGCTTAGCTGGACGCAGGATGCCTCAAAGGTCCTCACAAAGCCAATGGAATGGATAGACATGTTTACCTCCGAGACCGTGGTCCGCGCGCGGTACAATTCTAATCTCAAGCTGGGCATGAGCGAGACGGCGGCCATGGAGGAGGCGGACAGCTTTGCGGCCAGCCTCATTGCAGACCGCAGCAAGGGCGCGCTGCCCACGATATTCGAGTCCCGCAATCCCTTTACAAAGCTATTCACGCAGTTCCAGGTCGAGGTAAACAACCAGCTGTCATACCTGTATAGGGACCTGCCCAGGAATCTCAAGGAACGGGGCAAAAAGTCGCTTGCCGTGGCTCTGCTCAAGTTCATGCTCGGAGCCTGGTTGTATGATGAACTCTATGAGCAATAGTCGGACGCCGCCCGGCGCTAGACCCACTGAATATGCTTAACGAGTTCTCGGGTGATCTAGTTGGCTATGCGCTGCCGAACACCATTGAACTGGCCGGAGACCTGATAACCGGTAATGACGTTTCCTTCAAGACGGAAAAGACTGACGCGGCGACGGCTTTTATTAACCTGGGTGAGGAGCTTGGCGGTCAGCTGCCCTTTATCGGCGGTCTGGCTTTCGACGGTGGGCGCCTACCTATACAGTCCGGACTGCCGGATTTCGGAGAGCTTAAAGGAGGAATTGCCAAGCTCGCCGACAGCGACGCGGGAAACAACGCGAAGGGTGCCGCGGATATACTAGATTCGCTGGAGGCCCGGCGTCGTACCTGCTGCTGCCGTTTGGCGGCGGCCAGATATCAAAGTTTATTAAGGGCGTCAACGCTGTGGCCGAGGGGGGCGTATACGGCAAGGACGCCGAGGGCAATCCTACGCTCAAATATCCCGTAGAGCGGAACGTGCAGGACGCGCTCACCGCTATGGTGTTCGGCGCTACGTCCACCAAGGGCGGCCAGGACTGGATCGACCGGGGCTTCAGCCGCCTCACAGCCAAGCAAACCGCCGCCTATGCCGCGCTGCTCGGCGGCGGCGTAGATGCTTATGATCCTTCGACGTGGTAATGGATATCAAGGGTACGGAGAAAACGGAGACGCAGAGTGCAAATGACATAAAACGCGAGAAGATATCTGCACTGGATATATCCGACGAGCTCAAGGCGACGCTGTACAGCAACCTAATAACCGATGATTATGACGAGTCTATTGACGACATGCTGCGACGCGGTGTAGACTGGGACGGCATCATGGGCGTGGTCACCAACAGCAAATATGGAGTTGAACGGTACAACAAACTCGTTGATGCGGGCGTCAGCCCCGGCAACGCAGCCCGGATAACCGAGGCACTGTATTCTCTTGAGCCGGAGGATGGCAAAAAAAGCGTGTCGCAGGTACAGCAGTACGGTGCAATAGACAAGCTGGACGGGCTCACCGACGAGGAAAAGCTCGCGGCCATAGGTACAATCATGGGAACGGACGCGACCACAGAGAGCGGCAATCCCTCACAATACTCCAAATTGACGGACGCTATCGAGTCCGGGCTCAGCCTGACCGACGCGCTTGAGCAGAGGGAGAACGGGACGCTTGACGACTATCTGGAATTCTACAGTGCCGGAATGAAGTCAGATGCGGCCGTTGATGCGGCGGAAGCACTTGACGCCATGCCTGAGGATGCTTCCACCGTCGAGCGGTATTTGGCGATTGCGGAGATGCCGCTGAGCGAGAGGGACAAGGACGCCGCGCTTTCGGCGATAATGTCCGACAGCGCCTACGAGAAGTACCAGGCGGCGCGCAGCAAAGGCATCGACACATATGAGTATGTGGCCTTCCTGCGTGCGATAAGCGACTTCTCCGGAGACGGAAAGCAGCAGCGCGTGTGGGATTATATCAACAGTCTGCCGCTGAGTACGGCGCAGAAGGACCAGCTCCATTATGCAGCCGGGTACAAGGAAAGCTCGCTTGCAAAAACACCATGGCATTAAGAAAAGCGCCGGGGGCGGCTGCATCCGGCGCTTGTTTTTAAAACGGTCAGTCTTTTTCCCTGCAAGAATCAAAAATTTTCTTGGTGTGGACGCAGACGGCTTCCCGGATGCAGGCCGCGCTGTCCACCGGGCCGGGCAAAACCCTGTCTGCCATGTTGTTTCCTCCTCTGAGAAGATTTGAAGCGGACTTCATTACAGTCTATGCGCCGCGCCGCCGCTTGTGAAAATAAATAATCTGTACCGCGGCGGAAATGTGTGATATAATGTGCTGAACATGAGAGAGGGGGGCGAAAATGGACAACTTCGGGTTTATCCACGGCGAGCTTGACACAAAGCTCCTGATACTTTTCATCCTCCGCCGCCTGCCGAGGCCGGTGGACGGGGATACGCTGACCGAGCTCTGCTTCTGCGACACCGGCGTGAGCTGGTTTGAATACTCCCAGTGCCTCGCGGACCTTGTGGACACCGGGCACATAGACAAGCTCGAAAACGGCCGCTATATGATAACCGAGAAGGGCGACAGAAATTGCGCCGCCACTGAGTCCAGCCTGCCGTACTCCGTCCGCACCAAGGCTGAGCGGCTTATAAAGCCCATCGCGGCCCAGATGAAGCGCGATGCGCTCATCGTCACAGAGCACAGGGTTGAGAAAAACGGCTGCTTCGTGAAGCTCTCGCTCTCGGATGGGGAGGGGGACATCATCAATATGACGGTCCTCGTCTCTGACGAGGCCTGCGCGCAGGATATAGAGCAGCGCTTCCGCCGGGATGCGGAGATAATGTACGGCAAGATCGTCAACTTACTTACGGATGGAGCGTCGGAACTATGAACACACGTGTACCCGCGGGTTACAAGAGCATACTTTCGGTTTACGACACGCAGAAGGCCATCGGCTCATGAAGCGCCTGTTTGAGGACAGGTTTGCCGCGGTGCTGAATCTCTTCCGTGTCTCGGCCCCGCTCTTCGTCGAGGGCAAGAGCGGCCTGAACGACAACCTGAACGGCTGGGAGCGGCCCGTGGATTTCGACATAGCGCACACCGGCGCGCACGCGCAGGTGGTGCAGTCCCTGGCCAAGTGGAAGCGCCTGGCCCTGAAGCGCTACGAGTTCTACCCCGGCAAGGGCATCTACGCGGATATGAACGCCATCAGGCGCGACGAGGACGAACTGGATAATCTCCACTCCGTCTATGTGGACCAGTGGGACTGGGAGAAGGTCATCCTGCCAGAAAACCGCAACATCGACTACCTGAAGAGCACGGTCATGGACATCGTCGGCGCGATGTGCGACACGCAGGACACGCTCCAGGCCATCTACCCGGCCCTGACCTGCCTGGGAAAGATCAAGCGCTCCGTCAGCTTCGTCACGGCGCAGGAGCTGGAGGACCGCTGGCCGGAACTCACGCCCAAGCAGCGGGAGCACGAGTATCTGCGGGAGCACGGCACTGCCTTCATAATCGCCATCGGCGCGCCGCTGAAGTCCGGAAAGCCGCACGACGGCCGCTCACCCGACTACGACGACTGGAGCCTGAACGGCGACATTCTGGTCTGGTACGAGCCGCTGGACTGCGCGTTTGAGCTTTCGAGCATGGGCATCCGCGTAGACCCCGCCGCGCTTGACAGGCAGCTGACCATCTCCGGCTGCGACGACAGGCGAGAGCTAATGTACCATAAAATGCTGCTCAGCGGCGAGCTGCCGCTCACCATAGGCGGCGGCATCGGCCAGTCGAGAATGTCGATGCTCATGCTGGGAAAGGCGCATATAGGCGAGGTCCAGGCTTCCGTTTGGGACGAAGAGACCATCGAAACCTGCAAAAACGCGGGTATTATGCTGCTCTGATGACTTTTTTGAGAACAGGAGCGTGGAAGCGCTCCTGTTCTTCTCTGTTAACTTGCTAAATATGAAGACTTGACAAAACAAATAAATATGATACAATTTTACAAAATATGAGAACAAGAACTACGAACATAAGGGCCAGCGCCTCAAGTACCGGGATCATGAGGAACGGCCCACCCGTGGCCGTTTCTCTTTTCCAACCGCCGGACTCCCTCCAGTCCGGCGGTTTCTTGCGTCAAAATGCAAGATATTAAGATACAACTTGCAACAAAAATCAGATATTGACAAGAATATAGCGAAAGTGGCCAGAAAAATATTGCAAGATGCAAAGATGATGCTTGCAAATTTCATTTTAGCTGTTATAATGGTTGCAGACTCTTGGAGAGAGGAGCGGCGGCATGATAGAGCTCAACAGCAAAAACAACGTCCTCATGGAGTGTGAGTACAAATACAGCCTCCAGGACAGAGAGACGGGGAACCTCTACCGCGACATGTTCCCATACAGTGAGGTGCCGAAATGCACCTTCAATTTCCGCCTGACACCGGCGAACCCGCCGGAGCACATCTGGATAACGGATACGACCTTCCGGGACGGCCAGCAGAGCCGCGCGCCGTATGAGCCGGAGCAGATAGTCCAGCTCTACAAATACCTGCACAAGCTGGGCGGGCCGAAGGGCATCATCCGCCAATCGGAATTCTTCGTGTACAGCGAGCGGGACCGCAAGGCCCTGCGCATGTGCCAGGAGCTGGGCTATGAGTTCCCTGAGATAACGGGCTGGATACGCGCCAGCCGCGAGGACTTCAAGCTCGCGCGCGACCTGGGCCTGCGCGAGTGCGGCATCCTGGTAAGCTGCTCGGACTATCATATATATAAAAAGCTCAAGAAGACGCGCCGCCAGGCGGTGGACGGCTATCTCGCCGTTATAAAGGACGCTCTGGACGCCGGCATATATCCCCGCTGCCACTTCGAGGACATCACGCGCGCTGATTTCTATGGCTTCGTCGTGCCGTTTGCGCACGAGATAAGCGACCTCATGGCCGAGAGCGGCATCCCCATCAAGATACGCGCCTGCGACACGATGGGTTACGGCGTTCCCTATGCGGGCGCCTCCATGCCGAGAAGCGTGCCGGGCATAGTCTACGGCCTGCGCAACTATGGCGGTTTCCCGGCCGAGCTCCTGGAGTGGCACGGGCATAACGACTTTTACAAGGCCGTCGTGAACTCTGCAACGGCCTGGCTCTACGGTGCATCCTCGGTGAACTGCTCCCTGCTTGGAATAGGCGAGCGCACGGGAAACACCCCGCTTGAGGCCATGGTCATCGAATACGCCCAGCTGCGCGGCACGCTGGACGGCATGGACCCACCGTCATCCGCGACATCGCGGACTACTACGAGCGCGAGCTGGGCTATCACATCCCGGAGAACACCCCGTTCGTGGGCGAGAACTTCAACACCACCCAGGCCGGCATCCACGCTGATGGCCTGTTGAAGGATGAAGAGATATACAGCATTTTCGACACGCGCAAGATACTCAAAAGCCCGCCCCGCGTGGGCATCTCGCGCAACTCGGGCGCGGCGGGCATAGCCGTCTGGCTGACGCAGAAGCTGGGCCGCCCCGTGGCGAAGACTGAGGAGATAGTCCACATCCTCAAAAACTGGGTGGACGACCAATACGAGGCCGGGCGCGTCACGAATATAGGCGACGGCGAGCTCTGGAGCGTATATAAGCAGATGGAGGCGGAAGAGGCATGAACGCAGCACAAAAACTCATCTCGGCGCACCTGGTTTCCGGGGATCTCACTCCCGGCGGCGAGATAGCCATAAAAATAGACCAGACCCTGACGCAGGATTCGACGGGCACCATGCCTATCTCCAGCTGGAGCCATGGGTACGGAGCAGGTCAAGACCAAGCGCTCCGTGGCCTATATAGACCACAATATGCTCCAGTCCGGTTTCGAGAACGCGGACGACCATAAGTATATCCAGACCGTCGCGGCAAAGCACGGCATCTGGTTCTCGCGCCGGGCAACGGCATATGTCACCAGGTGCATCTTGAGCGCTTCTCCGTTCCCGGGCAGACCCTGCTGGGCTCGGACAGCCACACGCCCACCTGCGGCGCGGCGGGCATGCTCGCCATCGGGGCAGGCGGCCTCGACGTCGCCGTAGCCATGGGCGGCGGGGCCTATTACCTCGCCATGCCGAAGATATGCAAGGTCGAGCTGACCGGCGCGCTCAGGCCCATGGTCACGGCCAAGGACGTCATCCTGGAGGTGCTCCGCCGCCTGAGCGTCAAGGGCGGCGTGGGGAAGATAATGGAGTACTCGGGCGAGGGGCTCAAGACCCTCTCCGTCCCCGAGCGCGCGACTATAGCGAACATGGGCGCGGAGCTGGGCGCTACGACCACCGTGTTCCCCAGCGATGAGGTCACCCGCGCCTTCTTCAAGGCCCAGGGCAGGGAGGACGACTGGTCGGAGCTTATGCCCGACCCGGACGCGGAGTACGACGAGGAGATAAGCATCGACCTCTCGGCCCTGCACCCGCTCGCCGCCATGCCGCACAGCCCGGATAACGTCGCGCCGGTCAGCGAGAAGGCCGGCATCAAAATAGACCAGGTCGCCATCGGCAGCTGCACGAACTCCTCCTACGCGGACATGATGAAGGTGGCGGAAATACTGGACGGTCACACCGTCGCGCCGAATGTGAGCCTTGTCATCTCCCCGGGCTCGCGGCAAGTGCTGACCATGCTGGCATCGAACGGTGCGCTGGCGAAGATGGTAGCGGCGGGTGCGAGGTGCTTGAGTGCGCCTGCGTCCCTGCATAGGCATGGGCCAGGCCCCGGCGACGGACGCGGTCAGCTTGCGCACCTTCAACCGCAATTTCTGCGGCCGTAGCGGTACCGCCTCGGCCAGCGTCTGGCTCGTGAGCCCGGAGACGGCGGCTGTCTCCGCCATCACCGGCGTCCTCACCGACCCCGAGACCTGGGCACCCGTGGAAAAGCCCGCCCTGCCCGAGCGCTTTGCGGCGGACGACAGCATGGTCCTCGCGCCCGCGGCCGACCCCGATGCGGTAGAGGTCGTGCGCGGCCCGAACATAAAGCCCTTCCCGAGGCCCAGGCCCCTGCGGAGACGATAGAGGGCAAGGTGCTCATAAAGCTGGGCGACAACATCACGACGGACCACATCATGCCTTCGAACGCGAAACTCCTGCCCTACCGCTCCAACGTGCCGTATCTGTCCGAATTCTGCCTCACGCCCTGCGACGCGGGTTCCCGGCGCGGGCGAAGGAAAACGGCGGCGGCTTCATCGTCGCGGGCCAGAACTACGGCCAGGGCTCCAGCCGCGAGCACGCGGCGCTGGCCCCGCTGTATCTGGGCGTCAAGGGCGTCGTCGCTCTGGGCTTCGCGCGGATACACCGGGCGAACCTCATAAATAACGGCATACTGCCCCTCTGCCTGGAGGACGAGGCCGACTACGAGGCCCTGTCCCTGGGCGACGAGATAACGATAGACCGCGTACACGAGCAGATAGCCGCCGCCGCGCGCGGCGAAGGTGTCACGCTCCGCTGCGGCGACAGGGAGATAAAGGTCAGGATGACGATAACGCCCCGGCAGCGGGATATCCTGCTGGCCGGCGGGCTGCTCAATTACACCCGCGAGCAGGCGGGGAAGGAGGAAGCATGATGCGTGCAGTAACGCTTATCCCGGGCGACGGCATAGGCCCGGAGGTGGCCGCGGCGGCCAGGAAGGTGGTAGACGCCTCGGGAGCAAAGATAGAGTGGCACGTGGCCGAGGCGGGCGCGGCCCAGATGGAGTCTGCGGCACGCCGCTGCCCCAGGCGACTATAGACTCCGTGCGGGCCGACGGCCTTGCGCTCAAGGGCCCCATCACAACGCCCGTGGGCACGGGCTTCCGCAGCGTCAACGTCGCGCTCAGGAAGGAGTTCGACCTATACGCCAACGTCCGCCCCGCGCGCAGTTTCAAGGGCGTGAAGGGCCGCTATGAGGGCGTGGACATAGTCACCGTGCGCGAGAACACGGAGGACCTCTACGCGGGCATAGAGCACATGGTGGGCGAAGACGCGGCCGAGAGCATCAAGCTCATCACGCGCAAGGCTCGGAGCGCATCGTGCGCTACGCTTTCGACTACGCCGTGAAAAACGGCCGCAAAAAGGTCACGGCGGTGCACAAGGCGAACATCATGAAGTGTACCGACGGCCTGTTCCTCGACGTTGCGCGCGCCGTGGCGGAGGAGTATCCGCAGATAGAGTTTGAGGACAAGATCGTGGACGCCACATGCATGCAGCTGGTGCAGAAGCCGGAGGCTTCGACGTCATGGTGCTGCCGAATCTCTACGGCGATATCGTGTCCGACCTCTGCGCGGGCCTTGTCGGCGGCCTGGGCCTGGCGCCGAGCGCTAATATCGGTAAGGACTGCGCCATCTTCGAGGCGGTCCACGGCAGCGCGCCGAAGCACGCGGGGCTGAACGACGCAAACCCCACGGCACTCATCCTCTCCGCCGTCATGCTCCTGCGCCACATAGGCGAGACCGAGGCAGCAGAGCGAATCGAGAGCGCCGTCCTTGCCCTGATAGCCGAAGGCACGACCACCCGAGACCTGGGCGGCAGCCTGGGCACGGACGAATTTGCCGACGCAGTCATCGCAAAAATGTCTTGCAAGGCCTGAGAAGGTGTGCTATACTGTTCAGGCATTGCGGGTGTAGTTCAATGGCAGAACATCAGCTTCCCAAGCTGAATACGAGGGTTCGATTCCCTTCACCCGCTCCATGGCGAGTGTTCTTATAGCCTTTGAAAAGCTGTAAGAACACTCGTCTTTTTTGTTTTCATACGGTAATTCTGACTAGAGCGTAGTTGACGAACACGCTTGCGGGTGTTGACGGTCACATTAGTGACCGACAGGTGCGGCATTTTGGGAATCGTGATTTCTCCCACGCAGTTATAGTGGATGCGAAGTCGCTGCTCCCACACACCATCAGTTTTTTCCGCATGTAAAACCTCGGTTTTCTCAACAAACTCGCCCGGCAGCCGGGGCGTGAGCTTGCGGCGGTCTACGACGCTTTCAGAAATTCGTCAAATAGAGACTTGCGAACTTCGTCAGGCGACGGATTTCACCAGGCACTACCTGCTCCAAATATCTACCAGACAAAGTGAAGATCGCTGCCGCAGCCAGCAAAGACCAGCAGGACGGAGAACATTTTATGCTCGCCTTCGTTGGTGCGGCGCTTGCGGATTTTGCCTGTTTCTGCTGCACCTGCTCAAAGACGGACCGTTCAATGATCGGCTCGTGGACGTTCTTGAAGATGACGCAATTCTAACGGTCATTCTCCAACTTCTTTTTGTTCTTGTAGGATTTGGAGTTGGTCTTGAAGTTGAGAATGTCGCCGCAATACTCCTGCAAAGACAGAATTTTGGTCACGGTGGGACTGTTCTGCTTGGTAGCGGGCTGCTGCTTGCCCTTTCCAGGCCGCTTGATGTCCTTTTTCAGCCAATAGGCACGCTGGGCAAGGATTTCATCACGTTCAAGCAGCCTGGCCCATCGGCTCGCCCGCATTCCCGTTGATCCTGTTGATACGTCGTTTCTTGCTTATGTCGCAGGCATACCATAGTCGCGGGGGTTAGATTCCATCAGTTTCACACCTTTCCATGGGTGGATCAGGTGGCTATCTCCCTTTCTGCTACTACCAATCCTGCGAGAGCGTATTCTGTCTGCTAAACGCCTCCTTTTTGAAAGAAATGCAAAGAATACAACGGCCAGCCATCCAGACCGCAGGAAACGACAAAAAGCGCCCGGCAGGTCACAGATACAACGGGCGCAATAGCAAGTACAGCAAGTGTGGCCTCACTTACGAGTTTTTGCTTTAGGGAGCCCTTTGTTCTCTAAATACAAAATTGCTTGTTGGAATAGTCCCAACCCCTTATTCAGAAAGGACGGCGCTGCCCTATGGGAAATTTCAAACGCCTATCATACTAAACGGCGGATAACAGAGAAGAAATGTCTTCTGGTTAGCAGGAAATGACCCAGTTTCCGACAAAGCGGATCGAGGCTTACCCATACAGGGTGGCGATAATTGGAAAGTAATAATGGGTGGCAAGTACGAGTTTGTACTCACCACCTGTTATTGACGGGAGACATATTACGATTATCTGACCTTCGAT
>ENA-OQEN01000588-OQEN01000588.1-human-gut-metagenome-genome-assembly--contig:-NODE-588-length-15698-cov-3.386552_pt1 | contig 15698 bp, 14 predicted proteins | sample MGYA00242791_ERZ504627 | MGnify/ENA primary metagenome ERZ504627 (study PRJEB26092, sample SAMD00036316) | human gut metagenome | host: Homo sapiens | study: EMG produced TPA metagenomics assembly of... | reverse complement strand
GCCACCGGAGGAGGGCAAGGCATTTTCACGGCAACGCGACAGAGCGTATAACACACTACACTTTGCGAGCAAGTCGTGTGCCAAGGGGCAAACCCCTTTGGAAACCCCTGACAACAAAACAGGCTGAATATCTCGCACTTTCCCGGTGCTTGATATTCAGCCTTTATTTGTTGTCAGCAGCCCCCGTTTCGTGGTCTGCGTGTAGTTCCTTGTAAACTGACCTAAAGATGCAAATAAATATATTTGACACATTCCGCCGTTTGTGCTATGCTTTTTACGGCTCAAAGGATTTGCGGACATTCGTGCGGGCGGAAACACTTTCCCATGCGCCCGATGTTCGACAATCCGTGCCGCCCTTATTAATTTAATATGAAAACGCGGTTGCAGCTTTTCAACGCTGCATTAAAAGGGAATGCGGTTCAATTCCGCAGCAGTCCCCGCTACTGTAACCGATGACGACCCCCTCGATATGCCACTTTGCGGCGCAGATTTTCTGCCGTGCAGCATGGGAAGGCGAGGGCATTAGAGCGACTCGGAAGCCAGGAGCCTGCCGTGTTTTCGGTTTACGGTGGTTCTCGGGAGATAGGCAGCCATTTTGCAAAGGCAAAGCAGAAGCTCTTTCGGGGAATTGTATCTTGGATGCAGTTCCTTTTATGTTGTCAGCCCTTCCGCCGTAACAGGCCTGCAGAAGCAAAATAATTACACGGAGGTAATGTAACAATGAAACTCTGCAAAAAACTTTTTTCTTTTATTCTTGTGCTTTCAATCATGCTTTCGTCCGTTTCGGCGTTTGCCGCACCGAATGCAAACGAATCCGGCATTAACGAGTATAATCTTGCGCCCGGAACAACCGTTATCTGCGTTGAAGCATTCGTGCTCGGCTGGGGTTACGTGCTTGAACCCACCGTGGTTGCATACAATCCCGGCGAAACCCTTGCACAGCTTACCGCAAGGGTGCTTGCAGCCAACTCCCTTGCCTGCGTCATGAACGGCGCTGCTGACGATGACGCAAGCTACATTCAGGCATCGGCTGCCCGCAGCTTGCAGCAGGGGCCTCCCCCTCCGTTCCCGCTTATCTTATGACCGAACTTGAAGCTTACCCCGATTGGGCGAAGGAGAACCTCGGTTATCAGCCGGCGGCTGGAACGGCACCGAAAACGGCGACGGTATCCTCAGCGAGTTTGAATACAGCGATCTCGGCGGCTGGATGTACGTTGAAAACGATGTTTCACTTCCTGTCGGCGCAGGTGCGGCAACAGTTACGGACAACAAGGTTTATCGTTGGATGTACACGGTTTACGGATACGGCATGGATCTCGGAATCGGCGATGGTTGGGGCATGTTTCCCGAATTCGACAACCCCGCGTACGGCGTGACCCGCAGCAGCGAAACCGAGCTTTATGCAAGCGTTCTTTCGGATCCCGCACTTTCCGCACAGATTTCCGAAGGCGGTGCGGCACATGACGCATTCACTGCGTTTGAATCCGCGCTCACCGATATTACATCCTCTCAGGCTGTTCTCACCGCAGCGGCCGAGGCGCTGACCGATGCACTCGTACCCGTTTCCGTTATTCCCGGAGATGCGGACGGTGACGGAGTTGTTACAGCATCCGATGCACTGCTCATTGCCCGCCACGCAATGCAGCTTCAGATCCTTACCGGCAATTCACTTGAAGCGGCGGATGTTGACGGCAACGGAACGGTTGCGCTGACCGACGCGCTTCTCGCACTCCGCATTGCGATTAACGGCTGAAGTAAAGGAATAAAACCGAATTGAATCAGTTCCGCGGAATTTGTTTCGCGGAACAGGAACCGATATGTACCGTTCGGTCGGTACCGATAATTTGAAAAGACATCCTCTTACATTTTCCATAATCCTTACCCTGATTGCGGGAATGGTGCTTTGCGCCGTTCCGTTCAGGGTATTTCTGCTCAAACGAGCTTTTTCATGCAAAGCGGGCAGCCCCTTTATTCCGCCCGCACGTCGGATTACAGGAGCGGATATGCGGCGCAGTACTCCGCCGTTTTGAGAACCCTTGCAGGCGGCGCAAAGCCCGAATTCGGTTCGGTCGGCGGCGAATGGAAGTGCTTGCACTTGCACGCAGCGGTTCTATCCGACACAGAGCGGCTATTTTTCCGAATACTATGCCAAAATCGAAAAGCTTGTCGCCGCAAACGGTTCGCCGAAACTGCACCCTCAAAAATCCACCGAAAACTCGCGCCTTATTATCGCTCTTTCTTCAATCGGACGTGATGCACGCTCTGTCGCAGGGTTTGATCTTACCACGCCGCTCGGTGATTTCAACTATGTAAAAAAACAGGGTCTGAACGGCGTCATTTTTGCGCTTATCGCATTGGACTGCAATAAGGATTACGGCATGAATGATATAAAATCCCAATGCGTTGACCTTTTGCTCTCACGCGAATGTGACGGCGGAGGTTGGGCACTCGGACTCGGGGCAGCGGAAGCGGATATTACCGCAATGGCGATAACCGCACTTGCACCGTATAGAAAGGCGGCCGCCGCAATCGAACGCGGTGTTGAAAAGCTTTCCGCACTGCAAAACGCAAACGGAAGTTTTTCCTCCGGCGGTGTTGAAACCTCCGAAAGCTGCTCCCAAGTGCTCGTTGCGCTCAGCACGGTCGGAATCAATGCACATAAGGATTCGCGCTTTATCAAAAACGGAAACTCGGCACTTGACGCACTCTGTGCTTTTTATGTCGGCGGCGGATTTGCACACATGGCAAACGGCGGCGCAAATTCAATGGCAACCGAACAGGCTGCATATGCACTTTGCGCGTACGACAGATTTCTTTCCGGGCGAAGCTCGCTTTACAACATGAACGATGTCTCCCCTGTCTCTCCTGCCGAGCCAACCGATAAACCCACGCCGAAGCCGACGGGCAAACCAACGGCGGCACCGACCGATGCAGCATCTTCGGATGCAGCATATTCAACTGCACCGGCAACCGACACGGCAGCAACCGATGCGGCATACACTGATGCGCCTGCAACCGATGCAGTGCCGACAGACACCTCTGCCGCGTCAACCTCGCCGAACCGTCCCTCTTTTGAACCTGATGCAACTGCGGAAATCAAAACAACCGACGCTGTTTCACCGCGTGAATCGGCCTCCGCACAGGGCAGCGACCGAACAAAATCAGGCAGTCATGTTTTTGCCGTTGTTATCGCTGCCGCAGCAGTTTGCCTCCTCGGAACCGCTGCATATTTCGTTATCAAAAAGCGAAACAGGCGGCAATAATCAATTTTGAAACAAAAACGGTGATATCAATGAGTAAATCTTTATCCTTTATTAAACGGAAAAATTCGTGCGGCAGTCGGCGTATTTCCGCTTTGCTGCTTGCGATGCTTGCGTTTGTCTGCACAGTCGTATTCCCCGGGTGTTCGGATATTCCCTCCGCCGAAAACGGGCAGACCTGCACAATGCTCATCGAGTGCGGCACGATACTGCAAAACATCGAGATGCTCGACCCCGATAAACTTTCCGTGCTTCCGTCCGACGGAATAATACTGAAAAAAACATCCGTGTCTTTTAACGACGGCGAGACTGTTTTCGATATTCTCTGCCGCGAAACACGAAACAGGCAAATCCATATGGAATCCAGCTATACCCCTGTTTTCAACAGCGCATACATTGAAGGAATCAACAACCTTTACGAATTTGACTGCGGTGAGGGCAGCGGCTGGGTGTACAGTGTGAACGGAGTTTATCCGAATTACGGCTGCAGCAATTATAAAGTTCAGCCCGGAGACAGCATTGAGTGGCATTACACCTGCAACTACGGCAAAGACGTCGGCGCTAAGTTACCGGCTGACACGGCAGTGCGTTTTTTTACAGATGAAAAGAGATTGTTTTGACACAATACATCCGACGGCGGCAATCATCTATTTCGGGTTTGCTCTTGCAATGCCGATGCTTTTGCTGCACCCCATGCTGCTCGGAATCTCGTTTTTATCCGCCCTTGCATGGACTGTGCAGCTTAATGGCATGCGGGATGCACTTCGGTTTTTTGCAGGTTCATTCTGCCGCTGATGCTTCTGACGGCAATTCTGAACCCGATTTTCAACCACAAGGGGCTTACGGTGCTTTTTTACCTTAAGCGCAATCCGGTGACGCTTGAATCCGTTGCATACGGCGCGGCATCCGGAGTTATGCTTGGTTCTGTTCTGCTTATTTTTTCATGCTTCAATCGCATAATAACCGATGATAAAATCCTTTATTTGTTCGGCAGAATCATTCCGTCGCTTGCTGTTGTGCTTTCCATGGCGCTGCGCTTTGTTCCGCTTTTTACAACACAAGCGAAAAAAATCGCACTTGCGCAGCGTTGTTCGGATGGGGATCCTGCATCAAAAAGCATTGTTAAACGCGCCAAAAGCGGCCTTTTTATCTTCTCCGCGCTTATCACATGGGCTTTGGAAAGCGCAGTGACAACCGCAGATTCAATGCGGGCGCGGGGATTCGGGCTTCATCCGCGCAGTTTTTATACCGACTTTCGCTTTGACGGGCGGGACACGGTTGTTTCGCTTTTTCTTGCGGCAGGCATTGCAATTTTCGGAACAGCGGCGGGCTGCGGCAAAATCACCGTCACATATTTTCCGAAATTTCGCATGAACCCCGCCTCACCGCTGTTTATCGCCGCATGTATTGCATATGCACTCACGCTGCTGATACCCGTAATTATGAACATCAAGGAGTCCGTTGCATGGCATTACTCGAAATCAAAAATCTGAATTTTACATACCCAGAAGCGGCGCAGCCCGCACTCAGCGGCATTAATCTTGAAATACAGCCCGGCGAGTTTGTTCTTATATGCGGTGCATCCGGCTGCGGCAAGAGCACGCTTTTGCGGCAGTGTAAACCGGCATTGAGTCAGCACGGCGAAAAGAGCGGTGCAATTTATTTTAACGGAAAAGCCATTGAAGAATTGTCGTTTCGCGAACAGTCCGAAAAAATCGGATTTGTTATGCAGGATCCGGAGATGCAGATCGTGACGGATAAAGTTCGGCACGAATTGGCTTTCGGACTTGAAAGTCTCGGCACGGATAACCGAAAAATGCGTGTGCGCATTGCGGAGATGGCAAGTTTTTTCGGCATCAGAGATTGGTTCGACAGCCCTGTTTCCGCTTTGTCCGGCGGACAGAAGCAGCTGCTCTGTCTTGCTGCGGTCACGGTTATGCAGCCGCAGCTTCTGCTTTTGGATGAACCGACTTCTCAGCTTGACCCTATTGCGGCGGGCGAGTTTTTCAACACGCTCAAGCGCATTAATTCCGAACTCGGAACAACCGTCATTATCACCGAACACCGACTTGAAAACCTTTTTCCCATGGTTGATCGCGTTGTCTTCATGCGGAGCGGGAGCATTGTTTCGAACTGTTCTCCCGCCGATGCCGCCGAAAAACTGCGGGGTGATGATGAGTTTTTCAGCGTTCTGCCTTCCTCCGTTCGCATTTTTGCAAAAACACGCCAAAATGGGCAAAATCTTCGCGGCGCACCGCTTGAAGTTCGCAGTGCCCGTGATTACCTTTTGAATAATTTTTCGTTGGATTCCTGCCGACACAAAGCTTCGGAAAACCAGATCCGGGCTTCCGCAAAGGCTGAATCAAGCAAAAACAGAAAAAACACCGAAACAGTTATATCCGTTCGGGAAGCATGGTTCCGATATGAAAAAGATTCCAAAGACATACTGTGCGGTATGAATTTCGATGTTCATGCAGGCGAGCTTACCTGCATCGTCGGCGGAAACGGCGCCGGCAAAACCACCGCCCTTATGACCGCAGCAGGCGTTTTTAGCCCGTATCGCGGAAAAGTCAAATACCGCGGAAAGCCGATTTCAACATTTCGGAAGGATAAAGGCTCAGCAGGAAAAATCGGAGTTCTTGTTCAAAACCCGCTCTGCTGCTTTGTTATGGATTCCGTTGCCGAAGAGTTGGAAGCGACTGCCAAAGCATATAAGCTTCCGCGCTCCGGAATCGAAGATGTTATCGACATTATGCAGCTTCAAAGCGTCCTTGGCAGCAATCCGTATGACATAAGCGGGGGTGAATTGCAGCGTGCTGCAATTGCAAAGCTGCTCCTGCCCGAACCCGAAGTCATTTTTCTTGACGAAGCGACCAAAGGCATGGATGCTTTCTTTAAGGCTGAATTCGGAGCCTTGCTGCGTCGGCTTGCGGCGCGCGGGACGGCAATTGTTCTTGTTTCGCATGATATTGAATTCTGTGCCGAATTTGCAGACAGATGCGCAATGTTTTTTAACGGAACCGTTATTGCGGAAGGCACGCCGCAGGATGTTTTTCTCGGCAACAGTTTTTACACAACATCCGCCTGCCGCATTTCCCGCGGAATAATCCCCGATGCGCTGACTTCGGAACAGGTCATTGATTACGCAAACCGCTGCGAAAGGAAGAAAAACGATGCCTGACAAGCAACCTGCTGCCTTGGAAACAAAAAACGAACGATCGGAATCAAAGCCGAACACTGCAAAGCGGTATAAGACTGAAAAGGCCGAGCTTCGCCGGCGTATTGTTTCAATCGTGCTGCTGCTTGTGTTTGTTCCCGCCGTTATTGCAGTCGGAATGCTTGAATTTAACGATCGGTATTATTATATCACCGCATCACTCATAATCATATGTTCATTTATTCCGTTCCTTATGTTATTTGAAAAGCGCCGCCCGCGTGCGCGTGAGCTTGTTGTGATTGCCGTAATGACCGCACTCGGTGTTGCAGGACGCGCCGCATTCTATATGCTTCCGCAATTCAAGCCCATTGCTGCAACAGTAATCATCACAGGCGTTTCACTCGGGTGCGAGGCCGGTTTCATTACGGGTGCATTAACCGCATTTGTATCCAACATGTTTTTCGGGCAAGGTCCGTGGACACCGTGGCAGATGTTTGCACTCGGGCTGCTGGGATTCATCTCCGGGTTGGTCTTCCGCAAGGATATCAGAACAAAAACTCAGCGTGCACTACTGTGCCTTTACGGTGCATTATCAACCTTTTTCATCTACGGCGGCATCATGGATTCGGCATATGTCCTTATGGCTGGTTCGGAACCGACGTTGGCGGCATTGCTTGCAGCATATGCTTCAGGGCTGCCGTTCAACCTTATTTTTGCCGGTGCAACGGTGGTTTTTCTTTTGGTGCTGACGCGCCCGATACTCAATAAACTGCGCAGAATCAAGAAAAAATACGGATTGCTCACGGGCTGAACGCTTCACGCATTGCCTGCTTAAAAAGCAAAAGAATCACCCGCTCCGCTAATTGAAAAGCACCCCATTTGTTAAACATTTATAATGTTAACAAGTGGGGTGCTTTTTGTTATTTGATTGATTTTTCGTCAGCTGAACAGTGTAAAATCAATCTGTTTTAATTCATGCTTGCGGAATTCAGATTACATAACACCGATTGCCATGCGCATTACCGTTACGGCATCCGAAAGGTTTACGGTGCCGTCACCGTTGACATCGGCAAAAGGCAGGGACTGTTCGGGAATGTGAGTCAAATCAAGCGCGTGGCGCATGATTGCGACTGCATCCGCAATGGTAACTCTGCCGTCACCGTCAACATCGCCCATGATACCGTTTGCAGTGTAAACAGCGGTTACGGTGCTGTCGGCGGATACGTTTTGATAGGTTCCTTCCCAATGGCTGAAGGTGTAGCCTCATGCACGGGCGGAGTGGGCAAATTCGCAGAGCCGCCTTCGGGAACGGAAACTTCGGAAATGACGCTGCCGTCAACACCGTCAATGAAAGTGACCGTGTAATACTCTCCGTTATATACCGGTTCGATCTTTACGTTGTCAACATAAACGCAGTCGTCATATTCATCGCACATATCGTCTTTTTCATATTTCCAGCCAACAGTGTAATAATCTGAAACGGGAACTTCGAATCGTACAGAGCTCCAAGGAGTTTGACCCGAAGCAACTTTTTGCGTAAGCCCATTGAGTGTGAGGCTAACTCTGTCTCCGTACATTTCGCTGCTTGTTTTCCAATCAAATGAAATCACCGAGCCTGCTTCAAGATATCCCATGTCAATCGTGAATTCGGTTTCAGTCAGGCGCATACCTGCAATATCGCTGCGCACGCAGCTGCGGCCGCTGTCGGTGACAACAACCCAAGGATGAGCATAGTCGTTGACAAAGCTCCTGTTTTCGCCGGGTGCGTTGACTGCCGCATTGAACTGAGCGGGGTCGCCCGGAGCAACGGGAGGAACATAATCTTCAACATAGGAAACATTATCGACCCATGAGGTAACAGCATTCACAACTTCGCTTTCATCATAGGCAATGAAATCCCAAGAGAAGTAATAATCACCGTCTTGCGGGATTATATACGCGCAGTTCTCCCAATTGGTTGTTCCGCTGATCTGTTCAACAATCGCCTGATTGATGCGGAAAACAAGCTTATCAATGCTGATCGAGCCGTATTCGCCGCCGACGGGAAGCCCCTGCGTTACAACCTTCCAATCAAAGCAGACTGCATCGCCCGCCTTTGCGTTGCGAATGATGGTATAGAGCACCTGATGACGCTCTGTCCTTCCGACTGTTGATTTTACGCTCAACCTGCCGTTTTCGCTTGTGTCAATCTCCCACGGATTGAGGGGATCGTTCATGAAATGCAGCGTGCTGCCGACTGCATTAACAGCTGCATCCAACTCGTCGGCCTGTTCGCGGGATCATAGGGTGCGGGCTGAGTTCCCGTGATGGAGATGTTATCGATCGAACCGCAGTCGCTGCCGCTTGACATACTGTTGTCCTTTGAATAAACCCAGCGGAAGGTATAATTTCCGTTTGCGGGAACGGTGTAGGTCTTTGTTGTCCAATTTGCGGTGCCGCTGATTCTGTCAACTCGGTTCTCGTTGGCATAGAAGCTGAGCCAATCGTAATTGTTTTCGCTTGAAACCATCCAGTCGAAGGAAAGCACCTGACCTGCCGTAAGGCCGTTAAACACAGCCTTTATCGTTGTGGAGCTGTTACTTGCATCCTGCGTTGCGGACTGCATATAAGTTCTGCCGTTGTCGCTGCGAACGACCCACGGAGCGTTGCCGTCGTTCATGAAGGTCAAATTGCTGCCCTGGGCATTCAGTGCGGCATTCATTGCCTCCGTATCCGGCACTTCGGGAAGCTTATCTGAACATTGGGCACCGGGAAAAGGCTCGTGAGCGAATATCCGAACCCGCCGCCGATTGCGCGATTTCTTCGGATTCACCCGTTTGGGGATCGATTCTGAGCAGGATGCCGAAATTGCCTGCGGGAATGTTGCGGAAAGCAACACCGAAAAGGCAATTGCCCTGCGGATAATACGTCACGGCGGTGAGCTGTTCGACGCCGGGGAATACGCTCTGTCCGAGTTCGCGAACGATGCTGCCGCTTGTGTTGATGATGAGGCCGTGTCCGCCGTTATGTGCAGTGGTGTAGAACTGTCCGCCGCCGATATATGCAAACTTGTTGATGCAGGCAACTTCAAGTTCGGAAAGGTTTGCAACTTCGGTCAGTGCGCCGGTGCTGCGATTTACGGTCATGATGAGCTGATCCGCCGTTTCATCCTCCTGCACCATTGCATAGAGGGTGTCGGTATCGGCTGCGTAAGTCAGGTCAACAACGCTGTAATCCATGTGGTTGCCGCCGACTTTTGTCGCGCTCCACGTTGATGCATTGGTGTCGATGGTGTAAAGATCATCGGCAGTGGTAACATCTGCATCATCGGTGTAGGTGTGTGCAAAAGCATAAATCGTTGTTCCGATAATCTCGGCTGCAAAGGAAAGCTTGCTGCAAGGTTCAGTTTTGACTGAACTGCAGAAGGATTTTCGGAATTGAAACCGATAAAATTATAGGGCTTTGAAGGTTCTGCCACGCCGTTTGTAAGTTTCCAATCGGCAAAACCGAACAGCGTCACGCCGGCGTTGTCCGTCGGCTGCTGCCCGTTCTCTGTGGGGGTTTCCGTCGCTGCGGCGGAAAATGCTGCGGGCATAACGGTGAAAACCATCAGAAACGCCAGCAGTGCAGCGAAAAGCTTTTTCATGGTACTTGCTCCTGTTTCGTTTTGTGCATGTTTGTCTTTGCAGGCAGCCATGCCGCATAAATTATATCACTGCAGTGCGGCAATAGCAATTATTTTTTGGACATAACGCGGCAAATTTTTAAATTTTCCGGATAAGCGGCACTGTAAGTTCCGCAGCTGAAAATAAAGAGCGGGCGGCACTCTGCCGCCTGCCCTTTTCTGCAAGTGTAGGAAAACCTTACAGCTAATCTCACTGCCGGGTTTTATGTTCACTGAGCTTTGATTGCTTCAAGCCGGTCGAAAGACAGTGCAAATCCCTGTTCTGCCGTTTTCGAAACAGTTTCGCCGTTGGTGCATACAATGCCTGTGTATTGTTCAAAAGCCAAGCCCCGTTTTCAACAATTTGGCTTCCGCTGAGGAAGAAAACATATTCCGAACCGATTTCAATTTCGGGACTGTCTTCATATTGGCAAACGGTATCCTCAGTTTCTCCTCCCAAAAGCATTACTTTAAGCACATCTCCGCTGCTTACTGCTCCGGAGTAGCTTTCCTTCACGCGAACCTCATAGACTGTCACAACAGTCTGCTCGTTGTCCTGCCCTGCTTCTGCGGATCCTGCGCCGCTTTCCGGAATACGAAGAGACATCGATTCATATCGCTCGGACAGCACCGTTCCGTATACGACATATTCTGCGTGAGCCGAAAGATCATCAACTGACGTATATTCCGGATAATCTGCTGAACAGACAATCGTTTTTTTGTCCTGTTTCTGTGAAGCACTGCCGCCTGTTTGCAGGTTGTCGTTTGTTTTCCCTTTTGAACCGCAGGCTGCCGTTGTTAAAACCAACATTGCCGCCAGAAGCACAACACACAGCGTTTTGAACGGTTTCATGTTTATTTGCCTCCCCACAACATCCAAATTTGAGATATATGAGCTATCATCAACTTCATTATAACGCACAATATTCATTTGTCAACGGCTTTGCGCATTTTTTTAAATTTTTCGGTATTTATGCGGTAATTTTTTTCGGCACTCGGACAAATGCAATATCTCCGCCGACTCAATATATTTATAATATTCCAAAGGCTCCGATTTATTCGGATTTGAACACATCGTTTCGCCCTCCGCGACAGGATGCGGCAAAAAAAGCGGCAAAACGGACTTGCCGCCGCATTCCGACTGTGCTAAACTAACAGCAGTAATCTGCGGAGGAGGAATCCCGAACATGGATAAACCGAATAAAACCGATAATGCGGAACAACCTGCCGAAACAGCGGATACAGAGGGCGGATTGACAGCCGAAAAACCGCGCAGCAGACACAGAAAAACTTCGATTGCACACATTGCAACCGTGCGCGGCAGTGTTTACACCGGCGGCAAAACTGCAAAAGACATAAAAAAGCAGGCTGAGCAAAGCGCGATCACGGCCGATGACGCTGAAATTATTGAGATACCGGAACCTGTCGAATTGTATGAAACGGATTGTCTCCGTGAACCCGAGGACAGTGAAGACGCCTCGCCTTACGATCCGCTTTCGGCAGTCTGCCTGAACGGCAGGCGTTCCGTTGAGGAACTGATGGAGACAGGTAACCTGTCGGATATCGACAGACTTCGCGGGATTGTTGTTTGTGAGGAACGTCCTTTGAATAAGAAGCGCGAATACGCAAACAGGCTTACCGAGCTTTTGGGAGCACACTGCATATGCTTCCGCCCGTTCGCAGCGGCAATGATGTTTGGAAAATGCTGTTTGATGAGATTCCTTCGGTTTTTGTTGTCAGCGTTTCTCTTCCCGATATTGATGCGTTCGCGCTGATAAACACCCTTCGGCAGAGCAAGCTGTGCCGCAATGCACGTTTTTTTGTTTGTGCGCCTAAGATGACGAAATCACTTATCGGAATCAGCCGCAATGAAAAGATTGACGGACTGCTTTCGTTTTCTGCCCCTGTCGAACAAACGGCCGCAGCTATAATCGAAAAATGTCTTGACTATGAGAAAAAGCGCGGCAAATCGGATCTTGAAGCACTTGAACAGGCAATAAATAACCCTGCGTTTTTCAGCGAGATGGACGAACAGAAGCGTCGATATGCAATGGTGACCGATTCCATATTGCTGCCGCTCGGGCTGCAAAACGAGCATCGCGGCACGGAATTTCTGCGGCTGCTTGTCTGTATGCGCATATTCGGAGTCGATGCGGATCTCAAACGCATGTATGAATACGTTGCAATGTATTATCATTCCACTCCGGCCGCGGTTGAAAGAGCAATTCGTTATTCCATCGAGTGTGCATGGGAGGGCGGGAATCTCTACATGCAATATGAACTTTTCGGCAACACAACGGATTCCGCAAAAGGCAAGCCGACAAATGCCGAATTCATCGCCACCGTCGTTCAGCACATTCGGAACAGACTGCGGCACGGCAGCGCGGCCCCGAAAGCATTTCCGGTGTACGAACATGATGAGCAATGACTGAATTCTGCCTTTTTTTGCCGCAGAAATTCTCCATTGTTTTAACTTGAGTTAATGTTTTTTTAATGATTCTGCGTTATACTGTATGCAGGCGGATCGACGGGATCCGGTCCGCAAATTTCTGTCCGGAGGCAACGAAAAGTGCTTGAAATAAAAAAAGTTTCCAAACAATATAAAACCGGCGATCTTGTTCAGAACGCACTGAGCAGCGTTAGCCTTGAATTCCGCAGCAATGAGTTTGTTGCGGTTTTGGGCCCGAGCGGTTCGGGCAAAACAACTTTGCTCAACATCATCGGAGGGCTTGACCGCTATGACAGCGGCGACCTTGTTATCAACGGTGTTTCCACAAAACAATACACAAGCCGCGACTGGGATACTTACAGAAACCATACCGTCGGGTTCGTTTTTCAGAGTTACAATTTGATTCCGCACCAATCCGTGCTTTCAAACGTTGAGCTTGCACTGACACTTTCCGGCGTATCAAAGCAGGAGCGGCGCAGACGCGCATGTGAAGCGTTGGAACAAGTCGGGCTCAAAGGACAGGAGCATAAGCGGCCGAACCAAATGTCCGGCGGACAGATGCAGCGCGTTGCCATTGCACGTGCGCTTGTTAATAATCCCGATATTTTACTTGCGGATGAACCCACCGGTGCACTTGACAGCGAAACCGGAACCCAAGTTATGGAGCTGCTGAAAAAAGTCGCAAAAGACCGCCTTGTTATAATGGTTACACACAATGCCGAACTTGCGGAGCAGTATGCAACGCGAATTGTGAAGCTTCATGACGGGCAGATTTCGAGCGATACAAACCCCGTGAGCAATGACGAACGAACTTTGACGAAAGAAAAAGAACGCAGGGCGGGCAGCACTTTTGATAAAAAACAAAAGAAAAAACGGACTTCCATGTCCTTTTTTACCGCGCTCTCGCTGAGTTTAAACAACCTTTCAACGAAAAAGGGCAGGACTTTTTTGACATCTTTTGCGGGTTCGATAGGCATTATCGGCATTGCATTGATTCTTGCGCTTTCAACCGGCATTCAGAACTATGTCAATGCAATCCAGAAAGATACTTTGACCTCCTACCCTATCACAGTCGAACGCGAACCGAACGATTTCATGAGTATGCTGACGGCAGCAAACGAAAAGACGGACGATGAAACACTGAAAAACCGTGATGCGGATTCAGTTTACTCCGATCCTCGGCTCTACAAAATGCTGAACGCAACCGTTTCGGACGGAGACGAAGTAAATGACCTTGCATCGTTTAAAAAGTATATTGACTCGGAGCTTGATGCTTCAACCGCAAAGACCGATCTTCGAGAATATGTAAGCTCCGTGCGGTACGGCTACGGGCTTACCGTCAACGCGTATGTCATCGGCACGGACGGGAAATATCACAGTACGGATATGACCTCCGCATTGTTTGCCGATGATGAAACATCCGAAGGCGACAAGGGCGTCAGTATGATTAACATGATGACCTCCCGCATGGGAAACATGAATCTTTGGGACGAAATCCTTTCCGGAGCGGACGGCGCACTCGTTTCCGAGCTTGTTTTGAATCAATATGAGCTTGTTGCGGGCGAATGGCCGAAGAGTGCCAACGATATTGTGCTTGTTATTGATAAAAACAACGAAGTATCCGACGTTGCTTTCTATGCTCTCGGGCTTATGGACACCGCCGAAATCACAAGGATTTTTAACTCCGTTCTTAAAGGCGAGGAAATCGTGACGGATACACGCTCCGCAAAGTTTGAAGAGCTTATCGGCACCAAATTCAAGCTGATATTGAATTCAGATTATTACTCAAAATCGTATTCGACCGACGGAAACGGCGGTTCATGGAAATATATCGGCGATGACGCCGCCGCAATGGATCTTGTTATCAAAAACGGACTCGATCTTCGGCTTGCAGGTATTATTCGCCCGAACGACAACAAGGCTGCTTCAGTAAACGGAGTTTTCGGCTACACTTCCGCCCTTTCCGACTATATAATTCAGAAAACGAACGAAAGTGAAATTGTCCGCGAACAGAAATCCCCGAAAAACGTGAATCTTGATGTTTTAACCGGACTTCCTTTCACTTTGGACTCCGAAAACGAACTGTCGGCGGACAAAAAGGCAGAAGAAGTTACCGCTTATTTCGCCTCCCTTACGGACATGCAGAAAACGGAAATCTACAAAAAAATCATTGCCGAACCCGAGCAGGCGGAGCTTGATGCAGTTGTTGAGGAATATATGGCAATGTATCCGACGCGTGAATCAATGGTTCAGCTTGCGGCGGCAACATACGGGTTTGATGTTGCCACTGCGGAGGAATATCTTTCCGACTATACGGACGAAGAGCTTCGGACTTTGATGCGTGAACAGCTTGTTTCCGCAGTAAAAAAGAAATATGCCGACAAAGCCGAAGCCGAAATCATGCAGATTATTTTCGAACATTCCGCACCGAACGATCTTTTCGGCACGGCCGGATATGCCGCAGTTGCGGATATTTTTGATAAAACAATTGCAAACGACACGAGTGTTGACAAGCTTGCGGAATACTATGATAAATTCATGCCGTCAAAGGTTTCCAGAACAACGCTTGACGAAGCACTTGAAAAACTCGGTGCGGTCGATCCCGATTCGCCGAAAACCGTTAATTTGTATGCTGCAACATTTGAGGATAAGGAAGCTATCGCTGACAACATTGCGGAATACAACCGGAATGCAGACGAGGATAAGGCTATTGAGTACACCGATTATGTTGCGCTGCTTATGTCCGGAGTTACAACAATGATCGATGCCGTTTCGTACGGGCTTATCGCGTTTGTTGCCATCTCTCTGGTTGTATCCTCAATTATGATAGGCATAATTACCTATATCTCAGTGCTTGAGCGCACGAAGGAAATCGGTATTCTGCGCTCCATCGGCGCATCAAAACGCGATATTTCATCCGTGTTCAATGCCGAAACGCTGATTATCGGTTTCTGTGCGGGTGCGATCGGAATAATTGCATCAATGCTGTTGTGCATCCCGCTGAACCTTATCGTTCGGTCGCTCACAGGCATCGACACGCTGACGGCCGTCCTTCCGTGGCGTGCCGGCATAATACTGGTTCTGATAAGCATGGTTTTGACACTTATTGCGGGCATCATACCCTCGCGAATTGCGGCGAAGAAGGATCCCGTTGCCGCGCTGAGATCGGAATGAAACAGCACTGTTTAC
>ENA-OQEN01000587-OQEN01000587.1-human-gut-metagenome-genome-assembly--contig:-NODE-587-length-15704-cov-4.819285_pt1 | contig 15704 bp, 18 predicted proteins | sample MGYA00242791_ERZ504627 | MGnify/ENA primary metagenome ERZ504627 (study PRJEB26092, sample SAMD00036316) | human gut metagenome | host: Homo sapiens | study: EMG produced TPA metagenomics assembly of... | reverse complement strand
GGATACACCAGCCGTCTTGTTTGCAACTGCAAATGCACGGCGCTTTATATCAATCTTCATTCCGGTCAAGGTGTTAATCAGGAAAGTGCATCACTTCCGGCTGCCTCGGCTGCCTTCGCCATCTCCGTAATATCTGTGACATTCGGAGAAAGCTTCATGATGATTGGCTGCTTCGCCTTCGCCTTAATTGCCTTCGTGATATCATACAGGGCTTTTGGATCCTGTCCAAATGCGATACCACCCTCTTTCACGTTCGGGCACGATACGTTGATCTCCAGAAGGTCAACCGGTTCATCGCCCAACCGCTCTACGACATCCAGATAATCCTCTGTGCTCTTGCCGCACACATTGACGATGATCTTCGTATCCTTCTCCTTTAAGAATGGGATATCCCGTTTCACAAATGTGTCAATTCCCGGGTTCTGCAATCCAATCGCATTCATCATGCCGCCATAAGTTTCTGCCACACGCGGTGTCGGATTCCCCGGCCACGGAACATTTGCCACGCCCTTTGTCGTTACGGCTCCAAGGAGATTTAAATCTACGAACTCGTCGTATTCCATACCGGAGCCAAATGTACCGGATGCAACAGTGATTGGATTCTTAAGCTCCACTCCTGCAATACTTACCTTTGTATTCATTATAGCTCCACCTCCTCAGCATAAAATACAGGGCCATCCTTGCATACACGCTTATTCTTCACCTGTGAATGGTCGTCAATCTCCTTCGACTTGCATACGCAGGCAAGGCAGGCACCCACACCGCATGCCATACGCTCTTCCAAGGATAACTGTGCTTCGATGCCATGCTCCAGTGCATAGCTCTGAATCGCACGAAGCATCGGTGTTGGTCCGCAGGCATAAATCTCTGTGCCCTCGATGCCGTACTCGCGAATTGCATCCATAACCGTTCCTTTGACACCGATCGTGCCGTTGTCGCTGGATTTGTATACCGTTCCGTATGGTTCAAATTCCTCGGATAAGAATTCCTCATCACGGAATCCAAGCACGATTGACTTCTCGCATGTAAGCTCTTTCGCAAGCTGCAGCATCGGTGGAATACCGATTCCGCCGCCGATCAGGATTGCCTTCTTATCCTTCTTCGTAAATCCGTTTCCAAGTGGTCCGAGTATCGTGATCGTATGATCGGAGGTGAGCATCGAGAATTCCTTTGTGCCCTTTCCTGCAATACGATATACGATCCGGAGTGTACCTGCTGCACGGTCAATCTCACACAGACTGATTGGACGTGGAAGCAGCTTGCTTCCGTCTGCGGAATACAAGTCAATAAACTGTCCCGGTACTGCCTGGCTGGCAATCTCCGGTGCCTGTATCACCATTGAATATATGTCTGTGGCGATCTCGTCCTGACGGATGATCTTCGCCTCCATCTTTATCTTTCCCATTTTCGACTCCTCTTAATTCTCTTAACGGTTTGCTCTGGCGCCGTTAATGTCGGCGATCATGTCCTTGACTGCCTGGCGGCTCGCATCTGCATATCCGGTCTCACCGAAAGATGCGTATTTGTCCTGCTTGTAAGCAGCGATGATGCCACGGGAAGAGTTGACGATCGCGCCAAGTCCATCCGGATTGAAGTAATGTACGAGATCTGCTGCCTTACCGCCCTGTGCACCGTAGCCCGGTACAAGGATGTATGTCTTCGGCATCAGCTTCCGGAGTATCTTACCCATCTCCGGATATGTCGCACCAACCACACATCCGACATTGCTATATGTATCGCCCATGCAGGCTTCACCCCACTCAACGACTTTCTCTGCAACAAGCTCGTACAATGGACGGCCATTAATAAGCTGATCCTGGAACTCGCCGGAAGATGGATTGGATGTCTTCACAAGTACGAAGATACCCTTATTGTACTGCTTGCATACATCCACAAATGGCTTCACACCATCGGTTCCAAGATATGGATTGACTGTCACGAAATCCTCATCGAATCCAGCATATTCTTTGCTTCCTACCTGCACCTTGCCAAGATGTCCGACTGCATATGCCGTTGATGTAGATCCGATGTCACCACGCTTGATGTCGCCGATGATTACAAGTCCCTTCTCCTTTGCATATGCACAGGTCTTGTGGAATGCAATGAGTCCCTCGATTCCAAACTGCTCATACATTGCGATCTGCGGTTTCACCGCCGGAATCAGATCGTAAGTTGCATCGATAATTCCTTTATTGTATTCCCAGATTGCCTCGGCTGCACCTTTTAAGGTTTCTCCATACTCAGAAAATGCTTTCTTCTGGATATACTCCGGTACATAGGAAAGCATCGGGTCTAATCCAACTACGATTGGTGCGTCCTTCTTCTCAATCTGTGCTACTAATTCGTTAATCATTTATTTGTCCTCCTAATAATTTGTGTCCTCACGGCAGATCGGCGGCGTCATCCTGAATGGAACTTCGTTCCATGGCCGCCTCCTATTGGTCTTCTATAATTGCTCCATTGTAACGAAGCTCACCATCTACGATGGTCGTCAGAACTTTTCCAACTAATGTCTGTCCGGTATATGGGGTATTGTGTCCCTTCGATTCAAACTTAATCGGATCAACGACCCATGTTTCTTCCGGATCGAAGATTACGATGTCCGCCTTCGCTCCCGGTGTCAGTCTTCCGTACTTGTCATCGATGCCGATGATCTTCGCAGGATTGTAGCTCATCTTCGTCGCCATATCCATGATATCCATAAGGCAGGTGCTACAAGTGCCGTATACGTAAGTGCGGCAGACGTCTCTAATCCGACGATTCCAAATGGTGCCTTATCAAAGAACTGAGCCTTCTCTTCTGCGGAATGTGGTGCATGATCGGTAGAGATTGCAGGCATCGTTCCGTCTACCAGTCCTTCCACCAGTGCCTTTACATCCTTCTCTGTCCGGAGTGGCGGATTCATCTTGTAGTTGCTGTTGGCTTCCTTGATATCTGCATCCGTCAATGTGAAATGATGCGGACAAACTTCGGCTGTGACATGCGCGCCAAGCCGCTTCGCCATCCGCATAAGCTCGACCGTTCCAATTGTGGAACAATGGCAGATATGAAGCTTCGCCCCTGTCTCATGCGCAAGAAAAATATCACGCGCGGTGATGACATCCTCCACGGAATTCGGAATACCCGGCACACCGAACTTCTCGGATGCAACGCCCTCATTTAACACGCCTTTTCCAACGAGATCCTTGTCCTCGCAGTGCGCCATGATCACTGCACCAAGCTCGGCTGCCTTCTTCATCGCCTCGCGGTAGACACGGATATCCATAACACTTTTTCCATCTTCGGAAAATGCAACAGCGCCTGCCTTTAACATCGCTTCCATATCGACAAGTTCTTTTCCTTCCATCCCTTTCGTAATAGAGGAAAGCTGCTTCACATGCACATATGCATGCTCCGCACGTTGCAAAATATCCTGCAATACTTCCACGTTATCGACAACCGGTTTTGTGTTTGGCATCGCACAGACTGTCGTCACACCACCCGCGGCTGCTGCACGCGAACCGGTAATGATGTCTTCCTTGTATGTCAGTCCCGGATCACGAAAATGTACATGCAGATCAATAAAGCCCGGCATTACATATTTACCCTTTGCATCGATCACAAGATGTCCATTTTCCTGGGCTTCGTTGTAATCTGCCTGCTCGCCGCGGCTTCGCACGTAAATCTTCTTTATACAATCCTGTTCAATCAATACGTCTGCGATCTCGTGCAACCCGGTTGCAGGATCGACGACGTGACCATCAACTATGAGCATAATAATCCTCCTGTGTATTTATACTACATACATCTTATACGTCACACTTTCCTTGTATAACATGTAGAATAACCTTCGTTGTGATTCGAGTGCATCCGTACCGGAAACACGCACGGTTACACTTACTTTACTGCCTTCGTACTGCAATGCAGTCACTTCGGTTCCGAAGTCGCCAAGTACGGAAAGCATATCCTGTATAGACATCCCCTGTTCCGCCTGTGGATCGGGTGTCAGCTCGATCTTCACAGATGCATCTGTGGTGTCTCTTTCGTTTATCGCTGTCTGAACTGATCTATACTGCGTCTCAAATTCCGTATCCACATTTCCTTTTCCAAGGAAGATTCCATACTGATGATACCGCGATAATTGCATAACCTTCCGCACATACAGACGGTACAGTTTTTCCTCATCTGCATCACCGGGGAAACGTGCGTACACCTGCTTTTCGCGCTCTGGTTTGTATACGCTGTCCTGCGTTTGAAGCTTCGCTTCTGCCACATCTTCCGAGCAGCGCAGGCGATCCGTAAAATAGCGATGCATCGCATCATCCACCGCGTTGATCTGTTTTCGTATCTGATCTAATTCCATATTCTGATTTGTATTCCTTCCTGAATCCTTTTTCAAACCATAATTGTTTTTTATTTTACCATAAGTCGACAAAAAAAGAAATGTTCTTGCTAGAATTTAACAGGATATCCCTGCAAAAAATTCTCATACTATCCATATATATCAAATCAATCAGAAAATGGAAGGGAATGTATTATGAATCAAACAGAGCACGCAGAAACAACCGTATATCTTTCCCTCGATGCAAGCACGATGGTTGCGTCCAAGCAGGTACACATTGAAGATATTGCTTCCGTCTTTTGCAGCCAGCCGGATATCATGCACGACGTGAAAAAAATCAAGCTGTTTACATTTCGTGACAACGAGCAGGGGCAATTAGTCGTCAATGCCCTTGCAATCATTGGAGAAATTCTGAAATACGATAAATCCGTGACTGTCCAGAATATTGGCAGCCAGGAATGCGTCGTCTACTATCGGAACTTAAGCGACGGACACAAACGAACCGGAAAAATAAAAGCCGCATTTCTGATGCTGCTCGCCTTTTTCGGAACCGCCTATTCGATCATGTCCTACAACGGGGACGTCGGTGCCATTGATCTGCTGCAGGATCTGTATCAGATGTTTACTGGAACGCAGGCAAGTGCAACCACTGCCGGATATCGATTTGGCATTCTGTTTTACTGTGTCGGGCTGTTCTTCGGTATGCTGCTCTTCTTCAATCACGGTCTGAACCACAAGAAAGCCGATGATCCGACACCGCTGCAGGTACAGATGCGATTATATGAGCGGGATGTCAACGATGCAATCGTTGTAGACAGCGCACGGGAGGGAACGAGTCTCGATGTTGATTAAAACGATTGCTTACTGTTTCTTTTGTATCTGTGCCGGAAGTGCTGTTTCCGCTGGTTTTGTCGCATTTATCACGATGCTTGGTATCTTCGATAAACTGGCAGAGCAGATGAAATCCGGCAAAGGTGTCCACCGGATTGAAGCTTTGATCATCGCCGGTGTCACGATTGGAAATGCTGCGTATCTGTTCGGACTCCGGATTCCGATCGGGCTGGCAGGATTCAGCATCTTCAATCTGTTTGGCGGCATTTTTATCGGGTGTCTCGCCGGTGCTTTAGCAGAAACCTTACAGGTCATGCCAATTCTATCCCGCCGTTTGGGCGTGCGGACATGGCTCCCTTATGTGATTGCCGCGGCTGCCATCGGAAAAGCACTCGGCTGCGCCTGGCAGATTCTGTTTTTCCCTTCTTAAATTATAGCGAAAGGAGTTATCTCTATGAAAGTAAAGCAAAACGACCAGGAATATAACCGTTACGTCGAAGCGATCACGCCGAAACACAGTTGTTTCAAAAACTGCCTGCACGCCTTTCTCGTTGGCGGCTGTATCTGTCTGCTCGGCAGGTGATCTTCAACGTATGTACGACGCAGTTTCATTATGAGGAGGCAGACGCAATGAGCGTCTGTTCGATCCTGCTTGTATTTCTCTCCGTCCTGCTTACGGGGTTAAACCTCTACAAACCACTCGCGAAATATGGCGGTGCCGGTGCTCTGGTTCCGATTACCGGATTTGCGAATTCCGTTGCCGCCCCAACGATCGAATACAAAAAAGAGGGTGAAGTGTTCGGAAAAGGTGTCAAAGTGTTCACGATTGCCGGACCTGTTATCTTATTCGGTGTCGTAGTAAGCTTTGTCGCCGGTTTCATCTATTGGATTTTCAAACTACTGTAATAACAGATTATCCAGAAAGGAGTTATTATGAATCAGAATGAACAAGAAAAAACAAATCAGGCTGTCGGAAAACAGACCATACGCTTTGCCTGTCCACCAGCAATTTTAAGCCGTGCCTCAATCGTCGGTGACATGGAAGGGCAGGGACCTCTCGCCTCCTATTTCGACCAGATTGAGCCAGATCCTGCCTTCGGCATGGACTCGTGGGAAGAAGGCGAATCCGAAATGGTGCGCCGCGCAGTACAGACTGCCATCACGAAATCCGGCATCGCCAAGGAGAATATCCGCTATATCTTCGGTGGCGATCTGCTTGGACAGTTGATCGGTTCTACATTCGGTCTGAAAGATTTTCAGATACCTATCTTCGGTCTGTATGGTGCCTGCTCCACCTGTGGCGAAGCATTGTCACTTGCAGCTATGACTGTCAATGCAGGCTATGCCTCGCATGTCATTGCTGTGACAAGCAGTCACTTCGGTGGTGCAGAAAAACAGTTCCGGTTTCCACTGGAATACGGAAACCAGCGCCCACTCTCTTCTACCTGGACAGTCACTGGAAGCGGCGCATTCCTTGTATCTGCAACCAGTCCAGATCAGCCGATGAAAGAATACCCTCGCATCACTTCTGTGACAACCGGAAAAATCGTTGATTACGGCGTACGGGACAACATGAACATGGGCGCCTGTATGGCACCTGCCGCAGCAGATGTCATCTACCAATGTCTCGAAGATCTCGCCGTCAAGCCATCGCATTTTGATAAAATCATCACTGGCGATCTTGGAAAAGTCGGCAGTGAAATTCTGATAAAACTGTTACGGGATAACGACTACGACATTGAGAAACAGCATATGGACTGCGGCGTCTGTATCTTCGACAACGAGGAACAGGATACCCACAGTGGCGGCAGTGGCTGCGGCTGTGCAGCTGTCACACTTGCCGGCTATATTCTGCATCAATTAGAATCAAACGAATGGAAACGCGTGTTATTCGTCCCTACCGGAGCATTGCTTTCTACAGTCAGCTTCAACGAGGGACAGACGATCCCCGGCGTCGCGCACGCCGTTGTCATCGAACACATCGAATAATACACGCATCCGCGTGCTTCATTATATCTTAGATTGGAGGATGTATATATGGACTATATTCTTGCTTTTGTCATCGGTGGAATCATCTGTGTACTGTCACAGATTCTGATGGATACAACCAAGCTTATGCCCGGACGGGTGATGGTGATCTTAGTCTGCACGGGGGTAATCTTAGGGGCAGTTGGCATCTATGAGCCTTTCATGAAATTTGCCGGAGCGGGTGCTTTCGTTCCCCTGACCGGATTCGGCTACAACCTGTGGAAAGGAATCAAGGATGCAGTAAACGAAGATGGCTTTCTCGGACTGTTCCGCGGTGGTTTCAAAATGGCAGCCGTCGGAACCTCCGCCGCTTTGATCTTCTCTTACTTTGCATCTCTCATCTTCTCTCCAAAGATGCCAAAGAATTGAAGCTTTATTTATAACAAAAACAAAAAGAAGTATCTGATTGCAGTCATAAACAACTGTTCTCAGATACTTCTTTGATTTATATTACGTTTGCGGCTCCGGTGCCTGTGTCGTCGGCTCCGGTTGCTGTGTTGTTGGTTGCTGCGTTGTTGGCGCCTGTGTTGTCGGCGGTTGTTGCGTCGTCGGTGCCGGCGGCTGTGTTGTCGGCGTTGGTGCCGGATCGGTACCTCCAGTCTTCTCAAAGGTAACACTGATCGTTCCGTTTGCCTGTACATCGTTAAATGTAAAGCTTGAAACAGCGCCCTGACTCTGTCCATTTACAATGACATCCTTGATCCGGTATCCATTGTGCGGTGTGATATAGAAGGTTACATTGGCACCCTTCGCAACTCGAACCGTCGGTGAAATCGTTCCTCCTTCACCTGCTGAAGAAGCAAGTTCAATCTCACCCTCCTCTAACGGTGTATGAATATCACACACCTCATCAGTATATGTGTATCCATCAGTAGATTCTCCATTGGAGCCTACCAGCTTCTTATTTCCGTTTTCATCAATCTCGACTGTAAATGAAACAGTCTCCGGACATCCACTGTTTGCAAGTTTATGTGATTCTGTACAGAACTCAAGTGCCTCGTGTCCACTACATCTCTGTGATGGGATATCTGCCTGTGCATAATAATCCGAAGAAGTTGGGCAGCCTTCACCCGGAAGCAATCCGGTGATCTCGCAGACGCTGATCGTCGTGATACCCTCAGGTCGCTCAAAGTCTGCCGATGTATCCTGTCCTTCTAACTCTACAATCTGATCCATGATATCGCGCCACATATATTTATGTGTATTCTGTCCACCCATATCAACGTTACTGTCATAACCCATCCAGATAGACGCGGTATAATATGGTGTCATACCGCAAAACCAAAGATCATAGTTTTCAGAGGTTGTACCTGTCTTACCTGCACAAGTCATACCAGACTGTAATCTTGCCGGCGTACCAGTTCCGCTTGTAACTACGGACTTCATCGCTCGATCAACTGCCATGCAGTTGTCGGCTTGATTACTCATGGGAGGTTGGTGTCGTGTTGTCAACTACCACATTTCCATCATGATCGATAATCTTGGTAAACAAAACCGGCTGATTGTAAACACCACCATTTGCAATCGATGCATAAGCGGCTGTCATCTCATAATTCGTAACACCATAACTCAATCCACCCAGTGCACACGCCTGTGTCTTATCTGTGAGCAGCGTACCATTGCTGTCCACCTCCTGGTCTACCAGTGTCGTATATCCAAACTTCAACAAATACTCAAATGCTGCCTCTGGTGTCTCTTCGGTAATTGCCTTTACCGCACAGACGTTAATGGAGCTTGCGATACTCTTACGGATCGTACAATATCCGCTATGTCCGCCACCGGCATTCCGAACCTCATTACCATTTGCATACTGATATGGCTCATCGTTAAACGATGTTGCAAGACCTGCCTTACCACTGTCGATCAGCGGTGCATATGCTGCTACGATCTTGAACGTGGAACCCGGCTGTCTCTCTGCCTCCGTTGCACGGTTAAATGCACGGTTTACGGTCTTCGTACCACGTCCGCCTACCAGTGCTTTTACATAGCCGGTATGCTGATCCATGATTGTGAACGAAAACTGTGGCTGCGGTGATACAGAAAATGCTTCAGCGACATAGGTTCCGCCTGTCTCTTCCAGCATCGCTTCCTTGAATGTGTCGGCTGCGGCTCTCGCATCCTGTTCACTCGGATAAATATTATTATACTTTGAATTTCCTGTCTGCTCTGCAAAATAATTGGTCAGATCGCCAATGCTGTAATTGTAATTTGTTTCTTTGTCGGCTCCCAGAAGTGTCAGCTTGTAGCTCAAACCAACCTTCGTGCTATTGCTTACATATTCCGGATTGTTGATGACATCATCACAGATCTTCTGGATTGCTTTATCCTGTGCAGAGTAAATCTCATAACCACCCGTGTAAAGCTTGTTCTCCGCCTCTGACTTTGTACAGCCATACATATCCATAAACTTCTCTATGACACCATTTATGATAGCATCCTGATAGAAAGTGTTCACTCAGATTCTGCAAGCTGAACCTCATGCTCGGCATCGATTCTCGCATAGACATCATCTGCCACTGCCTCGTCATACTGCTGCTGTGTGATGTATTCCTGATCTAACATCTTCTTTAAAACTTCCGCCCGGCGCTTTTTGTTCTCGTCTGGATTGGCAACCGGATCGTAACGGCTTGGGTTCTGTGGAATACCTGCAATAACTGCGATCTCTGAGATCGTAAGTTCCGTCATATCCTTACCGAAATATTTCTCGGAAGCTGCCTGAACACCACTGACACCACATCCCAGATAGATTGTGTTCAGATAGTACTCAACGATTTCTTCCTTTGTGTACTGCTTTTCGAGCTCAATTGCCAGATACTGCTCCTGAATCTTACGTTCCAGCTTGTCCATAAATGTCGTCTCATCCAGACCGACATTAAATACCTGGTTCTTGATGAGCTGCTGCGTCAGCGTCGATGCACCCTCATTAAAGTGACCGCTTGCCGCGCCCTTTGCAAACGCACGGAAGATACCGCGCACATCAATACCATTATGCGTCCAGAATCGCTGATCCTCGATTGCAACAAATGCATTGACCATATCTTTCGGGATTTGATCATAATATACATAAACACGGTTAGAATCAATCGTGGAGATCTCTTTTTCTACCGAGCCATCCTGTGACCGGATATTCGACCGGTATCCCTGTGGAACAATATTGATACTGGAGGTATCCGGTGCATTGTCCAAAATACCCTTCATCATACCGAATCCAGCTCCGGCTCCGGCTATGATCACTGCAATGATACCAACCAATATGATCTTAAAAAGTATAACCAGCACTTTTCTCGTATTTCGTTGTGTTTTGGAAACAAGTTTTCTCTGTTTTTTCTCAGTTTCCGCTTTTGAATAGCCCATCGAGCTACCTCCCTTTATTTTTGCATATAAGTATCCAGATAAACGCCATTATAGCAAACTTTTACCACAAATACAAGATATTACCTATTCTAAACATTTTTCTTTTCCTCTATTCTTTTTCTCCTTTTTTTGGTAGAATAAGTTTAGGTGCCGCGGATTTTTCCGCGTGTAAATTCACTGCGCATTTACATGCCCCACAAGTATAGTCGCAGTCGGAGGCTTAAGATGAAAGGTTTTGTAGGCATCGGTCGCGCAGACCATGTGGAAACAGCCATAACGGAAGCAACCGCCGGATTGAAAAAAGCTGATTTTCTGATCCTGATTGCTCCTTTTTCAAAAATAGAAGCTGCCGCCGCCCTGCTCGGCGAGAAATATCCGGGCACACCGATGATCGGTACCAGCGGTGAAGGCATTGCGAAAGAGATGCGCCTGACACAGGCGGTCATGGTCATCGGATTTGCAGGTGTGGAAGTATGTACGGGCGTGATTGAAGATGTCCGCACAACTCCGGTCAAATCCATGCACACTTTTCTTTCCAATCTGCAGGCGGTCGAACCGGGCGATTCCGATACGATCTGTCTGGAATTTATGACCGGATGCGAGGAACGCGTCCTGTCAACCGTCCACGATTCCCTGCAGGAAGCCGGTGTTCCGTTGATCGGTGCCAGTGCTTATGGCGTCCTGCTCGGCGAAAAACACTGTGTGATTTTAGACGGGAAGGTTCATACGCGAAGCTGTGCGTATGCATTTATCAAAAACAAAGGTGGCAAGATCCATCTGTATAAGGAAAATATTTACAAACGGCAGAGCGCCGTGCGCATTTCGCCAACTTGGTAGAACCGGGAACGAAAACACTGTTTCAGTTAGATGGCGTTCCAGCATTAGAGCTCTACCAGGAGGAAACCGGCGTCCATCTCGAAGATATCCTCTCTGCCATGCCGCGCCATCCACTTGGACGCGCCCTCGGTGAGGATACCTGTATCATCCAGACAATGTCGGTCGACCGGAACGGCGTCATGTTCAACGGCAAGGCAATCTATGAAAATGACAGCATCTATATCATGGATGTCGATGATTACCGGCAGATTCACGAAGAACTGCTTGCCTCCATACAGGCATCTCCGGTTTCATTCCTGCTTGCTTTGACAGTGCGAACCGTCTGCGCCTATTTGCAGAGGACGATGCCCTGACCGACTATGTTGCTTCATTCCGTACGGTTGCGCCTGCTGCGATCTTCGTCGGCGACAGCCAGCAGTTTAACAACCAGCATATGAATCAGACACTTGTGCTTGCAGCATTTGAATAATTACACGCAGGAGGTATAACCACGATGTTTCAAAAGAAAACAGAAATACATGCAGTTCCAACAGAAACGGTAACCGGGCTTGCCTTAAAGCAAAGCTTAGAGCCGATCACCCAGATTACGAAAAGCCTGAAGGAAAACCGGAAATCCCTGATTGAAGAAGAAATGCAGACCGCAAGTCAGATCTCTGATATCCAGGGTTCCTTTGATACGATCCTCGCACAGTCCGATCAGGTTGCTTCCGGTATGGATTCCATCAAGCAGGAATTGCCAATATCGTAGAAGTTTCTTCCCAGATTGAAACGAGCGTCAGCGACGTACTTACCGCGACCGATCAGGCAAACGAAAATGTCGACAGCCTGCAGGAAAGCTCTTCCAATGTACTGAAGGATTTCCAGCATGTCGTGGAAGTCTTAAATAAATTCCAGAGCAGCTTCGACGAGATTCAGGAGACAATGTCCGGTATTATTGGTATCGCCAACCAGACAAACATGCTCTCCTTAAACGCTTCGATTGAAGCCGCCCGTGCCGGGGAGCACGGTCTCGGGTTTGCCGTTGTCGCAACCGAGGTCAGCACCCTGTCCGCAGAGATCAAGAAGCTCGTCGATACTGTAAATGCAAACATGGCACTGCTCCGCGAGGACGCTTCCAACTTAAATGCTTCGATGGAAACAGCAAACCGGATGCTCTCCCATGAACAGGAGCAGGTAAAAAAGACAACCGAACTGTTTGGCAATATCAAAGAATCCGTCAACGGTGTGATTGAGGTTCAGCAGCAGATTGCCGCTGCCGTTGACACTTGTAACGAAACCGCTGATCAGATTCAGGGAGATATCTTAAGTGCCAAGGACGGCTATATCGGCGTGTCCGAGACAGTCAACCAGTTATCCGGCGATATCACACGCAAGAATCAGTTGTACGAAAACATGATTAACCTCTTAGATCAGGTCGATCCGATCGTCGAAGAAGTACAAAAAACACATATCAATATTTAATGGCAACAAAAAAGTGGCAGGGATTTTATATCTCTGCCACTTTTTTTGCGGTAACTTCCACCAACTGTTCCAGTTCCGGAAGCACAAATATCTGTAATTGCGGGATGATTCCCGCTCGGTGATTGCAACACTCTGCGATAACTGGGCTTTTGTCCGTTCCATCGCTTCCGGCGCATAGTCCCAGTCGATCTCTGTAATCCGCCGTATACGCTCCCATTCTTTCGCATTGAACTCCAGATTCGGAAACATTACATTATATCTATTCGCGAAATACGCATTCATCCGGTCGTAATCACCATAATACCATTCTTAGAGAAAAATTCCTGACGATCATACATCCGCTGCTGTTCCAACACTTCTACAAAAGTAACCGCATCGTATAACACCTCCGGTTGCTTTTGCGCATTATAAAACCGGAAATGTCTGTCCCAGTACAGATCCAGAAAATTATAATCAAGCAAAAGATGCGCATAATATCCACGCACATACGGCTCCTGTAATGCATCACCATATTTCTGTAAAAACCAGTCCAGATCCGGTCGGCGCACCAGCTTGTCATAGGTCGTGTCATTCCAGAAATGTGTATAATGCTTATCCCTGCACATATCTGCGATCATATTTCCAAGAAAAAATGCATTTTGCTCCTGTGCGTTCATCTCCGGCAGCATCTCCAGCGCGCGTTTGGCACAGGATAAATGGATTACATAGCTTGGCATATCCGAACCTCCGACAACAAATCATCGTCCAGAAATACATTCTTGATATTTGGCATCGGCAAAATCTTCGTTTCCACCGGAGCTGTCACTTCCTTCCGCTCTGCCACATGCTTTGTCCGAACCGTCGTGCGCTTGTCTGTGACAAACTGCAGCTTCTGTTCTTTTACTGCCTTCATGCTGTAAAAAAGCAGTCCCTCCATCACATCGGCAATCCGTTCTGCCGTTGTAACCGAGCGCATCAGCTTCTCCTCCGTCGTTGTAAACTCGCGCTTGTAATCGATACAACGGATATAAATATCTGAGATATCCCCCAGTCTCCGGCGCTCAAAGATATCCTGAAACTGTCCAAGTGTCTCCATCCGTACATTTGCGGTTCCATTTACTTCTGCAGATAAGACCTCTCCCATCGCGACCGCATACACATAGGTCGACGCAGACACCCGCAGATTCTGTAAAAATGCATATACCGCAAGGGAAATCCCCACATCTTCGATGGGAACAAAATTCCCACACTGTCTGCATCCAGACGTTCTCCATGATATTCTGTATATTTCATCACCTTGCAGTTTGGAAGATTCTGTACCATCTGTTCAGTCATTGCCTGCCGGCAGTCCATCTTCCATGCATGTCCTGCAGACACATCAATATAATCAGACACGTAAAAAATATAATTCCGTGCCTCTTCCATCTCATTTTTCAATTCCATACCCCTCATTTGTATCCTCCCACTACTCTCCCGAAGCTTTCTTCTGTACGAGTGATTCATACAGTGTGCGAAAAGCAAAGCTCCGATATTCTTCCATCGTCATCCCGGTCTGCTTCGTGATCTCTTTTTTCTTCTGTGCCGAAATCTGAATAATACCGCTTAAGGATGACCAGAGATACAAAACCGTCGGCTTTGTATCGAGTGTTTCCTGTAACACATTTGTGTTTTTTCCCTTCTGGACGAGCGCTTCCATCAATCCATATAATTCCTGCAGGATCTCCGGCAGAATCACCGTGCCCTGCTTCCGGCTGTTGGTTGCCTTCTCCTCAAACATCAGGGAAGCATAATACTTCGGATATCGTTCACAGAAAGAAACCAGCCGTTCACACAGCTTGTAATAGCTGTCCTCAAAAGAAGTATCTCCCTCGATATACACCGTCATCTCACCAATCAGGATATCGAGATAATCAACCACTATGGAATTATAGATATCTTCCTTGCTCCGGAAATATACATAAATCGTCGACTTGCTGTAATCTGCCTGCAGCGCGATATCGTCCATCGTCGTGTCCTGAACGCCTTTCGTCTCAAATAACTCCCTCGCCGCCGTCAAAATATTATCGCGATTAAACTGTTCCAGCGCAAGCTTCTTGCGTGCTCCCATATACTCTCCCGCCAAATACAACTATTGTTGACATTATACAACGTGAAGTATGTTTTTTCAACTATAAGTTTTATTATTCTACTTTTATTTCTAGTATTGTACTTTTTATATGTAAATCGTACTTCTAGTTCGATTTATAAAGATCCAGATTCTGACGCATCTGAATCAGTATTTTCTTCTCCAGCCGGCTGACCTGCACCTGACTGATTCCCAGCACCTTCGCAACCTCTGTCTGTGTCTTATCCTCGAAAAACCGCAGCCGTATCAATTCCTGTTCCATCTCCCCCAGCTTTTCCATTGCCTGTCCGACTAAGATCCGGTTCATGATATTTTCCGCTGCCACTTCCGACTGTGCTTCATCCACCAACCGCTCCACCAGACTGACCTGTGTCCCATCCTTGCCACAGATTGTCTGCTGGATGGATTCCACCTCCCGGTTTGCCTCCGTCGCCATCACGATATCCTCGACACAAAGCCCCGTATAGTCTGCCAGCTCATCCAGCGTTGCCTCTCTTCCATATTTGTGCAGCAACGCCTCCTTCGCTTTGCTGATCTGATAGCCATTTTGTTTTAAGATACGTGACACCTTGATCGCACCATTATCCCGCAGAAACCGCTTGATCTCCCCGGCAATCAACGGAACTGCATAGGTGGAAAACTGTACGCCATAGCGGCTCTCAAACCGGTCGCATGCCTTGAGCAGTCCGATACAGCCGATCTGATACAGTTCCTCGAGATCATAACCACGGTTGACAAACCGCCGTGCGATACTCCACACAAGCCCGG
>ENA-OQEN01000586-OQEN01000586.1-human-gut-metagenome-genome-assembly--contig:-NODE-586-length-15710-cov-1.957454_pt1 | contig 15710 bp, 34 predicted proteins | sample MGYA00242791_ERZ504627 | MGnify/ENA primary metagenome ERZ504627 (study PRJEB26092, sample SAMD00036316) | human gut metagenome | host: Homo sapiens | study: EMG produced TPA metagenomics assembly of... | reverse complement strand
CGGGGGAACGCCGCGTCTATCCCGTCAACGGGGGCAAGGCTATTTTTTCCGTTTGGTATAGCGCTCCTCCTCGCTGAAGATGCAGCCGCAGTATTTTTGCATGTAAAGGCCGGCCTCCCGGGCCTGCTGCTGGCCGGAACGGAACCGGGGCCGGAAATCCCGGTAAAGGAAGGAGACCCCTTGGGCCTGGGCGGCAGCGCCAGCCACCTGCTGCATGAGGGGGTGGTTTTGATAGGGGCTGATGAACAGGGTGCTGGTAAAGGCGTCAAAGCCGTTTTGGGCGGCGTATTGGGCCGCGGCGTTGAACCGGAGGGCATAGCAGGTAGCGCAGCGGTCGTCCCAGCTGGGCAGGGCGGAAAGGAAGGGCCGCAGGCCGTACTGGTCCATTTCGATGAGCCGGACGCCGATGGATTGCAAATACGCCCGGGCGGTATCCCGGCGGGCCCGGTATTCGGTAAAGGGATGGATGTTGGGGTTATACCAGAAGGCTACGGGCTCCAAGCCCTCTTCCCGGAGCTGCTGAATGCAGGCAACGGAGCAAGGGGCGCAGCAAACGTGCAACAGCAGGGACATAAAACCACCTCCGCAAATGGGGAAAACAAGCTCTGGGAACAGTAAAGCACAGGTCGGGGGGAAAGTCAAGGCGATGGCGGGAATATCGGCCGCTTGGCTGGGGATAAGGTATATTGCCCGGGAAAAGCCGGGAAAAAAAGCAAAGGCCGCCACAGATCCTCCGTGGCGGCATGGGTGGGAAAAACCGTGGGGATATTTCCCGGGAAACTTATGCCTGGGGATTGCGGGCCAGGTCGAATTCCTGTAGGATAGCGGCGCTGGGCGCGGGGGTCAGCAGGGAGACCGCCAGGATAGCCAGGCAGCTGAGGACAAAGGCGGGGAAGAGCTCGTAAATGCCGAACACGCCGCCCAAGGGCTTGAGCACCAGCTTCCAGAGGAACACCATCACGCCGCCGGTGACCATACCGGCCACGGCGCCTGCTGGGTGGTCCGCTTCCAGAACAGGGAGAAGAGCATGATGGGGCCGAACACCGCGCCGAAGCCTGCCCAAGCGAAGGAAACGATGGTGAAGATGACGCTGTTTTCGTCCATGGCGATGACCACGCCCGCCACGGCGATCAGCAACAGGATGATCCGGCTCATGGTCATCACCTGTTTATCCGAGGCGTCCTTTTTAAGGATGCCCTTGAAGATGTTCAGGGAGACCGCAGAGGCGGCGATGAGCAGATAGGAATCCGAGGAGCTGATGGTGGCGGCCAGGATGCCCGCCATCACCAGGCCGGCCAGCAGGGGAGGCAACAGGTGGCGAGAGAGCACGATAAATACGTTTTCCGCACCGCTGGCGGTGTTGAGGGTCTCGTGTACCGGGAACATGGCCCGGCCCATCAAGCCGATGAGCACTGCGGCCGCCAGGGAGATCACCACCCAAACCGTGGCGATGCGGCGGGCCCGCACTAATTCATCGGTTTTGCGGATGGCCATGAACCGGAGCAGCACCTGGGGCATACCGAAGTAGCCCAGGCCCCAGGACAGGGTGGAGATGATGGTCAAGAAGCCATAGCTGCCCGCCGCCCCGAACACCGGCGCGCCGTTGGCCACCTGCTGGACGCCGCTGGCGTCCACGCTGGGGCTGGCGATGCCGAAGAAGGTGAAGAAGCCGGGGATATCCTTGGCGTTGTTCACCACGGCCTGGAGGCCGCCGGCGGCCAAGGTGCCGATAATGAGGATCACCGTTAGGCAAAGATCATCACCACAGCCTGCATGAAGTCGCTGGCGCTTTCCGCCAGGAAGCCGCCTAGGAAGGTATAGATCACCACGAACACCGCGCCGGCGATCATCATGGATTGATAAGAAGCCCCAAACAGGGTGCTAAAGAGCTTGCCGCAGGTGACGAAGCAGCTGGACGCGTAAACCGTGAAAAAGATCAGGATAAACAAGGCGGAAAGGGTCATAATGACCTTTTTCTTTTCATGGAACCGGTTGGAGAAGAAATCCGGCAGGGTAATGGCGTCTCCCGCCACGGCGGAATACCGGCGCAGACGCTTGGCCACCAGCAGCCAGTTGATATAGGTGCCCAGGGCCAGGCCAATGGAAGTCCAGGCTGCGTCGCTCAAGCCGCACCAATAGGCCACGCCAGGCAGGCCCATGAGCAGCCAGCCGCTCATATCCGAGGCTTCGCGCTCATGGCGGTGACCCATGGTCCTAAGGACCGGCCGCCCAGGAAATAATCCTCGCTGCTCTGGTTGGAACGCTTGGCGAAGTAGATGCCGATCCCGATAACCACCGCCATATAGCACACCATGGCGATGAGGATCTGTAGACTGCTTCTTGCATAAATAAGACCCCCTTTTGATAATGCCAATGCAGAAGAACCCTGCAAAATATGGATAATTGTAACAGATGTTTAGAAATTAAACAATAAAAATTCAAAAAAAGCCCGAGAATTTATAAATTCTCAGGCATTCCCGGCAACGGGATCAGGGGAGGAGGGCTGTGCACAGGCTGGCCAGCTGCTGAGGCGAAAGGCTTCCGCCCGGCAGCCGGGGTCAAGATCCAGGCTGGCAAGGGCCGCATCCAGCCGGGATAGGCCTTTAGGTTGTTGCGCAGGGTTTTGCGGCGCATGGCGAAGGCCTGCTGCAAAAACCGGCAAACTGGGGGAGGAAGGGGCGGTTTCGGCTTTCCAGCGCCACCACCTGGGAATCTACCCCCGGCTGGGGGTAATAATCCGCCGGGGAAAGGGAGCACAGCGCCCGGGGCTGGTAATAGTATTGGGCCAGCACGGCCAAGGGGCCGTATTGCCGGGAGCCGGGCTGGGCAAAGAACCGGTCCGCGCATTCCGCCTGGGCCATGAGGGCCATGCGAGGAATGGGCAGGCCGCAGGACAGCAGCCGCAGGCAAATGGGGGTGGTGACGTAATAGGGCAGGTTGGCCGCCACGGAAAAGGGCTCCCCTAGGATGGCTTGGATCTCTTCCCAGTCAGCCTTGAGAAAATCCCCCTGAAGCAGGGTGAACCGGGGCTCCTGGCCGAAGAGGGCCTGGAGGGCCTGGCATAGGGCCGGGTCGATCTCCACGGCGCACACCCGTCGGGCCCGGCCAGCAGGGCTCTGTCAACGCCCCCAGCCCCGGGCCGATCTCCAGCACGGGGCCGCCCTCCGGGCAGGCCGCCGCCGCGATGGCTTCCGCCTTGTCCCCGTCCACTAAAAAGTTTTGCCCCAGCCCCCGGTTGGGGCTGAGGCCAAACCTGGCCAACAGGGCCTTTACTTGCTGGACGTCCTGCATCATTTGCGCACCAGGATCGTCACATCGTATTTGGTGCCCCATCGCATGGCTTCCGAGCGGGTGTTCAGCCAAATATCCAGCTGGTTCATGGGTTCCCCCTCTCGTTGACATAGTTCCGAAAGGCGCCGGTATCCTGGGCGGTGCCGTAGCCATAGCCCTTGATATAGATTTCGCTGCCATAGGGGATGTAGTAGGTATTCACCGCAATGGTCCCCAGCTTGGGGGTGGTGCCTGTGGCGGTGCGGGTGCCGGTGCAATAGGCGGTGATCTTGTCCACCGTCATTTCCACCCAGCCGTCTTCCCCGGCCACCGGCGCTTCCTTCCAGCGGCGGAATTCGCCTTCGTAATTGGTTTGGTATTTGATCTTGGTGCCAATGCGCACCACCTCGTCCACCGCCGGGGCGATCACTACCTGGTCCGCCACCTCCCGGGATACCTCCACCCCGTCCTTGACGGTGATCCGCTGGGTCACCTGCTTTTTGCCGTTGACGCCCTCGACCTCCACTTCCTTGAAGTCCTCGTATTCGTCCTCGTCCTTGATGACCACTTCGTCATATTCTAGGGTCTTGTAGCTGACCTCATAGGAAATATCCACCGCCGTATGGGTGATGCGCATCCCCGGCTCCACATCCGCAAAGGGCAGCTGGGAAAGCTCGTCCCCAGAGGAATAGGAGACCTTGGCCTTGCTTAGGGCTTCCCCACGGTGCCTTCGCTCATATGCAGTACCTGCACCTGGCCCCCGGATTGGACGGCCACCGGATACGCCCGGGTCACCTCCACCCGCATGTTGGGCTCCAGGGCCGCGTCTAGATCGGGGGATACGGAATCCCCCGCGTGCAGGGTCACGCCGGCGGCATCCAACAGGGCCTGTACCGTTTCCCCCTGAAGGGAAAAATCCGCTTCCACCCCGTCCACCAGCAGGGTCACCTGGGTGCGGGGGTCCGGCCGGGTAGCGGCAAAGCAGAAAAAGGCGGCGGCCAGCACCCCGGCGCAGGCCAGGGAGATCATGGGCCACAAGGGCCTTTCCGTTACCGGGCGGCGGGGCGGCTGGCTGGCAGCCCGTTGCCCACGGGACTTGCGCTTGCGAGGCAAATGCCCCCGAACGCCTTCGGCAATGTGGGCGAAAAATCCCGCTATGCTTGCAGCCCGCCTTTGCAGGAATGCACGTATATCCTGAAACGGGCGTTTTCTTCTACGTCGTGCCATGGATTCACTCCTTATTTCAATTGACGCCAGGGCAAATGCCAGCCGGCTGTTTCCGGGATGCCCCTTGGGGCGCTATCCCCACAGATAGCCTTATTCTAACAGGGTCCCTGTAGATCTGTCAATTTCTTCGGGCTCCCCAGCCTGTAAACAAACCGTGGCTTCCATTTACAGGGAAGCATTGCCAAGTTATAATGAATATATACTTTTGGCTGTCGAAAAAGTGGCTTGCGCCACTTTGAGGTGTTCATAGCTCCCTTGCGCCTACGGCGCGGCCAGGGAGCTATGCAGAGAAACCCTTGCTACGCAAGGCTTTTTGCGGATTTGACGCGCATGTCGCCAAATCCGATCAAAGCCTCCGTGGGGGCAAAGCCGAGCGCCGCCAGTGGCGGGAGGAGCGAGGCGGAAGCCCAGTGAGCAAGGGAGCGCCAGGAAGGCCCCACGGGCCGACGCAGCGCGACCTTTGCGAACTGCATTGCGGCCCCCGAACCCCCAAGGGTTTTTCGACAGGCTGAAAGGGACGCCATAGGCGCCCCTTTTTTTGATCTTTGCTTTATTTTTCCTCTTTGGGAGCTGTGACCTTATTGAGCAGCACCACAAATGCCCAAATGGCGCAGATCACCACAAATACCCCCAGGATGCCCTTGCCCAACAGGGGCAGCACATCTACAAAGCCCGCAGGATTGAAGTATAGATTGAACATATGCGCCCTCCTTTACATGGCCGCCAAAGCGTTTTCCACCAGGGTGATCACCAGGCCGCCGGCGATCACCGAAGCGATCTGGCGCTGACGTTGGCGCCAGCCGCATGCATCAGCAGGAAGTTGGCTGATCCTCTTCCCGGCCCATCTTATGCACCACCCGGCTGGACATGGGGAACGCGGAAATGCCCGCCGCCCCCACCATGGGGTTGATCTTGGTCTTGGTAAACAGGTTGAGGAACTTGGCGAAGAACACGCCCCCCACCGTATCGAATACGAAGCAACAAGGCCCAGCAGCAGGATCACCAGGGTTTCTACGGTGACGAACATCTCCGCCTTCATCCGGAAGGATACGGAAATGCCCAGCACCAGGGTGATCAGGTTGGCCAGCTCGTTCTGGGCGCTGGCGGAAAGGCTGCCCAACACCCCGCACTCCCGGATCAGGTTGCCGAACATGAGGAAGCCGATCAGCTCCGCGCTCTTGGGGGCGATGGTGCCCGCCACAATGGTAACGAAGATGGGGAACAGGATCCGGGTGGTGCCGGAAACCGCGCTGGGGTTATAAGGCATACGGATCTTGCGCTCCTTTTTGGTGGTACAGAGCCGAATCACCGGGGCTGTACAATGGGTACCAAGGCCATATAGCTGTATGCCGCCACCATGATAGCCCCCTGGTATTGGGAGTTGAAGTAGTTGGCCACATAGATGCTGGTGGGGCCGTCCGCCGCGCCGATGATGGAGATGCTGGCAGCGTCCTGGAGGTTAAAGCCCACCAGAACCGCCATGCCCAGGGTGAAGAAAATGCCGAACTGGGCTGCCGCGCCAAAAAGCATCATCTTAGGATTGGAGAGCAAGGGACCAAAGTCGATCATGGCGCCGATGCCGATGAAGAGCAGCAGCGGGAACAGCTCCGTGGCGATACCCGCCTCAAACAGGGTCTCAATGGCCTCCGTGTTGACAAAGGGCAGGTTCACCAAAATGGCCCCAAAGCCCATGGGCAGCAGCAGCGTGGGCTCCATTTCCCGCTTGATGGCGCACCAGATCAGCACGCATCCGATCAGGATCATCAAGCCCTGCTGCCAGGTGAAATTACCGATGTTGCCGAATAGCTCAACAAAAAGCTGCAACGAGGTTTCCTCCTTTATATGTAAAATATTTTTATGCTTGTTGTTTGATCTTTACAGCCTAACTTTGTAAATCTAGGAGGAAGCGGCGGCTGCAAAATCCTAGCATAAGGGGATTTTCCAAGAAGCCACAAGGGTTTATCCCCATTTTTTAGGGAAGTCAAAGTTCCTTTGCCTAAACGCTCCCAATTTTACCGAAAGCGGCTCCATCCATTATATTCGTAATTTCTCCTTTTGTAAATGTTTATTTTTTTAATACATGCACCGCACAAAATCGCGTGGAACCCGCGCTTTAAACCGTACATTTGTTCTGTTATTATCGTGTTGTCAGGATGCTGCCCGGGCAGCCGCCCCATTTTCTGGAGGGCTGGACGCGCAGCCTTCTATCCAGTAAAGAATTTGCCCTTTAGGTGCAAAAGAAAGGAGCAAGGATGGAACAAAATCAAATGGAACTGGTGAACATGCTCACGGAGCTGGTGGAGCAGGAGCCGGCCTATGTGATCGGCCAGCGGATGATCAACCAGCTGTCCCAGCAAACCGGCATGGACCCCGGCGCCGCAGCGGAAGCGTTGCTCTACGCCGCCCCTGCAGGTACCCAGGCCCTGTGTACCGCCGCGGCCCAGGGCCTGATGCGGCTACAGGAAGGGGGGCAGGATGTGGAGGCATATCTGGCGGACCCGGCTTTTGTATCCCTGCTGCGGGACATGCCCCCTGCCGCCGCCCTTCGCCTCTATGATGCGGAGCGGGCCGCCCAAGCCGCTGCGGACCAGGCCAGGGAGCAGGGCGCTCGGGACATGTTGGAAAAAATCATGGCCCGCCGCAACCTGCCCGCCCCCATTCGGGGCAATATTCCCGCGGACGGCCAGCCGGACTATGCCAACATGTCCAGCGCCGCCTTCGCCCAGGTGAAAAAGCGGCTGGCCCAGGCCGCCAGCCAAGGCCTGCATCCCAGCCTCTAACCCCACATCCCATTAGAAGGAAAGGAGAAGCGTATGACCAATACCACCATCAATACCCTACAGACCACCCAACTCAACAAAACCTTTTACGACCGTCAGCTCCTGGAGAGCGCCCGCACCCGCTTTGTCCACGCCAAGTTTGGCCAGATGCGCCCCATCCCCCGCAATAGCGGCAAGCGGGTGGAATTCCGCCGCTGGAATCTCTTTGATGCCAACGCCGCCATGAAAGCCCTGGAGGAAGGCGTCACCCCCAGCGGCCAGTCCCTCTCCCAGAGCAATGTGGAAGCCCTGGTCAGCCAGTATGGCGCCTATGTGGAGGTTTCCGACCTGCTGGATATGACCGGCTACGACCAGGTCATCACCGAGAGCGCAGAGCTGCTGGGCGAGCAGCTGGGCACCGTGGTAGAGTGGGTCACCCGGGACGCCATGAACGCCGGCAACAACGTGCAGCGGGCCGGCGGCAAGACCACCCGCGCCGCCCTGACTGCCGATGACAAACTCACCGTGGATGAGATCCGCAAGGCGGTGCGTACCCTCAAGCGGGCCAAGGCCCGTCCCTTCTGCGAGGATGAGCGCAAGCCCCACTTATCTGCATCTGCTCCCCGGACGCACCTATGACCTGCAAAACGACGCCCTCTGGCAGGACGTATCCAAGTACTCCAACGCCGAAGCCATCTACAGCGGGGAGATCGGCCGGCTGTTCGGGGTGGTGTTCGTGGAATCCACCGAGGCCAAGGTGTTCCGCCAGAGCGTGTGGAATAAGGTTTCGGAAGCTACCTCCTCCAGCGCTTCCTTCGTGCTGAAGAACGCCCCACGAAGCGGAGGCCGCCTACCTTCCCGGGAAGATAACCCCATCCGCATCGGAGAAGCCAGCTATACCATCGCCGGCTTCGACCCCTCCTCCAACACCGTCACCCTCAAGGAGACCGCCTCCCTGGCTGCGGACGCCATCGTCTACAGCGAGGACGCAGCGCCTTGGATCCGGAGACCAAAACCGCCATGGACGTCCACTCCACCCTGATCTTCGGCAAGGACGCCTATGGAGTGGTGGATGTGGCGGGCAGCGGCGCCCTTCAGATCATCATCAAGCCCCATGGCAGCGCCGGTACCCAGGACCCCCTGGATCAGCGGGCCACCGTGGGCGCCAAGGTGGCTGCCTACACCGCGGTCATCCTCAACGAGCTGTGGTTGCTGCGGATCGAGCACGCGGTAAGCGCCTGATCCCCACCGCCCCCTAGCGGGGCTACATTCAGCCATCCGGCCCATCGACAACCGGAAGCAGGCCTCCCCTGCTTCCCACCATAGAGGAAAGGAGACGCAATATGCAATATTTTACCGATAAGGAATTGGATCGGCTTGCGGGCAAGCTGGGTCAAAAGCTCATGCAAGAGCCCAAAGTCCGCCTGATGATCGCAGGTCCATGGAGGATATGCCCTGGGAAGGGGGTATCAACGGGTATTTCTTCCGGATCCAACGGGGGGTGGCCGTGTCCGTGCCCCAGAGCCTGGCGGAACTGATCCGGCAAAACGCCCAGGTGCAGCTGCTGGGCGAGGCCAGCGTCCGGCCCTATAAGGCAACCGGGGCAAGCGCCTCTCCAGCTAGGAGGGCTTTGCCATGACCCTCAACGACATCATCGTTTCCGCCCTGGCCCAGCTGGACCGGGGCCACGACGCCCAAACCCTGGACATCTGGCGGGATAAGTTCACCCGCTTTGCCAACGATGGGGTAACGGACCTGGCGGAGGCCTATCAACCCCGGGCCACAGAGGCCTACGAAAGCGCCGACGGCCTGCTGGATACCCTTTCCCTCTCCCGGCCCTGCGTAAAGCTGCTTTCCGTGACCCGTTCCGGCAAGGCTGAAGTCTTTACCCCCGGTCCCCGGTCCGGCACCGTTTTGCTTCCCGGCGGCCCAGCAGGTGCAGGTGGCATACCGTTACCTGCCCGCCCCCATGCAGGCCCCCTCAGATGTGCCGGACCTGCCCGAATGGTGCCACGGCCTGATCGTATGCTACGTGGTAGGCCGGGAGCGAGCCGCTGGAGACGTATCCCTTCAGCGGGGCGGCAACATCTACTTCCAAATGTACGAGGCGGGCAAAGCAACCTGCGGCCCCATGTGGGGGAGGCGGACAGCTATTGCCTGCTGAACAGGTGGTGACCTATGGCACGCAAACTCTACAAGATCGATTCCTTTATTGGCATCGACCAGGACGAAGCGGAAAACGCCCTCAAACCCGCCTATAGCCCCGACGCCTGTAACATGGATACCGCCGGGGGCGACTTGGCCGTGGCCAAGGGCTACATCCGCCACATCCCCCACCAGATCCCCGGGGTGGGCCAACCCCACCGGCTGTTTCTCTTTCGCCGCGCCGGCCAGGATCAGCATCGTAGCCGCAGGCAGGGAGCTTTATGCCTATAAAAACAATGCTTGGATCTTGATCCATACCTTTGAAAAGGGCCTCGCTTCCAATAAGCTGGACTTCGTCCAAGCCCAGATCGACGGCGTGGATTACCTGCTCATCGCCAGCGGGGAAGACCCCATTGTGAAATACAACGGCAATTCCGCCCTTTCCTTCGGCTCCGAGCAGGGCCAATCCAACAAGCCGGTACAATATCTGGCCATGTATCGGGACCGCCTCTTTGCCGCCGGGGACCCCAGCTATCCCAACCGGCTCTATTGGTCCCAGCTGCCAGGCAGCGGCCGTACCATTGAAGCCTGGGGGGACGTCACCGACACCGTCAACGTGTCCGGCGGCACGCGGAGGTGGGCGACGCAGCCGGCGATCCCATCTTGGGCCTGTATGCGCTATCCAACCAGCTGCTCATCTTCAAAAAGCGCAGCCTGTACCGGCTCATCGGGGACAAGCCTGGAAACTTCACCATCGAACGGGTGGACGCGGATGTGGAACAAGCCGCCCATACCGCCCTGGTGGCCCAAGGGGATGTGCTGTATTTCCTTACCGCCGGCGGCCTGTGCTGCTTCAACGGGGTAAACGCCGGGCTCCTTTCCGACGCCCGCCGCATCCACAAGACCCTTGCCGCCATGGACGCCAGCAACTGCCGAGGCGCCCTGGCTCGCAACAAGCTGTATTTTACTATCGGGTCCGGAGGAAGATATGCTGGTGGAATACGACCTGTTCCGTAGGGCTTACATGTTCCGCCGGGGGTTCTCCATCGGGGACATCGCCGCCTGGGACGGCCGGCTATATATGGTCAACGACGCCCGCTACCTGTACCGGTTCGACGAAGGGGATACCTACGATGGGGCGGATATTGAAGCCTGGTGGAATACCCCCCTCACCGACCTGTATGACAAGGGGGGCGTAAAGGCCATGCGCAGCCTGTGCCTCCGGGGGCAAAGCCAACAGGATGCCGCCCTCCTGGCGGAAGTATGCATCGACGGCGTAACCACCACCACCGGCTGCTGTTGCCCCAGCATCCCTGGGAGGTGCTGGAGGTGCCCCTGTGTAATGAAGCCGTACCTTCGCCTGACCTTTTCCAATGAGGCGGGGGCCGTTTTACCTAACAGGCGGGGTGGAGCTGGCCTTTGAAACTTGGAGCGGGTAGAATGACCGGCTTGGAGATGCGGGCGCTGTATTACGTCCTCTTCCCCATCCAGGCCGAGGGGGAGGACCGGCAGCGGTACCTGGACAACATGAAGGCAAATGAAAACAACCTGAACCAAAATTTTACCATCCTGGCCCAAAAGCTACAGGAGTTGGAAGCCAGGCTTTCCATCCTAGAATAGAATCATCGAGGAGGTACCTACATATGGCAAGAGCACAATATTATCAGGCGGGCTATACGCCGCCCGCGGGGGTCAACAGCGCCACCGGCGTAAAGGAATACCAGCGGATGTTAGGGGTGGACGTGGACGGCATCTGGGGGCCAAAGACCCAGGCTGCCTATGACCAATATCTGGCCGGCCAAAATACCCAGACCAGCAGCGGCAATTGGCTTTGGGGCGCCCCGGGCAGCAAGCGCTTCCAGCCAGGGCGGCACAGACCTGTTTAACCGCTATTACCAAACCATCCTAGGGCAGCTGCAAGTGCCCACCATCAACCTAAATATCCCCAGCGAAGACGCGGTGCGCCAACAGTGGCAGGATGCCCTCCGTCCCAGCCTGGACGCCGCCATCTCCCGCCGCCAGTCCGCCAGCCAGTCCATCCGGGCGGAGCTGGATGCAGACGCGGTATCCAGGGCATGGGGAGCAGCACCTATGTATCCAGCCTGAAAGAGCGGGAAAGCGCCGAGGCCCAAGATGACATCGACGAGCTGCAGGCCCAGTACGGCGCCACCCTGGCGGAACGGATCGCCACCAGCTGCAGGCCTATGAACAGATGCGTCTCAACGCCCAGCAATACAACCTGCAGGCCCAGGCAGCCGCCCAGCAAGCCGCCCTAAACCTGGCGGGCAGCTGGTATTCCGACTACGTGGCCCAGCAGAACGCCCTGGCCCAGCTTCAGGCAAAATCCTACCAAAGCTCCACTTCCAGCAGCCGGGGTTCCTCCGGTTCCAGCTCCGGGGCCAAGGCGTCCAGCAGCTATCCGCAGACGACTATCTGACCTATGTGGAAAACCTTTCCAGCGGCCAGCGTAAGCTCCTATTCTCCAGCGGCCAGAGCTACTGGAAGGTGCGCCGAGAGGAGTTAGAAGCCGCCCTGGGCACCAATACCTACCAGATCCTTCGCAACCGGTATCTGGGCCAGTAGGAGGATACCATGGCCGCAACGGTTAAAAAAACCTTTGACATCGCCCTGGACATCGCCGCATCCAGCAGCAACCGGGCCTTTACGGTGGTGGAGGGGGATACGGGCAACGTGCTGCGCATCGCCCTCACCGACGATGGGGAGCCGGTAGATCTCACCGGTTGCCGGGTGATCGCCGTTTTTCCAAGTCCAATGGGACTGCGGCCCAGGACAGTGGTCAGGTGGATGGCGGCGTTCAGCTCCAGGGCGCACTAAATAACCAGGTGTGTATCGATCTATTCCCTCCATCCTTTGCCCCGGGTATGGTGGAGTGCGAGTTGCAGATCTATTCGGACGACACCCTGCGCACTCTGGTCACCACGGCAAAATTCAATTTCAATTGCCGCCCCGCTATGCTGTCGGCGGATGCGATGGAATCCACCGGGCCAATTGCCTATGCTTCGGGCCCTAATGGAGCAGGTGGAAACCCTAAAAACTGCCGCCACCGCCGCCGCCCAGCGGGCGGAAGACGCTGCCCAAGTCTGCGAAAGCCTGGTGGACAGCCATGTGACCACCTTTACCATCCTCCGCTACGAGGATAGCGCTACCACAGCATAAAGAAAGGAGACGCTTACCATGGCCGTTTATTTTGGCACCAACAAAGTCCTGGATAACGGCGTGGCCGGCACCAGCCTGGTGCTGGGCCACGCCGATACCCACAGCGCCAATGGCACGGACCCATTACCCCCGAGAGCATCGGCGCCGCTCCTACACAGCATACCCATACCTATGCTGCTGTACCCACCGTCCAAACCGTGACTATACCGGTATCCGGCTGGACCAGCTATAGCTTTGGCTGTACCCAGACCGTTTCTGTCACGGGAATGCGGGGCACCTCCTTGGTCATCGTGACCGCCCATCCAGATTCCTATGACCCCTATATGGCCGCTAGGGTCCGGTGTACCGTACAGGGTTGGGAGGCGCTGACCTTTTCTAGCCGGCGGATCCCCTCGGAGGATCTAATGGTCAATGTGATGATATTGGGGTAACGCCTATGATATTCAATTGGATCTATGGAACAGAACTGGAAATGGAAGCCGTCACCAAAACCTATTCCGATATCACGGAATATTCCATCTTCCACCTACCCCTTACCGTCTCCCCTTTGGCGGTGATCCTGCGCACCAGCGCCGGGGATGATGCGGAGCTTTGTACCTATTACCGGGCCGACCAAAACGGGGATTTCACCCTGCGGGTCAGCAGGGGTCCTGTCCGGTTTCCAGCCGTATGTATGCGGAACTGGAAGAAACCTTATGCTCACCTGTAGCGGCGGTACCGCCGCCTTACCGGCACATTAGAATGCATTACATTGGGGGTGAAACGATGAATCCCATACATACCCAAGAACTCCATACCATGCGGGTGCATGTATTTGCCAGCGAGGCAGACCGGCTGGCGCCCAGGCAGAAGGCCTTGTAAGCCAGGACGACCTTGTCCTCACACCGGATACCGGTGAATCCCTGTTTGAGGATATGCAGGCGGCCACCGATGCCGCCAACGCTGCCATAGCCCGTGCGGAAGAACTTTCCCAAGAATTTGAGGACGCCCTATCCGGCGGCATCCTGCAAGGCCCTCCTGGCCCCCAAGGGACGCCTGGGACAGACGGGGCGGACGGTGAAAACGGGGCCACCTTTACCCCCAGCCTTTCTGACGAAGGCGTCCTGTCCTGGACCAACGACCAGGGCTTACAAAACCCTGCCGCCGTCTCCATCCGGGGACCCCAGGGCCCTACGGGCCCCCAAGGCGCCCCCGCCGTGTTGTCCACCCATACTGGCACCCTGTTGTTGGGAGAATGGGTGAATGCCCAACAGGCTGTAGGTATCTCTGAGATCGTCCCGGAGAGCTTGGTAATCGTTTCCCCAACCCCGGAGAGCTTCTCCGTCTATTCCGCCGCTGGAACGCGAGCCTTCGCACTGGCGGAAGGAGCTGTGGGCTTCACTTATGATACCCTTCCCACGGACGACATGACTGTAAACATTATGATCCTAAACGGAGGAGAGCAAGCATGATCTTTAATACTTGCTGCGTACACCACACGGGCCTCGTTGCGCCGCCTGATCCCGCCCTACGGATCTACTGGGTCATGCCAAATGCGAAACGCATGCCCGATGATTACGAATTGATCGACTTCGTTTTTGAGTTGGAAAGCCTGGAGAATGCCTGGCTGTATTTGCCCGACGGCCAATCCTATGCCCCCTATGGCCACGATTGTACAGGCTGGTTCGATGGGGTAACTACTTTTGAACAAGGGGTCCCTTTAGACATTACCGCCTTTCATGTTCAGCAGGATTTTCGCGGCAAGTCCTTTCTGGTCTTGACCGCGCAATGGGCGCCCTCATGATCTCCAGGTATCCCACGCTCCAGCTCCGCACCCCTTATATGCAGGATCGTGGCGCAGAAGACGGCAGCGTTCGCCGCTGTCAAAGGCTTTTAATCGCCCAAGGGTTCCCCTACGCCCAGTTGGATGAAGCGTTCCTGCCCATCCAGGTGGATGGAATATACGGTCCTTGACCGCAGCTGGGGTCTCCGCCTTCCAAGCCGCCAGACGGCTTCCCGCTACAGGCGCTTGCGACCAAGCCACCTGCTTGCATTACAACGTCCCGCCGCTTTGCAAGCCAGTAGTCTAGCAGACCGCCTCTGCGCATTTGCGCGTAGCCAGGTGGGCCATGGCTACGTATGGGGCGGAAAAGGGGAGGATCTGACCCGCATGTCAGACCCGGAAGCTGGATCCGCCGCAAGGAGCTTCCTCCTCAATGCTCTCCGGGCGATCGTGTTTTTCCTGGAAGCCCAAAGCAACCGCCGTGGCCTGTGCGGGCCTATGATCCAGCGGCCTGATCCTCCGGTTTTACAGGACGCCGGCCTGACCCGCCATGCCATGGATTGCCGCGACCTGTATCGCGCCTGCTTCCCTCGCTGCCGGTGCGACCTTTCTCCCGGAGACCTGGTATTTCGCCATAACGGTAGGGATATTTTCCACGTCGGCGTCTATTTGGGAGACGGTTTGGTGTGTGAAGCCATGGGCCGGGATGCGGGCGTGGTCATTCGTCCCATGGACGCTTCCGGTCGGGGTTATTGGAACCGCTATGGCGCCTTATCCCTGTTGCAACCCTCAACCGGTTTTCCCCTAGAAACATGCATACAATAAGGAGGTAAACACATATGAATGAAAACATGACGAGTTTATTGACTGGCGGGATCCCCGCCGCCATTGGCGCGATCCTCGGGTACCTTTTCGGCCCCTGGGACGCCGTGATCATGGTGCTGCTGTGCGTGGTGAGCCTGGACTATATCACCGGGTCATCGGCGCGGCCGTGCACAAATGCATGGATAGCAGCGTGGGCTTTGCTGGCCTTTTCAAAAAGGTCTTTATCTTCGTGCTGGTAGCCCTAGCCGCTTTACTCGACAAGCTGGTGCCTTCCACCAACGGGGCTGTGCGCACGGCGGTCTGCATGTTCTACATCGCCAACGAAGGCCTTTCCATCCTGGAAAACGCCGGCAAGATCGGCCTGCCCATTCCCGAACCTCTGCAAAATGCCCTGCAAAAACTCAAATCCAAGGAGGATTCCAACGCTTCCCGTTGAGCTTCCTGCTGTTTCCCGGCTTTTCCGTTAGCCGCCCCGCCCGCGTCCTTTGGGTGCGGGCGGTTTTTTACAAGGCTTTGGCCTTGCAGGGTTTTCCCAAGGGCGGTGG
>ENA-OQEN01000585-OQEN01000585.1-human-gut-metagenome-genome-assembly--contig:-NODE-585-length-15714-cov-3.102906_pt1 | contig 15714 bp, 17 predicted proteins | sample MGYA00242791_ERZ504627 | MGnify/ENA primary metagenome ERZ504627 (study PRJEB26092, sample SAMD00036316) | human gut metagenome | host: Homo sapiens | study: EMG produced TPA metagenomics assembly of... | reverse complement strand
GAAAAAAGGAAAGAAGAAGAAATGTAGAAAAAACATTGTTGCGAATCGCCTGTTTCATCCATATCTGAATGCGGCCTTTTCTCTGCCGGTTGCACAAAACAGGCTGCTTTTTCAACGGCCTAATTTTGTTCTCATTTCTTTTCCGCTAATTTACGCTTGACGGTGCGCAGCTTTTTATAGACCTTTTCGCCGCAGGTGACTAGTTGGAAAGCGAACGGTTTGATCACGAGATTCATCTCGCCAATAAATTCCGTCAGTTCGCCGCTGAATCCCTTTTTAAAGCGGTAGATGCCATAAAGGGGGTTGCTTTCATCAAGATAACCGGATACGCCGCGAAAATCGTAAATACGGCAGCCGGTTTCGATTGCCCAGCGGATCATCTCCCACTGGACTAGGTAGTTCGGCATAACGTTGCGGTGCTCATTGGAAGATGCACCGTAGAGATACCAAACCTTATCGCCATAGTGAATTGCAAGGGAGCCTGCGATGGGCTGGCCTTCATAATACGCCAGATAAATGCGCGCATCCTCGCCGAAATTCTCCAGAATGCTGCGGAAATATTCTGTGGAGCGAATGCCGAAATCATCGCGCTTGCCGGTTTCAATCATGATTTTATGAAAATCCTCTGCTGCCTCAGGGCCGCAGATTTTCACTTCAACGCCCTTTTTCTTAGCCACCCGGATATTATAGCGATGCTGGAAGCAAAAGCGCCGAACACCTCATCCTCTGTTTTGCCCTCCACATCAAGGCGGAAAACAAAACGCGGCTGAATGGTTTCAAAGCTCTGTGTGGTAGAGTCGACGGTAAACCCAAGGCTCTTGACAAGATTGGCGAACTCCGTATCCTCTACTTTGATATCGGTATCCATTGTTAGCACATAGGCGTTAAATTCCTTGCCGACCTCAACTGCCGCATCCACAAGCTTTTTGACCATAGCGCGGTCATGCGGATCGCAGACGGGGCCGCGCGGGCTATACATCAGGGAATAGGGCATGCCCGGCACCTTGCGGATTAAAAGCGCCATGGTGCCGTCGATTTTGCCATCTTCTCCGCGGCTGATCACGCCGCGCCACTGCCAGTTTTTTTTGACGCCCGCCCAGGGGCTTCCCTGCATGAAACTTGCCTTATAGTGGCTTTTTACAAAGGCGTCAAATTCGGCCGCTTGCTCACGTTTGATGATTTCCAAGAAAAATGCCTCCCATGCTGCATTTGTTGTCGTTTTATTTTTATCATAATGGAGTTATTATAGTCCAATCCTATATCGTTGTCAAAAGAAACAGGAACGGAATAGGTATTTCTTTGACAGTGTGCGTGATTTCAATATCTTTATGCACACCAGGCGAGGGCAGGCGGCATTCTGAATGGAGCGGTTCTATATTTCTTCGTAATTGTGGTTTCCTCATTTTTTCTGTATAATAGGTGTTACTTATGAGATTGGGAGGGCCTGCGATGCTCCGATTTGTGTAGCCGGATGACTGCTACCGGCAGGAATATACGGATATGATGGATGAATGGCATGCCAGCGGGGGCGGGATTTCGCCGTGGCCGCTGCTGGAAGCTTATCGTTCTGATACGGAATTTGAGGCCATGCTCTGCCTGGTAAACGCCGGGGCACCGGCTCCGGGGTATGCACCCAGCAAAACCTGGTGGGTGCGTGACACCGAGTCGGGTAAACTCATTGGAGCGGTCAATATCCGCGCTTATCTTACAAAAGCCGGGTTTGAAACTTTTGGCCATATCGGTTACGGCGTACGGCCCAGTGAACGCCGGAAAGGTTACGCGACACAGATGCTGCAAATGGCGCTCGAGCGCTGCCGGGCGATGGATCTTTGGCGGGTGCTCCTTGGCTGTGCGGACGACAATATTGCCAGCGCGAAAACGATTGAAAAATGCGGTGGAAAGCTGGAAAATATTGTATGTATTGCAACGGACGGGAAGCAAACACGGGTCAGGCGCTACTGGATCGATTTATGAGGAACCGATCGCATTGATCAGCATATGGAGCATCAGCGCAGCGCAGACGTTTTTGCATTTTAGGCGCGCCAGGCCCAACGCCAGCCCGATGAGAAACGCAGTGAGCGCCTTCATCAGCAGAATGTGCGCAATATCTGCACCGGGCGAGAAAAGTGAGGTGCGCCAAAGGATGGTGTCCACGTAGCCGAAGTGCATATGGCAAACAGTGCGCTTGAAATCAGATAAGTCGCCTTTTCGCTTTTGAACAGGCCTTTTATCCGCTCCCACAGCAGTCCACGAAAAATCGTCTCCTCATAGAGCGGCGTTACAATGGCTCCATAGCAGAACGATAGAAGAGCGGATGCGGAGGTATGTCTCGTAATCAGCGGAGTGGATAGCAAAAACAGGGCGAGCAGTGCAGCGGAAATTTTATAAGGCAGGCTGAACCGCTCCGGCAGAAGGGGCGGCAGGTTCTTTTTCCTTTTGGCGGTGGCCAGCAAAAGGGCAGTGGTGGCGAGCATAAATAGGAGGCTTACCAGCGCGTCGCTGCACAGCGTGTGCGCTATAAAATGAAAAACGAGGGATTTTATTCCGACTCGCGCACCCTGAAGCAGCGCCAGAAAGACCAGCCAGCCGAACAGACCTCTGTATTTTTTCATGGTCATGATGTCCTTTCTATGCGGAATGAATTTTGGCACATCCGATTGTGTTCCCATCTTTCCGGGCGATCAGCGCAAGCTCAAAGGGAAGGCTTCCTTTTCACACATCGCCCCTCACCGTATCATACCATAGTTTCATTCCGTCTTCCCTTACAATCTTGTAAGAGAAAGCGACTGATAAAAAGGGGGATTTTCCATAGAACGCGAACCTATCAAAGCCACAGAATATGGCGACCGGATCGAGCCGGTTGCCGACGGCGTCTATTATATCGATGATGCACATGCGCAGTCCTTTTATCTGATTGAGGGCCGGGAACGCGCCTTGTGATCGATACGGGGATGGAGCACGCGCACTTACCCCGTCCTGCGCGCGCTGACGGAGAAGCCGTTTGTGCTTGCCCTGACGCATGCACATCCCGACCATATGTACCATGCGGACGAGTTCGAGACCGTCTGTCTGGGCAAGGCGGATATCGCGGCGTGGAAAGGCCCGCTTAAGCTTGCAACGGATGTGTTGGTCGGCATGCGGAAATTGCCGAAGAAAAAGTTCCCGGTGGAAACCTATGTGCCAGTGACCGGCCACACCAGAATTGACTTAGGCGGTAATGTAATTGAAGTGATCGAAGCGCCGGGCCACACGCCCGGTTCGGTGCTGTATGTGGATCACAAGCACCGCTGTGTTTTTACAGGCGACGCGGTGGGCAGCGGCATGTTCGTTTTGATGGCGCTGCCTGGCTGCCTGAAGCTCTCCGATTACCGGGAGAGCCTTGCACACCTGCTTAAGGCGTTGGAGCCGGTTTCGGATTACCGGATGTATGGCGGGCACCTCAATCAGGAGCATGGCGCCGGCGAACGGGGGGAGAGCTATTACAACCCCGTCACCATTGAGGTGGTGCAGGATCTTTATACGCTCTGTGGCAAACTGCTGCAAAAAGAGATTTTGCCGCGGGGGAAAGGCTTCCTCTGTGCGCAATATGGAAGAGCGGAGATTCAACTGCGCAGGGATCAACTGCGCTGAAGGGGTGGAAGCCGTGCGAATTCAAACATTGATCGAGGATACGAGTGGGAGCAACACGGAGCTAGTGTGTGAACACGGCCTGAGTTTTTACCTGGAAACGGCGCTCCATAAAGTGCTTTTTGATTTGGGCGCGAGCGGGGGCTTTTTGAAAAATGCGCGGGCGCTCCGGATTGACCTGACGCAGGTGGATACCGTGATCCTATCCCATGGGCACAACGACCATGGCGGAGGGCTGCGGGAGTTTCTCTCCGTGAACAATAAGGCAAAGGTGTATGTGCAGGAAAGTGCCTTCGAAGGCCACTATTCCGTATCAAGGGGAACTCTGCACGAAATCGGGCTGGATCCGGCGCTGCACACGCATCCGCAAATTGTGCGTGTTGCCGGTGATATGCGGATTGACGAGGAGCTTTTTCTATTTTCCAGCGTGTCGCAACGCACCTTTTGGCCACAGACCAATGCCAACCTGATGAAACAGGAAGGGCAAGGGCTTGTTCCGGATGATTTTCGCCATGAGCAGTATTTGGCCGTGGCGGACGGTGACAAGAATATCCTTTTTTCTGGCTGTGCACACCGTGGGATCGTCAATATCATGGAGCGTTATTGCACGCTTTTCCGCAGAGCGCCGGATGTGGCGGTGACTGGAATGCATTTGACCAGCCGCGAACGGGGAAATGCGAGGATTACGCGGTGCTGGAACGAATCGCGCAGCGGTTGGCGGCTTATCCAACTCAATTTGTAACGGGCCACTGCACCGGTGAGGAAGCCTATTGTGCGCTTAAGCAAACGCTGGGCGTGCAGATCGAGTTGCTGCATACGGGAGATATCGTGCTGGGGTCCGAGGTAGGCGCAATGCGCTAAAAAGGGCCTCCAGCCTGTCCGTTGCTGTAGTTCAGGGCGTTCAGGAAACGTCGGCTGCGCATGGCCCACTAGCGGAACATCGCTGCAACACTGGTCGGTGAAAAAGCCTCTATTATCCTACCGGATGAGCAATCAGAAAAGGGGTGGCTGCAATGCAACGCGATCGATGGAAAATAGGCCGGAGGGTTGGTGCTTGCTGCATGGTGCTCGCTTTGGCGGCGCTGTTTTTACAGGCGTGCACCGATCTGCGAGTTGTCCGCCGGGAAATGTATGCTGTCATTGTGCAATGCACAAAAGACGAGATCCTTGTGGAGCCGGAGGAGGGGAGCTTTGAACGGCATTCGAGCAACCGGATTTATGTGCCGGCTGCTGAGGCAAAACTATTTGATGAGCACAAGAATTCCATCCCGTTTGAGGAGCTTCGGGATGGCGACCGCGTAAAGGTGGTCTATGATGGCGCTATTTTGGAGACTTACCCGGGACAAATCGGGAACTGCTATGAAATCCACCGGGTCGGGAGAGCGGAAACTTCCTCTGCGACGGAATTGTAAATCATCTTAAAAACCGCAGGCATCACAGCGCCTGCGGTTTTTCTATCGCTATTTAAAGAATCGTAAGCAGGTTTAATCGTAATATTAATTGGGAGGCACTACATCTTGTGCCTCTTTTTTTTGACCCTACAAGAGTATTAAAAAATAAGTGCTATTTTGCAATAAAGCATATTTTTTCATTTGAACGCTTGCATTTTTTAGAGGCAGTTAGTATAATAACACTAAAGTGGAGCAAAAAAGAGCAAAGTGGAGCCAAAGCCCACATCATAATTTGCAGGGGAGGGGAATGGAGATGGCAGAATTTCCAGCTGACGCCACTGTAGACACTGCGGCGCCGGCGGAACCCATGCAGCTTGCGCAGATAGAAGAAAAAAAGCCTGCGGAATTCAAGGGCTTTTTTGAGCATGGGCTGGATGCCAAAAGCCGTTTGTTTATCCCTGCAAAATTTCGGGAACAATTGGGCCCTTCCTTTACCCTTTGCTTTGCTCCGCATGTTCCTGCCCTGGTGCTGTATCCGGACGAGGTCTGGAAAGAAATCTCCGAGCGAATCAATGCATCTCTCTTTGATGAGAAAATGCGCAAGGTGCAAAGGCGCACTATGAGCAGCGCATTTGATATTGAGGCGGACAAGCAGGGCCGTATCACGATCCCGGCCATTTTCAAGCGCTATGCAAAGCTTGAGTCGGCGTGCATCATCTCCGGGGCGGGCCGCAAGGTGGAAATTTGGAATCCGGATGCGTGGTACGAGGAGTTTACACGTGAGCTCGACCTGCCGGAGGGTGAGGATGATTTTGGCGTTTCCTACGATTTTGGCAGTGTGCTGGAGCGGTAATGCCGCTTTCCGAAGCAAAGACGATATGAAGATAAAGGAGCTTTTTCCGCCATGGAATTCTCCCACAAGCCTGTTTTATTGACCGAGGCAATTGACGCGTTGGAGATCAAGCTCGGCGGTATTTATGTGGATGGCACGGCGGGCGGCGGCGGCCACTCCGCTGAAATCGCGGCCCGGCTCTCGGCAGGCGGACGGCTGATCTGCATCGATCAGGATCCCGACGCAATTTCTGTTTTGCGGGAGCGGCTTGGCTCTTTACCGCAGGTGACCATTGTGCAGGAAAATTTTGCCCGTCTAGATACGGTGCTGAGCCGGTTGGGTATCTCTAGCGTGGATGGCATTCTGGTTGATCTGGCGTCAGCTCCCACCAGCTAGATACGCCGGAACGTGGATTTTCCTTCCATGCGGATGCACCGCTCGATATGCGGATGTCCCAGCGAGGGCCGACGGCGGCGGAGCTTTTGCGTACGCTGGACGAGCGTTCCCTTTCGCGCATTTTGAGCGAATATGGAGAGGAGCGCTATGCCCGAAGCATTGCGCGCAATATTGTGCGCACCCGTGCGCAGCAGCCGTTGGAAACAACGCTCGCGCTCGCCGAGCTGGTCAAAGCTTCGATCCCTGCCGCAGCGCGGCGTGAAGGGGGGCATCCTGCCCGACGAACGTTTCAGGCGCTGCGCATCGCAGTTAACGGCGAGCTGGACATGCTGTCAACCGGGCTTGATGTGATGTTCGGCCTGCTCAACCCGAGCGGCAGGCTTGCCGCCATCACGTTTCACTCCCTGGAGGATCGGATGGTCAAGCAGCGGTTTGCCTCCTGGTGCGAGGGATGCGTTTGCCCGCCGGATTTCCCTGTCTGCGTTTGCGGCAGAAAACCGCGCGCACGGCTGCCATTTAAGGTGAAGGGGCCTTCTGCAAAGGAGCTGGAGGAAAATCCGCGCAGCCGCAGTGCCAAGCTCCGCGCGGTGGAAAAAGTTGGCGAGTAAAATTTAAAAAGATCTACGTCAAATCTTATTTTTAATATAGAAAGGAGACCGAACCATGGCACAGCGTACATCAGGCGGCGCGTATGATTTTGCGCGTTTTGAGCGCGCGCAGGCGGCGCCGCAACGTGTCCCGGCCCGGCCGCAGAAAACGCCCCGAAGGCTTACCAAAGTACCCGAGCCGCGAAAAGACGCGCTCCAGCGCCAGCGCGAAAATATCGACTCCTTGCGCCGAACGGTAAAAACCATCCTGGTTTCCGGCCTCCTGATTTCCCTCTTGGGCGGGATGCTTTACAGCGAGGTTCGTCAGGATGAGTTGACGCATGCCTATCGGCAGCTTGAAAACCAGATGGCAATCGCTCAAAGCGAAAATACCCGGCTAAATATGGAATTGAGCGCGAAGCTATCCCTTGATAAGGTGGAAGCCTATGCCCGCGAAAAGCTGGGTATGGTGAAAAATGATGCGCCGGTTGCCTGCATCAATATCCCGCAGGATAACGAGGTTCTTTTGGCCAACGGCAAGAGCCGGCAGTCGAATGATGCCTCTGACACTGGGAATGCGGCGCATCAAGATAAGGATGCCGGAAGCGCCAAAACGCAATCCTCTGCCGGCGCGAACCAAGAGGCGAAAAAGCCATCCGCCGGATCGGCATTCAAGGATTTTTTGGAATATCTCTTTTAGCAGGGCAATACCTATGAATAAGGCGGCATCTGATTCCGGCCGGAGCGGCCGGAGCGTTGCAGACAGAATTTGATGCGGTGAGCTGGCTGACGCCGCGCGGAAACAGGCTTTCCGTGCGGCGGCGGTGCGGCCACCGCTGTTTCGATACAAGCACGTTCATCCATGTGAATAGTTTGAAAGGATGATGATTTTCATGAGTAAAAGACCTTCGCGCCATATGGTGCAACGCGCGGTCGCCGTATTGGTGGCGCTGCTTTTCGGCGTTTTCGGGATGGATGTTGCAAGCCTGGTGCGGATTCAGCTGATTCAGGCGGATGAATATCGGAGCAAGGCGGAAAGCCAGCAGCTCAGCGATACAGAGATTCAGCCGCAGCGCGGCCTGATTTACGACCGGAATAAAAAAGTGCTCGCCCAGAGCGCTAATGTTTGGCTTGTCTACATCAATCCCTCCAAAATTCCGAACGACAAGGTGCGTGAGGCGATTTCTGAGGGGTTGGCCGAAATTCTTGAAATGGATAAGGAAACCATCTTAAAAAAAGCGCAGAAATCAAATTACGGCTATGTGGCGGTTAAAAAGCAGATAGAAAAGGAAATGAAGGATGCGGTTAGCGATTTTATTTCCAAGCACGATGATGCGCTCAAAAAAATTGATCAGAAGAATGTGCCCGATGATCAAAAGGATGCCTATTATGCCGAAATTATTTTTATCGACCCGGATGTAAAGCGCTATTATCCAAACTCACACCTTGCTTCCACTGTTTTGGGATTCACTGGAGCGGACGGTGTGGGCCGGTGGGGGCTGGAGGCGAAATATAACGAAACGCTTTCCGGCACGCCGGGGCGGATTCTGACGGCGAAAAACGCCGGCATGGATAGCATGGATACGCCGTATGAAACAACATATGACGCCAAGCAAGGCAACTCTCTCGTGCTTACGGTTGACGAAGTCATCCAATACTATTTGGAGAAAAGCCTCGATCAGGCGCGTGTGAACGCCCAGGCGAAAAGCGCTTATGGGATTGTGATGGATGTGCAGACCGGCGGCATCCTTGCCATGGCCACAAAAGGGGATTTTGACCCAAACGAGCCGCACACCATCGCAGACAAGGAAACGGCGGAGAAGCTCGAAAAGATTACGAACCCGGAGGAAAAATATCAGGAGCTTACCAGCGCGCAGTATACGCAGTGGCGCAACCGCGCGATTACGGATACCTATGAGCCCGGATCTGTTTTTAAGGTTGTCACGGCTGCTGCGGCAGTGGAAGAAAACGTGATCCCGGAAAACTTTACCTACACCTGCAACGGCGTGATCAACGTGGCGGGCACAAAAATTCACTGCCACAAACGCGCGGGCCATGGCACGGAGGATTTCACCCATGGCTTGATGAATTCCTGCAACCCGTTTTTTATCACAGTCGGCCAGCACCTCGGCGCGGAGAAATTTTATAAGTATTTTGAGGCTTTTGGCTTCACGGAGAAAACAGGCATCGACCTGCCCAGTGAAACGGCGCCGGTAGAAGGCCGTTCTTATCATACGCTCAAGCAGCTTGGCGTCGTGGAGCTTGCAAGCTCCTCCTTCGGCCAGACCTTTGAGACCACGGCGATTCAGATGCTGACAGCTGTTAACACCATTGCCAACGGCGGAAAGATGATGAAGCCTTATGTTGTTTCCTCCGTTTTGGACGAGGAGGGCAACACAATCTCCACCACACAGCCCACAGTGAAGCGTCAGGTTATTTCAGAAAAGAGCGCGGCTAAGGTTGCAGATATGATGGAGCATGTCGTCTCCGAAGGCACCGGCAAAAACGCCTATGTGGCCGGCTTCCGCTTGGCGGGCAAAACCGGTACGTCCGAAAAGCTTGCAGGCGGCGGTAAAAAGGAAGGCAAGTATGTCGCGTCTTTCGTCTGCTTCGCTCCGGCAAACGATCCGAAGATTTCCATGCTGATCGTAATCGACGAGCCGGTTGGCCAGATCAACGGCGGTCAGATCGCAACGCCCGTTGCGGCAGAGGTGGCGGAGGCAACGCTCAACTATCTCAATGTGGATCCACAATATACCGCCAAAGAGCTGGCAGATCTCGGCGAGGAAACGCCGTCGGTCACAGGGCTGTCCGTCGCCAAAGCGCGCGAAGCGCTCAGCGGCTTTAACATCAGGACGGTCGGCGAAGGCAAAACAGTCGTCAGCCAGATGCCCGCCGAAGGGCAGCTTATCCCCAAAAACGGCGTTGTCGTCCTATACACAGATAAAACCTCTGAGAAGCGCAAGGTGACCGTGCCGGATCTGAGCAATAATCTGAGCGTGGCGGCAGCCAATCAAAAGGCGCTGGAATACGGCCTGAATCCGAAGATATTCGGCAACTCTTTGACCATGGGGGAATCTGTTTCCTATAAACAAAGCGTAGAAGCGGGCACGCAGGTTGACGAAGGCACCGTAGTGACGATCTATTTTAAATCCAATGTAGGCGTTAACGACCTGGCGCAGGATTAAGACTGCGCCATGCGCAGAGATTAAGACTGCGCCATGCGCAGAGATTAAGACTGCAATTCAGAGCGTGCAGCGTGCTCGTCTGCTTATGATGCACTAGGAAGGTGCATTTCAGAAAATGCGCAGAGAAAAAGCAAAACGGCACCATAAAGCATGCAGTTTTATGTTATACTAAACTATATTCGATTCAGAAATGGAGGTGCGGCAATGCGTTTATCGGAATTGCTGCGGCGGGTTACTCCGGAACTGCCGGATTTCGACCCGGAGATCACATTTATCACTGATGATTCCCGTAAGGTAAAGCCTGGATGCGCGTTTGTCTGCATCCGAGGAAATCACATTGACGGCCATACGCTGGCGGCGAAAGCAGTTGAGAGCGGCGCTGCCGCAGTGATTGCGCAGGCTGATACGGGGCTTTCCTGCCAAGTGCTCGTGCCAGATACGAGGGCCGCTTATTCACTCATGTGCGAAGCGCTTTTTCACGATCCGGCGCAACGGCTTCATTTGATTGGCATAACAGGAACAAACGGCAAAACAACCTCGGCCTTCCTGATTAAAGAAATTTTGGATGCCGCGGGGTATCGCACAGGGCTCATCGGCACTGTGCAGAATATGGCGGGGGATGAGGTGTTCCCAGCCCAGCTCACCACACCGGACCCTTATGAGCTCAACGAGCTCTTCCAAAAGATGGTAACGGCGGGCTGTACGCATTGTGTGATGGAGGTTTCTTCCCAGGCGCTCGCACAGCAGCGGGTGGCGGGGCTGCGCTTTGATATCGCACTATTTACCAATCTGACGCAGGATCATCTCGATTATCACGGCACCTTTGAAAACTATCGGGCGGCAAAGCACAAGCTCTTTGAGCAGGCAGAGCAAGCTGTTATCAATTTTGACGATTCCTCGGCCGCCGCTATGATAGAGGGCACAAAAAGCGTGGTAACCACCTATTCTATCCGGCAGGACGGCGCCGACTTCACGGCGAAAAACGTGCGCGATCTGCCGGACTGTGTGGAATATGAATTGGTGGGCAGCGGTATGATCGGCCGTGTGCATCTTGCATTCCCGGCCATTTTTCGGTGTATAATTCTATGGGCGCATTGCTCTGCGCATGAAGGCGGGCGTTCCCTTTCAACAAGCGTTGGGCGCCTTCGCGCGGCAAAAGGGGTCAAGGGCCGCATCGAGGTGGTTCCTACCAATACGGACTATACCGTCATTATCGATTATGCCCATTCGCCGGATGGCTTGGAGAATATTCTTTCCTCCCTGCGGGAGATCGCACACGGCGGATTCTCTGCGTATTTGGCTGCGGAGGCGACCGCGACCGAACCAACGCCCCAAAATGGCTCTGTAGTCGCGCGGCTTGCGGATGTGGCGGTTGTTACATCGGATAACCCGCGTTCCGAGGAACCCGAACAAATCATTGCGGACGTGCTGGAGGGAATGCGGGAAGCTCCCATCCCCGTGCATGTCGAGCCGGATCGAACAAAGGCTATTCGCCTTGCCATGCGCTTGGCGCAAAAGGACGATATCGTCTTGCTCGCCGGGAAAGGTCATGAAACCTATCAGGTTTTAAAAGCTGGGAAAATCCACTATGACGAGCGAGAGATTGTAGCGCAGGTTTTAAAAGAATTGAACAAGAGGTTTAACAGAGAGGGGAGACGCCTATGCTGCCGCTTCAAATCGGGGAAATCGCGCTGGCCTGCAAGGGAGAAGCGCATGGGGAAGCGCAAGTTACAAGCGTTTGTATCGATAGCCGGAAGATCTCGCAAGGCTGCCTGTTCATCGCCATCAAGGGGGATCGCTTCGATGGGCATGATTTCGTGGAGAAGGCCTTTGAGGAGGGTGCTGCGGCCGTGATGGTGCACCGTGACATCCACTGTCGCGGGCCGTATGTCCGAGTGGCAAATACGCGTGAGGCACTGCTTCGGCTGGCAGGCTACTACCGCCAGTTTTTTCAAATCCCCGTTGTGGGTTTGACAGGCAGCGTGGGTAAAACGACGACGAAAGAGATGACGGCCGCCGTCCTTTCAAAACGATATAAAACCTTAAAAAACGAGGGGAACCTTAACAATGAGATCGGCATGCCTATGACGGCCTTCGGCCTGGATCTAGGCTACGGCGCGGCAGTGTTTGAAATGGGCATGAGCGGCTTCGGGGAAATCGCCCGCATGGCGCGCGCCGCCGCGCGACGGTGGGGATCATCACGAACATAGGCGTTTCCCACATGGAGCAGTTAGGCTCACGAGAAAATATCCGCAAGGCGAAGCTGGAGCTGCTCGACGGAATGGATGAATACGCGCCGCTAATTCTAAATGGGGACGATGCGCTGCTCGCAGGCGCGCAAATTAAAGGGCGGCCGGTGTTCTATTATGGAATCGAAGAGGAACGCTGCCGCATCCGCGCGCAGAAAATCACGCAGAGTGACCGCGAGCTCTCCTTCACGATCAACTATGGCTATGGCAGCGTCAGCGTCCAGATGCCTGTGGTGGGAATGCATTTTGTCTATGATGCGCTCGCGGCCTTTACGGCGGGGCTCATCCTGGGCATTGCGCCGCAGGCCGCCGCCCAAGCACTGGGCGAATATGAGCCGGCGGGGATGCGCCAGCGCGTCAGGCAGGCAAATGGCGTGACAATCCTGGAGGATTGCTATAATGCGAGCCGGATTCCATGCGCGCGGCCATTCGGGCGCTTCGGATGCTGGATGCTAAGCGCCACATCGCTGTGTTGGGCGATATGCTGGAGCTCGGTTCGCTCTCCGGGCAGGCGCACGCGCAAATTGGAGCATTTGCGGCGCAGGAGGGCGTTGCGCTTCTTTTTGCCTGTGGGCCCGAATCAGCCAGGATGGCGCAGGCAGCTAACGAGGCGGGCATTGCACAGTGCTTTTATGCGGCTGACAAAAATGGGCTGCTGGAAGAGCTGCTGCGCACGCTCCAGCCGGGTGACGCCGTGCTTTTCAAAGCGAGCCGCGGCATGCGGTTCGAGGAGCTAATCGAAGCAATTTATGAGGGGTGGAAAATCAAATGAACACAACGGTTGCAATCATACTATGCGCTGTGCTCGGTTTTGTGGTATCGGCGCTGCTGGGTATCGTGCTGGTGCCATGGCTGCACAAGCTGAAATTTGGGCAGACGATTTTGGATATCGGACCGAGTTGGCATAAAAAAAAGCAGGGCACGCCTACTATGGGCGGCATTATGTTCATCATCGCCACAATTGCAGCGCTTTTGGCCGTGACACTGACCGATTATTTTTTAGGCGGGCATCTCGTGCAGGGGGCCGACCTGAGTGGCGCAAACGCGAACACAAAGCTCTGGGGAGGCATCCTGATGGCGCTTGGCTTTGCCATCATCGGCTTTGCGGATGATTACATCAAGGTGGTCAAAAAACGCAACCTTGGGCTGACGGAAAAGCAAAAGACGGCCGCACAGCTTCTTGTGGCGGTGGCCTACCTTGCCTCTTTGCATATTGCAAACGGAACGTATATGTATATCCCATTCTTGGGGAATATTCCTCTTCATCCGATTGTCTATTATTTATTTGGCATTATCGTCATCTATGCGGCGACCAATGCCGTCAATTTTACCGATGGTATCGACGGCCTGTGCGGCAGCGTGACGATGCTCGCCGCAATTTCCTTTGCGATCATGGGCGTTCTGCGGCAGGCGATGGGCGTGAGCATCATGGGCGCGGCGCTCGCCGGCGCATGCGGCGGATACCTGATTTGGAACTGGTATCCGGGCAAGGTTATGATGGGCGACACCGGCTCTATGTTCCTCGGCGGTATGGTAGTGGCGCTGGCCTATTCGCTGGATTGCCCGATTATTTTGGTGCCGGTGGGCATTATATATGTAATCGAAGGCGGCTCCGTGGTTATCCAGCGCACCTATTTTAAAATTACGAAGCATAAAACGGGCACTGGCAAGCGTATTTTCAAAATGACCCCCATTCATCACGGACTGGAAATGTCCGGCTGGAAAGAGACGAAGATCGTTTTTGTGTTTAGCGCAATCACGATCTTGGGCGGGGCTTTGGGAGCTTTGCTTATGTATTTCGGCTGAGAATTCCCGGCGGATGGAAACGAAGGAGGCCTGATCATGGCAGACAGAGCGAATGCGGCGCGCAACCGCAACCGAATGCAGCCTCAGGTACAAGCAAGGTCTCTGCGCTGCGTAAACTGATGTCAAAGGATGCGTTTGATGTGCCTTTTATGATGTTTACGCTCGCTCTTTTGACCATCGGCCTGATTATGCTGCTTTCTTCCAGCTATACCTACGCCTATTATAATGATGGCGACAGCACCTATTATTTTAAACGGCAGCTGATTTTTGCCATTGTAGGCGTAGTGCTGATGTTCCTGGTGTCGAAGATTAACTATGAATGGTATAAGTACCTTGCCATACCCGGCATTGCAATATCGATTGTGCTGCTGGTTGTGGTGCTGTTTTATCACACCAATCTGGGCGATTTTAAGCGCTGGATTCCGCTGCCAGGCGGTTTTACCTTCCAGCCTTCGGAGATCGCCAAGGTGGCGCTGGTGCTCTTTTGTGCCTGGAGCATGGAGAAGCACCACCGGCAGATTATTGATAAAACGCCCTCCCGGGGAAGAACGGCGAATTTTCTGCGTGATAAAACCAACGGCCTGATTAACCCGTGCAAGGCAACTTCCACGCTCTATATGCTCTTTTATGCGGCAGTGATCTGCCTTATGTGCGGGCTTGTGTTTCTTGAAAACCATCTGTCCGGTACGATTTTGATGTTTTCAATCGGCGTGGCGATGATGTTTTTTGGCGAGGTCAAAATGCGCTGGTTTGTCATTGGCGCGGTTGCGGTGATTGCGGTGGTGGTTTTCTTTGTGATCTTTCCAGATAAGTTGCCATCCTATGCGGCAAAGCGCATCACGGCATGGTTGGATAAGGATTTCGATCCTTCGGAGCGCGCTGGCAAACCAACCAGTCGCTCTATGCGATCGGTTCCGGCGGGTTCTTGGGGGCAGGGCTTGGCAATTCTAAGCAGAAGCACCTCTATGTCTCTGAGCCGCAGAATGATTTTATTTTCTCCATCGTTTGCGAGGAGCTCGGCTTCATTGGAGCAACCGCGATTATCATCCTGTTTGGCTTGCTCGTGTGGCGTGGCTTCGTTATCGCTATGAAGGCGCGCGACCGATTCGGTGCGTTGCTCGCCATGGGGCTTGTGTTTCAAGTGGGCCTTCAGGTGGCGCTGAATATTGCAGTTGTTACGGACACGGTGCCCAATACGGGCATTTCCCTGCCGTTTTTCAGCTATGGCGGCACCTCGCTGATGATTTTGTTGATGGAAATGGGAATCGTCTTGTCCGTATCACGCTATTCCAGGGTGCGGAAAATGTAAAACAACATCGGGAAAAATTTTTACGCTCAGATTGTTAGGAACAGAAAGGGAAAGTTTTATGAAGGTTTTATTTGCCGCCGGTGGAACGGGCGGCCATATCAATCCCGCACTGGCAGCTGCGGGAATGGTGCGCGAGCGCCATCCGGAGGCACAGATCCTGTTTGTAGGCACTGCGGAAAAAATGGAGGCGCGCCTTGTCCCCGCCGCGGGATATGATTTTAAAACGATCGATATCAGCGGCTTTCAGCGGAGGCTGACGCTTGAGAACATAAAGCGCAATTTCGGCACACTTCCAAACTGCTCAAATCCTCCGCGCAGCCAAAAAATTC
>ENA-OQEN01000584-OQEN01000584.1-human-gut-metagenome-genome-assembly--contig:-NODE-584-length-15730-cov-4.270717_pt1 | contig 15730 bp, 19 predicted proteins | sample MGYA00242791_ERZ504627 | MGnify/ENA primary metagenome ERZ504627 (study PRJEB26092, sample SAMD00036316) | human gut metagenome | host: Homo sapiens | study: EMG produced TPA metagenomics assembly of... | reverse complement strand
AACATTAAATAAAATTCAAAAATTATAAAGATTACAGACAATGAAATAGAATTTACATTTAACTTAAATAATGATACAGAAAAAAGCGTTTAATAGTCCAAACTGAAAATAATGATATTCATTTTAAGTTAGAGGATGTATCATAAATCCTATCTTTTGAATAAAAACGGAAAAGCTTAATATAGGTTCTTTGAAAAAGTGAATTTATTTATAAGAGGAAAATCATGTGTAAAAACAAATGAAATGTAGTCATTGTGGGCAGGTTTTTACTACTATTCCAGATAGAAATAGTTTTGGAGAAGTATGTCTATGTAATACCTGCCTACGACAAGTACCTAATCTCACAATCACATCAACTAAACTGAAAAGTACTCATCTTTCTACAAAGCAGCTAGATGAAGCTATTCAGGCAATTGATCAACAGTTAGATAAAGGTCATTTTTCTCAAGAAGTCAAAGAAGGAATTCATGCATATTTTGATAAGTATTATAAACAACGTCAAAGTATGGATAAACAAAAAGAAATCAATTCAAAACTAGATCACATCATAGAAAAAAATACTTCTAATGATTCGATGACGGAAGAAAAGTTCACAGAATTATTAGAAGAAAAGAATAACGATTATAACTTAGATTCTATTTTAGAATGTAATAATCTTTATGAATATGATGTAGTTACTGTTCATGATTCTCATGGTAGGACAGATACAAATAATTTAAAGAAGACATTAATAAGATATAGTGTACAGGGCTGGAGACTAAAGACAGCTTTCACAAATGAAATAGGCAGTAATATGGTAGGTGGTGCTATTGTAGGTGTTGGTGTAGGAAGCAATAGTACAAGTGATGAAGTTGTGCTTATTTTTGAAAGAAAAATAAGAAATGCGAAGAAATGATAATAGACCGAGCAATTGCTCGGTCTATTAGTCTACATATTTCTCTAAGAAATGAGTAATATTGCTTTGAACAAGTTTCTTCTCTTTATGATAAGATTCACCATGTGCGGCATCATTCACAATAAGTAATTTCTTTTCTGCCTGACAAGCATTATAGAGTTCTAATGCCATATAAGTAGGCACAAAGTGATCCTGGTTACCATGTATAAATAATGTAGGTGTTTTAGACTTCTTGACTTGATTGACTGCACTGGCTTGTTTGAAGTTATACCCTACTGTCTTTTTAGATAATAATGTAGCACTAGGAAGTAATAAGAATGGTGGACATCCTTTATTCTTTAAGTAGTATTTGAATTCATCATAAGCACTTGTATAGCTGCAATCAGCGACAATAGCTTTCACATTATCAGATAATTCTTCACCACTTACCATGAGGACTGTTGCCCCACCCATGGATATACCATGTAAGACAATGCTCATAGGTTCATTATGGAAGTACTCTTCCATTTTTTTAATCCATTCTAATATATCTAAACGGTCCAGCCATCCAAAACCAATATAATGTCCTTCTGACTGTCCATGTGCTCTATTATCTGGAAGAAGGATATTATAACCAAGTTCATGATAGAAACGAATATAATATGCAAACTCACGATAATGGTAAGAATGGAATCCATGAACACAGATCACTAATTTATTAGAATCGGGATAAGGAAGGAACTGCCCTTCTAGCTTTAATCCATCATAAGAAGTGATTTCCATATCAATAAATGTCTGATGATCTAGCCATTGTTTATCATCTTCACTCATTGGATGTTTTAATCCTACTTTTTCTTTTTTGCGTCTTGTACATACTTTTTCTATCGCAATGCGCCCTGCTGCAAGATAAGTGGCAGATGCCGCAGCGGCTGCGCCTATTGTACCAATAATTACATTCTTCTTTTTCATGACAAAATGCCTCCTTTTATTCATTATATAAGATAATTTAAGAAGAATTCATGTACAAACAATTAAGTTTGAATAAATAATTGACAGATATATGAATTTGTAAATAGAAAAGGGTATCTTATAAAGCGATAAATATATGTTTTTAAGAAAGTTTTTGTGTTAGAATAATAACCGATATGAGGTGATTTTAATGACACAGGTTATAGGACCAGAACAGATGGATTTATTAGTAAGTGCAGTAAGAGATGGGAAGATTGTTGCATTTCCTACGGAAACTGTTTATGGCGTTGCCTGCTTATTCGATGATTTGAAGGGTCTTGATAGAATTATGGAAATCAAGAAACGTAACCCGAATAAAGCAGTGACTCTTATGTTGTCAAAAAAAGATGATGTAAAGAAGTATGGCTTAGTAGACGAGGGTACCCAGAGAGTGATTGATAAGTTTATGCCAGGTAGAATGACAATCGTATTAAAAAGACTGGATAGTGTGGATTCGAGACATGTTAGTGGAAAAGATACAATAGGTATTAGAATCCCAGACAGTTCTTTCGTTTTGTCACTCATTGATCAGACAGGGCCTTTATCAGTAACAAGTGCTAATTTATCTGGTCAAGGGAATACGACAAACGAAAAAGAAGTACTTGCACAGCTTGATGGACAGATTGATATGGTTGTCAGAGGACAGACTGCTTCGGCAACTGCATCTACAGTCGTGGATTTAAGTCAAGGTGATGTGAGAATACTAAGAGAAGGTTTAATTACCAAAGAAGAAATCGAGGAGGTATATTATGAAAATTGCAGTCGCTTGTGATCATGGTGGATTACGTTTAAAGAATGTTCTTATTGATGAAATGAAGAAACAGGGATATGAAGTTGTAGACTATGGTACTTATACTGAAGACTCTTGTGATTATCCTGATTATGCATCTAAGGCAGCTAAAGCTGTTGCATCAGGAGAATGTGAGAAAGGTGTCGTTGTTTGTGGAACAGGCATTGGTGTATCAATTACATGTAATAAGGTAGATGGTATCCGCTGCGCATTATGTCATGATGTATTTAGTGCGAAAGCGACAAGAGCTCATAATGATACTAACATGATTGCAATGGGACAGAGAGTTATTGGAGAAGGACTTGCTGTTGAGATTCTTAATGCATGGCTTCATACTGATTTTGAAGGTGGAAGACATGTTAAGAGAATTGAAAAAATGATGGCTTTAGAAAAGGAGTAAGTATTATGAGAGATACAGAAGTATTTTCGAGCGTTGAGCGAGAATTGAATAGACAAAGAAACAATATTGAATTGATTGCTTCCGAAAACTTTGTATCTAAAGAAATTATGGAGCTTGCGGGCTCAGTTCTAACAAATAAATATGCTGAAGGATATCCAGCTAAGAGATATTATGGTGGATGTCAGTTTGTGGATGAAGTAGAAACATTGGCACAGGAAAGACTTAAGAAGTTATTTGGCTGTGAGTATGCAAATGTTCAGCCTCATTCTGGTGCACAAGCGAATACAGCTGTTTATTTTGCTTTATTACAGCCAGGTGATAAAGTACTAGGTATGTCTTTAAATGATGGTGGGCATTTAACTCATGGACATCCATTAAACTACTCTGGTAAGACTTATGAATTCCATGCTTATGGTGTTGATAAGGAAACAGAAAGAATCGATTATGATGAATATAAGAGATTATGTGAAGAAATCAAACCTAAATTAGTTGTTGCAGGGGCAAGTGCTTATGCAAGAACTATTGATTTCAAATTCATGGCTGAAGTAGCACATAGCGTTGGTGCTATCTTTATGGTAGATATGGCACATATCGCTGGTTTAGTTGCTGCAGGAGATCATCCATCTCCATTCCCTTATGCAGATATCGTAACTACTACAACTCATAAGACTTTAAGAGGTCCTAGAGGTGGTGTTATCATGTGTAAGGAAAAGTATGCAAAAGATATTGATAGAGCTGTTTTCCCTGGTATGCAGGGTGGACCTCTTATGCATATTATTGCCGCTAAAGCAGCTTGCTTCTATGAAGCATTACAGCCTGAATTCAAGGAATATAGTCATCAAGTCATTAAGAATGCGAAAGCTTTAGAAGAATCTTTAAAGGAAGAAGGATTCCGTCTTGTAACTGGTGGTACTGATAATCACCTATTACTTATTGATGTAAAGAGCAGCTGTGGTATTACAGGTAAGAAGGCTCAGAGATTACTTGATGAAATCAATATTACAGCTAATAAGAATGCAATTCCTTTCGATACAGAAAAACCTTTCAAGGCTTCTGGAATCCGTGTTGGTACACCAGCAATGACCACAAAAGGATTCAAGGAAGATGACTTCAGAGAAGTTGGAAAGATTATTGCCTATCGTTTAAAGAATGAAGAAACTGATGAAGTAAAGAATGAATGTCTTGCGAGAGTAAAGAAGTTAACTGATAAAGTGACTATGTATGACGATATTAAATACTAGGAGGCCATAAGATGGTTAAAGTACTCAATCATGCATTAATTAAACACAAACTCTCAATTATGAGAGAAGAAAAGACATCAAACTATATTTTCAAGCAGAACCTTGATGAAATCGCAATGCTGATGGCTTATGAAGTCACAAAAGATTATCCTTTAAAAGAAAAGGAAATTGAAACACCTATTTGTAAGACAACTGGTTATGAACTAGATAGAGATATTATTCTTGTACCTATCTTACGTGCAGGTGTGGGTCTTGTGGATGGCTTCAGAAGAATCATTCCAACTGCGAAGTAGGTCATATTGGTATGTATAGAGATGAAGAAACATTGATTCCTCATGAATATTATGCTAAATTTCCTATGGGATTAGAGAGCGCAAAGGTTATTGTTCTTGATCCTATGCTTGCTACTGGTGGTTCAGCGGATATGGCTATCCAGAATATTAAAGATCGTGGTGCGAAGGATATAGAACTTGTCTGCCTTGTAGGTGCACCTGAAGGTGTGAAATACATTGAAGAACATCATCCAGATGTAAAGCTTACTTTAGCTGCATTAGATGAAAAACTAAATGACAAGGGATATATTGTACCAGGTTTAGGAGATGCGGGAGACCGCTTGTTTGGTACTAATTAATGGGATTTGATGAATATGAAGTAAGAAGAACTTCTGTTAAAGTATTTCTTGCAGGATTGATTCTTGTGGTTATACTTTCCATCATTCTTCATTCAATCAGCTACTGCGTAGGATTTGTATTAGGTTATCTTATTGATTTATTAATTTTACAGATCAATATGAAGATGACTGATACAATACTTTCTATCCAGACTGCAGGTAAGACAATTGCGGTTATGTTATTTATGGCTAAATTGTTTATTTTTGCCGCTGGTTTTGCGATAGCTGGATTCTTTCCAGAAATAGTAAATATGTATACTGTATTTCTGGGCTATCTAGTAGTAAAGATTTCTATTTATATACATGCATATGGAGAAAGGAGCGTATGAGATAATGAAAATCACTATTCAGCCAGAACTGATATCATCATTGATTGTGACTGTGCTACTTTCTATTTTCTTTGTTTATGCAGGTAAAAAAATAAGAGAAGCAGATCCAACTAAGAGACCAAAAGGTGTGGTCCTTGTTGTTGAAACCGCCATTAAGATGGTTTATGACTACATGGGAACAATCATGCCTAAGAAATATGCGAAGAACTACTATCCTTATTTCTCTATGTTATTTGCATGGCTGTTGGTATCTAACTTATTTGGATTAACAGGTTTTGATGCGCCAACTACTAACTACTCAATCACGTTATCCTTAACATTAATTACATGGGTATTAATTCAGATCAATGCGATTAAGTATCAGGGTGTTGGCAGTTATATTAAGGGAACTTTGATTCCCCCAACAAACCTATTTGGTTTGGTTTCACCATTGATTTCTATATCAATGCGTATTTTCTGTAACTTATTGAGTGGTACATTTATTATGGCCTTAGTATATCAGGCAACATCATTCTTAAGTTACAAGTTGATTCCATTCAACTTTTTAGGACCAGTGGTAGCACCACTATTACATTGTTATTTCGATGTATTCTCTGGATGTGTACAAGCACTGGTATTCGTTACACTATCTTCAATTCTGATTTCTAATGAAAATCCAGATGAAGAATAAATGAAAAAATGTCAATAGGAGGAAATTGATTATGACAAGAGGTTTAATTGCAATCGCTGCTGGTATTGCAGTACTTGCAGGTTTAGGTACAGGTATTGGTGAAGGTTTAGTTGCCGCTCATGCAGTATCTGCAATTGGAAGAAATCCTGAGGCTGAAAGCAAGATCCGTACTACTATGATCTTAGGTATCGCCTTAACAGAAACAGTAGCCCTCTATGGTTTACTTATTTCTTTCATCTTATTATTCGTATTCAAATAAAAAATAGTTTAAGGAGGAAAAAACTATGCCAGATATAGCCGCAAAGTTATTTCCAAACCCTACCACTATGATTGTTCAGTTATGTTCCACTGCAATCATGCTTCTTCTGTTCAAGAAATATTTATGGAATTATGTATTAGAATTCTTCCAGAAGAGAGCTGATTTTATAGAAGGTAATATCAATGATGCGAAGGCTAAGAATGAAAAAGCATCTGAATATCTTCTAGAAAGTGAAAAGCAGGCTAAAGAAGCTGCAAAACAGTATAAAGAAATCATAGATCAGGCTAAGGAAGATGCCGTAAAGGCTAAGAGTAAAATCATGGATGAAGCTAACAAGCAGGCTCAAGAAAAGATTGAACAGGCTCGCCATGAAATTGAATCTGAAAAGCTTGCAGCACAGGATGAAATGAAGAAAGAAATTGTGGAAGTTGCTGTTGAAGTGGCTACTAAAGTCATGGATCAGAATATGAATACTGAAGCCAATAAAGCTTTAGTAGATGATTTCGTAAAACAGGTTGTTAACTAATGGATGCAAATGTTGCAGAACGTTATGCTGAAAGCTTATATCAGTTAGCGTTAGAAGATCATGCGCTAGAAGATTATCTAGCAGATATGAAACTAGTTGATACAGTTTTAGAAAGTAATCCAGAATTTGAAAAATTCTTCTCTCATGTGCTTGTAGATGATGAAGCAAAGTGTGCATTACTCGATAAAGGTTTTGGCACTTCAGTAAATCATTATGTATTGAATTTTCTTAAACTGCTTGTAAAGAAAAGAAGAACAAGATATATTGCGCCTATTACAAAAAGCTTTATTAAGATGAGTAATAAGCATCTTGGTATCGAGGAAGGCGTTATCTTCACACCTTTCGCATTAAGCGATGAACAGGTTAAGACAATTGAAGAAGCGATTTCTCAGAAAGAAAACAAAACAATTACTTTAAGAACTGTTGAAGATAAGACACTTATTGGTGGTGTTAAGGTTCAGATTGAGAACCGTGTCTATGATGGCTCATTAAAGAACAAAGTCAGCAAGCTCAAGACTGAGCTGTTGAGAAAGTAGGTGACGCAAGTGGCATTAAGACCCGATGAAATCAGTGCTTTAATCAAAGAGCAGATTAAGCATTATGATGATGTCATGGAACAGAAAGACGTCGGAACAGTTATGACTGTTGGTGACGGTGTCAGTGTTGTTCATGGTTTAGACAATGCAATGCTAGGTGAATTGATCCTTTTCCCAGGTGATGTTTATGGTATGGTCATGAACCTAGATGAAGATAGTGTTGGTGTTACTTTATTAGGTAATGCGGACGAAATTAAAGAAGGCGACGAAGTAAGACGTACAGGTAAGATTATTGAAGTACCTGTAGGTGATGCAATGCTTGGTCGTGTCGTTAACCCTTTAGGACAGCCTATTGATGGTCAGGGTGAAATTATCACTACAAAGACTAGACCAATTGAAAGAGTAGCTCCTGGTGTTATGACAAGAAAATCAGTAGATCAGCCAGTACAGACTGGTATCACTACTATTGATGCAATTATTCCAGTTGGTAGAGGTCAGCGTGAGTTAATCATCGGTGACAGACAGACTGGTAAAACAGCTATCGCTGTTGATACAATCATCAACCAGAAAGGTCAGGATATGTATTGTATCTATGTTGCAATTGGTCAGAAGAACTCTACAGTTGCACAGGTTGTTGAAAAATTAAAGAAGGCAGGCGCAATGGATTATACTGTTGTTGTTTCTGCATCAGCTTCTGAACTTGCTCCAGTTCAGTATATTGCTCCTTATGCAGGTTGTGCTATTGCTGAAGAATGGCTTGACCAGGGTAAGGATGTATTAATCGTTTATGATGATTTAAGTAAGCATGCCGTAGCTTATCGTACAGTGTCTCTATTATTAAAGAGACCACCAGGACGTGAAGCTTATCCAGGTGATGTATTCTACTTACATTCAAGACTATTAGAAAGATCTTGTCGTTTAAATGAAGAAAATGGCGGAGGTTCTATCACTGCCCTTCCAATCATTGAAACACAGGCAGGGGATATCTCAGCATATATCCCTACTAACGTTATTTCTATTACTGATGGTCAGATCTTCTTACAGCAGGAATTATTCAATGCTGGTTTCAGACCTGCTATTGATACAGGTTTATCTGTATCACGTGTAGGTTCTACAGCACAGATCAAGGCTATGAAGCAGGTTTCTAGAAACTTGAAGTATGAATTAGCACAGTATGAAGAAATGCAGTCATTCGCACAGTTTGGTTCTGACTTAGATGCAGCAACTAAGAATGCGATTGAACATGGTGAACGTGTACGTGAAGTATTAAAACAGGCACAGTATGCACCAAGAGATGTTATTGATCAGATCATTACTCTATTTGCACTTGAAAATGGATTCGTTAAGAATGTTAAAGTGGAAAAGGTACAGGAATACATGGATGGTTTAGTAGAGAAGTTTGCTGTTGCACATAGTGATCTTCTTGATGAAATCAGAGAAAAGAAAGTATTATCTGATGAATTAACTGTTGAGTTGAAGGAAGCTGTTAAGGCTTATACAACTCAGTTCGAAAACTTACAGAAAGCTGAGGCTTAATTATGGCTGGGCAGATGCAAGCCATCAAGCGTCGTATCAAATCAATTGAATCTACTAAGAAAATCACAAGAGCTATGGAACTTGTTGCTAGCTCTAAGCTTTCTAAGACTAGAAATCAGTTGAATGACATGAAGCCTTATTATACACAGGTAAAGAATACTTGTGCACAGATCTTATCTTCTGCAGGAATGATATTGATTCTCCTTATTTAGTATTAAATGATAAGGGTGAAGATGTTTATATCGTTATCACTTCTACTTTAGGATTATGCGGTGGATATAACTCTAATATCTTTAAGCAGGTTGAAGCATCAGTGAATGATGCCAAGAAGATTATTGCGATTGGTAATAAAGGCTTAAATCAGTTTAAGAAACATTTTAAAGGTGAAGTAGATGGTACTTATGTAGACCTTAATACGACCCTTGATTTTAGAAGTGTTGTGAGATTGGTTGCGTCACTTCTAGAAGGCTATAAGAAAAAAGAAATTAAGTCTATTCATATTGTATATACAGAATATGTGAATGATTTAACTTTTGTACCTAGAGATGTGACTCTTCTTCCACTTAAGGCAGAAGATCTTGTCTCTGATAAGAAATTCCATAAAGATACATTGTTTGAACCAAGTCCTGAATCAGTACTTGGAAGCTTAATTCCGATGTATTTACAGGCCGTTATCTATGGTTACTTGATTGAATCAGTAACTGCAGAAAATGCGTCTAGAAGAACATCTATGAAGAACGCAACAGACAATGCAAATGAATTAACAGATGAGTTGTTATTAAAATACAACCAGGCACGTCAGAGCGCGATTACGAGTGAAGTGAGTGAAATCGTTGCTGGTGCCAATGCACAATAAGAAGGAGGTGCCATATGGCTCTGAATGTTGGTAAGATTATCAAGGCTCAGGGTCCAGTTGTCGATGTACAGTTTGCTGCGGATAAAGATCTTCCAGATCTAAATACAGCCATTACAATTGATAACCATGGTGAAGAGTTAACTGTAGAAGTTGCTCAGCATATTGGTGATGATATTGTAAGATGTATCGCAATGGGTCCTACTGATGGTCTAACAAGAGGTATGGATGCTGTGGATACTAATGCACCTATTAGTGTTCCAGTAGGTAATAAAACACTTGGTAGAATGTTCAACGTATTAGGACATTCTATTGATGGTAAAGATGAATTGACTGAAGAAAAACATATGCCAATTCATAGATCAGCACCTACATTTGCTGATCAGAGAACAGAAACTGAAATTCTTGAAACAGGTATTAAAGTCGTTGACTTGATCTGTCCATTCATCAAGGGTGGTAAGATCGGATTGTTCGGTGGTGCCGGTGTAGGTAAGACAGTTCTTATCCAGGAATTCATCAACAATATCGCAACTGAACATAACGGTTTATCAGTATTCGCCGGTGTTGGTGAACGTTCTCGTGAAGGTAATGATTTGTACTATGAAATGAAAGAAAGTGGTGTATTAGATAAGACAACGCTAGTGTTTGGTCAGATGAATGAACCACCTGGATCAAGACTTAGAGTTGCATTATCAGCACTTACTATGGCGGAATATTTCCGTGATGAACAGGGACAGGATGTCTTACTATTCATCGATAATATCTTCCGTTTCACTCAGGCTGGTTCAGAAGTATCTGCCCTACTTGGACGTGTTCCATCTCAGGCAGGTTATCAGCCAACTCTTGCAACTGAAATGGGTCAGTTACAGGAACGTATTACTTCAACTAAACAGGGTTCTATCACATCAGTACAGGCTGTTTATGTACCTGCCGATGATATGACTGACCCTGCTCCAGCAACTACATTCACACACCTTGATGCAAGAGTTGTACTTGATCGTAGTATTGCAGCATTAGGTATTTACCCTGCAGTAGATCCACTAAACTCTTCTTCTAGAGGTCTTGATCCAACGTTGTTGGTAAAGAACATTATGAAGTGGCTCATGGAGTAACTCAGATGTTACAGAAATATCAGGAATTACAGGATATTATCGCAATTCTTGGTATGGATGAATTGAGTGAAGAAGATAAACTTATCGTTGCACGTGCAAGAAGAATTAGAAACTTCTTATCACAGCCATTTACTGTAGCTGAACAGTTCACAGGTTTAGATGGTAAGTATGTACATGTTGATGATACAGTAAAAGGATTTAAAGAAATTCTAGAAGGCAAATATGACGATTTACCAGAGCAGGCTTTCCATAATGTAGGTACTATTGAAGAAGCAGTAAAGAAAGCTGAAACTTTAAGTGAGTAAATTTCATTTACATATCGTCACTCCTAAAGGTACCTACAGGGATGTAGACGTAGATATTCTGAACATCAGAACAACTGATGGTCAGATGGGTATACTTGCTCACCATATGCCATTGGCGAGTGGTGTGGAAATCGCCGAAATGAATTATAGGATTGATAAAGACAGATATGAATTCGCTGTTGGTGGTGGATTTGTTTATGTAGATGGTGATAATACTGTTACACTTATTGTGAATGATATTGAATCACCAGAAGAAATCGACTTACGCAGAGCTGAAGAAGCAAAAGCAAGAGCTGAAGAGAGATTAAGATCAAAGAATCCAGATGTCGATTATCAGCGTGCTGAAATTGCGTTAAAGAAGGCTATTACACGTATTCATGTCAAAAACAATTACTAAAATCCAGGGTTATTCCCTGGATTTTCTTTTGGAGATGTTATGAAGAGTGATTATGTGAGAGTGAAGGATTATATTCCTGATATATATGTGGAACTACGTTATGCAACAGAACGTAATTTTACACATACTAAAGTTTATGATTTTGATGAAGCGTATTTAAGGCTAGGTACTACACTTAAACTCAAGAAGGTTCAGGAAGAGTTAAAAGAAATAGGTTATAGCTTAAAAATCTGGGATGCTTATAGACCATTTACTGCACAACAATACTTCTGGAAACTTATTCATGATGATGAGTTTGTTGCTGATCCGACATATGGTCCCAAGACACATAATTTTGGAAATGTAGTTGATGTGACTCTTGTAAAGAGTGATGGAAGTGAAATAGCGATGCCTACAGAGTTTGATGATTTTACTAGTAAGGCAAGTAGAGATTATTCATGGTTAGCAGGAAGTCCTCTTAAACATGTTCTATTACTAGAAAAGACAATGGAAAAATATGGCTTCATAGCATATGAGGGAGAATGGTGGCATTATACAGATGAAGATTCTTATGACTATATAGAATTCAAGCCAAATGAAAGACACAGCTAATAATGCTGTGCCTTTTTGATTATGATATAAATGATAAATGTAAGAAGTATTCCAATACATGCACCTGTGGAATCTATGAGAACATCTTTAAAACTTGCACTGCGCCCTCCTACAAAGAACTGGTGGATCTCATCTGAACAGGCATAAAGAAAACTGATCAGTAGAGATAGACATGCTTTAAAGCGTATAGGATATTTTTTTATATGTAAACAAAAGTGACATTGTGAGAATACTTAAGATGAAATACGCAAACATATGCGCACATTTACGAATAATGAATTCTAGGAAACCAAAAGCTGCAGGTGATAATGCAGATACTAAATCATGCCCTGTAAGACTCTTTGAAATATGTCCTAATAGATATAAGACAGAATGAGAAGAAGATGCACTTGCTGGACCTGTTTGGTAGAGAAAAAGAATATAAGTCCCATCCAGGCAATGATGAGTAGAGTGAGTAGAATACGTAATACTTTTTTCTTCATTATTTTTTCTCCTTTCTTAGGGTATCAATATACATCAGGCAAAGAAAAAAATACAAATGAATAAGAAATTATATACAAATGATAGTATATATAAGTAATGAAAATACTTTCATAAGGGGGTTACTGATTATTCAGGGTGATGGTATAATATATTTATCAGTAATATAGATGTCTAAGGATTCAAAAAAGAGTAGTTAAAACCATAATAATATGAGAACTAAATAGAAGAATTGAATCAATAGAGATCAAACAGACAAAAGAAAATATTTCATGCACGGCCCTTTCATTTTTCATAAATTTTAGGAAATAATGTGAATTATTTTACCTAATTGATGATTAATAATGTAGATGTTAAAATTTTTTGATATGCGAAGGAGAGTACATTTATGAAGAAGACACTTTTTAAGTTTTGGATTATTATTTTATCTTGTTTTATGGTTTTAAGTAATGCATCTCTACTAGCCTATAGTGAAGATATCAGTGATAATGAAAAGAATGATATTGCGAATAGCTTTAGATATACCGATGGAGAAACTAGAGAAGGACATTCTATGAGTCTCTTTCTACGTTCGGCAGTTGATTCTTCGTGGCCTCAGGATTCAAAAGCTATCGCAAAAGGTATTGATGTAAGTACCCATAATGAAAAGATTGACTGGAGAAGAGTAAAACAATCAGGTGTTGATTATGCGATTATTCGATGTGGATATGGTACAAATGAAACATCTCAGGATGACAAGAGATGGGAAGAGAATGTAAAGGGATGTGTAGAAAACAATATTCCTTATGGTGTGTATTTGTATTCTTATGCAGATACTGTCGCTAAGGCTTCTAGTGAAGCAGATCATGCGATTCGCTTATTACAAGGCAAGAAGTTAAGCTATCCTGTTTATTATGATTTAGAAGAATATGCAGTGCGTAATAAAGTGAGTAAGACAGGCATTGGTGATATTGCGGAAACATTCTGCAATAAGTTATCTGCAAAAGGATATACAGTAGGTATTTATGCCAGCAAGGATTGGTTTACGAATTACTTAACAGACAGTCGATTCTCTTCCTGGACGAAGTGGGTTGCACAATATAACAGTACTTGTACTTATACTGGTACTTATGATATGTGGCAATGTTCTTCTACTGGTAGCGTACCTGGAATTTCAGGACGTGTCGATCTGAACTATGCGTATAAGACGTTTAATGGTCCATCTAATGTGAATAAACCTCAATATTCTGATGGATTACATCAAGTCAATGGTGGACTTTACTATTATACAAATAACCAGATCAATAAATCTTATAATGGTATCGCATCCTATAATGGTAATGATTATCTGGTTGTGAATGGTAAGGTGGATACTTCTAAAACTGGATTTACCCAAGCAGGTGTGAACTGGTATATGTTGAATGCAGGTAAGGTGAATAAGAACTTTACTGACCTGTATTACTACAATAAGAACTGGTTCTATATCAATAAAGGTGTATTGGATTGGTCATTTAATGGTCCGGTTCCATACAACAACAATATCTATTATGTAGAAAGCAGCATGATTACCTGGAAGTATAATAATGTAGCAGCTTATAATGGCATTAAATATTACTTCTCAAGTAGTCAGATTGATTATGGATTTAATGATTTATTCTATACGGGTGATACCTGGTATTATATAAAAGGTGGAAAAGTAGATACAGGATTTAATAGTCTCTACTATTTCAATAATAATTGGTATTATATAGAAAATGGGCAAATTACCTGGACCTATACAAGTCTAGTTAAATATAATGGAGTTATTTATTATGTTGATCGTAGTATGATTAGATGGAATCATCGAGGCTTAGTAGAATCAAATGGTACTTTGTATTATGTTTCAAATAGTATGGTTGATTATAATTTCAATGACCTTTATGAACAGGATGGAAAATACTACTATATTAAGAATGGTCAGGTAGATAAGAGTTATACTGGTATTTGTAAATATAATGGTAAACGATATTATATTGAGAATGGTGTGATTAATTCGCAATATACAGGTGTTGTAGAGAATGGTGGAAATTATCTCTATGTCACTAAGGGGATTGTAGATGAAAATTATACCGCATTAACTTACTATAAGAACAACTGGTATTATTTTGATAATGGTTCAGTAAACTGGAACTACAGCAACTTAATTCTTTACAACAACACTTGGTACTATATTCATAAAGGTATGATTCATTGGGACTACAATGGTGTTGTTCAGTACTATCAGACAAAATATTGTGTGAAGAATGGTGAGGTTGCCTGGAATTATACAGGACTTGCACAAAGTGAAGATGGTACTTGGTACTATATTAAGAAGGGTGTTGTAGATTATAGTCATTCAGGACTTATTTATTATAATAATGAATGGTTCTATGTGGATCATGGTGTGATCAACTGGGATTATTGTAGTTTAGTTCTTTATGATAAGAGATGGTATTATGTGGATCATGGAAAAATCAATTGGGGCTATACTGACTTAGTGAAATATGGAGAAACATGGTACTATGTGAGAAATGGTGAAGTAGATTGGAATTTTACTGATGTCGTTTATTATTATGGCACTTGGTATTATGTGAAGAAAGGTAAGCTTGATTGGAACCACACAGGCTTATTCCAACACTCAGGTACTTGGTATTATGTAAAAGATGGACGTATCAACTATAGCTATAAAGGTCTTGTTTATCATTCTGGTAATTACTTCTATGTAGAAAATGGTGAGATAAACTGGAACTTCAATGGTTATGCCCAGGTGAACAATAAAGGAACTTACTATAAAGTAGTTAATGGTAAACGTGTTTAGAAATGATGAGTATGATCGATATCCTCCTATTAGGAGGATATTTTTTATGAGAAGAATTATTTATCTAAAAAAGTGGATAAAGGGATATGTTTAGAGGAGTATTTAAACATTAAGTATAATAAAAATACAATCTGATACAAATAATTGATTATAAAGAACTATAAGGGTAGAATAAATATGGGATGATAATCCTATTCTAAAGAAAGGAGGCGACATTTCATGAAGAAACTAAGTAAGTTGTTATTAGGCTTGATTTTATCTTTTATGGTTATTCAGGTACCTCTTGCTTTGAATCATTCTGTTTATGCGTTAGATGATGAAACAACAGAAGATGTGAT
>ENA-OQEN01000583-OQEN01000583.1-human-gut-metagenome-genome-assembly--contig:-NODE-583-length-15756-cov-2.498240_pt1 | contig 15756 bp, 24 predicted proteins | sample MGYA00242791_ERZ504627 | MGnify/ENA primary metagenome ERZ504627 (study PRJEB26092, sample SAMD00036316) | human gut metagenome | host: Homo sapiens | study: EMG produced TPA metagenomics assembly of... | reverse complement strand
CCTGAACCCTGAACCCATGGAACCTGCGTCATTTCTTTCGCCCTGTAGCCATGGTCGAGCCGAACCGGCATTTTATTTCTGTATGATGAATTTATCATAATGAATGCGTTGCTATGCCAAATACTCATCTATACATGCATCTATGTTCTCAAAGCGTGAGAAACGTGATATAGTAGAGCTATGGATTTTCATGGGCGTCTAGGGAAACACTGATTCAATCGTTGTCAGATTTTACTCTTGAATTTTTATGCATAGCGAGGAATAGCCTGACGCGAATAGCAGGCTATTTAAGGAAGGCTATGACGAAGCTATGTATAAAAATTCTTGTAGAAGCTGACTCTGCGATTGAATCAGCGTTTCCCTAAGAATGCACAAGGTTCCAATTTCCTTTTGGAGGCAAAAATGGCAAGCTACAATCCTTATGAAAACATGCTTCATATCCTCGACAAGGCAGCGAAGGTGCTGGGCTACGGGGAGAGCGACTACGCATTTGTCCGCTATCCGGAGCGCGAGCTCACCGTGAGCATCCCGATACAGATGGATGACGGGCATGTCGAAGTCTTCTCCGGCTACCGCGTACAGCACTCCACCGCACGAGGCGCAGCAAAGGGCGGCATCCGTTTCCATCCTGCATCCGATGAAAACGAAGTCAAAGCCCTCGCCGCGTGGATGACCATCAAGAATGCCATCGGCAATATCCCTTATGGCGGCGCAAAGGGCGGGATCAAGGTCGATCCGCACAAGCTCTCCACACGCGAACTCGCCCGTCTGACACGCGGCTATATCAGAAAGATCTATCCCATCATCGGACCGGATCAGGACGTACCGGCACCGGATGTGAATACGAATGGCCAGATCATGGCGTGGATCGCCGATGAATACACAGCGCTCTCCGGCAAGTGGGAGCCCGGTGTCGTCACCGGCAAGCCTCTTTCCATAGGCGGCTCCCTCGGCAGAAATGAAGCGACGGGCCGCGGTCTGCTCTTTACGCTGGAAACATGGTGTGAAAAGAATCATAAGGACATGAAGGATCTCACCATGGTCGTGCAGGGCTTTGGCAATGTTGGCTCCGTCGGCTCTCTCCTCATGCACAGGAAGGGCGTCAAGATCACCACCATCGGCGATATCAATGGTACGTGGCACAAGGACAGCGGCCTTGACATCGAAGCGATGTACACCTATGCGAACAGCCATGGCCGCTCGCTCAAAGGCTATACGGAGGAAGGGGCGGTCATGATCCCCGACAGCGAACTTTTCGCGCAGGACGTCGATGTCATCTTCGTCGCTAGCGATGGAGAACCAGTTGAATGAAAAGACCATGGGCAAGGTGAAAGCCCGTCTCATCCTGGAAGGGGCGAATGGCCCGACCACGGAGGAAGCCGATGCCTACTTCGAAGAGAAGGGGATCGAGGTCCTCGCAGACGTCATGAGCAATGTCGGCGGCGTCGTGGGTTCCTATTTTGAATGGGTACAGAACCGCACCGGCTACTACTGGACGGAAGAAGAGTACAATGAGCGCCTTGCCAAAAAGATGCGCGAGGCCTATGAGGATGTGTACGCATTGAAGGAGAAATACCATGTGACCTATCGTCTCGCCTCCTACATGCTCGCGCTCTCCCGCGTCGTAGAAGCGGAGAAGACGAGAGGATTCTTAGGATAAGGGAATCTGCTTCGATGGATTTCTCGTGGCATTAGCGCTTTCCAGCTCCTAATCCCTAGCCACTAATCCCTAATCCCTAGCTACTAGTCACCAGTCACTAGTCCCCATCAATCAAAAACCGCCAGCCGAAAGGCTGGCGGTTTTATGATGCAGAGATTAGTTGAAGAGCTCGTCAGGAAGGACCTTGTTCTTTCCTTCTTCGATGGTGAAGACGGAAGCAAGGAGCTTCTTGGAGTATGGATCCTTCGCTTCTCTGAGGTCATGGATCTTTTCTACGACCTTGCCATGCTGCATGATGACGATGTTGTCGCAGAAGCTGTTTGCGAGAGCAAGGTCATGGCAGATGAACATGTATGCCACGTGGGTCTCTTTCTGCAGACGAACAAGCAGATCGAGGACGGTCTTCTGGACGGATACGTCGAGAGCAGAGGTGGCTTCGTCGCAGACGATGATCTCCGGCTCGAGGACGAGGCGCGCGCGATAGCGATACGCTGGCGCTGGCCGCCGGACATGTTGTTCGGATAGCGATCGGCGAAATCTTCGGGAAGATCGACCAGACGGAGCATTTCCTTCGCCTTGGCTTCGACATCCTTCTTATCGATCATGCCGAAGTTTTCGAGCGGTTCACAGATGATCTCCTTGACGCGCTGCTTCGGATTGAAAGCAGTGGAGGGGTCCTGAAAGACCATCTGGATGGATTTGCGGTGCTGACGGAGCTTCGCCTTTGAGATCTGTGATGTCTTTGCCGTGGAAAATGATTTTCCCGCTGGTCATGGAGTAAAGACGGGTCAGCATCTTGGCAAGGGTGGACTTGCCGGAGCCGGATTCCCCGACGATACCGACGGTCTCCCCTTTGTGGATGGTGACATTGACGTTTTCGGCTGCATGGAGCTTCTTGCCGTCACCGAGGTCGAAGACCTTGCAGATGTCGACCATCTGGAGGATTTCTTCTCCGTAGTTTTTCATGCGTCTTTGCCTCCCATCTTCGGAACCGCCGCAAGGAGCATACGGGTGTATTCTTCCTTCGGGTGATAAATGACATCTTCTGCTTTGCCGTATTCGACGACGCGGCCTTTCTTCATGACCATGATGTAGTCCGCCATGTAGCAGGATACGCCCATGTTGTGGGTGACGATGATGATGGCGGTATTCATCTCGTCACGGACATTCATCATTTCTTTGACGATGATGGCCTGGTTTGTGACGTCCAAAGCGGAGGTCGGTTCATCGGCCAAGAGGAGCTTAGCTTCATGGCCATCGCCATAGCGATGCCGACGCGCTGGCGCATACCGCCGGAAAGCTCGTAGGGATAGCATTTCAGGATGTGTTCCGGGTTCGGAAGGCGCACCATTTCGATCATGGAAATCATCAGGTCATGGGCTTCCTTGTTGTCCTTGATGCCATGGACGGCGAGGAATTCACGGAATTCGGTGCCGATGGTGCGGATCGGATTCATCATAGCGCCGCTGTCCTGGAAAATCATGGAGACGTCTGTGCACAGAGTGCGCGATGCATTTCAGGAGTCTGCTTCTGGGTATCTTCGCCTTCAAGAATGACCTGACCTTCCGCTATATGACCGCCGCCGGGCAGGACGTGCTGGATAGCACGGATGACGGTGGTTTTCCCTGAGCCGGATTCGCCGACGATGGCGAGGATCTCGCCCTCATCCAGGTTGAATGTGACGCCCTGAACGATGGGGGCTTGTCGCCGTAGGCAATTCCCAGGTTTTTGACTTCTAATAGCATGAAAGTCTCCTTGTAAAAATAGTAAGCAGTAAGCAGTAGGCAGCAAACCGCAAATGGCTGGCCGCCTACTGCTTAGAGCAAACTGCTGGCTAAACAAATTATTTTGCCGGAGTGATGTCCTTGGTGATCCAGTAGTAGTCGCACGGTTTGATGTCCGCATGTTCTACGGCTTTGCTGGAAATCATATTGGTCTGCGGATAGCCGAAGACGAGGGTGGCTGCATCATCCTGAAGGATTTTTTCCATCTTGATGATGATGTCTCTACGCTTAGCCGGATCGAATTCGGAAGCCAGCTGATCGGAGAGTGCATCGTATTCCGGGTTGGAGTAGCCGGCGGCGTTCTCGGGGTTGCTGCCGTTCACATTGGTCTTCCAGTACATGTTGAGGAAGACTTCCGGATCCCCTGCCGGTTCAGTGAGGATGTTGGAGATCAGGAGATCATATTCGCCGCGGGTGCCGATGCCGTAAAGAACGTTGTAGTCCACATTCTTCATGTTCACCTTGATACCGACTTTCTTAGCGTCAGACTGGGTGGCTTCCGCAAAGAGAGGCAGTTCCGCACGGCCGCTGTAATAGACGAAATCCAGTTCCAGATTCTTGCCGTCCTTATCCACATAGCCGTCGCCGTCGGTATCCTTCCAGCCTGCTTCTGCCAGCAGTTTCTTCGCATTTTCCACATTATAGTTGTCCGGATATTCGGCTTTCAGTTTGTCGAAGTCAAAATCCAGAGACGGCGGAAGGACGGGACCGCCGGGGATAAAGGTGTCTTTCAGGAGGACCTTGCAGTAGGTTTCGCGGTCCAGGGACTGGATCAGTGCCTGACGGACTTTCTTGTCAGCGAGAGGCTTTCCGTTGGAAATGTTCAGGCGGGCCAGACAGTCGCGGAGGGAGGCAATGCTGCTGATGGTGAATTTCTTCTTATCCTGGAAGAGCTGCATATCGCCGGCGGCAATGTTGACAGCCACATCGATTTCACCCTTTTGGAGAGACATAGCACGGGTATTCGGGTCGTCGATGGTGTTGACGACGGTGTGCTTGAATGGAACAGCTGCGTAATAGTTCGGGTTTGCATCGAGTTCAGTCTTCGCTTTGGAGAAGGTCTTGACCATGTATGGACCGGTGCAGACCGGACCCTGTTTTGCAAAGTCTACTTTGCCGTCGGAAGCGACATCAACGATGATGAAGAGGGGATCCCCCAGTATGCCCGGCAGGGTAGCCATCGGTTTTTTCGTATAAATGGTTACATTCTGACCGTCGGCGGTGATGTGGTCGAGTTCGAACATCGCTTTCGCACGCGGTGATTTTGCGAAGGTACGTTCAATGGATTTCTTGACAGCTTCGCCGGTGACCGGTGTGCCGTTGGAGAATTTAATGTCTTTGATCTTGAAGGTCCAGGACATCTTGTCGTCAGAGGCTTTCCAGCTTTCAGCGATCCATGGTTCTGCATTCATCTTGTCATCGAAGTGAACGAGACATTCACCGATGCCGTAACGCATGACCTGCCAGCCGAAGTAGTTGTCGGTCGGTTCGAGGCTGTCTGCGAAGTTCGTAACGCCGACAGTCAGGGTGTCCTTCGGACCTTTGGAGGCATTGCCGGAGTCACCGCCGCAGCCGGAAAGACCAAAAGCCATGAGAGCAGCTGCTGCAAAGAGGGCACCTTTTTTGTAAATAGATTTCATCGTGTACGCTTCCTTTCGGTTAAATGATATAAAAAATAATGGGAATAAACATGAGTTAGTGTTTAGTGACAAGTGTCTTGTAGCTAGGGATTAGGGATTGGTGACTAGTGACTAGTCACTTACATACCACTTTCGGGCATCGTCTCATATGTATTCGCGGCGATGCCGCCACCCTGAACCCTGAACCTTATCCTTCATTTCTCGGGTCAAGGACATCGCGGAGGGAGTCGCCCCAAAGGTTGAAGACGACGACGGTGATGAAGATGGAGAGACCCGGGAAGAACATCAGCCATGGAGCTGTCTGGAGCTGCTGACGGCCTTCATTCAGCATGAGGCCCCATTCCGGAGCCGGCGGCTGGCTGCCGAAGCCGAGGAAGGAGAGTCCGGCAAGCTCCATCATCATGCGCCGATATCAGCAGCCGCGGTGATGACCATGAGCGGGAGAATGTTTGGAAGGATGTGGACCCAGAGGATATGCGCTGCGGAACCGCCGGATACGACCGCCGCATCGACGAATTCACGACGCTTGATCTTGAGGACCATGGAACGGGAGAGGCGGGCATACTTGGTCCATGTGACCGCAGTCAGTGCGATCATCGCATTGATGAGGGAGCCGCCCATGATACCGGCGATGGCGATCGCAAGGATGACGCCCGGGAAGGAGATCATCATATCAGCGATACGCATGATGACGATATCGACGATGCCGCCGAAGTATCCGGAAATGATGCCATCGTGGTGCCTACGACGAAGATGCAGGCTACGAGGGCGATGACGGAGGTCAGGGAGTAGCTCGCGCCGTAGAGGATACGGGAGAGCACGTCACGTCCGAGCTTGTCTGTGCCGAAGAGATGCGCCGCAGACGGTGCCTGGTTCGCATCCTTCATGACAGCGGTGAGCGGGTCATGAGGAGCGATGACGGGAGCAAGGAGTGTGATCGCCAGAAGAAGGACGACCAGAAGAGAGGTGAAGCGGAAGGCTTTATTTTCTTTGAAGCCTTTGACTAAGCTTTCCATATCAGTGACCTCCCTTTCTGAGTCTTGGATCGAGACGGTTGTAGGACAGGTCGACGATGAGGTTGATCATCATGTACATGAAAGCGATCCAGAGAACGATGGCCTGTACGGTCTGGAAGTCACGGTAGGTGATGGCCTGTACGACCATGTAGCCCAGACCCGGCCAGGAAAATACGATTTCTACGACAGCGGCACCGCCAGAAGAGAGCCGAAGGCCAGACCGAAGAGGGTGACCAGCGGGAGGAGGGCATTCGGCAGGACTTCACGCCAGAGGATGTGGCTTTCCGAGAGGCCGCGGGCACGTGCGCCCATGACGTAGTCCTGATGCAGTTCTTCGAGCACCGTGCACGTACCTGACGGGTGTATTTCGATGCCATGACGATACCCAGGGTGCACATCGGCAGGATCAGATTTTCGAGGGAAATCGAACCGCCGACGATCGGGAAGAGGGAGAGCTTCAGCGCGAAGACCCAAAGGAGCATGAGGCCCATCCAGAAGTTCGGGACGGAGACACCGGCAAAGGTGCAGCCGCGGACGAGGTAGTCAAACCAGGTATCTGCTTGACCGCGGTATAAATGCCGAGCGGAATGGAGAAGACAAGCATGAAGAGGAGGAGCCAGCGCCAGAATGACGGATGCCGGGAGGGCTTCCATGATTGCATCAATGACCGGCTTCTTCATCATGAAGGAGAAACCAAAATTACCCTGTACGACTCTGCCGAGCCAGTCCAGGTACTGCAGAAGGAACGGCTTATCCAGACCCAGTTCATGGCGGAGTGCGTCGATCTCTACCTGACTAACAATAATATCTTCATTACCGGCGATCATCTGCCTGACGGGGTCACCCGGAGAGAGCATGATCAGACAGAAGGTAATGAAGCTGATGCCGATCAAGACGAGAACCATCTCGCCCAATCGCATCCCAAGCTGCTTCATTGACAAACTCATCATCTCCAATTTCTTGATAATATAAAATATAAAATGGTATAAAGACTGGGATTTTATCATCTGTGTCTTTCCCCTGCCGATGTGACGGGAGAGCCTTTTTCGCTGTCTGGCACGGCGGCGAGGAGAGAGCTCTTCGCTGGTTCTTACAAACCCGTCACTTTCGATGACTCTTAAAAAAGGCACCAAAAAACAAGGTCGGGAAGGAGACCTTGTTGGCTTAATGATAACAGATGAAGAGTGGTTTCCCAGGTTACTCTTTAAAAAAGAATAAGGCGGAAGCGGCAGAACATGAGGTCGTATTCTTATTATTTAGCAGTTCCTTCCAATTTCTTACAAATTATATCATATAAATTATAATAAGTAAACAAATAATTAGCGCAAATATTTATAGATGACAAAAAATATTGAATAAAACATGTGAAGATACCTATAGGGGGTATGGGGATACGGAGAATCTGCGAATTTTCCGATAAAATTAGGCATTATGACATATAAATAATATCATACCGTACAATTTATATTGCGCAATTAGCAAACGAAATACGGAAAAGGCAGGTATCCCATGCATATGATGCATAGAGGATGATGAAGATCTGGAGGGCGGTTTTCATTAAAAAATAAGAAACTGGCAAATGGCATTGGCAAGGCATGTCCCGTGCGCGCCTCTTGAGCGGAGGGAGAAGATGTTTTTGGGAGGGACGCTTCCCATTGACAATCTCTCGTATCCATGCTAGGCTAGATATACAATATAGATGAGCCGCGGAACTGACGGAAATAGGTGGAATGAACCACGTGGACTGCGGGCCTCATGAAAAAAAGCCGACCGTCTGGGCAGGGAAATCTGCTCAGGCGGTTTTCGTTTCCCTGCGATGCCTGCTAAATGGCATCGCAAGAACGGGAGCGTGCAGATTTCCTTCATTTCAAAAATGGAGGGATTTTTTGATGAAAAGAAATCGCTGGCTCACGGCTCTGGCGGCCGTGGGGATCCACATGTCTATCGGAAGTGTGTATGCATGGAGCGTCCTGACGCGCCCTGTGATGGAGACGATGGGACTCTCGCTCTCTTTGGCCACCTGGCCTTCTCGATCGCGATCCTGTTTCTGGGGCTTTCGGCAGGCTTCTTAGGCCTCTGGTCGAGCGGCTGGGGCCGTCCCGGAGCGGGATGGTCTCTGCCGTCTTTTTCAGTACGGGTCTCCTTGGGACAGCGGCGGCGGTTCACTGTCAGTCCGCTTTCCTTCTCTATCTCTTCTACGGAGCCATCGGGGGCATTGGTCTTGGCACGGGCTATATCACGCCTGTCTCTACGCTTGTGAAATGGTTTCCCCGGCATCGCGGCTTTGCGACGGGGCTGGCTATCATGGGGTTCGGCTTCGCAGCGCTCATCGCAGGCCCGGCCATGCGCTATCTTGTCGATCGCTTCGGGCTCACGGAGAATTTCCTCATCCTTGCCGCTGCCTATGCGCTGGTCATGATCCTTTCCGCCTCCTACATCCGGCCGCCGAGGAAGGGCGAGATCCCGATGCTTTTGGAAGAGGTGCTTGAGGAAGAGATCCGAAAGGATGGGGAAAAGACAGCTCAGGCCAAAGGTCTCACGCGCAAAGAGGCCATGCACACATGGAAGTGGTATGTGCTGTGGTGGATCTTCTTCACGAATATCACCTGCGGCATCGGCCTTCTTGCCGTGGCTTCGCCCATGGCGCAGGAGATCATCGGCATGAGCGCGGCCGAGGCAGCCTCCCTTGTCGGTATCATCGGTATCGTGAATGGCGCCGGCCGTATCCTTTGGGCATCCATCTCCGACTGGATCGGCCGCGGCGTGACCTACATGATCTTCTTTGCGTTCGAGGTCTTCGCTTTTTATGCACTTGCCCATGTCAGTGATGCGCTTCTCTTTGAGATACTGGTACTCGCCGTGATCTCCTGCTACGGCGGCGGCTTCTCCTGCATGCCTGCCTTCCTATCCGATCTCTTCGGCGTGAAGCAGCTCGCCTCCATTCACGGCTCCATCCTGACTGCCTGGGGCATGGCTGGTGTCGCCGGCCCGCTTCTCCTTTCTTTCATGAAGGAAACGACGGGAGGCTATGCAGCGACGCTCCATCTCTTTTCTGCCATGCTCGCCGTGGCTTTTGCCTTATCCTGGGTCCTTGCGTGGAAGGGACGGAAATAAAAAAGGGGCTGTGAAGAAATGAATCCGCATTTCTTCACAGCTCCTTTTTGCTTTGCTTTCATTCGGTTCAAGGTTCAGGGTTCAGGGTTCAAGGTTCAAGGTACAGGGTTAAGGTGGCGGCTTCGCCGCCTTTTTTTAGAGGATGGTATTCTCGTATCGCAGCCTTCCCCTCTAGGTAATGCTATTAAGTTAAGGAAATCGTTAGCTGCGTAACGTCTTGCTTCCCCCTTCGGGGAGCTCCCCCGATGGGGAGCCAAGAACGTTCTGCCGCTTAACTTAATAGCATTCCTCAGTTGGGGGATCCTAATCCCTAATCCCTAGCTACCAGTCACTAGTCACCAGTCACCAGTCACTTCTCTCCCACTGCTTCCGCGAGCTTTTCGAGGAAGAATTTCGTATTCGCGGTGAGGTCGGGGCCTTCTGTCTGAAGAGCGCCTCCTACGAGGAAGATGGTATCGGGACCGTAGATGCGGACCATTTCTTTGAAGAGCTGCCAGCGCATGCCGCCGGAGGGGACAGGGAAGTTTGCCCGAAGGTCTGCCATCTTCGACTCGGTGCCTTCCGCGATCTTCTGGCAGGTATCCTGCGAGAAGGAGAAGCGACCGCCGAAGCTGGTGAAGATGACCGCATCTGCGCCGGCGAGTCGGGAGAGCTGGCCATAGTAGCAGAAGGGGGAAATGCCCGCATCCTGCGAGAGGACCAGCGGACCGGAGAAGCAGGGGTGCAGGAAGATCGGCAGGCCGAAGTCCGGATCCCGTGCGAGATCACGGATCATGGTGAAGCCGGTGATGGCAGGGGCGGCCATGATGCCGTCAGCCCCGATCTCCTTGGCTTGATAGGCACGCTCGAGGAAGCCCAGACCATCTGTGGTACAGTTGGCGATGTACATGCTTTTCCTGCCTGTTTTCTCTTTGGCATCCGCAAGCGCCATGACGCACTGGAGGACACGTTCCTTGAAAGGCGCATAGCGCTGGTCCATGAGGCTGTGGTCATCCTTGATGATGGGGCAGCCGCCGAGTGCGAGGTCATAGACCATTTGCGAGAGCTCCTTCGGAGATCTGCCGAGCGGCTTGATGGCTGACATGAGGATCGGACCGCGCGGCACGCCGCAGAGGTCACGAAGACCGCTTCTGCCGAAACGCGGGCCCGGGTAATTGTTGTACATGGTCTCGGGCAGTTCGAAGGACATGAGGCGGATGCCGGGCTGCAGGCTCGTATTTCCGAAAAGCATATTGAGGAGCTCGGCCATCTCATCACCGACAGCCTCCGGCTCATAGGAGATCGTCGCATAGTATGCGCCGGCTTCCGCCTTTTTCAGATCTTCGATCTCTCCGACGATGGTGTCAGCGATCGGAGTGCCGTCTACCAGTTCGTAAGGACACTCGATCGTCTGCTCGACGGCGATGGCGAAGGCGATCTTCTTCGCCTCTTCATAGGTGGGAGCTGCGATGCGGTACGTCGCAGTAAAACGCGAAGACTGGTGCAGGTCTTCTGTCAGTTCGGAAAACAATTCACTTTCAAAAAAGGATGTATTGGACAAGAGGAGGTCTCCTTTCGGAAAAATGGAATGGGAAGGGGTAGCCCGCGGGGCGTGCTGCCCCTTGGTTTCGTAGGAAAGAGGGGGGCGGGTTCTATAGGTTCAAGAGGTTCAAAGGGGTTGGTGCGGCGCATTTCGTCATCCGGAGCGCCGCGGAGTATAAATGATGGCGATGCCCAAAGGGCAGACGTCTGATGTCTGACGGCTGACGTAACGTCTAATCCCTAGACCCTAGACCCTAATCCCTAGCTACTAGTCACTAGTCACTAGTCCCCAGTCACTCTTTTTTATGACTCATGCGATAGGGATTATCGAGATGGGCGGCGGTGTCGTCGGAGAGCCAGTAGAGGGGGCGGTTTCTGGTCTCTTCAAACATACGTCCGAGGTATTCGCCGATGATGCCGAGGCCCATGAGATTCAAGCTGCCGAAGATGGCGATGAGGATGGTCATGGTCGCCCAGCCCGGGACGGCTTCGTCCATCATGACGCAGTAGAGGACATGAAGGATGAGAAGGATGCCTGCGACGGCCGCGAGGACACCCAGATAGAATGCCACACGCAGCGCAGGGTGGAATTCGTGATGATGCCGTCCATCGCGAAGTGCAGCATTTTTTTCATGGAAAATTTCGAGACACCGGCGTGGCGGGCAGGCGCTTCAAATTCGATGGTACACTGCTTGAAGCCAAGGCCGCCTACGATGCCGCGGATGAAGCGGGAATGCTCACGGAAACGCAGAAAGGCATCGAGCGCTTTGCGATCCATCAGGCGGAAGTCGGAGCCGCCCGGGACGACGGGCGAGTTTGAAATGGAATTGATCACTGCGTAGTAGCCTGCCGAGGTCAGCTTCTTGATGGGGCCGGCATCTTCTGTCGCGGTGCGGATGGTCTGTACGATGTCATAGCCTTCCTGCCACTTTTGGATGAGCTTCGGGATGAGCGCCGGCGGGTGCTGCATGTCGCCATCCATCGTGATGACGGCGTCTCCGACGCAAAGTCCATGCCGCAGGTGATGGCGATCTGGTGGCCGAAATTGCGTGCAAAGGTCAGCGCCCGCACATGCGGGTCGCCGGCTGCCAGCTGGTGGATCAGCTCGTCGGTGCGATCCTTCGAGCCATCATTGACGTAGATGATCTCGTAGTCCATATCCAGCGTCTGCATGACTTTCGTCACTTCGTCATGGAAATAGACGACATTGCCATCTTCGTTATATACAGGTGTTACGATCGATATCATGATTCCTCCGTTGAGGCACATAAGCCTACGCTATATTATAGCACACTCAGGGATATATAATGAGACATATATAAGTAGTATAAATATAGTGTGTGTATGGCGGATCGCCGGGAGTTAAAGAAATCATAAAATCGATGAGGGTTCAGGGTTAGCCCGTGGGGCGTGCTGTCCTTTGAGTGCGTGCGAAAGCTCTACTCGTCAGTTAGGAGTGAGGAGTGAGGAGTTAGGAGTGGTGGTGCGGCGTATAAAAATTAGAATCGCCGCGGAGTTTTGATAGCGCTTCGCGCGGCGCATCGTCATTTCGAGCGTAGCCCTCGATCTTTATTGCAGAACGTTCATTGCCTGATGTGAGGCAGCACTAGGACATCGTTTTCCCTCGGCGCATACACGCTGATTTCCGCAGTGCAGTAAAGACCCTCGGCTGCGCTCTGGATGACGATGCCGGAGAAATCCCAGTCACTAGCCACCAGTCACTCCTAATCCCCAATCCCTAATCCCTAGCTACTCATCCCTGCTTTCATAATTTAGCCCGTGGGGCGGCCCGCCCCCCCTTGATTACGTTTGAAAGCCTCGATTGAATGAGAAATTAGAAATGAGAAATGCGAAATGGTGGTGCGGTGCATAAAAATCAGAAGCGCCGCGGAGTATAAATCATGGCGATGCTAGGGAAACGCTGATTCAATCGCAGAGTCAGATTTTACAAGAATTTTATACATAGCTTCGTCATAACCTTCCTTAAATAGCTCGCTATTCGCGTCAGGTTATTCCTTGCTATGCATAAAAATTCAAGAGTAAAATCTGATAACGATTTAATCAGTGTTTCCCAAGAAATGAGGCAGCACCCTTCCGCGCCCCTCCTGTGGAGGCGGCAGGGAATAAAGCTGCGCCGTTCATCTATCATGTCTATATATGTATTTATCTATAAAAAGGAGAATCATCATGAGCAACACGAACAAAAAAGTCAAAGTCCACTACGAAGGTACCTTTAACGACGGCACCAAGTTTGATTCCTCGTATGACAGAGGAGATCCGATCGAATTCCTCTGCGGTGCTGGCCAGATGATCAAAGGCTTCGACGAAGCGGTCAAGGATATGGCAGTCGGAGAGATCAAGAATATCCACCTGATGCCGGAGGAACTACGGCATGCCGGATCCGGACAACATTCTGACCATCGAGCAGAAGCAGATGCCGGGATCCGAAGAGCTGGAAGTCGGAGAAAAAGTGTACCTTTCCGGCCCGATGGGACAGCGTTTCCCTGTCAAGGTCACTGCCAAGACCGATACGACCATCACTTTTGATGCGAATCATGAAATGGCAGGCAAGGAACTGAATTTCAAGATCGAGCTCGTTTCTGTCGGCTGATTTTTCTGCACCGCGCAAAAAGCCAGTGGGTGTGAAAATGTATTCACACCCACTGGCTTTTTGATTGCCTGCGATTGAATCAGCGTTTCCCTAGATCTTGACCGCTTTTCTGGCGGATCACTCTTTGACGGCAGGGAGCTTCAGCTTGCTTCCCGGCGTCAGTATGCATGCATCGCCCAGATGATTCAGCTGCTGCACCTCGTAGATGTATTTTCGTACATCCATCCGATCATCGACTTTCTTTGCTGCTATATCCCAGAGTGTATCATTGTCTTGTACAGTCACGATCTCATACGTCTCTTCGCCGGCCATGCTGTCTGCATTGACATTCCAGCCACATAAAAGAATGGCTGCGATCAGAATCATTACGGCTTTTCTCATGGACATCAATCCTCCATTCCATCGGTCTTTTCGTCGCTCTCATCTCTGAAATTATATTACTTCACGGAAAAGGGGCGAACAAGAGAACACCAGATTAGAAATCGGGGAGCATATATTTGGGGGATCCATACCGGAGCTGTCCAAAGAAACGGATGTGGCGCGGGGATGTGATATCGCTTCCTAAGGAAAGTTTGAAAGAAGGGGTGAGTAGCTAGGGATTAGGGATTAGGAGTGACTAGTGACTGGTGACTGGTGACTAAATACCTCTTTCGGGCATCGCCGCTATGTATACTCCGCGGCGCTTCCATATTTTTATGCGCCGCACCACCACTCCTAACTCCTAACTCCTAACTCCTAACTCCTCACTAGAGAGCGCGAAGCTTTCGTACGCAATCATGGGACGGCACGCCCCATGGGCTAACTCTGATTCCCACTCGGCGTGTCCTGCCATGTGAAAATTCCCACCGATGCGCTGCCTGTGCGGAAAAGCCGCTATGATTTTCCCACTTGGGTATCAATGCAAATTGACTATGTTCCTGCAAAATGCTAGTATTAGTACAAATCTTATTTCACTCTCTTTGTTGCGTCTTTTGACGAAGGAAAGAGGATTTCAAGGAAGACACAGGGATGGAGCTCTTCATCACGCTGTGCCTTCCAAGGGAAATACGGATCAGATCGATGCCCGATCGGAGTCCGTATTTCCTGGATAAGACAGGCAGGGTATGATACTTACTTACGGGGAATCAAAAGTTGGTCTGGTGCGGAAGGTCAATGAGGATGCGATCTCGCTCTCTGTACCAGATGTATATCTTCTGGCCGATGGCATGGGCGGTTATGATGGCGGACAGCTTGCCAGCCGTCTTGCCGTCTCTGCCGCAGAGGATTTTTCCGGAGAAATGCGAAGAACCGGTATCGGAAGCGCTCATGAAGGAAGCCGTACTGGCGGCGAATGATGCGATCCTCTCCGAAAAGACGAAGACGCCAGCACTCTCTTCGATGGGGACGACGATGGTCGTGTGCGCCTTTTCAGAGGGACAGGTCTTCTGGCGCATGTGGGAGACAGCCGCCTTTATGTCTGGCAGGATGGAAGCCTCTCCCAGGTGACGGTGGATCACTCCTTCGTGATGCAGCTGGTAGCAGAAGGTAAGATCTCTAAAGAGGAAATGCGTCTGCATCCCAGAAAGAATGAGATCACACGTGCGGTCGGTATCGAGCGGCCGCTTTCCGTGGATACGGGATGCTTTCCGGTGAGTAAGGGGACGCTGATCCTCCTCTGCAGCGACGGCCTTTCCGGCATGGTCGAGGACGATACCCTCTCTCGTGTGATCGGAGAGAGCCCCCGTAAAGAACAGACGGACCTAGACGCGCTGGGCCATAGGCTGATGGAGCTTGTCTATGCCGCCGGTGCAGGATAATGTGTCGGTCATTCTGGCACTTTTTGAATGAGAACTGAGGAACGGATGCAAAGCGGCCATGTTTTTTCTGGGCTGCTCCCTTCAGGGAAATACTGATCCCACAGTGGAATCGGCGATTTCTCAGATTTCCGTGACCAATAACAATAAGCAAGAGACGGAGCAAACAATGATAGGAAAGATTCTTGACGAACGATATGAGCTGATCAAAAAGATCGGCTCCGGCGGTATGGCTGATGTCTATATGGCCAAGGACATCCTTTTGGATCGTGTCGTAGCGGTGAAGATCCTGCACGGCAATTTTGCAGAAGACGAAGACTTCGTCCTGCGTTTCCGCCATGAAGCACAGTCCGCAGGCAAGCTCACGCATCCGAATATCGTCGGCATCTATGATGTCGGCTGTGATGGTGATATCCACTATATTGTCATGGAGTACGTGGAAGGGCAGACCCTGAAGCAGTACATCCAGTCACATCCGAGCATTCCGATCGATACGGCAGTCCGTATCGCGATCGACATCGGAAATGCGCTCGAAGAAGCGCATGATAATGGCATCATCACTGTGATATCAAGCCGCACAATATCCTTCTCACGAGAGATGGCAAGGTGAAGGTCAC
>ENA-OQEN01000582-OQEN01000582.1-human-gut-metagenome-genome-assembly--contig:-NODE-582-length-15778-cov-2.283432_pt1 | contig 15778 bp, 24 predicted proteins | sample MGYA00242791_ERZ504627 | MGnify/ENA primary metagenome ERZ504627 (study PRJEB26092, sample SAMD00036316) | human gut metagenome | host: Homo sapiens | study: EMG produced TPA metagenomics assembly of... | reverse complement strand
ATCTTAAGAAAAGCTGCACTGTTGTCTTTTCGTCCGTAAAAAACGTATCGAGATTTTTGGACGGTACGCCAAGCACCTTTTTGTGAAACATCGGGTCAATATAATCCGGTCCGCACTTATATGATGATACGTTTTTTCCGCTGTCCTTTAAAAGCTGCAGTAAAGCGCAGGTTATCATTGTTTTTCCACTGCCGCTTTTGGGTGCGGCTATCATAAAACGATTTATTTTCATGTTTTCATCCTTTATTTCATCATATACCTTAAAAATATCAGCCTTTAATGCTTTATTTTCGATGTTTTAATATAGAGGTGCAACATAAAAAGCTCCTGTTAAAATTCAAACGAACATATCCACACCGGATTTTCTGCCTGCATCAGATGGTAATGTCCTATCTGCTTTGAGCGGCTGACCTGCAGCTGCACGATATCCTCATTTTTCACATCATATGCCGACAATATTCCTTTATCTCACAAATTGTTTCCATGGAAATTGCATTTATCACTATACGGATATGTGGATTTTTTACTTTAATGGCCTCTATTATTTCCTTTAGATTGCCACCGCTGCCTCCGATAAATGCGTGTGTCGGCATCGGAAGAGTGTCCATTCCGTCAGGAGCCTTTGTATTTATCACATGGATATTTTCAAGTCCATGCTTTTCTTTATTTTGCGTGATAAGCTGCACGGCATTTTCCTTCTGCTCGATGGCATAGACCTCCATATCATCGGAAAGTGATGCGGCTCTACCGCTATGGAGCCGGTTCCGCTTCCCACATCATAAAGCACTGAATCCGATTTCAAATGAAGCTTGCAGATGCTTACATGCCTTATTTCCTCTTTGGTCATCGGAACCTTTTCACGGATAAATGCTGCATCACTTAGCTGCGGTGTGACATTTTTTGCAACCGGATTGGGATTTTTTATCATACAGATATACAGTCCCTCCCTTTTAAGCTTTGTGCACTCCTGTGGCGAAAGCTGCGATATATTTTCATCCGGATATGATAGCTGGTATCCCACAGTTACCGAGCATTTTTGTAAACCATACCTTTCGTCACTGCTTAATAGGTGTCCAAGCATATTTACATCCCTGACTCCGGACATCAGCATAAACGTTTTTGCATGATGCTAATCCGTGATGTGATATTAGAAAGCTTTACTCCGTGGATGCTGCAAATATATGCATCGTTGTAGGTTTCACCGACCGCTGCCGCCATATATGACACAGATGAAATTCCAGGAAGGATTGACACATCCGCATTTAATTTTCCTTCAGATATTTCATTTTTTATCGCCAGATACAGCTTTTTGCTTCCACTGTAAAAGCCCGTATCTCCCGAGAATAATATAAGAACATTACTGATTTTTGCAGCATCTGCACAAATTTCGTATAGATAAGGAATAATCTGTTCTGCAAGATAATACGGCTTTTTGTCTATCTTCGCACTGTATTTTTCTATCATGCGGCTTGCTCCAAGTATAATATCAGCGCTTTCTATTGCATCTGAAACAGCTTTTGTCATACAAGCATCATTCCCATTCCAATGCCAGCAAGCATGATACGAAGCTTGTTATATTTACTGTCAATATATTCACAGACAGCTTCAAATGACATTCCATCATCCTGCACGCTTTGCCCCACAATATAGACCGGAATATTTTTATTTTTTGCGGCAGCTATTTTCTCAATAAAGCCACCGGCCGCACCGCTTTTTTTGGTGACCAGACATCTGATATCATACTGGTCAATAAGCGCCTCATTAAGCTGTGTGCTAAACGGTCCCTGCAATGCCAGAATATGCTTTCCTATAATATCATTGTGCATGCATAAGCTTATGCTCTCAAGCCCCGGAAGCACGCGCACATACAATCTTTCCCTGACGTCTGAGGTTTTACAATACACCGACAGCTCCTTGCTTCCTGTTGTGAGCAGTATATTTCCGTCTGTATTGTTAAGTGCCTTTGCACATGCTTCATTGTCCTCAAAATAGCGGATATTATCGTAATCTGCTGATATATCCGTATCTCTTTTAAGACGCACATATTCGATATTTTCTGATATGCTGCTATCCGCCTGATTGTCTGTAACAGCATGTGCCTCGTTAAACGCATAAACTGCCTGCTTTATATTTTCAGTAACTATGGCTGCATACGGATGGGTTGCATCCACTATGAGCTTACATTTTTGTTCCGCAAAGAAGCTTCTCATGCCTTCGCTGTCCATACGCCCCATATGAACATGCGCAAACGGATTTTCCTGCAGCACGATTTCACCATACTCGGTTGCCACACAAACCGTATGCTCTATGCCTCTTTCACACAGATGCTCTGATAGCTTACGTCCCTCTGTTGTTCCTGCAAAAATCAGTATTTTACTCAATCTGATATCCTCTCCTTGTGACAAGCTTTCCGTCAATTATTTGTGTACCCTCATTGCCGATAAAGACCGTCGTAAACATGTTGACCTGTGCACTGCGAAGCTCACCGAGGGTACAGACTGTATAGCTTGTTCCCTCACGTCCGATATTTTCGACATAGCCGCATGCTCTATCCGGCTCTATCGCACGAAGCAGAATATCACAGGCTCTCATCAGATAGTCCTTTCTCTTGTGACTTGACGGATTATACAGTGCTATGACAAAATCCCCCTCTGCAGCAGCCACAAGACGCTTTTCAATCTTTTCCCACGGCGTGAGCAGGTCACTTAAGCTGATGGTACAAAAATCATGGTTTAATGGTGCTCCAAGCACTGCCGCACCACTGTTTGCCGCTGTAATGCCGGGTATTACCGAAAGCTCTACGTTATCGTATTCCTGCCCAATCTCATACATAAGAGAGGCCAGTCCGTATATTCCGGCATCACCACTACATACAAGGGAGACTGTTTTGCCTCAAGTGCCTTTTTAAAGCACAGATGACATCTTTCCTTTTCCTGACGCATTGGAGTGGTCAAAAGCTCTTTGGTCTGGAATTTTTCTCCAAGCAGCTTTATATATACGGTGTATCCCACTATGACATCACTCTCTTCCAGGGCGTCAATCGCCTGCTTTGTCATCATGCTTTCAAAGCCCGGCCCCATACCTACTATGTAAATTTTATTCATGTTAATCTCCATCTCTACTAATTTTATATAACCATGCAACTATTTGCAATTTTTTTATGATATGAGGGTCAAAAGGTATTTTGCCCCCTCATTTATGATTAATCAGGATACCTTGCTGCCGCAACCGTTACCATGTCATATTTATGTTTTTATAGATAAGTTCTCCTGCTTCGTTACATTCCCTGCTGCATGCAAGCACTGCTGCACGCTCGCACACGTTGTCCACTCCAACATGCTCCCTGACAAACTGCGAGGCACTGAATTCTCCCTGCACCGCCATGAGCTCATCCGCGGTATAAGTGACAAATTCTATCCTGTTTCTTTCGCAAAATTCTTTTATTCCCGGTTCATCTTTTTTCACATCTATTGATGCAATCATGTCTATATCCGAAATATCTATTTGCAGCTTTAAAAGACTTTGTCTGATTGCCCTGTCAATATTTTCAAACGCTGTATCCCTTCTGCACCCAATACCAAGTACAAATTGTGTGGGTTTTAAGTAAATACTGCCATTTTTAGTGTCCTTTTCTTTTTCGCATGATACTACAATATCAGCTCCGTAAGCAGGTGGGAAATCCACTGTTTTTATTACATCAGCACTCATATCAGCTTCATCTAAAAATGCCTTTATAGCTGCCTATGCTTAGCCGGAATGTGCTCCCAGTCGACCGACATAGCAACCACTTCCCCCGCCAATACCTTTGATGACACTCTGGCGATGCCATCTTTATTGACGATTGCAAGCCTGCATTTCTTTGCAAAAACATCAACTGCAAATTTATTATTGATATCAGTAGCGGTTGTTATAACAGGTGTGGCATTCATCAGTGCTGCTAATAATACAGCAAGCTCATTGGCACCTCCCACATGCCCTGAAAGAATCGGAATAACAAACTTCCCCAGCTCATCTATCACAATAACAGGACTGTCTTTAAGCTTGTTATTTACAGAAGAAGCTATAGCTCTCACTGCAATACCACATGCCCCGATAAAAATCAGAGCCTTTTTTTCACTCATCTGTGCGGCTGTCCAGTCTGATATATTTTGTGATATGTAGCCGGTATTTCTAAAATTTTCATCGGTGGAATTTTTAATATTCTCATCCGATAATCTCGAGCACTTGGTAAAAACCTCCACATCATATGCACTTTTTTTTAGCTTATGAGCTATGTCACATGACAGCTCATAGCCCTTTTTTGTGAAGCTTACAATGCAAATTTTCATATTTTCAATTCCCATATATTTCCCATATTTATATATTCACGCCTTTTTTCAATCGTTATCCTTTGACTCTACAGAAGCCTTGCGATACTCTGTCGAAAAATCCGGTGCGTAAAGTCTTGATTTCTCGTAATGCCGGTGAGCTATTACATCCCCCACAAGCACTATCGCTGTCTTTGTGATATTGTGCTCTCTCGCAGTCTGCTTAAGTGTAGCGACAGTGCACACGTATGCCTCCTCCTGTGGCCAGGTTGCCTTGTATACAATTGCAGCAGGTGTATCTGCCGCGTATCCTCCCTCAATAAGGCTTTCCGTAAGCTTCTCTAAAAGCCCGGTGACTTAAGTAAATCGCCATGGAAGCGTGGTGTGCGGCAAAGCTTGCTATGCTCTCCTTAGGCGGCACCTTCGTGCGCCCCTCCATGCGTGTGATGATGAGCGACTGGGAAATACCGGGGAGCGTGTACTCAATGTTGAGCGATGCAGCAGCGCCAAAGCACGCGCTCACGCCCGGACAGCTCTCATATGGTATTAAAAGAGAATCAAGCTCATCCATCTGCTCGCGCACTGCGCCGTATATGCTTGGCTCTCCCGTGTGCAGGCGCACAGTAATTTTTCCGTCTGCCTCAGCAGCTTTCATGACTGCGATGACCTCATCCAGTGTCATTTTTGCACTGTTATATATTTCACAGCTCTTCCTTGCATAGTCCAAAAGCTCTGGATTAACAAGCGATCCCGCATAAATTATCACATCTGCCTTTTGTAAAAGACGCATTCCGCGTACTGTTATTAAATCTGCTGCGCCTGTTCCTGCGCCAACAAAGTAAACCATTTTTCTGCCTTTCTGCTTTTTGCAAGCTCACCAAATTCGTTTGAATACATGATACAGTCTATCTCAAGTCTGCCCTTTGCCCTCTTATCCAGATAAAAGCATATGCGCTCCATCGCATAATCCATTACCTCATACAGCCTGCCGCTTTCCTTAAGTGCCGCCAAGGCCCTCCTCTGTCGTAAGGCTGTCCATAATGCGCTTTATGTATTCGGGCGCTACACCACACTTAAACGCAAATGCCGTCAAAAGCTCTATCCTGCAGTCTGCTTCCCTCGAATGAGTGTTCATGATGCCTCCTGCTACCTTTATGAGCTTTCCTATATGTCCTGTCAAAAGCATCCTCTTAAAGCCCATATCTGCTGCCATATCAATTGTTTCACCGATAAAGTTGGAGCATTTGACACTCCTGTCCAGATCATAGCCATAACTTTCCTTCATAAAGTCAAGACCGTAATTTCCCGGCGCAACCGCCACATAATCATACCCAAACGAATATCTCTGCCTAAGCTCCACCCTTATCGTATCAATAAGAGCCTGTGAGCTCATGGGCTCAACAATACCGCTTGTGCCGAGAATTGATATACCACCAACTATCCCAAGCCTCGGATTAAAGGTCTTTTCTGCAAGCTCCTTTCCCTTTGGAACCGAGATTGTGATGTCAAGTGTCCCCTTAAAATCCAAAAGCTCACAGACCTCCCTTACCTCTTTTTCAATCATCTCACGCGGCACATGATTGATAGCCGCGTTTCCGACAGGCTGGTCTAATCCGGGTTTGGTGACTCTTCCCACTCCGTCACCACCGTCAATATTTATGATAACCAAATCCTGCTTTTTTTGCATAAAGCAGATGTATCGGAATGCAAAATGCGTACAGAAGCATATATATAGGCTCCTGTGGTCACATCAGGGTCATCCCCTCCGTCTTTTATCACGGCGCAGCTTACCTCATTTTCACTTCTTTTTATGTCGATGATATCAGCAGTGTAAGCTATTCCCTTAGGTGTCTGAATCGTTATTTTGTTTTTAGCCTTTCCGGTTAAAAGCATATATGCCGCCGCCTTTGATGCCGCCGCCGCACAGCTTCCTGTGGTAAATCCATATCTCATAATCACTAAATTTCCTCATGCATCAGCCTCTATCAACCAGACTGTAAATCAGCGCATTACATATGGCAGCCGCAATATTACTGCCACCCTTTCGTCCGACATTTACTATGTATGGCACTCCGGTCTCCATAATTAGCTCCTTGGCTGCCTCCACATTGACAAAGCCTACCGGCACACCGATTACAAATGCAGGCTTATATATTCCTTTTTCTATCATATCGTACAGCTCTATAAGCGCTGTCGGTGCATTTCCTATCGCAAAAATCACAGGCTTATCTATCCTTGATGCAAACTCCATGCTTACTGCCGCGCGCGTTGTCTTTTTCTCCTTTGCAATAAGAGCGACCTCATCATCAGCCATAAAGCAGTGCGCCTGTCCGCCGAATTTTGCCAGATATTTTTTATTTATGCCTGAAAGAGCCATGTTGGTATCAGTCACTATATCAGCGCCCTCTGATATCAGCCTTTTTGCAATAGCAACGGCGTCCTTAGAGTATTTAAGCGTCTGTATATAATCAAAATCAGCACTCGTGTGTATGACTCTTTTTGTTATCATCTCCTGATCAGCAGGCAGCGTAATCTGCATTTCAGACAGCTCATGTGAAATTATCTCAAAGCTCCTCTTTTCAATCTCCATCGGCTCTAACTGTTTAATTTTTTTCAATACACTCACCTATCACTTCAATAATCTTACATTTTCATCAAATGTCTTTACCGCCACACGAAAATACCTTGTGAAAGCCCCACATAGTTGGAGCAGTCCCGTATCAGTATTCCCTTATTAAGCAGTATATCATATAATGGAAGCTTGCTGTAAAACAGTATGAAATCAGCATCACTTTTATATACCTTAAAGCCAAGCTTTTTTAGTCCATCTGACAGCAGCCTTCTTTGTCCGCTCACATACGATGCCGTTTCTTTAATATACTCTGATTCCTTTATACATGCATCTCCTGCCATCTGTGCCAGGACAGACACGTTCCACTCCGGCAGATTTCTTTGAACCTTTTGTCTTAATGCCTCATTTTTACTGAGCATATATCCAAGCCTTACTCCCGGAATAGCAAAAAGCTTGGTAAAGGCTCTTACAACAATCAGATTGTCATAGTCACATAAAAGTTGCAAAACAGAATAATTTTTTTTCACAAAAGCCCATGAAGCATTCATCTGCCACCACATAAATATGCTTTTCTTTGCAATGCCCTATTATTTGCTTCATGAAAGTGCTGTCTGCAAGATACCCTGTCGGATTGTTTGGATTTGCGATAAAAAATATATCTGTATCATCCGTAAGCATATCCATTAAAGCATCCAGCCGTGCAGCAGGAGAAAAATCACTCTGCTCATCCAGCAGGAAATATCCGATATCACAGCCGACTGCACGAAGCACATGCTCATATCCGAAAAAGCCCGGGGCCAGAAGCACTGCTTTTTTAGGCTTTATGGCATGAGCTATCGCCATAAAAGCTCTGAGGCTCCGTTTCCGGGAATTACATCCTCGCTTTGTATGCTGCAGCCTTGCTGTGTGAAATACTCTGATATCGCTTTTTTAAGGCCACTGCATGCCATGTCGGGATATCTGTCTGCATACGAAAGTGCATCACTCATAGCCTCTTTAACAGAATGCGGTATGCCAAGAGGATTGATATTTACCGAAAAATCCATATTTACTTTATTGTTGTATATGTCACCGCCATGGATGCTTTTCATTCAAGTCCTCCATCTATTCTTACATCAATTCTTCCATATTCAAAGCAATATTAAAACAAGACTCATAACCGCCACAGATAAAAGCTCACACAAAAACGCAGTAATATACATCAGCCTGTTTGCACGCTTTATATCCTCGTACTCTATCTCACGCAGACCGTCCCCTATGTATTTTTTCTTCACAAGCTTCCCAAAATACACTGCATCACCCGCCAGCTGCACCCTTAAAGCTCCCGCACATACGGACTCTGTCTGGGCTGAGTTTGGGCTTGCATGATTGAAACGATCTCTTTTAAAGATGCGGTATGCATTTTTTCCATCAAACTGCCTGCCACCGATAAAAGCCGCAGCAATCATCAGATATGCACTGATTCTTGCCGGTATGAAATTGACCACATCATCAAGCCTTGCCGCAAATCTGCCAAAATACATATATTTATCATTTTTGTAGCCAAGCATCGAATCCATCGTATTCACAGCCTTGTATACAAAGCCAAGCACCGGTCCTCCGATTGCAGTGTAAAGCATAGGTGCAATCACTCCGTCAGATGTATTTTCAGCTATCGTCTCAACTGCCGCCCTTGTGACACCTGCTGCATCAAGCACAGATGTATCTCTGCCAACAATCATGGAAACAGCCCTTCTTCCTGCATCAACTCCATCTGTCTTTAGCGCATCGTACACCCTCATGCTCTCCACCCGAAGACACTTTGTGGCAAGAATCTGCCACGTCATGACAGCCTCTGCTATTACCCCGGCATATAAATTTATACTGTATGCTGCCACAATAATAATTACCGACATTGCAAAAGTTGCAAAAATTACAGTAAAAGCAAGAAGCATGCCTCTTTTATATTTTATTAAATTTAATTTTTTTTCAGAGATATTATATCCGGCATCACAATTAAGCCTCTTATCGCAAAAAGAAATTAGTGAGCCGATAAGCCTGACCGGATGCGGTATAAAATGCGGATCTCCTATTAATAAATCAAGCACAAAGCCTGCTATAAATGCAAAAATATGATAACACATATGTTAGTCCTTCTTAAATAAATCATAGCGATATGGGCACTATTTCATTAAACACAATCTCATTGCCCTCAACCGCCACCTCACACGAGTAGCCACAGCCGTTTTTCACCTGGTAATCATAGTAATCCATATCACAGTAATGGCTCATTATCGCATGATAGTCCCTCCATGCACAAAAAATACTATTTGTATCTCTTTATCAGGCATAGCCCTCTTAAGCTCTAATGCCTGTGTGAGTGCACTCTCAAAGCCACATATACTCCTTTTGCAAAACTCGTTTCTGCTCTCTCCGTTTGGAAAGGCAAGTGTTCCACCACTGTCAATCCACGCCTGATATGAGTCCCTGAAACGGATATCTGTGCTAAGTTCCTTATAGCTTTTTAGCTCCCATTCACCGAAATCCATCTCTGCAAACTCTTTTACGGTATGAATTTTATGGTGCTGTGCGACCGGCAAAATAATCTCTGCCGTCTGTTTGCAGCGCCTCATTGGACTGGTAATAATTATCTGCTCCTTTAAGCTATTTTCCTCCAAAGCCTTGTATACACCATTATTTAGCGCATTTTTAAGCTCAAAAACTCCGGCTTCATCGAGTGGCTCATCTGTCCTGCCCAGATATCTGTGCTCTCTGTTTGAGACAGTGCAGCCGTGTCTTATAAATATACAGTTTATTTTATTTTCTGACCGATTCCACATATTACGCGAACTACCTCGTCTGCTTTTTTTGCAAGCAGTATCTCCGCTCTGCCTGTCTGCTCCCTGTACTCTCTCTCAAACGCATCAAGAGGCACTATGCCGTTTCCAATCTCATCAGCAATGACTATTGTATCCTTATTTTCCTCTGCAAATTGCATAAATTCAAAATATATTCCTGCAGTGGAAGATTTTTCTCAAGTACCGCCCTAATAAAATAATGAAATTTATCTATTATGAATACACGCCCATCATCGACTGGCAAATCCCACGGCCAGTCCTTGTATGATTCCTTATCATCACAAGCATCATTCTTTAGGAAAAAGCAGTCATACACATCATATTTTTCTGTTTTTTCTATCATATTTTCGAGCACATAATCAAGCTTTCCCTGTGCCACTCCGCCTATCACAAGCTTCATATTTTCTCCAATTCCAAAGTTTAAAATTCATAGTACAACTTTTATCAAAATACTTATCCGTATCATTCCTATATTCAAAACAAATATACTAAATAATAAAAGAGACACCACCCAAAGCCACTGCCATGGCGCACTCACATATACACACAAAATACCCTGCCGTATCACCTGTGATGCCGCCAAGCTCCTTTTTGGTTTTCACATGATAATACCAAAAGCTAAGTGCTGCCGCAATAATCATGGCCACCGCATAAGGCAGTGACACAATGAGTAAAACAGCTATACACAGTGCAAGCTGGATGTATAGTGCTACCCTGACAATCGTTCTGTGTGCAGTGTCTGCAAACATAAATAACAGTCCATCGCTTTTTGCCGATTTAAATGACACAACAGCTATTCCGCTTAAGCATCTTGCGATGAAAAAGCCTGCACAAAAAACAATAAATGCTTTATCATCCATTATCTGAGAAAAAGCTCCCATGAATAATAATCCGTAGGCTGCAAGCATTATAACGGCAAATGCTCCTATATGTGAATCCTTAAGTATTGCAAGCTTTTCCTCCCGCGGCTTGTATGAATGAAACGCATCCATTGTATCCATAAAACCATCTATGTGAAAGCCTCCCGTAACCGCTATCGGAATGAGTGCGCCTATGCATACATAGCAGATATCCGCCACTCCAAAATGAGAGTATATATATCTCCAAAGCATAAGAAGCAGTCCAATCACAGCTCCTATCCACGGAAAGAATACCAGCATGTACTTCATGTCATCATCATTCCATTTAAATTGTGGCATAGGTATCTTTGAATACATGGAAAAAGATACTATGCACGACCTTATTAACTTCATAATACACTTAACCTCCACACTGCTTCACTTAACCGTCACCGGAATGCCTGCAACCACCTCAACGACACGCTCTGCCATCGCAGCAAGCCCTCTGTTTACAATTCCCATTGCCTTTATGTAATTCATCGTTGATTCATCATAGCTGACTCCGTCTTCAAATACATTGTTTGTCACAATTACAAGCTCAGCAACATTTTCACTTAAGATACTTACCTCTTTTAACACCTTTTTACTCACATGGCTGATTTGAGCAGTCTCATAATCCTTCATATTTTCAGGGGCGTCCAAAGCCTCTTTTTTGGCTTCGGCAGCCTGCATACCGGAAGCATCTACAGGTGGAAACATCTCATTTGCCACAAGGTTTGACATACACTCAAGCAGTGCTGACCGCCCGGTTTTTAAACAGTTTTCAGATTGCAGCTTTTCAACTGCCTTTTTAATATCACGAGGCTGCTCGATGGTAATAAAGCCTTTTCCTGCACGAAGTCTTCTGTGCCTATCTATCTTCCGCTGTCCCTCATCATCAAATACCTGCATGGTGGCAATGTAATATTTTTCTTTGCATCCTTTTTCATTTGACACGTAACAAATATACTTTTCTGCATATGCTGATTTGCCGCTACCACTGCCGCCTGTTATAAGTGTAATCATCTATACGTACCTCTCATACTGTGATACCGAGATATCGTCGAAGGTTGTCCGTCCTTTGTATACGCTAAGTGCCATATCCAAAAGCGCAAACATCATCACGGCACCTGTTCCCTCTCCAAGCGCAAGGGATGCTCTTATGACAGGCCTTACGGAAAGTGCCTCACACAAAAGCGCCACGCAGGCTCCCTGCCTCATGGGATGGAATGATAAATCAGTAACTCCGGAAAGAAGCCTTCCTGCTACCAACGCTGAAACCATGCTTATCACTCCGTCGAGCACAACAGGAATATGGTATAATGCACCGCCTATACACACTCCGACAAGTCCTGCAATATCGAGTCCTCCGACTGTCATAAGTATCTCAAAGGTGTCCTTATTATATAAATCATACTTTTCTATTGCGCTCTCAATTACACGGATTTTCTCTCAAGTCCACTGTCGTTTAGGCTGCTCCTCTTCCTGTCACTGTGGCCACATCGCACCTTAGCATGGCGGCTGCCATTGCCGCGCTGGTGGTGGTATTTCCTATACCCATCTCACCGGTTGCAATAATTCTGCAGCCGTCTGCCTTACACCCACGCACTATTTTTATACCTGCTGCAATCGCTTCAAGTGTCTCAGCCATTGTCATGGCAGGCTCTTTTGCAAAGTTTCTCGTGCCCATGCGCACCTTTCTTTGAAGCAGCCCTTTAACACTCTCGTCACTGTTTATTCCTATATCCACAGGAATTGTATCAGCCCCTGCAGTCATTGCCATGCGTCCGACAGATGAAGCCTTTCTTGCCATGGATTTTGCAACTGCAAGTGTCACATCCTGTCCGGACTGGCTGATGCCCTCAGCAACCACACCATTATCCGCACACATAATTATGACCGCCTTTTTTGAAATATCTATATTTTCATCTCCCAAAACAGCGCCGATTTTGGCCGTTAATAGCTCAAAATCACCCATGCCGTCGAGCGGCTTTGCCACGGAATCCCAGTTTGAACGGATTTTTTTGTACATTTTTGCATCAGGTGGCGTTATTTTTAATTTTTCAATTCTTCAACTGTAAAATGGTCAGAAATAATACTATTTCAATCATATTTTGCCTCACGAAGCATGCCGTACACTGCAATCCATATCCAGATACTCTCTCAGTGTATCCGCAAGCCTGTCATACTGTTTTTCCTTGAAGCTCTTATAGCTTACAATAGCGCTGTCATTCACATCAATGCCCTTTTTATCGGCAATATAATCCACTATCACTCTGGCGGCCTCTGCAGTATCAAAAATGCCGTGGATGTATGAGCATACACATTTCTGCCATCAGATATGACATTATTTAACTCATTTTTCCTGTCAGCACAAGCCCCTGCTCATCTGAAGCTGCGCTATATGCACTCTTACCCATATGTATCTCATAGCCCAGAAAGTGACAGTCTGAAAGCCTGTTTAATACACCATCTACATGTGCTATTTCGCCGCTTGTCTGAAGCCGTGTCTTGCTGTCTTTTAGAACGGTATCTATAGGAAGAAGCTCCATGCCACGCATATATCCTCCCTCCTCAACCCCGTCGGGTCGGCTATTGAAGCCCCAAGCATCTGATAGCTCCGCATATTCCAAAAACAGGTATCTCACAGGAGAGCTTTTTGACAGCGGCCTCAAGTCCGTTTTGTCTCATCCACAAAAGATCCCCCATCGTATTCTTGCTTCCCGGCAAAAATACGATATCCGGATGACGCAACTCATTTACTGTTGACACATACCGCACTGTTACCTCGGACATCTGCTCAAAACATTGAAATCCGTGAAATTTGATATTCTCGGATATCTGATGACCGCTATATCAATAAGCCATCTGTCTTTTTGTCAAAGCGCTCTGTCAGGCTGTCCTCATCCTCAAGCTGTACATCCATATATGGCACCACTCCGGTGACAGGCACCCCGCCTCTCTCCTCAAGCATCTGTATCCCCGGGTCAAGGATCGTCTTGTCTCCACGGAATTTATTGATAATAAGCCCGCAGACACGATTCTTTTCCTCATCGGTTAAAAGCATAAGTGTGCCAAGAAGCTGCGCAAAAACACCACCTCTGTCGATATCACCCACGAGCAGCACCGGTGCATCCACCATATGCGCAAGCCCCATGTTTACAATATCATTTTCCTTCAGATTAATCTCCGCCGGGCTTCCGCGCCCTCAATCACTATGATATCAGCATACTCCTCAAGCTTTTTAAACGCCTTTTTTATATCCGGTATGAGAGTTTTCTTGTATGCAAAATACTCTCTCGCCGGCATGTTCTTAAGCACCCTTCCGTTTACAATCACCTGTGAGCCTGTGTTATTTGTGGGCTTTAAAAGAATAGGATTCATGCACACCATAGGCTTAATGCCTGCTGCCTCAGCCTGCATCACCTGTGCCCGTCCCATCTCAAGTCCTTCGTCTGTTATATAAGAGTTGAGCGCCATGTTCTGTGATTTAAACGGTGCCACTCTGTATCCGTCCTGTCTGAAAATACGGCACAAGCCCGCGACAAGAAAGCTCTTGCCTGAATTGGACATTGTACCTGTACCATAATTACCTTTGCCATATATATACCTGCTGTCTGAATTTATGTGGTAGCTTTATCATGAATATTAAACTGTAGTGTGAACAGTAACTTCCTTAAAGCTGTGCCAATTGTTCCTCAAGAAAAGGAATTTTTATAATTTTCCTGTAGAGACTGCATACTCATAAAGTCTGCTGTTAAACTGCTCATATGTGCCAAACTCTGTTCTGTCACATATAACGCCCTCGCATGCATCAATAAGCTCCTTTGCCTTTTCAATAAGGCATCGTCTACAGGCTCAAAGCTTCTTGCGCTGACAATCTCAGCAGAAAGCGCCTTTGCCGCAGGATAATCCAGATCATTTTCATAGATGATTCCTGTCGCAAACGGGATACCCTTTCGCTGTAAGCTCCTGAAGCTTTTTCTGCCCAGGCCCCCTCCTGCTATGACAAATATCCTCGCCCTTCCATCCGGTTTTTCCAGCTCTAAATCCTCTCCTGTTTCGTCAAAGCTTCCTGCCGTAATTCCAAAAAGCCCTGAAACATATTGATCAGTAAATACCTCCTCGGGAGTTCCGTATCTGTCCACATATCTGCCATCTATACACATGATATGGTCTGACACACGCTTTGCCATATCAAGCTCATGGAGCGACATGATAACCGTAAGATTCTTCTGTCTTTTAAGCCTTTGGAGTATTGATAAAAACTCAAGCTTGTACTTTATATCAAGATACGAGGTAGGCTCGTCTAACACTATAATCTCCGGCTGTTGACATATAGCCCGTGACAGCATAACCCGCTGTCTTTGTCCATCGCTTATCTTTGTAAAATCCTTATCTTTTATCTGTGATACATTGACCAGCTCCATCGCCTCATCCACAGCCTTTTTGTCCTCATCCGAAAGTACTCCGAACCGGCCTGTGTATGGATATCTGCCGGTCGCAACCACATCATAGCAGGTCATAAGCTCCGTCTTTAGCTTATCGGTGAGCACAACAGCCATTTTCTTTGCAAATTCATTGCCATTCATCGTCACTACATCACTTTTATCAAGATATATCGTACCGCTCACAAGCGAAAGCTGTCTTGCAATACTTTTTAAAATAGTCGATTTACCGGCACCGTTTGGCCCGATTAATGTGAGAATCTCTCCCCTTTTCAGGAAAAATCAATATTTTCAATGAGCGGCCTGTTATCATATCCAACGGCCAGCTTTTGTGCAGTAAAATAATATTCCATCAGACATTTTTCTCCTTGCTGCGTCTTATCATGATAAACAGCACTACAGGTGCACCAAATACTGCCGTAACCGTGCTGATACTAAGCTCCGTAGGCGCAAACATCATCCTCGCAAGCAAATCACAAAACAGGCAGAACACCGCTCCACCAAGGAAGCAGGCCGGTATCATATATATGGGCTTTGTGCTCTTTAGCATGCTTTTTACTATGTGTGGCACGGCTATTCCGACAAACGATATCGGTCCCGCAAACGCCACTATACATGCGGAAAGCAGGCTTGAAAGCAGAACCAGAAGCACCCGGATACGCTTTATGTTTACGCCCAGATTACGGCATATGACTCTCCGAGCTGATATGCCATAAGGGGCTTTGACATAAGAAAA
>ENA-OQEN01000581-OQEN01000581.1-human-gut-metagenome-genome-assembly--contig:-NODE-581-length-15780-cov-2.378011_pt1 | contig 15780 bp, 17 predicted proteins | sample MGYA00242791_ERZ504627 | MGnify/ENA primary metagenome ERZ504627 (study PRJEB26092, sample SAMD00036316) | human gut metagenome | host: Homo sapiens | study: EMG produced TPA metagenomics assembly of... | reverse complement strand
TGGGGACCGTGCTGCTCTGTTGAGCCTACGGGTATCAGAACTACGGTGTCTTTTTCGGCAAGCTCCTGATCTCGGTCCATGTGAGGTTGTCCCAGCGTATGATGTTTTTCATAATGCTCCTCCTTTTCACGCTGCCAGTTTTATCGTCATTATAGCTTAACTAAAGCAGATTGTAAATCGATATTTTTAGTAGTAATTAAAAAAGACTTTACTTATCCGGGTAAACATGCTAACATTGAATTGGTTTTAAGCTGGGTGTTGGAGGGAGACGCTTGGGCAAAGGAACGCGCGCCGTAGGGCCGGCCTGTCTGCGCGGAATCAGCAATGCGCGGCTGAACCTTTTTGTGGGGTCCACAGCGCTCACGTATATGTGTGTATCTGCGGTCACTAATGTTTTGCTCGGACTCTATTTTGTCGAGGCGGGCTTCGATGAGGCTTTATAGGCGGCACTATTGCGGCCAGGACATTTGCGCTGGCAGCGGCGGGGCTATTTGTTGGGAGCCTCACGGGCCTTGTGGGCAGACGAAACACGGCGGTAGCCGGAATAGTGCTCAGTGCCTTGGGTTACATTGGACAGGTGCTTACCGACATTCCAGAGCTCGTGTATGCCTTCTCTGTGCTGAACGGTGCAGCTATGCCATGATATATATAAATGAAGTCCCGTTCCGTGGCGCAGTATGCCAATTCTGGAAGGGAAGTGGAGGCGTTCAGCTTCTGCTTTGCGGCATCTATGGGGGCAACGGTACTGGGCTCGTGTCTGGCTGGGACTGTACAGAGCCTTTTTGCTGCGGATTCCCTGAGAAAGGCTGTACTGCTCTTTTCTGCTTTGTCGCTTGCGGCCGCGCTGCCTATGCTGCGGTTGAAAAATGCGCGAAGCCGATCGGGCAACGGCTGGTTTAACTTTGTGTACGGACTCGGGTTGGTCAGGGACAGAAAGAATGCGCTGACGGTGCTCTTCAATTTTGTGCTGGGCTTCGGCGCGGGGCTCATTGTTCCATTTATGAACGTCTTTCTAAGGTACAAGCTGGGTTCGGATTCGCAGCAGATAGGCAACATAATGGGATTTGCCGAGATTGCAACCGTGGTTGGCGTGGTGGCTGTTTCATGGCTTGCAAGACGTTTTCGGAAAGAGAAGATAGTTGTGGTGTCGCAGCTCGCTTCGCTTCCGTTTATTCTTTGCATTGCATTTTCGGAGAATGTGGCGCTCACTATGCTTGCGACTTTTATAAGGAATGCGCTTATGAACATGTGCATGCCCGTGATGTCGGCAGTATATATGGAGGGCGTGGATGACGACGACAGGCCGGCGCTGAGCGGCCTTATCAATGCTGCCAACAACGCTGGACGTACGCTCAGTGCACTGGTGGCGGGATTGCTCATCGTTAGCATGGGTTATGAGGCAACTTACGTTTTGGCGGCTGTGTGCTATCTTGCCGCCGCGCTGCTTTTTGCGCTTGTGGGGCGTGCGGCAGCTGGAGTAAGATGCGGCACTTGTAAATAAGTGCCGGATATGCTACGATTTTGGCAGCCTGGCCGCGCAGGACCGGATTATCAATAACATACATGGGGTGTTAACGTGATAGGAAGTGTAATAAGGAGCCTGAGAAAGCAGCACAATATGACGCTGGCAGAGTTGGCGCAGCTTGTGGACGTTTCGCCTGGAGGGCTTTCCCAGATAGAGCGGGGTAAAATAGACCCATCGCTGTCCGTTATACGTAAAATATCAAAAGCCTTCAATGTACCTGTGCAGTCCCTGTTTATGGAAGAAAATCACAGCTTCATCACGAGAAGGGCGGAGCGCAAAAAAGCTGTGTTTGCAGACTGCGGCATATCATATGAGTTTCTTACCCCGCGCGTCCAGATAAACAGCATAACGCCCAGAATGGAGATCGTCTGGGTGTCGCTTGAACCAAAAAGCTGGGGCAGCAACGAAATAACAGTGCACGAGGCCGATGAATGCCTGATTGTGCTGAGCGGAAGCATCGAAGTGCATATGGACGACCAGACCATACTTCTCAACGCCGGCGACAGCGTTTATATGAAGGAAAATACGCCGCACAGGCTCTATAATCCGACGGGTGAGGAAGTATCCGCCATATCCGCAATGACGCCGGCGGTATATTGAGAGCGACGTACTGTGCCCCACGCTGTCTGAAACAGGCGTGGGGCCTTTGCTTTGCGCGCTTTTTTAGTTTAATTGCATAAATCATACGCACGCAATTATTGAGGCTTACTAAAAATTAAGCTGTACTTAATAAATTGGTTGTACTATCAGGGGCTTAATGTTATCATAAATGTAGTTGAGCTTAATTATGGCGAACAGTACTGTAGTATCATCAATATAGGAAGCGGAGAGGCTTTAGCATGTACGACTTTGACAGAATAATAGACAGAAGGAATACCGGATCGCTCAAATGGGATGTGCTGGCATCAAGATACGGAAACCCGGACGCAATTCCTATGTGGGTGGCGGACAGCGAGTTTGAGTGCCCGCGCGAGGTGGTGGCGGCGATAAAGGCCAGGGCGGAGCATCCGATATACGGCTACGATCTGCGCGGCGGTGAATACTATCTTTCACTTGTGCGCTGGGTGAAGAGAAGGCACGACTGGGATATCAGCCGGGACTGGGTGCTTTTCAGTCCGGGCATAGTTCCGGCTCTTGCGATGTTTGTCCGAAGCCTCACGGAGCCTGGGGATGGTATAGTAGTGCAGCCGCCGGTATACAACCCGTTTTTCTCCGTAGTGGAGGAGAACGGCAGGCGGCTGATGCGCAACGAGCTCATCCGCACTGAGAGCGGTTTTGAGATGGATTTTGCAGATTTGGAGGACAAGTTTGCCAAGGGGGCAAAGCTTTTCATCTTTTGTAATCCCGGAAACCGAGCGGGAGAGTGTGGACACGGGAGGAGCTCAATAAAGTTGCCGAGCTCTGCGTGAAGTACCGGGTCCATGTAGTGTCGGATGACATACACAGCGACATAGTGCTGGATGGACACAAATATACGCCGCTGGCCAGCCTGGGCCCGGAAATAGAGCAGCTTACGGCAACCTGTATGTCTCCCAGCAAGACTTTCAACGTTGCAGGCTTGTCCTCGTCAGGAATAATCATACCGAACGAGGAAATGCTGGAGCGATACTGGCACGAGATGCAGGCAATGGAAAATGACCTTGGAAATGTGTTCGGCCACGTTGCGTTTTCTGCCTGCTATGACCACGGAGAAGAATACCTGGAGGAACTGCTGCGCTATCTGCAGGGCAACCGTGACTACATTGTGGATTTCACCCGCAGCAATATGCCACGGGTGAAGGCTCTGAAAAACGAGGGAACTTATATGACGCTGCTGGATTTCAGCGAACTGGGTCTTGAGGGCGCCGGGGTACAGGACTTCCTTGCAAAGCAAGCGGGCGTGGCTGTCAAGGCCGGCTATGTTTTCGGACAGAGCATCAGCAGCTGTGCGAGACTGAACTATGCGTGCCCGCGGTCGGTGGTTGTTGAAGCAATGGATAGGATAAAGGCCGCCGTTGACAGCTTGTGATGTTTGGGGGCTTCGGCTATATGGAGAGAGAATATGATCAGCTGGTCAAAATACTTGCGGACGAGCTGAAACCGGCGCTTGGCGTCACCGAGGTTGGAGCCATAGCCCTGGCCGCTGCCAAGGCGTATGGCCTGGTGGGCGGAGAACCTCTTAAAGTACACATATTTGAAAACGGGGGAATGTATAAGAACGCGCATGCCTGTTTCATTCCGGGGACCGGGAAGCTGGGAAGCGCAATGGCCGCGCTGCTCGGGGTCGTGGCCGGCAACAGCGATCTCGGGCTCGAAGCACTTAGGAATGTGACCGACAAGCACGTCAGAATCGCTGAACTCATGGCGGAGCGTGGAATGGTCACGATCACGCCCCTTGATACGGAGCCTGACATATATATCCGGGCTGAGGTTGAGACCAGCTGGGGCAAGGTGTTGCGGTCATAAAGAAGCGGCATACGAACTTCACTTATCTTGAGAAAAACGGCGAAGTTCTGTTTGATGCCGGAGATGAGGCCGAGAATCCGGATAGGGATAGAAGCATCGGCGATTTCAGTATAGTTGAGCTGTTTGAATTTTGCCGGGCTGTCAGACTGGAGGACATAGCCTTTGTCTATGGTCTGGTGGAAATGAACCGCAGCCTGTCACGCGAAGGTTCGGAGGGGGCCGGGCTGAAGATTGCCCAGTCGCTGGACGAGTTCGGGGGCCGCGGCTCGTAGGGGACGACGTGATATATTACGCACAGCGCCTGACCTGCGACGCATTGGATGCAAGACTGGCTGGACTCCCGCACCCTGCCATGAGCATAGCAGGCAGCGGTTCGCACGGAGTGCTTTGTTCCCTGCCGGTTTCTGCCTTTGCTGAAAAGCTATGCTCAGGAAGAGAGGCGGAGATACGCGCGGTTGCTCTCAGCGCCCTGATAACGCTGTACATAAAGCACTTTTGCGGGCGGCTCTCGTCTCTTTGCGGCTGTGTGATGGCAGGTGCAAGCGGGGCTGCGGCCGGGATCGCCATGCTGCTCGGCGCGGACGCGGCTCAGACGTGCGACGCCGTGAACAATATGGCGGCCAACCTGACGGGCATGATCTGCGATGGCGGAAGCATAGGCTGCTCGCTTAAAGCTTCCGCGGGTATATATTCGGCGGCGCTCTCAGCTTTCCTGGCCATAAGGGGCACATCGATTCCGTCCGGGTTTGGAGTCGTCGGTGCTACGGCGGAGGAAACCGTCAGAAATGTCGGGGCTATATCCATGGACGGCATGAGCGGCGTGGACAAGACGATAATCGGAATCATGCAGAATTCGCTCAACTGAGGTAAGAGCCGGAGGGGACGAAATGGAAAAACTGCTGTCAGTCAGAAATCTGTCCGTCGGTTTCAAATCCAAAAACGGACTTGTGCCGGCGGTGAGCGGGGTGAGCTTCGATATAGCCCCGCGGGAGACTCTGGCGATAGTCGGGGAAAGCGGCTGCGGCAAGAGCGTGACCGCGATGTCGATCATAAGGCTCCTGAAAACGCCGCCGGCCGTGATAGAGTGCGACGGGGTGTTTTACAAGGACCAGGATCTCTCCAAGATCAGCGACAGCGAAATAAGGAAGATACGCGGGCGAAGCATATCAATGATATTCCAGGAACCGATGACCAGCCTGAATCCGCTGTACAGGGTGGGAGATCAGGTGGCGGAGGCACTTCAGCATCATTACAAGGTGGAGAAAAAAGCCGCGCTTGAAAATGCGGCGCAGCTTTTTGGCCTGGTGGGCATTCCGGAACCGGAACAGAGGATAAAGGCATATCCGCATCAGCTCTCCGGCGGTATGAGGCAGAGGGTGATGATAGCTATGGCGCTGGTCTGCCATCCGGATCTGCTCATAGCGGACGAGCCCACCACCGCACTGGACGTGACCATACAAGCCCAGATCCTCAGGCTCATACAGGACCTTCAGCGTGAGCTGGACATGGCGATGCTGCTCATCACGCACAGTATGGGCGTCGTTGCCGAGGTCGCGGACCGCGTGGTCGTCATGTATGCGGGCCAGATAGTGGAAAGCGGTACGGTGGAGCAGATATTCAGTTCGCCGCGGCATCCATACACGAGAGGCCTGATGGGTGCAATACCCTCGATAGACGAGAAAAAGGAGCATCTTGCGATAATAAAGGGCTCCGTACCTAGCCCGCTTTTCTACTCAAAAGCGTGCCGGTTCAACCCGAGATGCGAGTACGCATCCGAGAGGTGCCGGACGGTCCCGCCGGAGCTGTGTGACGACGGCGCGGGACATTGTGTCCGCTGCCATTATCCCAGGGATAATGCTGGCATATACCAAAAAGACAGCAAAGGAGAAGGAAAAAGATGAAAAAGAGTCTGACCAAGCATTTGGCATTGGCGCTTGCGGTACTGATGCTTGCAACGCTTTTTGCCGGGTGCGGCGCGGAAGCCCAGCCCGCAGCAACACCTGAAGCTACGACCGACGGCCAGCCATCCGGCCCTGTGCAGGGCGGCACGATCACGCTCCGAGTGGCCTCCGACCTCGGGGGCTATACCTGGCTCTCGTCGGCAAACCAGCTGCTGACTCATTATGTCCTGGGCAGAAACTTTGTTTGGGATGGAAACGAGAAAGTAAACATCCTCTTTGAGAGCTGCGAGTCTCTGAGGACGGCACCGTCTGGACTGTAAAGCTCAAGGACGGGATAAAGTGGCATGACGGCGAGAGCGTTACCAGCGAAGATTACATATTCGCGCGCGAGTTCTGGGGACAGATACCCGCCACGGAGAACGGCATCACCGACGGCTCGGTATACGAGGCCACGGACGAGCTGAGCTTCACCGTTACGCTCCCCGCTCCCAATTTTGAGTATGACTCCTCCATCGTCAAGCCCATGCCCCAGCACGTTTGGCAGGATGTCCTTCCCGAGAAGAGGAACGACATAACGGACATCAAGTATTCCATCGGCTGCGGTCCCTTCAAACTGACGGAGATCGTACCGAACGAGTACTATGTCCTCGAACGTTTTGAGGACTATATCGGCGGAGCCCGTATCTGGATTCTATAGTGTTCAGGGTCATTCCCGACGCGGAGGCGGCCATGATCGCCCTCGAATCCGGTCAGGTCGATGGCACCATTTATGACGCCAATCAGAGCACCCGTGTAGAGCAGAACAGCGCTTACATAACCTACAGCGCGCCCGGCGGAACCCTGCAGAGACTGGATTTCAACACTCAGCTTGCGAAGTTCAGCGACAAGGAAACTCGTCAGGCAATAGCAATGCTCGTGAATAAGGAAGCTATCGTCAATCAGGTACTGCGCGGCGAAGCCGTTGCCTCTTACAGCTGCTTCCCGATGGCAGATCCGTACTTTGACGACAGCGTTGTGAACAAGTATGAATACGACATAGACGCCGCCAAGGAGCTGCTTGCCGAAGCCGGCTGGACCGAGGGTGCCGACGGCATCCTCGAAAGAGATGGCGAGCGCCTGAGCATAGAGCTTATTTCCCCGGGAATGTCGGAGATCGAAAAGGCTGCTCTCATAATGCAGGAAGACATGAAGAAGGCCGGTATAGAACTCACGCTGAAGAACGTGGACTTTTCCCAGTATTTCGACGCCCTCTACGGCGCGGAGCCCAATTTTGAGCTCGCTTACCAGGGGACCGGCATGCCCAAGGGCCTGACCTCCAACTGGAAATACATTTATGCCATGCCCGAGGCTGCTCCCGGAAGGTATGAGAATCCCGAAGTCACCGCACTCTTTGAGAAGGCGGCCACCAAGGACGAGGAGATAAAGCGTGAGGCGTACAGCGAGATACAGAGACTCGTGAGCATAGATTGCCCCGATATCCCGCTCTATGAGGCAATTCCCTCTACGCCACGAACCAGTCCGTCAATTTTGACGAGGCCAAGTTCGACGCAGCGGTATCATAGTTGTCTATCCCGAGAAGATATTTGTGAACCAATAAACCGTACGCGGATGTACGGGCGCTGCGGCGCCTGTGCATCCGCAATGAGGATTAAAGCATATGAGTAGATATGTCTTCAAAAGACTGCTTTCCTTCATCCCGATGATGCTGCTCATCACCTTCATCTCCTTTCTAATAATGGACCTGTCCCCGGTGGACCCCGTCACGATGTATCTCAAGCCGGGGCAGGAGGCCATTACACAGGAGCGCATCGAAGAGGTGCGCCACGAGCTCGGCCTGGACCAGCCGCTGGTGATACGCTATGTGTACTGGCTCAAGGAGGCGGTGCAGGGGAACCTCGGCTATTCCCTGAGCACCAAGAAGCCGGTGCTTACGGAGATAAGCAGCCGAATAGGAACAACGGTGCTGGTGCAGCTCCTCACACTGGTCGTCAGCGCGGTGGGAGGAATAATGCTTGGCGTGTATTCGGCGAGACACAGGTATTCCTTTCAGGATACGAGTATAACTGTGCTGACCTTTATGGGTATTTCCATACCAAACTTCTATCTTGCGCTGCTGATGATACTGCTGTTTACGATGAAGCTGGGCTGGCTGCCTTCAGTGGGGCTGAACACCGTGGGACTGGTGGACCCCACATGGCTGGAGGTTTTCTGGGATCGTGTCAAACACCTTATAATGCCTGTTGCGGTCTGTTCGATGGCACAGATAACGGCTGGACGCGCAGCCAGAGAAACATGTTTCTCGACGTTGTCAATCAGGACTACATCAGGACGGCGCGGGCCAAGGGTTTGGATGAAAAGACGGTGGTCTGGAAGCATGCCTTCAAGAACTCGTCCCTGCCCATCATAACCTCGCTGGGCATGGCTTTGCCCACGCTTATCAGCGGTTCGTTCATCGTGGAGACCATCTTCGCGATACCGGGACTTGGCAGCCTCGGCACGGACGCGATCATGAAGAACGACTATCCCATCATAATGGCGACGCTTATGTTCGCATCGTTTTTGACGCTTCTGGGTTCTCTCATATCCGATATTCTTTATGTTGCGATAGACCCCAGGATACGTTATTGACAGAAGGGCGGCAGTATGCTTAAATTCGATGAAAAATCAGAACGGGCCGAGGAAATGTCGGAGGAGGAGTTCTTCGCCGGCGAGGCTCAGAGCACCTGGCAGGTGATATGGAAGCGTTTTTTGCATCACAAGCTGGCCAGGATAGGCATGGCCATCATGATAGTGCTCATACTTGCGGCGATTTTTGCGCCGTTTATAGCTAAGTTCGATCCAACGGAGCTGCACCTGGAGGACGTGCCGGACGGCATTGCGCTTGGGCCCAACGCAAAGTACTGGTTTGGCACAGACACTCTCGGCAGGGACTATTTTTCCCGCGCGCTTTACGGCGGACGCATCAGCCTTCTGGTCGGTTTTGTGTCGGTGGGGATATCCCTGCTCATAGGCGTGCCTCTCGGCTGCCTGGCCGGCTATTACGGCGGCTGGGTGGACTCCCTCATAACGCGATTCACTGAGTTTATGATGTGCCTGCCATATTCTTCCTGATACTTACCATAAACAACATGCTACCTCCAAACATCTTCAATGTTGTGGCCATAATCGGCGCGTTCAGCTGGATGGGCTCGGCAAAGGTGATACGTGGCAGGTGCTGTACGTCAAGAACATGGAATACGGCAAGGCCGCAAAAGCTTTGGGCCTGAGGGACAGCGCCATAATCTTCAAGCATATCCTTCCTAACGCGATGACTCCGCTCATAGTGTCTGCTGCCATGGGTATAGCCAATGCCATAATCATGGAGGCAGGCCTGAGCTATATAGCATGGGCGTTCAGGAGCCGATGCCGAGCTGGGGCAGTATGCTCAACGCCTCGCGATCGTATATGCTGGAGAGCCCGCATCTGGCTCTCATACCCGGAACGCTGATATGCCTCGTCACGCTATCCCTGAATTTTATTGGCGATGGCCTGCGTGACGCCATAGACCCCAAGAATGCTGAATAAGGCCGAAAGGAACCGGTTTGATGGAGCAGAGAGATGTTTTAATTGATGTCGTTGACCTGAAAAAGCACTTCCCTGTCACACGGGGGATGCTGGCCCATGTTGTGGGCTATGTAAAAGCGGTTGACGGCGTTGATCTTCAGATACGGAGAGGCGAGACGCTCGGCCTCGTAGGCGAAAGCGGCTGCGGCAAGACAACTCTGGGTCAGACAATACTGCGCCTTGAAGAACCCACGTCCGGGAAGGTGATCTTTGACGGTATAGACCTTGGAAGCGTCTCAAAAAAGGAGATGCGCAAGCTGCGCACAAGGATGCAGATAATCTTCCAGGATCCTATTCCTCGCTGAATCCGAGGATGGCCATAGGCAGCATCCTTGCAGAACCCATGATAGCGCACGGCATATGCACCAAGGCCGAGGCCGGGGACAGGGTAAAGGAACTGCTTGACATGGTGGGGCTCAAACCGTTCCATATGGGCCGATATCCGCACGAGTTCTCAGGCGGCCAGCGCCAGAGGATCGCCATAGCCCGCGCTCTTTCGCTCAATCCCGAGTTTGTGGTTTGCGATGAGGCCGTTGCCGCGCTCGACGTTTCCATTCAGGCACAGATACTGAACATACTCAGCGAACTCAAGTCCAGGCTGGACCTGACCTTCCTTTTCATCTCGCATGACTTGTCCGTTGTGAGACACATCTCGGACAGGGTGGGCATCATGTACCTCGCAGGATGGTGGAGCTGGGAGCGAGCGCGCCATATACGAGAATCCTCTTCACCCCTACACCAAGGCACTGCTGTCGCGGTGCCTATACCGAAGGTGGGTGTGAAAAGGGACCGTCAGATACTGTCCGGAGAACTGCCCAGCCCGATTTCGCCTCCGAAAGGCTGCCACTTCCATGACAGATGTCCTCAGTGCAGTGCCATATGCTCCGAGGAGTATCCGGAACTGCGGGAGATAGAGCCGGGACACTTCTGCGCTTGCCACCTCTATAATGCGAACAACGGGTGATATATATGGAATTTACGGAAATCTTTGAAAAGCTCGTATCGGTGCCAGGACCTTCGGCCTATGAGGCGAACGCGCGGATGTGATCTGCGGGCTGCTCTCGCCGTATGCCGACGAGATATGGGAGGACGCCCTGCATAACCTCATCGTCCACATACGCGGCGAAGGCAAAAAACTGATGCTGGAGGCGCACGCAGACACCATAGGCTTCATCGTTACCTCGGTGCTTGACGGCGGTTTCCTGAAATTCGAACCCCTGGGCGGAGTGGTGCCTGCGCGACTGGTGGACGTAGAGGTCAGGTTTGCGAACGGGCTTCGGGGCGTTATTGCAGGCAGCCGAAGCGGTTTCGCTATGTCGAGCCAGCTGTCCGACATAGGCTGCGGCGGACTGTATATCGACACCGGAATCCGGGACAGGAAACGTGTGGAGGAACTTGTCCGTCCGGGCGACGCTGCCGTGTTTGCCCAGTGTCCCAGAGTGATTGAGGACAAGGTGCTCTGCTCTCCTTATCTTGACAATCTCGCCTCGTGCAGCCTGCAATAATAAAGCGCTGATGGAAAGCCGCGCAGGTAGCGCGAACGACCTTTATGCCGTTTTTTCCGCGCAGGAGGAGAACGGATGCCGTTGCGTTGAGGCCGCGGTGAACGCTGTGCGCCCGGATTATGCGCTTACTATGGACATAACCGGCGCAAGCGACTATCCCGCCTCACCCATACCCGATGCTGGCATCAGCTTCGGCGGCGGCCCTGTGGTGAAGGTGAAAGACGGAAAAACGTTGTTCGACCGTGCTTTTACACGCCGCATGGAGGAACTCGCCGACGGTCTGGGTATCCCGGTGCAGCATATATTCATGGCCAGCGAGTCGAATTCCTATCGCATACAGCGCAGCGGAACGGGGGTTGCCACGGCCGGATTGGGCATTGCCACAAGGAATGTACACACGCCGTTTGAGATGATATCGCTCGACGACGCCCAAAAGTGCGTCGAGCTCGTCAAGGCACTGATAGAATGTGGGCTGTGAGGTGCGGAGAATGAAGCTGCTTTTGACCTGCTTTGAGCCTTTTGGGGGGCTAAGTACAAATTCATCCATGGAAACTGCGGCCGCCCTTACGGGGCGGCTGCCGGGCGTAACGATGGTGAAAAAGCTTTTACCCGTAAGCTTTGACATGGCGCATCTTCGGCTTTACGAGGCCATGGACGAGGAAAAGCCGGATATGGTCATCTGCACAGGCCAGGCGGCAGGCAGTGCGGAACTGCGGGTGGAAAAGGTCGCCATAAACTGCCTGAATACCTCGGACTTGTCCCTGGGCGGACGCGCGCTTGAGGATGCGCGCATACTGGAGGACGCGCCGGACGCATACTTTTCCAATTTGCCGGTAAGGGAGATGGCTGCGGCCATGAAAGCTGTTGGGGTAAAGGCCGCTGTTTCCTATTCCGCTGGGACCTATGTGTGCAACTACGTTATGTTCAGGCTGATGGAGCGCATAAGGCGGGAGAAGCTGTCCGTGCTGGGAGGATTCATACATATTCCGCTGCTCTCATCTCAGACTGAGGAGTCCGCTGAGCTTCCGCGTATCGAAACGGCTGCGGCAGTCGCAGCTCTGGAGCCGCTGTGAGCACTGCGGCCGGGCTGCATGAGGAGAACTGAGATGGGAAGTAAAACTGCGCTCTGCGGAGCCGAGATCATAGATGTCGAGGGCGGAAGGACGCTATCCGGCCGTGCCATTCTTGTGGAGGACGGACGTATAACCGGGCTCCCTGCGGAGGAAGAGCTGCCCTGTGACGCCGCCAGGACAGATTGCCGCGGGAAATATGTCATGCCCGGACTCATAGACATGCACGTTCACTTCTATGGGGAGTCCGGGGGAAAGTTCACGGAAAAATACGAGACCTATGCCCCGATTTTTCTTAGCCGGGGCATAACCACCGTCAGAAGTATGGGAGAACTGGACCCCGAGGCAGCGCTCAGGTTCAAGTCCGAGATGGCCGAGCCGGAAGCCGCAGGACCAGAGTGCTCACAGCGGCAACGTACTTCGACCGTGCGCCGGCGCTCATCGACTGGATGGATGCCAGCCCCGACACCGCAGCACTGGAGGAAAAGTACGGGCGTTTCCGCGGGAGGATAGACCTTATAAAGGTCTACAACAATATTGGCGCGGAGGACATACGCCGGCTGGCAGAGCTGGGCAGGGCGGACGGACTGAAAGTTTACGGACACCTCGGCACGACCACAGCCTCGGAGGCCATACGCGCAGGCATAAGCGGCCTGGAGCACGGTTTTTATACGATGACCGAGTTTTACGAAAAGCCGGACGTCGTTATGAATATGAAGTATCTCTACGACACCTTTGACCCCTTCGGCAAAACGGCGACTGAGCTTGTCGAGCTGATCGTTGAGAACGATGTGCCATAACGCCCACCAATGTTCCGTTCGTCATACACTCTGAGGAGCTGCTTGAAAAGCTGGAGCAGCAGGAGATGTTCGGCTGGGTATGCGAAGAGTGCAGAAAGGAGCTGAAAACCCGCTGGGAACGCGGCGTTTTCGGTGACAAGCGTGCGGAGATGAAGCGCTCGCTCATGGAGCGGCAGCTTGCTTTCCTGTCCCGCATACATGAGCGCGGAGGCAGAGTATTTGCCGGTACGGACACGATAAGCGAATTTCTCGCGGGCAGCGCGCTCGTCTGGGAGGCGCAGATGCTGCAAAAAGCGGGATGAGCACTATGGAGGTACTGCGCAGCCTGACGTGCTGTGCCGCTGAGGAGCTGGGACTTGGAGCGGAAACAGCGCAGTAGCGCCCGGAAAATCCGCTGACCTGATAGTGCTCGGCGCCAACCCTCTGGAGACGCTGGAGAACCTGCACAGCGTGGAGGCTGTGTATAAAATGGGGCGGAGATATGAGCGGGCGGAGCTTGAGAAACGCTTCGTCGGACAGATATATATGTGAGGTGAAGTATATGCTGCTATCCAAGTATCAGGAGCTGGATACGCCGTCGCTGCTCATTGACATGGGCGTTGTCAGGCGCAATATAGAGCGAGTGCAGAAAATCGCAAACGAGACGGGAGTCGGCCTGCGGCCGCACACCAAGACGCACAAGCTCCCCGAGATAGCCAAAATGCAGCTTGAGCCGGAGCCTGCGGCATAGCTGTGGCCAAAACGGACGAGGCTCTCGTCATGGCTGAAGCCGGCATAGACGACATCTTTATCGCAAACCAGGTGGTTGGATGTACGAAGCTTGAAAAGCTGCGCCAGCTGAACCGCTGTGCGACGCTTTCCGTGGGTATAGACAGCGTGGAGGCTGTAGAGCAGATAGAGAGTGTTTTTTCCGGCGAGGAGAAGAGGCTGGATGTGCTCATAGAAATAGAAGTCGGTGAGCAGCGCTCCGGCGTGGTAAGTGAGGAGGATATGCGGACTTTGGTCAGGGCCATACTCCAATCGAGACAGCTGCGCCTCAAGGGCGTGTACTCGCACGACGGCCATACCTATCGCGCGGCGAGCATCGACGAGTGTTCGGAGCTCTCACTGCGTGCTCAGGAAAGGACGCTTCGCTTCGCGGAAATAGCCAGGGAAGAGGGCGCGGAGATAGAGACTGTAAGCGTCGGCTCCACGCCGCCCGCCCTGCTCTGCGGACTGCTTCCGGGCATTACCGAGCTGCGCATCGGCACCTATGTTTTCATGGACGCAGGGCAGTCCAATGCGATCGGCTCATACGACATGTGCGCCGCCACAGTACTTGCTACCGTGACGAGCCTGCCGACGGACGAGCGGATAATAACCGACACCGGTGCAAAGGCGCTGACCGCACAGACCAGGGCTTCAGGCATATGCAGAACTGAAGGGCTGGGCCTCGTGAAAGGCTCCGGCGGCGTATGCCTGAGAGGCGTGTTCGATGAGCACGGTATAATCTACGACCGCGAGCTGCGCGGTAAATTGAAAATAGGCGACAAAATAGAGATAATACCGAACCACATATGCCCTGTGGTAAATCTGTACGACGAGGTCTGTCTTGTGGAGGACGGCAAGGTCCTCGGGACCTTGGCCGTGGCGGGAAGGGGAAAGACAAAATGAGCTACCATTGCCCCGAAATAGATGAAGCGCTCATGCTTGAGACGCTCAGGAGCGTTGTTTCCGTGCCGAGCCCCACGGGTTTCACGGAAGCCGCAGCGGCCCTAGTATCCGAAATAGCAGGCAGCCTGGGCTTCAAAGCTGAGACGGAAAGCAACGGAAACGTAGTAGTCACTGTGCCCGGCCGTGAGGATGGACCCTGTACTGCGGTCGCGGCGCATATTGATACGCTCGGCCTGATGGTCAGGTCTGTAAACGCCGACGGCACACTGAACTTTTCAGGCATTGGCGGCAATATATTCCCGACGCTCGATGGTGAGTACTGCACCATCCACGCCTCATCTGGCAGGGAGTATACGGGCACGATACTCAGCAAATCGCCATCGCTCCACGTCTATGCGGATGCGCGCAGCGCAGAGCGAACAGAAAGTACGATGATGATACGCGTGGACGAGCCGGTATCATGCCGCGAGGACACGGAGGCGCTTGGCATAGAGACGGGAGACTTTATCTCCGTTGAGCCCAAGTTTTGTGTTACGTCATCAGGATATGTCAAATCCCGGTACCTGGACGACAAATCAGGCGTTAGCATACTTCTCACCGTGCTCAGAACGCTCTCAAAAGAGAGCGCCGTGCCTCCGCGGACAGTCAGATTTATTTTTTCCGCCCATGAAGAGGTGGGCTACGGCTGCGCTTACCTGCCGGGAGATACCAGCGTCATGATAGGGGTGGACATGGGCTGTGTCGGAGACGATCTGGCCTGTACGGAACGCGACGTTTCCCTGTGCGTAAAGGACTCCAGCGGGCCGTATAACACGCGGCTTGTGCGTGAGCTGGCCGCAATTGCCCGGGAAAACGGCATAAGCTGCAAAAAGGATGTATATCCGAACTATGCTTCCGATATTTCGGCGGCGCTCAGGGGCGGGAACAACATTGCCGGCGCGCTGATTGGCCCGGGAGTATCTGCGTCTCACGGCATGGAGCGTACGCATGTGGATGCGCTGAAGGCCGCCGTACAGCTGATATATCTGTATATAATGTGGGAAAAACAGGAGGGGTGACAGCTGTGCTCAAGACAAACATTGATACCCTGCCATGATATCCGTGCAGGGCGAGGTTACTCACCCGCTGCTCAGCCTCAGTGGGAAGATGGGCGTAAACGGTGAAAACATGTACCTGACGGTACCGGCGGAATAGTGTATAACGCGAAGATAGGCGACAGCGCCACCGTCTGGACCGCCGACCACCTGGAGCCCGGCGTGTCGATACGCAACAACGCCG
>ENA-OQEN01000580-OQEN01000580.1-human-gut-metagenome-genome-assembly--contig:-NODE-580-length-15783-cov-5.834057_pt1 | contig 15783 bp, 17 predicted proteins | sample MGYA00242791_ERZ504627 | MGnify/ENA primary metagenome ERZ504627 (study PRJEB26092, sample SAMD00036316) | human gut metagenome | host: Homo sapiens | study: EMG produced TPA metagenomics assembly of... | reverse complement strand
TCCGAACTGTCAGTTCAGTATATGTAGCTACTTGCCCAGACGGAGGATATGGGCTTTTTTGACCGTATATTATATCCTGTTGTTTTATTTCCTTTTCCAAACGCATTTCCCGGATTCGTCGTCCAAGTCGGGTATAATTGACTTCGGTCTGCAAAATTATCATCGCTCTGGCGTACCTGGCAACGGATCGCTTTCTGTCACCGGCTCTGGCGGTCTGTTTATCATAATCTTTATCTGGCCGCTTTGCCTTGTGAAATTCTATTTTTCAGGCAATCCTTTTCCCACCATATGCTTACATGCAAAGAGAACCGCAGCAAAATACGACATATACATTATGCAGACTGACAGGCTGGACATCACACTGAAAATGCTGTATCTGAATGCGGAAAACAGGGAGAATACTCCCATCAAAATGCGTATCCCAAACAGCAGGAGCAGAAGACCGGCTGCCATTTTCGGTGCAATTTTCTTTTTCAGTGCCAACAGCCAATAGACAACAGCTACTCCGGCGTTTACCAGGAAGGAAAAGAGGAGCATACCCTGCGCGCCGAATCTTACCAAATTGAGGAAAGCCAAAACAGCAAGGATCGTTGCGGGAATTGCCATGGGCGCCGAGTCAACATCTACATTCATTAACAGCAGAATAAACAGAATTGCCGGAGCAATGAGAGAAATGATAGAAGTTTTTCCCATCAGCAGCAAAAGCACGATCATTGCCAGCGCGATGCCAAGGGAAACCACGACAATCTTCCGGCCCTGCGGATTCGCCGTCAGCGGCATGAATTTATCGTCCCCTGCGCCGCTGCCTCCGGCAGGGCCGAAGGCCTCCGGATGTTTCGTGCCGCCTGCTTTTTCCGGTGCCTGAACTCTCGGCTGTGGGGCAGGCTCCACGGACCGCGTCGGAGCTGCCGCTTCGCGCATGCCAAACCTTCCGATATACCACTCCTCAAATCCGCCGGCCAATGCCAACAGCCCCCAATATGAAAGGACATCATCGACTTTGCTCCATGGCTTTCCGCAACCAGGGCCTTGTACAGGCTTTCATTTAAGGTATCAAAGTCATGCGTGTTCGAAGCGTCGTTTGCCAGAAGGCAGCAGGCAACGGCATCATCGGGATGCTTGTCTACCCACGCAAACAACTCCCTGGACAGCGTTTCAATGGCGTCGGACGGATCCGGAAACAGATCAATATACGGCTGGTATATATACCGCTCCTGACTGCCTTCTTCTGTTCCCACAGCGTAAAGCATCTTCAACTCGCTGCCGGCAGGAAAATCAGGGTGAGCATCCGCAAAGTTTTTGCCGACAACGCCAAACATCGTATTGGCGACATGGCCGTAATCCTCCTGCGGACGGTTAAAATCGAGCATCTTCATACGGGGATAAAGAGAACTGGAGAGCGGGTCAACCCCATCCGGCGACACTGCCGGCACTTTAGAATTATCAGCGGAAGCGGAAGTCCCTCCGGACGAAGCGGCAGCTGCCGGCGCCGCCCCGGATCCGGCAGGATCATCTTCCCCGTCCGGATGTACGCCGAGCCGGACTGTCGTATCATCCTTCGTCAGAATAGCAAGAATCTTGTCTCTGCGTCGTTTGCTGTCGCTGAGTTGAAAATAGCCGCCGGTATAATAACTCATAATTCCATCCATGAGGCTGTCACCCAAAGCGATCAACTCGGCAACACGGCGGTCTCCCAGTCGTACAGAGCCACCTGCACGCCCCACATCCGGGTACCACCCATAAAATTACTGCCGGAGAGCAGTACTGCAATCTGAGGCTGGATCTCGTCCACAGACAGCGCATCCTGCTGCAGCTTCTGAACCTCTGCTTTCGTCGCATTCGCCGCCCGGCGCAGGTCGTTTGACAGAGCCTGCAGGGACCTTTTTGTGGTAAATTCCACAGAATCTGTTTTTGTTTTTCCCATGATTTCTCTCTCCTCTTCTCCTTATTTAAAACGCGTTTTTGTCGGCATTTTTTCCCATGACCTTTGCCCCAAAAACAATGCCAAAATAAATAACGAGCATGATCCCGAAAATGGTCCATGTTTTCGATGCGCTGGCCGCATTGTATCCCATAGTGGTATAGGCAGCGGTTGCTGTTTCAAAACAGCATACAAAGCCTAAAACAGTACTAATTCCCGTAACCAAACGAGAACTGTAGCCATTTTTGAAGGAATCTGCATAATTGAACAGTGCGGCACTGCAAAACGTCACAAATGCTATAAAAAATGCAGCGATGGCAGAACGCATTCCTACGAAACAAAGCACATATGACAGCACTATGGCGATCCAACCGGCCAGATACAGACTCTTTGCTTTTTTCTCCTTTTCTGCCATTGCGGAAATATGCTGTTGCCTTTCCTTCTCTGCACGTTCTGCCGCCTCCCGGCGGGCCTGTTCTTCCCGTGCCAGCTTCTCCCGGCGCTCCTGTTCTTCCCGCGCCAGCTTCTCCCTGCGCTCCCGTTCCGCCTGTGCGGCCGTCCGTTTTTCCTCCAGCTTCTCCAGCACCCGTTGGCCGAGGCCACTATCATCCCGTTTTCAACAGCTCTTTTCGCCAGCTTTTCAGCCAGAACGACGTCCTTGGGCTCCCAGTTATACAGTGAAGCAGCCAACTGGCCATCCGCATGGGATTCGACCTTTGTGTTTCCCTGCGCGGCTGCTTTCTCCGAGGCGATACGCAGGTTATTGCGCTCCTGCTGAAGAGAAGCATCCCTATTTATTCCATCGCAGAAAAAGTACCACAGGATCTTTGCTTTTGTAAGATACAGCTCCGCCAACTCAGGGGCGATCAGAAGCGCTTTGTTGATGTGGGAAAGGGCAGCATGATACTCGCCGTTTGAATAACAGATCTGCGCTGCCAGCTGCAGAAAGGCAAAATCGTCCTCGTCCGCGTTTTGCAGAGCCTTGTCAAGCGCCGTTTTGGCCATGTCATATTCCTGGCGATCGTAATAATCCTGGGCGGTTTTTTTCCACTTTTCAAATTCCGCTTTCCGGGCAGCGTTGGGATCAGCGGCTGTTTCCTCCTTCGGCGGAGCAAACAGCTCCCGGTCATAGGCAGCCCTGGACATGTCGGTGGAAAAGACCTTTTTGGCCTGATTGATCAGCACCAGCATTTCCGCAGCCTTCTCCGGGCGGGTACTGGCCCGGTCGGTCCATATGCTTTCCAGGCGAATGAGATTTTCCCTAAGCTCATTCAAGGAAAGGTTTTTATCTAATTTCAATTCTTCATAGTAATTCGTCATTATTTTTTCCTTCCAAGGGCTTCTTTTCGGATTTATGATTCTGCCGGGGAAGCCGGTTTTTTCGGCTTGACAACAACCACCTCGCCGGACGCACCACCCGGCCTGCATAAGTGTATCCGCTGCGGACGATATGGGTGACACGCATGGAGGTCACTTCCTCACTTTCCGTAACACGAACCGCCTTATACAGGCGGGGATTAAACTCGCTCGTTACCTTGATTTTCTCGACGCCGCGCCGTTCCAGAATCTCCATTATTTCCTCACGGACCGACTGCAGCAACTCTTCTTTCTCACCTTCGATCCGATCCATCAGCAGAATAAGATCGTAAAGGAAAGGCTCAATGCACGCAAAGTTCGCACCGTTGGTGACGGTTTGGATCAGCTCATTTTTCTGCTTGTCATTCATCAGCCGCCGCGAAAACAGATCCCGCAGGGCGTTGAGCTCTGCCCTCACCTCGCCCAGCTCCTGCCGGACTCCGCCGATCTCATTTTGGACCGCCTGGAGCTTTTCTTCATCGTACACATAGGCGATCTGGGGTTCTGAAACGGGAGAAGGGAATTCAGACGATTCTTCTCTTTTCTCAATATCTTCCGGATTACATATTTCTGCCATGTTGATTCCTCCTTTTGTGCCGGTACAGGCTTATTCCACATTGGTTCTGCCCACGATCTCGGTGGCGCGGGCGACTTCCTCTGCGCTCATATTCGAGGTGCGATCCACCTCAAAGGTGCCGAGGCTCTTGTTCGCCACCTTGTCGATCACTTCAATCGTCACAATCTGATCCGGGTCATAGGCATAAATGATTTCGATCGGGGAGCTCTTTGGGTAGGGCGGAATGGACAGAGTGCTTTCACCAATCACCTTCACGAATTCCAGTTCCGAATCATTCCCCTCAGTGACCTGAACCAAAAGCCTCGTCTGATTGTCTACAACTGTATAGGCAGCCTGAGAACTGGTCGTCGGGATCTTGCTGTTGCGCGGAATAATGATCTGGTTATACTTGCGATTCGTTTCGGAGTCGAGCAGGACGACGCCGAGGGACTGGCTGGTAACATCGGAAATAATGATTTGGTTTGCCATTCCTCCGACAGCTCCGCCGGTATCCGCCGTCCGGGCATCCCGCCGGGGTGCGCCGCTTTCGGCATCGATCTCAAAGGTACTGGCAAAGATAGCCGCCCCCTGAGCCACTGCAGTGTCCGGATTGACCTTATATTTCACCTGCTTCGAAGCGCTTCCAGCATCTTTTTGACCATGGGCATGCGGGTAGAACCTCCGATGACCAGAAGTTCGTCGATTTCCTCCCAGGTGACCGATTTTTCTGCCATCACCTGTTCCAGCTTTACCCGGGTCCGCTCAAGCAGATCTGCAGTTGCCTCTTCAAATTCCTCCCTGGTGATTTCCACAGGCTGCTTGATTCCCTTTAACCGCAGCCGTGCCACCTCTTTGTCTGTCAGCATCCGTTTGGCACGCTCTGCCTTTTCCCGGATCTCCGCAAACAGCAGGTCGTTGTCGTCATCCAGGACAGCACCCTGCTCGGTCAGCTTTTTCTGAATCAGCTCTGATAATCTGCCGTCAAAATTGAAGCCGCCAAGCTGGGAGTCGCCGCCGGTCGCCAGGGCGTCAAAGTGCCCGCCTTTGATGTCCATAATGGTGACATCAAAGGTGCCGCCGCCCAAATCATATACAAGCACACGCGCATTGGTATCTTTTCCAAAGCCGTAGGCGATTGCCGCTGCCGTAGGTTCGTTGATCACAGCAAGGACATTTAAGCTCGCAATAGCTCCGGCCTGCTTTGTAGCAGTGCGCCGGGCATCGTCAAAATACGCTGGCACGGTAATGACCACGTCTTTGATTTCTCCTTCGCCCACATACTGTTCTGCATCCTGACACACCTTGCGAAGGATAAAAGATGACAGCATTTCCGGGGTATAGGTCTTTCCGCTGGGAGCTTTGAAGTTCACTGCAGGACCACTCTGGCCCATTTTGCGTTTGATAAACTGTACCACATTGTTTGGTTCCGTTTCGGCGGAATTCTTCGCCTCCTGTCCCACCAGCAGATCATCCTCACCGGTAGAGGTAACGCCGGTAAAGAAGATGACTGAGGGGGTGGTTTCCATCCCTTCCGCGTTTTTCAAAATCTGTGTTTCCCCGTCCTCACAGACGGCAATTGCAGAATAAGTAGTGCCAAGGTCAATGCCAAAGGCTTTTCGTTCCATTATATAGTCCCTCCATTTTTTATTTCTTTAATTGATTTATATATCTGTCGATTGCGGTTCTTAATGCATTCAGCGAAGAGTCGGCAAAAGCCATACTATTTATGGCATGGTACAGCTCCGTCACCATTTGCTGGCCCGGGCGCTGGTCACCAAAGCTCTTTTGCACTTTCTCCATGGTTTCCAGCACATAATTACGTTCTCTTTCCAAACTCTTGATGTTGGAATTTGCACGCTCACTGATCACCTGGAGCTGTCCGATCAGCTCTTCAATATTCGTCATCTGGAATTTCCTCCGTTGTTTTCAGCTGGTCAATATAACCCGCAGCCAGATTTATTTTTTGCAATGCCTGAGACAAATCAGAAAGGGCTTTTTGGCAGTAACCTATGGTCTCGCTCCCTGCGCCCATCGGGGAACCACCCAAAGAATGATTCAACATGGCGAGGGTATTCTGAATCTCGTTGCTTTCATGAGAGATATTTGTCACATTGCTTTTCAGATCATTGCGGATATAACTCCTGGCCTGCACTTTTTGATTATTGACTACTTCCATACCTATTTCCGCACACTGTTCAGAAACTCATCACAGGTTCGTTCCAGGGCTTTCATTGACGCGGCTGCCCTCAGCAGGCCCTGTGACGCAGTGGAGACCGCAAAGGCCGCCTGCTGCCCGCTTTGGCTGGGACGGGTGAGAGAGGCAATATTGCGGGCCTGTGTTGAAAGGCTCTGCCCTGCGGCCGACACCATGTTGGAAAGCTCAGAAGAGCTGGATTTTAACTGTTGTAATGAAACGACAAGTTCCTGTAACTCCATCATGAATTCCTCCTTTATTTCAATTAAATAGCACGGACCTGAATCAATTTCTCTTTGGCCGTCTGGAGCATTTTGACCGTATCCTCAATCTGCTTTTTGGTCTGCTGCAGCTGCTGAAGCATTTTCTGATCATAGGACTGCGTACTGCCGCTCAGCTGAGATTGAACCTGCTGCATTGCCCGATCGATCTGTTCGTTGTAGGCAGTCAGCTTTCTGATCTGTTCCTCAATCTGACGCTCAGATGCGGTCACTGCCTGAATGATTTGCTGTACCATGGACATAATTGTTTCCTCCTCTGCTTTCTTTCAAATTAACTCCATTGCTGATCCCGAAAGGCATTGGCATCGCTCTGCGTCACCGGTGCATAAGGGATAAAAGGGATCTCCTCAGAAAATTCCACGTCATCAATGATCAGACCGCGATTGGCCTGTGCTGACCATCGAATAAACGGACTGGTGAGGGATTGTATTGTCCGCTCGTCAATACGCAGAAAAATCTTGGAGTTGAAGGCATCGGAATTTCCGAAGCCTGCTGTCTGCGCGGTAAATTTAGAGGCTTTAACCCACCAGCCGATAAAATGGATGCGCCTGGCAGGGCCTTTTTCCACAAAATCTTTCAGCGGAGATGCCTGTCCAAAGGGATCAGGCTCAAATTCCCAGCGATCCATGGTGGAGCCAAATATATAAATGGTGTCCTCACCGGTCGGCTGAGTCATCAACTCCTGAATGGTCTCCGAAAACTGTTCTCTGGAAATATCCTCAATAAAAAAGCCCAGGTTTTCCATCATAGATGCGAACTGAGGATATCTCCGCTCATACGGTTGTTCATCTCCCTCAAAATCACAGAACATAAATCTGGCATCCCCCTTCGGATGCTGCGCAGCAAGGGATGCCGCTGCGCTTTGAAGGATTCCGACAGCCTGATTGCAGTCCCCGTCAGGAGCACCCAAAATGGCCATATTGCGTCCCGGCTCATGGAGCATCGGTAAGGTGATCCGCTCCCCATCAATGGAAATTTTATTGCCGATCATTGCCACAGGTACTCTGGCTGTTTCCCGAAGCTGCTGGATTGTCTCAATGCCGTTTGCTATGGTGACCCGGCGTTCACTCTCAAACACATAGGGCGGAACAGTATAGCCGCGGGCCTCCTCCCACATTTTGCGGCGAATGGGCCGCAATACCGCTTCATCCGCAAAGGCGATCACAGTTTTTCTGTTTTGCGACAATTCTCCGTAATCCAGGTTTACAACAGCCTCCCTTGGCCGGACAAAGGCTGCGGCAGCATTGTTCATGGAGAGCACCGCTCTTGCTTCAGATTCCGAGTTTTTCAGTGCAATACGAATGGGGATCTGGCCGAAGATACTGTCCTTGTTATGCGCCAGCGCCATATTGCCGATCAATGTCTGCGATGCCAGGATGAAATGAATGCCCGCTGCGCGGAACAGGCGCACCGATTTTTCAAGCATATCGGCGATCTTCTGCCCGGTTTGATTATCATCACCAAACATCATCTGAAATTCGTCAATGACAACAACAATGCGCGGCATCTGTATTTCGGGGAACCGCAGCCTCAGCTCACGAATGCTTTTCGCGTTTTTCTCCTTCAGGAGCTTCATTCGGCTCTGATATTCATGAAAAAGGGAGTTCAGCACTGCGAGACCGAAGCTGACATCGCTTTCCAGTCCAAGCGTTCTGGCATGGGCAGATAATCCGGCTGCCCGATATTGGAGAAGGCCTTAAAGGTGACGCCTTCCTTAAAATCGAGAAGATACATTTGCAGCTCTCGGGGCGAATATCTCATGCAAAGGCTGTGAATAATCACAGAGATCAGGTTGGATTTGCCCTGACCAACCGCACCGGTAATGATCGCGTTGTGGCGCTGGTTGATCTCGTCTCCAATGGTGATCTCCATGTTGTTGATGCCGTATTTTCCGACACAGAAGGTCAGGCCATCCACACTGCTCTCTCCCCAGAACCGGTCCATGTTATGCAGCTCCGCAAAACGGACCGTGGGAAGCTGCGCCGTACGGATTTTTTCCACAAAAGACTCACTGTCCTGAATAATCTTCTCTGCCGGCACAGGAAGATACTTTACCGCTCTGCCGCCCTCAACGGATACACCGTTTACCTCTGGTTCCAAAACAGTAATGTTAGGAGAGATAGAGCGGACCTTTCGCTCAATTTCGCGGCCATCGGAAGTCTGAAGGGTAATATAGGTGGTAGAAATAATCAAAAAGGAAATCCCAAAAGCAGGGCCGCTCCGCATTAACCGCGACAGCAGTGCCATCAGTTCCTGCCCGATCAGCCCATATCCATGGAGAGCACCACCAGTTTGTATCCTTCGATGGGGCGCTGCACGCTTTTGCGGAATTCAATCAGCGAATCCTTTCGCCCCTGAATGACATTCTGAACCGCCTGAATCTGCTGCTGTAATTCCTTCAGTTTCGACAACAACTGTTTTTCGTCCGTGATAAAATCCAGGATTCTGGATTCACCGGCGGAAAGAGCGGCAAAGGGTGCAAACACCCCCGAAAGATCGCCGTCATACCCCAGTATAGAAAGCTGCCCCGGGGCGGTTTTAAAAATTGCCTCACACAAAACAAAACGTGCAAGCTGATTCACGGAAGCATTGTAGGTGTTGTCGATCCAAATATTTCCTTTTCCAATGAAATCTGCGGTCAGTTTTTCGCTGTTTCCCATGGAAAGTGTGCTGCAAACATCCAAAACATCCACATTCATTCTCCTCTCTCGGATGGGTAATCCGATTGTGCCCATCAATTATCGTACCGTGGAGAATAGATCACACGGCAGTATACTCTGATTCAAATTATATAGATAAAAAAAGAAAAAAGCCCCACCCGAAAGTGTAGTCTTTTCGGTGGGGTGTATCATCTTGATGGTCTCGAACAGATACCGTTATTTTGAATATATGGTTTTCCGGAGCTTATCGTACTAAGGTCGCAAATTCCAGCGTTCCGTCTGAGCAGATAATGCGGTCAACGACAGTGACATTGGCATCTTCCTCCGCACCCAAGATGCTTAAAAAGTCCTGCATTTCCTGCACCGTGCCATCATAATAAATGGTCTTATCCCCATACACTATATACTCAATGGATCCATTCCTGCATCGGATCTCCTCTGCGCCCTTGGTATCAAACACCTCTTCCTCTTCACATAATTGAATCCACTCTTCCAGCGTGCCGTCGTACTCCACAGCATCACAGTTTGCGAAAACCTGAACATTCAAATGCTCAATCGTATTGGAAGATAGACAACAGCATCCTCACACGCGCCAAAGGCCCATTCACCAATTTCCTTTACGCTTGCCGGAATAGTAATCTGCGTCACGGAACTCAAGTTCTCAAACAGGCTCTCCCCAATGTAGGTGATCCCATCCTCAATGACCACGGACCGGACATCCTCAGGGGCAAACTGCTGTTTTGCAATGACATTACAGAGTTCCTCATAACTTCTATGAAACCCCCATGGTGCGTGACTCAGGCCGCCGCCCATAAAGATCGACACCGGGAAATCTCTGGTCTCTCCCTTGCCGCTGATGCGCAATTCCCCGGTACCCTCATCAAAGGAATAATGGATTCCGGACCCGATACTGGTCAAATTGTGCCGCACATACAGAAGCATTCCCGCCACGAGAATCACCAGCACACCGAAGACTGCAAGGATCGCCCGGCGCTTCGCAGCCGCCGCTTTTCGCTTTTCCCGCTCTGCACGTTCTGCCGCTTCCCGGCGTTCCCGTTCTTCCCGTGCCAACCGCTCCCGGCGCTCCTGTTCTTCCCGCGCCAGCTTCTCCCGGCGCTCCCGTTCCGCCTGTGCGGCCTTTTCGGCAGCCGTCCGTTTTTCCTCCAGATCCTCCAGCACCCGCCGGGCGTTGCCCCAGTCGTCGCCGTTTTCAACGGCTTTTCTCGCCAGCCTTTCCGCCAGAGCGGTGTCCTTGGTTCATCGAAATACAGCAGAAAAGCCAAATAACCATCCGCATGGGCTTCGGCCGTTTTGTTTCCCTGCGTGGCTGCTTTCTCCGAGGCCATCCGCATCGTATTCCGCGCCTGCTGAAGATGAGCCGCGGCATCTCCAAAACCTCTGCGGCTTTCTTCTATGAAAAGGTCCTCCAGAATCAGCGCCTTTGTAATATACAGCTCCGCCAGATCCGGGGCGATCAGAAGCGCTTTGTTGATGTGGGAGAGGGCAACTTGATACTCGCCGTTTGATTTACAGATCTGCGCTGCCAGCTGCAGAAAGGCAAAATCGTCCTCGTCCGCGTTTTGCAGGGCCTTGTCAAGCGCCGTTTTGGCCATGTCATATTCCTGGCGATCGTAATAATCCTGGGCGGTTTTTTTCCACTTTTCAAATTCCGCTTTCCGGGCAGCGTTGGGATCAGCGGCTGTTTCCTCCTTCGGCGGAGCAAACAGCTCCCGGTCATAGGCGGCCCTGGACATGTCGGTGGCAAAGACCTTTTTGGCTTGGTTGATCAACACCAGCATCTCCGCAGCCTTCTCCGGGCGGTTACTGGCCCGGTCCGTCCATATGCTTTCCAGGCGAATGAGATTTTCCCTAAGCTCATTCAAGGAAAGGTTTTTATCTAATTTTAATTCTTCATAGTAATTCGTCATGATCATTTTATTCCCTTCAGGTTTTTAGCATATGCTTTCTCTGACTATCTCGAACAAATACTATTTACAAACACAATATAACATCCAAAATCACCGATTGCCTTTCGATAGAATTTATTATCCTCTTCATACCCGAGGCGATCTCTCCATTCTGCTTTTTTCCCCTGCATTCGGAGATATCTGGCAAGCATGTTAAAATGTATGATGACTGAATCATGAATAGATGTTCTTAACGAATCCTTTTCCATCTTTTCTTCTCTGGACATCTGCTGCCAGCTGGCACGAATCGCAGCATACTTTCCGGCTTCACTTACCAGATCATCATACAATTCCACGGCTTTTGGATCCATTCCGATTTCATCAATCATTTCCTGATGAAAACGCTTCATCTGATCAAAATGGAGTGCACAAGGCTCATTTAAATAGTCGTCAAAAGTATTTATATTCATTAGAACAAACCTCCGGTATAGACTTCTTTCTATTTGGACAGAACCGATTTTTTCAGTAGTATAAATACAAGCCAGCGCTCTCCGTAATTCTGGCCTACAACGGATTTACGGAGCGGACAGATGTTGCGGCAACATACTCCAATTTTCATTATACCAACGAAAAATAAAAATGCCCCACCCGAAAGGGTAGTTCTTCGGGTGAGACGTTTTTCGCGGCGATTTAATCAATAGTATTTCGTTTCGTAAATGCGCGTGATTTCCTGCAGATTGTCAGAAACCTCATGGATCGAACCATTTACGCGAATGCAATACCGCGCCCACGTTGTGCCGTTGTCATACAGCTCGACCAAGCCATAGCTGACACGTTTGCATTTCAGTACCATACGACATCACCTCCCTCGTTCCAGCGTAAAAACAATGCTCCTATTTAAACATAACGAACATCAGTGGCATGACTTGTTTCCTAATATTTCGGCAAAATCAGTCTTTTTTCCACAACCTCAGATACAAGCTGGACTGTACTATGGAAGCCTGTTTTTTGCAGGATATTCCGAATATGATATTTGACGGTATTAACGGACATATAGAGTGTATCCGAAATCTCCTCATATTTCATCCCCTGCGCCATGGTCCGTATCACATCCAGCTCCCGGTCCGTAAATTCATCACTTTTTGCCAGGCCGATGCGAAGGGCCGGTGTTTCTTCCGGCCATACGGATTCTCCGTTCAACGTTCTTCTGCAAATGTCGATCAAATCCACGGTGCCGTATTCCTTATACCAAAAGCTGTCACAGTTCGCAGCCTTTGCTTTTTGCTGGAAGGAATATTCCGGCATAGAGGTCATGATGATAATCTTTATTTCCGGATATTTTATTTTAATCCTCGCCGCCGCATCCAGTCCGGATTCGTCATCTGCGGTACATACATCCATCAGAATCAAATCAATTTTCCCCCTCATGCAGAGGATTTCTGCGTTAGCTGCATTCTCGATCGAGGCAAGCACCAGAAAATCCTGCTCCATTTCCAGTTGCCGTTCAAAGGCGGAACGGGAGATCCGTGAATCCTCAACAATTAAAATATGATACATATCACCCCTCCTTTGGCAGTGTAAGAATCAGCTTAACACCATTTTCACAGACAGTCTGCATCCTTGCCCCGTTCTGCTCCAGTCGCGTCCGAAGGGTTCCCAACCCTACCCCTTCCCGGATCCTTCTGGCATTTGACTGCCCATTGTCGCATATTGTCACCTGATAGCTACCCTGATCCTGCCGGATCCTTACATATAAATGGTCCGCACCGGCATGGCGCACCGCATTGGTCAGGGCTTCGCGGATGGCAGCGAACAAGAGCAGACGAGGTTGCCGTTCCACCGGCTGCTTTCCGTCTAAAACTACTTTACAGCCAATCAGTTCCGCAACGTGGAGGATCTCTGCCTCCGCGGAAGAATCGTTTTTATTTTTTACGGCGGAGAGGTCACTCATGCTGCTGATGGCATACTCCCACTCCTCACAAAGCGCCTGTGCTTCCTGCTGGCTCAATACAAGGCCGCGGGCGTTTGCCTCCAAATAATTCTTCGTTGCGATCAGGCAGCGTCCAAAATTATCGTGAATTCGGATCTTGGCATGAAGACGCTCCTTTTCTTCGTTGGTTTTGGCAATATTATTCAGCAGCACCCTCTGCCGTTCATGATAGGCACGGTACGTTGGTTCATTTCATACAGCTTCCGGCTATATTCGTAGAGCTGCGTAATATTTTCAGCGGTGTATTGATACATAGCAATGCCGCCAATTTCAAGCTCTGCCCGTTGGAATTGCCAGACGGTTTTGTCCTCCAGCTCAAAGATCGGTGGTATTTCTGCGTTGGAAAGGTAGTTCGTTTCCCCATCTTCCGCATAGGAAAACCACTCCAGTCTTACGCCGTTTTGAACAGGCTCCCTGCTGTTTAACCACTGCCAGGTCTGTTCGGCATTCAAAATGGTCTGTCCGGTCAGGGCATGACATACTCGATTCATCGTGGGATTTGCCAGAATAGTCATGCCATTGGGATAGGCAAAGCATATCCCATCCGGATAGCTGTTGATGGCTTCTCGGATCAGCCCTGCCATTTTGTGTTTCTTCAAAGTCTTTATCATGATCAACTCTCCCGGCCATGTTGCCTCAACCGATTACCTCGTTCTCATTTCCTCTTCCAGAGAAAACAGATAAGCACCGGGTTTTTCCTCAACAAAAAAACGATAGGGTAGCCCCGAATGCTCCGGAACCCTGCGAAATTTTCCGTCCCGGCCCTGAACCAGGTAGGAAACACGTATCGGATCTACCACGATGTCAAGCTTCCGAAGATCAAAATCTTCATGTTCAATCAGTATTTCCAGCTGATCGAAAGCGCAGATCCAGAATTCCGCAGAATGCAGAGCGTCTCCGTACCAAGTCAATTCGGAAATCGCTCCCAGCTGCCGAAGAGCAAACACCATGTCCTGAAAGCACAGGCGAATATCCTCTGCAGGAATACTCCCACATTCCTGCTCGATCAGACGCAGGTTGCAGCGGCGCTTGACATAGGTTCCGATCACAAACAGGATGCGGTAGAACTGCAGATTGTCCGTACACATCCGGCACTTCTTGGCAATTTCCCGCATCATCACCAGCTGAGAAACCACTTCCTCGGAGAGCAGACTGTATATCTGGTTTTGTACCGTGACCTTCGTTTCCTCCGTTCTGACCCGGATCTCCTCCTGCAGCAACATCCCCTCATGCGACAGCTCGCTCTCTGCATTTTTCATCATAGAGATAACCTCCTGCAGCTGCCGGATGTCTTTCCGCCAGACAAAACAGGTGCCTCCGTTCTCATGCAGGATAAGCTCCTTGTCAGGGAAAACCAGCTTCTTCTCCTGTTTCAGCTGTTCAAACAGACTGCCGGTCAGGCTATCCGCATTCTGGGAACACAGAATTTGGCGGCCGTTTTCATCGGTGATCTGCATTCCTACGGTAGCATATTCAAAAATACCGGTATACTCCATATTAACCGGAACAAGGCTGGTTAAAATATAAAGTTCCCATGATAAAACTTCCAGATAATAGATTCCCGCAAAAAACTCAATGATTTCAGGAGTTCTATAGAACGAAGAAATCAGATATGGGATCATGTAAATGGCTAAGAGAGACACCTGCGCAAGGGGCAGGAATCTGCTGAGGGTATACTGTTTCGGGCTGATTTTGTTTCTCTGATAAATGACAATCGCTCTCATCAGGATCAACAGGACAGCCATCGCACAGATCAAATACAGGCCAATACCCGGATGAAAAAAATGTTGGGCTCTGTTTCCTCCGGCAAAATACGAAATACAAAATGGTGCTTTGCATCGGTGAGGAGCAAAGCGGTCAGAAAAAGTACAGGAAGGGAAATCCAATACCACTTTTTCGGCAGCTGATAGTTCTCACCCTGTCCCAGACCCAGCGAAGCAAAAAAGCCCATAAGGAAAATAGGCAGGAGAGTAGCACTCACAAAGTACCCTGAGAGCCTTAGCAACGGAAGATTTTCCTGCAGGAAGGTATCCTGCACGAAACGAATCGTGAGGCCCATCCACATCAGCACCGCCTCACCAAGCAGAAATCGGTAAATGGTTCTTTGTGTCACTCGGGATCGAAGGGAAAGTACCCAGACAACGATCAAAAAAACATAGCCTGCGTAGACAATATAATGTCTAATTCGCAAATCCGGGATGTATTGCATACTGGCCTGACGATAAGCGGAAAGAAACAGCAGAATGAAAAATGCCAGCAGTTGAAAGACTATGGCCTTTTTTCTTTCCTTCATGCAATCCACCTCCCCATGTGGTCATATTGTTCATTATTTGTCATTTTCGTGGTACGATATGAGATCGAACCGGCCCGTAAAAACGCCATCAGGCCCTGCTGTAGCAAACCTGTCCTGTAACTTCAACCTGCATTCATCATATACGAACAATGGTCCTCCCATAGGAAGATAATTTCGAATGCTTTTCTGTGTTTTCATTATATCAAAGAATGCAACAACATGCCCCACACAAAAGTGTAGTTTTTGCAGGATTCTGAAAAGGGGATCAGCCCGTAATATCAATGAAGAAATAGAGGACTCTCTACTTGCATACCATTTGCTCGACCTATAAGTTTGAACTTTGTATAAAAACTGAGTTTCGTTTGATTCTTCTCAAAAAGAAAGGGAACAGTCAAAAACCACATTGAATACATTTGCATGTTCAGTTTAGCACATTTCTATTTGCTCGAAAACATTATATTCAATTATCCCATATGGCACAAAGCTGTGATGCAAGAATTAGGGCAACACCGCACAAATGATGGAATTCTCTGAAAGTACGCGATGTGCATCTAAATAACCCTGCAAAAGTAATTCTCTATGGTAAGAAGCTTTTTCATGGGATGACCTCCAATGACTGTTTTCT
>ENA-OQEN01000579-OQEN01000579.1-human-gut-metagenome-genome-assembly--contig:-NODE-579-length-15815-cov-2.497004_pt1 | contig 15815 bp, 18 predicted proteins | sample MGYA00242791_ERZ504627 | MGnify/ENA primary metagenome ERZ504627 (study PRJEB26092, sample SAMD00036316) | human gut metagenome | host: Homo sapiens | study: EMG produced TPA metagenomics assembly of... | reverse complement strand
CAGAGAAGATTGACTGGTTCATGCCTTGGAGTGATCAGATAAAAGAAGAGTTTGGAATAAAGGACGATTAAATCACATTTTCGATTTAATCGTCCTTTTTAGGTACACTATATAATTTGGCGCTTACAAATAAACAAAATAGATAGCGAAAAACTGCCTCTAAAAAGTTTACATCCTAAAAGTACTGCTAGGAGTTCACAACCCTGGCAGTTTTAAAACTTGAGTTAACCTCAAGTCTATTTAGTTACTTGATTTTTTCAGACCCTTTTTTGTGCTATTATATTAAATAAAGGAGTTTACTATGGAAATAAAAAAAGCAGATAGGGCTCATATAGATGAAATAATGAGTCTTTATAAAGATGCAAAGATATTTATGGATAATCATGGCAATAAAGATCAGTGGCCTTTAGGTTATCCTTCAAAAGAAATGATTACTAAAGATATAGATAAAATGTATTTATGTATGTATGAAAATCACATTGCGGCTGTTTTCTATTATGCGATAGAAGAAGATCAAGATTATAAGGAAATAGAGGGACAATGGCTCAATGATGCACCTTATGGTGTTGTTCATCGTGTTGTTTCTGCACATATTGTGAAAGGGGCCTGCAAGTTTATCTTGAACTGGGCTTATAGTCAGATTCCTAATTTAAAGATGGATACGGGAATCAAAAATATCCCTATGCAGAATTTATTAGAATCTTGTGGATTTAAACAGTGTGGGACAATAGTCAATACGCAAGGTATAACATGTCTTGCATATCAAAAAGGAGAAACAAATGAAATATAAATGTTTGATACTAGATCATGATGATACGATTGTAGATAGCACACGTACAGTGAACTTTCCTGCATTCCTAGACTCATTAAGTAAATTGCGCCCTGGTGTTACTATGACTTGTGAAGATTATTTTAAGTATAATTATAAGCCAGGATTTACTGCATTATGTTTTGATATACTTAAGTTCACTGAAGAAGAAATGCATATACAGGAAAACAACTGGCAGTCTTATATTCGTGGTCATGCACCAGTATGTTTTGATGGCATTCATGATTTATTATGGCGTTATGTGAATGAAGGTGGCACTATCTGTGTTATATCTCATTCAATGAAGCATACTATTATACGTGATTATAAGAATAATGATTTACCTGAGCCTTCTATTATATATGGATGGGAATTACCTCCTGAAAAGCGTAAACCATCTATTTGGCCTGTTGAAAGAATTATTGAAGAACTTCATTTAAATAAAGAAGATGTCTTACTTGTAGATGATTTATTACCAGGTATACAGATGGCACGAGATGCGCATATTGATGCATGTGGAGCTGGATGGGCTCATGATATCAAGGAAATCAAAGAAGATATCAAGAATAAATGTACTTATTATGTCGAGTCTGTAAAAGAGTTAGAAGACTTATTGTTTGAGGGAGAGTAAAGATGGAATTAGAAGCATTTTTATTAGTAAAAGAACCATTCAATGAAACAAGTGATTATATTAATCAGCCATTAGATGACAAAGTACGTCTTAATGCAGCTTTAAGTAATTTTATGTGGGAAGAAGCAGATGCATGTACTAAAAATCATACGGGAATGATTCATATCCATAAGGCAATTGAAACCATTCAGACAGACTGTCCTTTATTTGTAGAAGAAGTATGTTCAAACATTGATGAGAATGTTGTAGGAGTTTATATGAATGATGTCATTTATGAACCATCTTTTTATCAAACAATGGCCAAGATGATTGATCAGGATATGTTTCCTATTTATAACGTCATCTGGTTTGGTTTATATCCATTAGAAAATGGAGTAGGGGCTTATACGGATGGTCTTGAAAAGCTCGGCTATCATGAAATAGAAGTTTCTTCTATTGGGGAACCTATGGCTGTATTAGACTTCATTAAAGACACTGCACTCTATGTTATTATGAACAATGTGGTATTTAAAGATGGTGAAACTATTGGACTCACTATTGAACAGGTTTTGACTATTCATTTGGGTGAAAGTGAGATATTTGATACACCAACTTTTAGGATAGACGATCCTTTTCTTACCAATTATGAAAATACTTTCATTTTTAAGTGATATCTATGTAATCATTATTTAATTTGTGTTAATATATTATCGAGGTGACAAAATATATGTATTATTTTATAGGTATTAAAGGTTCAGGAATGGCTTCTCTTGCGAGAATTTTATATGATTTAGGTTATGAAGTTGCAGGAAGTGATATTGATAAGTATATCTTCCTTGAAGATGGATTAAGAGAAAGAAATATTCCTAATTTATTCATTTAACAAAGACAACATTAAAGACGGTATGGATGTTATTGTAGGGAATGCATTTGATCGATCTAATGAAGAAGTGGCTGCTGCAGAAGATAATCCTAATGTAACAATTCACCATTATTATGATTTCCTAGCTAAGCTTATGGATGATCATATTACTATCGGTATTGCAGGTACACATGGTAAGACTTCTACTACAGGTATGGCTTATCATTTGTTTAAAGATTATGATAAGACAAATGTATTAATTGGAGATGGTACTGGCTATGCTACTAAGGGTGCTAAGTATTTTATAGCTGAATGCTGTGAATATAAAGATCATTTCTTATGGTATCATCCAGATTATTCTTATATCAACAATATTGAAATGGATCATGTAGACTATTTCAAGTCAATGGAACAGTATGAACAGTCTTTTGAAAAATATGCCAACCAGGCAAAAAAGGCTATTGTCATCTGGGGTGATGATCCACATCTTCCACATTTGAATTATACAAAGAGAGTTGTAAAATTCGGTGTAAAAGACGGTAATGATGTTCAGGCTAAAAATGTGATTAATAATGAAAAAGGTCTTTCATTTGATGTATATATCTATGGTGATCTTTTTGGACATTTCACTTTACCATTCTATGGTATGCATACACTTTATAACACATTAGGTGTTATTACATTAGGTTATCTTGAAGGTATGGACTTTGATTATATGCAGAGTCAGTTAAGTACATTTAAGGGAACTAAGAGACGTTATGCAGTGAAAGAAGTAGGCAATAACGTATATGTTGATGACTATGCACATCATCCAACAGCTATTAAATATGTAATTGAAGAAACAAGAACACGTTTCCCTGGTAAGCAGATTGTTGCGGTTTATCAGCCAGATAGATATTCTCGTGGCTTAAGATTTGCGAAGGATTATGCACGAATCATGGATACAGTTGATCATCCATATTTTGTAGATTTCCCTAAAAATGCGCCAAAAGAACCAGGAATCGATATTGATGTCAGTGTTATTACTAAGAACCTACCTCGTTCTAAAGTGGTCACTGAAGATGAAGCAGGTGCAAAAGAATTGGCTCAATATGATAATGCAGTATTCTTATTTATGAGTCCTAAGGATATTTATAAGTTAGAAGATTTAGTTATTAAGGAAAAAGAAAAAGCATAGGAGGACATCCCATGGATATCTTAACAATTTGTCTATGTATTCTAGTGCTCGCTGGTGTATTTGCATTAGTGTCTCTAGGAGTATTTCTTATCCATGCACTTACAACTTTAAAGGATGTCAGTCATTTGGCACAGCATTTAGAAACAACAGTTTCTAAAGTAAATGTTACAGTGGATGATATTAACTATAAAATGGATAAGCTCAATGAACCTATCAATGTGGTAAGTGGTATTTTTAATAGGAAGAGATCAGGCGCAGGTGTTTTAGGAACGGTACTAGGCTTGAAAAATATCTTTAAGAAAAAATAGGAGGTATAATTATGAAATTCGGAAAAGTATTATTCGGAGTAGGATTAGGCGTTTTAGCTGGTTTATTATTTGCACCTAAGAAAGGTAGCGAATTAAGAGAAGATATCAAAGCTAAATCAAAATCTACTTATGACTGTTTAGCAAGTCTTACTAGAGAAGATGTTGAAGCTAAATTAGGAGAAACAATTGAAAATATTAAAAAGTCAGTAGATGAATTTGATCCTGATGATTTTAAAGAAACTACTAAAGAAAAAGTAGATGAAGTACAGAAAAAGTTAGAAATTCTAGCAGAAAAAGTAAAATCTAGTGAAAAATTTGATAAGGTGAAAGGTTCAGTTGTCGAAGTAACTGGACGTGTGAATCAGAAAATCGCTGAAGTGAAAACAATGATTAATGATAAGGCTGCCATGATTGATGATGATGTGATTGATCAGCAAATTGATGATGTTGAAAAACAGCTAGATGAAATGATTGAGGAAATCAAGGACTAGTATGAAGAAGAAAGTAACAATCTATGATGTTGCAGAAGCAGCTGATGTTTCACTTGCAACAGTTTCAAGAGTAATTAATGGTTCAAATGTTGTAAAGCCTGCAACAAGAGAACGTGTACTTGAAACAATTAAACGACTCGATTTCAAGCCTAATCAGATTGCAAGAGGTCTTGCAACTAGTAAAACTACAACTATTGCAGTTGTATTCCCACAGTCACTATTTGGACATGTAAAAGATATGATTGGTGGTATTGGAGATACTGGACGTACTTTAGATTTCAATATCATTATATATACAACTGATGAACTTGGTTTAGGTAATCCGATTGAAGAAGTAATTGAGAAAGTTATTAAATCAAGAGCTGATGGGATTGTATTATTCAATAATAACTGTATTAATAAAGAAATTGATCTCATTAAAAAATACCGTATTCCTGCAGTTGTTGTTGGATATAAGATTTCTGATGAAGATATCTGTTCTGTATATGTTGATGCAAAGAGTATTGCATATGATATGACTAAACAATTTATTGAACAGGGTAAAAAGGATATCTGCTTTGTAAGAGCGACTCAAAACTTAGTTGATTTAAATGATTTTGCGAAGGGCATTGAAGAAGCATTTAAGGATAGTGGTGTATCACTTCCTGAAGATTATATTGTGGATGTTTCTAACCATTATGAAGAAAGCTATCCTCAATTAAAGGAATATTTTGATACTCATAAGCATGATGTTGTTTTAACAGGCTATGACAAGGAAGCGGTCGCTGTTGTCAATGCAGCAATTGATCATGGTATCAATGTACCTGAAGATATGCAGGTTGTTGGTATGATGGATACAAGTTATGCTAATATTTGTCGTCCACCTCTTACTACTATTCATGTACCTGTATATGATATGGGTGCTATCGCAATCAGACTTCTTACAAAGATTTTAAATCATGAAGAAATTGATGAAGCAGAAGTGCCAATGCACTATGCGTTCATTAAGCGTAATACAACTAAATAACCAAAGAAGGATGCTGAGGCATCCTTTTTTACTGGTTTAGAATGTGCTAAAATAGTATGGGTCATTATAATTACTGGGAGGATTATATATGCTTAAAAATCAGTCTGATATTGCAAATATATTACGAGAAAGAAGCAAACTCAATAAGCGCTTGGCTTATGAAGGCTTACTTGTTGGTATCGTGTCAGGTGCTGTCTGTATCGTTTATCGTCTTGTTTTATCAAATGCAGAATCTATCTATTTTACTATAAGGGACTTTGTCGCACATAACGTGTCTTATTGGCCTTTGTGGATCATTGGCCTTATTGTATTAGGTCTTATAATTTCAGTCTTTTTAAAGTGGGAGCCTATGATTGGAGGCTCTGGTATTCCACAGCTAGAAGCAGAAGTACAGGGACGTATTGATGAATGCTGGTGGAGAGTCTTACTTGCAAAATTCTGTGCAGGTGCACTTGCACTTGTAGGCGGCTTATCATTAGGGAGAGAAGGTCCAAGTATCCAGCTAGGTGGTATGGTTGGTAAAGCTCTTGCGAAAAAAGGAAAACGTGTAAAAACTGAAGAACGTTATTTAATGACAGCAGGTGCCGCAGCTGGCTTATCAGCCGCATTCAATGCACCTCTTGCAGGTATCATGTTTGCTTTAGAAGAAGTTCATAAGAACTTCTCTACAAGTGCACTTGTTTCTGTAATGATTGCATCTATTACTGCGGATTTCTTAAGTAGAAATATCTTTGGGTTATCACCTACTTTAGCTTTCTCAATCAAAGAGACATTCCCTTTAAAGAATTATTTCTGGGTTATTATTCTCGGTATTGTCGCTGGTATATTAGGTGCTTTCTATAATAAGGTTACAATGGGAACTATTAAACTTTATAAGAAAACACCATTCTTAAAGAAACATCAAAGAGTCTTTATACCCTTGGTGTTATCTGGAATTTTAGGATTTTATTGTCCACTTGTCATGGGTGGAGGACATAAACTTGTAGAATATCTCAATGAACCAAATCTTGTTTTATCTACTCTTGTCTTATTGTTTATATTAAAATTATTGATTTCATGTGTTTCATTTGGATCAGGTGCGGCTGGAGGAATCTTCTTTCCATTACTCATTCTTGGAAGTCTGATTGGTGCAAGTGTAGGTAAGGTTGCTATTATGTGTGGTGTTCCTTCTGAGTATTTTATGAACTTCATTATTATGGCAATGGCTGCTTACTTTAGTGCCATTGTAAGAGCACCGATTACTGGTATTGTGCTTATTGCGGAAATGAGTGGAACTTTAAAGATGCTCCTACCAATTGCGTTAGTATCCTTTGTTTCTTACTATGTCGCCAATCTTTTACATAGCGAACCAATTTATGAGAGTCTTTTAACAAATCTTTTAAACAATCAGCCTTATCATTCTATGGATGAATATGCGGATAGTAAGGAACTCATTGGCTATACAGTTGGCTTGGTTCAAAAACTTGTGATCAGTATATTAAGGATTTGCAGCTGCCACGCCGCAGTTTGATTGTTTCCGTTATTCGTGGTGGAGAAGAAATCATTCCAAAAGGGGATACTAAGCTTATTTCAGGAGATCGTGTCATTGTCTTAGTAGATGCATTCCACCTTGATGAGACGAAACTGATGTTGGAAAGTGTCTTTACAAGCTGATATTGACAAACATCATGAATTCATGTAGACTTTTAATTGCGATGAAGAAGACAAGTAATTCATATGCGCTGGTTTAGAGAACTTATGGCTGGTGAAAATAAGAGCAGCAGTATGAACGAATACACTTTGGAGCTTCTAGATGCAAAGTCTAGACGGTGAGTACACCGTTATCAACAAGAGAGCATGTCTATGACATGAATAAAGGTGGTAACGCGAGAATTCGTCCTTTGGATGGATTCTCTTTTATATTATAGGAGGAAATTATGACATTTTATGATGAATTAGTGTGGCGTGGCCTCATTAAAGATGTAAGTTCTGAAGACTTAAAAGATAAGTTAAATGCAGGAGGAATGACATTCTATATTGGTACTGACCCAACTGGGGATTCTTTACATATTGGACATTTCTCATCTTTCTTAATGTCTAAGAGATTAAAGGATGCAGGTCATCATCCAATTCTTTTAGTCGGTGGTGCAACTGGACAGATTGGGGATCCAAAGCCAACAACTGAAAGACCAATGATCACAAAAGAACAGGTACAGCATAACTTCGACTGCTTAAAGAAGCAGGCTGAAGACTTATTCGGTTTTGAAGTAGTCAATAACTTAGATTGGTCTAAGGATATAAATTTCATTGACTGGTTAAGAGATTATGGTAAATATTTTAATATCAACTACATGTTATCAAAGGATATTATCAGAAGAAGATTAGATGAAGGAATCACTTTCACTGAATTCTCTTATATGATTATGCAGGCAATGGACTTCTATTACCTACATGAAAATAAAGGCTGTGATTTACAGGTTGCTGGTCAGGACCAGTGGGGTAATATTACTGCAGGTATTGAATTAATTAGAAAGAAGACTGGTGATGAAGCATATGGATTCACTATGCCTTTACTTACTAAGAGTGATGGTACTAAGTTTGGTAAATCAGAAGGAAATGCAATCTGGTTAGACAGAGAAAAGACTTCACCATACGAGATGTATCAGTTCTTCATTAATAGTGAAGACAGCAAAGTTATTGATTACTTAAAATATCTCACTTTCTTATCTAAAGAAGAAATTGAAGCATTAGAAGAATCAAATAAGAATGAACCACACTTAAGAAAAGCACATAAAGCACTTGCGAAAGAAGTTATTACTTTCATTCATGGTGCAGATGCTTATGAAGAAGCTGTCAACATTTCTGAAAAATTGTTCAGTGGTGATATCAAGAGCATGACTTATGAACAGGTAAAACAGTGCTTCAATGGTGTGCCAAGTATTGATGTCACTGAAGATGAACAGATTTTAAATGTATTAGTAAAAGCAGGTGCTGCTTCTAGTAATCGTGAAGCAAGACAGTTCGTAAAAGGTGGAAGTGTTCTTGTAAATGGTGAAAAGGTCACTGATGAAAAGTTTGTTGTATCTAAAGATAATGCTTTTGGTGGCAAGGTGACTGTTATTAGAAGAGGTAAGAAGAAGTACTTCGTTATTAATCATATCTAAGCAGACAATAGTCTGCTTTTTTTAGGAAGGATGTGAGTAGATGGATGGTATTATTTTAATTAATAAACCACAGGGTATGACAAGTCATGATGTCGTTAATTATGTGAGACGTATTATGCATACTAAAAAAGTAGGACATTGTGGCACACTAGACCCTTTGGCGACTGGTGTTTTAGTTATTGGTATTAATAAAGCCACTAAAGCAATGCAGTTTTTAATGAGTGAAGAAAAAGAATATCGTGCGACCCTTAAACTTGGCAGTGCTACAGATACATATGACTCTGAGGGTAAGGTTCTAGAAACTAAGCCTTTTACTGGTTATGATCATCTAGATGAAGTACTATCTTCTTTTAAAGGAGATTCTATGCAGAAGCCTCCGATGTATTCAGCTATTAAAATTAATGGTAAGAAGCTCTATGAATATGCCAGAGAAGGTATAGAAGTAGAAGTTCCAGAAAGGCCAATAACTATTTATAAACTTGATTTAGTCAATGCACATGATGATGAAATAACTATAGATGTTAAGTGCTCTAAAGGAACATATATCCGTTCTTTATGTGTAGATATTGGGAAGGCATTAGGCTATCCTGCTCATATGACTGCATTAGTAAGAAATCAGTCAGGGCATTTCACTATTGATCAGGCAGTGACATTAGAAGAACTTGAAGAAAACAATGGACCAGTGATTCCGTTAGAAGAAGTATTCTCTTATTATGATTCTATTGTCGTAGATGAAAGAATTGTCATGACTGGTCAGAAAATCAAGAGTGACATAGATCATAATGTGGCTGTTTATTCAAAGGAAGGTAAGTTACTTGCAATATATGGCCAGATGGAAAAGGTTCTTTAAAGAGCTTGAGGGGGCTTTTCTAATGAAGGTCATAAAAATGGAAGAGGCGAATTTAAAAGAACCTCTTTCTCTTGCAATTGGCTTTTTTGATGGTTTACATCTTGGTCATATGTCTTTGATTAATGAAGTATTGAAATATAAAGGAGAAACTAAAACAGCTGTCATGAGCTTTGATGTGCATCCTTTATGTGTCTTAAAGGGTGAAAAGAGACAATCAATTATCACTTTAGAAGAGAAAAAAGAGCTTCTAGAAGAAATGGGGATTGATTATCTCCTTGTTATTCATTTTACTAAGGAAGTAGCAGCATTAAGTCCACAGGCATTTATTGATGAATATTTAAATAAGCTTCCTTTGAAAAGACTTGTATGTGGTTATGATTTCCATTTTGGTGTTCATAACAGCGGTAATATAGAAGATCTGAAAAAACAGTCATTTGATCTTATTGTGAAAGATGCTGTTATGTATAATGAAACGGAAAAAGTATCCTCAACTCTTATTAAGAAACTGATGGATCAGGGAATGATTGAAGAAGTCAATACATTGCTTGATAGACCTTATCAAGTAAAGGGAACAGTTATTCATGGTAAACAAAGAGGACGCTTGATTGGCTTTCCTACATTAAATATTGATTATGGCATGAAATACTTACCTAAAAGAGGGGTATATGCACAATTGTAGAAATCAATCATCGTTATTATATAGGAATGGCGAATATTGGTATGAATCCTACATTCAATGATATCAATCGTCTTTCATTAGAAGTCAACGTTTTTGATTTTGATGAAGATGTGTATGGTAAAGAAGTAGAGGTTACTTTCTATTTATATAAGCGTGAAGAAACTGTTTTTAATGGATTAGAAGGACTAAAAACACAGTTAACAGAAAGACAAGAAATATTTAAGTCAAGTCATGAAAAAGTATTTGACTTTATATCAAAATAGTGTAGAATAAGCCTTGCAACAATGTCTAGGATATTTGTACCTCTTACATCTAGCTTGGATATTGCGAAGAGTATAATTTAGGAGGAAAACATAATGTTAACTAAAGAAGAAAAAGCTAAGATCATGGCTGAATATGGTCGCGTAGAAAAGGATACTGGTTCTCCAGAAGTTCAGATTGCATTATTAACTGCTGATATCAACAAGTTAAACGGTCACTTCAAACAGCATCCAAAGGATAATCATTCTAACAGAGGTCTTTTAAAGAAGATCGGTAAGAGAAGAGACTTATTAAAGTATCTTAAGAGTGAAGATCTTGATAGATATACAGCTTTAACTGATAAGTTAGGATTAAGAAGATAAAAAACAAAAGCCCTATGGGGCTTTTTTCATGTCTCTGTCAAATAATTGTTTGTGTAATAGTTGATTTATGATATAATTTTGAAGAATATGAGGTGAATTTATGGCAAAACAAATTTTTAGTATGGATTTCTATGGTAAGAAAATCCAGGTTGAAGTCGGTGAAATGGCTAAACAGGCAAACGGCTCTTGTTTAGTAAGATATGATGATACAGTCGTTCTTTCTACAGCATGTGCAGGGAAAGAACCAAAAGATGTAGATTTCTTCCCATTAACAGTAACTTATGAAGAAAAGTTATATTCTGTAGGTAAGATTCCAGGTGGATTCTTAAAGCGTGAAGGCCGTCCTAGTGAACATGGTACATTAACTGCGAGAATGATTGATAGACCTATCCGTCCATTATTCGCAGATGGTTTCAGAAATGAAGTACAGGTTGTTAATACTGTACTATCAGTGATCAGGAAGCAACTCCAGAAATGGCAGCAATGCTTGGTGCATCAATTGCATTATGTATTTCTGATATTCCATTCAATGGTCCAATTGCAGGTGTTAACGTAGGTTTAATTGATGGTGAATTTACTGTCAACGCAGGACCTGAAGATATGGCTAGAAGTGAAATCAACCTTGAAGTAGCAGGTACAAAGGATGCTATTAACATGGTTGAAGCTGATGCAAAAGAAGTTGACGAAGAAACAATGTTGAATGCATTGATATTCGGTCATGAAAAGATTAAGGAATTAATTGCTTTCGAGGAACAGATTGTAGAAGCTGTTGGCAAGGAAAAGATTGATGTTCCACTATTTGCATTAGATGAAAATATTGTTTCTAGCGTAGAAGCAATGGCTAAGGAAGAAATGATCAAAGCCATTTCTATTCCTGGTAAGCTTGAAAGATATGCTGCTATTGATGAATTAGATGCTAAGGTTGTAGAATCTTTTGAAGAAAAAGAATATGCAACTGCTGAAGAACATGATAAGACTATTAAACAGGTTAAGATGGTTCTTGGTGATCTTGAAAAAGAAGAAGTAAGACGTCTTATTACTGAAGAAAAGGTAAGACCTGATGGTCGTAAAGTAGATGAAGTACGTCCGTTAGACGCACAGGTGGATTTATTACCACGTGTACATGGCTCTGCTATGTTCACTCGTGGCGAAACTCAGGTATTATCTGCCTGTACACTTGGTGCATTAGGTGAAGTTCAGAAAATTGATGGTCTTGGAATGGAAGACCAGAAACGTTTCATGCATCATTATAACTTCCCACCATATTGTGTAGGCGAAACAGGAAGAATGGGTTCTCCAGGCAGAAGAGAAATCGGCATGGTGCTTTAGGTGAAAGAGCCTTAAGACAGGTTATTCCTTCTGAAACAGAATTCCCATATACAATCAGAGTTGTTGCTGAAGTATTAGAATCTAACGGTTCTTCTTCACAGGCTTCTATTTGTGCATCAACTATGGCTTTAATGGCTGCTGGTGTTCCAATTAGTAATCCAGTGGCTGGTGTCGCTATGGGTCTTGTTAAAAAAGGCGAAAACTATACAATCTTAACTGATATCCAGGGTATGGAAGACCATCTTGGTGATATGGATTTCAAGGTTGCAGGTACAAAGAACGGTATCTGTGCATTACAGATGGATATCAAGATTGATGGTATTACTAAAGAAATTCTACAGGAAGCATTAGCTCAGGCAAAGGTTGCGAGAGGACAAATCATGGACTGCATGATGTCAGCAATTAGTGAACCTAGAGATCACTTAAGTCCATATGCTCCTAAGGTTGCTATGATGAAGATTGAACCTGAACAGATTAAAGATGTAATCGGTAAGGGTGGAGATATGATCAATAAGATTATTGCGGAAAGTGATAATGTTAAGATTGATATTGATGATGAAGGTAATGTTACTATCTATCATTACTCTCAGGAAGCCATTGACCATGCAATGGGTATGATCAAGGATTTAACTAGAAAAGTTGAAGTAGGCGAAATCTTCGATGGTAAGGCTGTAAGAGTTGAAGAAAAGTATGCATTTATTGAATTATTCCCTGGTACAAATGGATTCTTACATGTAAAAGATGTTGCTTGGGATAGAACAAATAAAGTCAGCGATGTGATCAATCTTGGCGATACAGTAAAGGTTAAAGTAACTCAGATTACTGATAAGGGTGTGAATGTTTCTAGAAAAGCATTATTACCAAAACCAATCGTTAAACATGAAGCACCTGCTGAGGAAAAGAAATAATGAAAGTTATTCTTGCAAGTACTTCTCCTAGACGAAAAGAACTGCTTGAAAGAGAAGGCATTGATTTTATTATCGATGCCACTTCTATTACTGAATATCTTGATTCGTCTCTAGAAATAGAAGAAAGACTTAAGAAACTCGCATATGATAAAGGTATTTCTATTCATGAGAAATATCCTGATGATGTTGTAATCAGTGCTGATACAACAATCTATCATAATGGAAAGATTATTGGTAAAGCTCACAGTGCTCATGAAGCAAGAGAAATTCTTGAATCATTAAGTGGTGATACACATAGTGTGTTTACATCAGTAGCTGTATTCTATAAAAATCAGGTTTGTACATTTGTAGATGAAACAAAAGTTACATTCAAGAATATCAATGATATGATTGATGATTATCTTTCTATTGATGAATGGAAGGGTAAAGCGGGTGCCTATGCGATTCAGGGTGTTGCAGGAAAATTCATTGAAGAAGTGCAGGGAGATATTGATAACGTCATTGGACTCCCAGTAAAGCATGTAATAGAAGTCATTGAAACAATGATTGAGAAGCCATTATAGGCTTCTTTTTTTATGCTTACATGTAAGCGCTTCATATTTATATTGAAAACGCTAACAATTTAATTTATAATAGAGAGTGGGATTTACATAAGGAGGAAATATCATGAATTCAAAAGTTAAAAAAATTGCGCTATTGTCTGGCGGAGGAGATTGCCCAGGCTTAAATGCGGTAATCAGAACAATCACTAAGATTGCGATTGAAAAATATAATTGGGAAGTCATTGGCTTTGTATATGGTTATCGTGGATTGTATAATAATAATTATGTTGAATTAACTGTAGACAAGGTAGAGGATATATATAAGGAAGGCGGAACTATTCTTTATAGTTCTAATAAGGATAACCTATTCGATTATCTTGTAGATGATGGAAATGGTGGGAAAGTAAGAAAAGACGTAAGTGATGTAGGCGTTGAAAATCTTAAGAAAGATGGTGTTGATGTATTAGTTGTATTAGGTGGCGATGGTACATTAACAAGTGCTAGAGATTTCAGCAGAAAAGGTGTCAATGTCATTGGTGTACCAAAGACTATGGATAATGACCTTACTTCTACAGATTTAACATATGGGTTCATCAGTGCGATGAGTGTTGGTACTGAATTCATAGATCGTCTTCAGACTACTGCAAAATCACATCATCGTGTCATCTGTTGTGAATTAATGGGTAGAGAAGCTGGATGGATTTCATTGTATGCAGGTCTTGCAGGTAATGCGGGTGTTGTATTGATTCCTGAAATTCCATTTACTATTGAAAATATTGCGAAAGCAGTTAAGAAACGTGATGAAGCAGGTCTTCCATATACTGTTATTGCAGTAGCTGAAGGTGCTAAGTATGCAGATGGTACAAAGTCAATCGGCAAGATTGTAGAAGATTCACCAGATCCAATTCGTTATTCTGGACTTGCTGCAAAGGTAGCTGATGATCTAGAAAAAGTCATTCCTAATCATGAAGTACGTTCTGTCAATCCGGGTCATATTATCCGTGGTGGTGATATTGATGCATATGACAGAATCTTATCTATCAGATTTGGTAATAAGGCATGTGCTATGATTGATGAGGGCTTATTTGGAAATGTTGTATCATTAAAGGGTGGCAACATGGAATATACTTCACTTGAAGAAGTAATCGGTGATGCGAAGTTTGGTAAGCAGAAGCTTGTTGATCCTAATGGAGATCTTGTTCAGGCTGCTAAAGCCATGGGCGTATCATTTGGTGATGAATAATAAGACAAGAACCTTACATTTTGTAAGGTTTTTTAATTATGTTGACAGATAGTCTAATTTTGATAAAATGGAAACTCAAGGAGGCAAAAATGATAGAAGAACTTATTGAAGAAGGCCAGTATCAAGTCGCATTAAGTCGTTTGACAGATATGGATGACGAGATGACTAGATATTATCGTCTTGTATGCTTGAATGCATTAGAAGATTATCAAAGATGTATGCAGGAAGGGGCCGTTGCGAAAATGCAGGCCAATAACACTTATTATGAAGTGACTGCTTTATATTTAAATGCTTTAAAAGAACTTGAAGAATATGAACAGGCAATTAATATTCTTATTGAAGAATTATCCATGCCTTATATCCCTCAGCAGTATGAAAACTTATTCAATGCGGTTTATGATGAAATTATTCTTATGAAGCAGGAAAAGAATTACCAGCTAGAAAACAAGAGTACCATTATGTCTGCACAGGAAATTGGTCGTCTGCTTGATAGAGATGAAGTGAATGATGATTTGATTTATATGGCACTTGATCAATTGCAGCAGTTAAACATCCGTATGATCATTCCTGAAGTAGGAAGATTCTTAGAAAATCCTTATAAGTCATCTTTTGCGAAGACACTTATTATGGAAATCTTGATTGATCAACAGGTGGATGAAGAATTCACTGTAGTGAAAGGTGATGAAACATATTACTTTAATGGCTCTTATAGTCCTTTAGTATTAGAAAGAGAATGTTACATATTGATTGGTAAATCTCTTTCAAGAGTATTAGAAGATCATAATCCTACGCTTCTCTCACAATGTCTCGATTATTTGGAATATTATCTTTATACTCTCTATCCTAAAGATATTATGCCAGAAGACTGTGACCTAGTTGCAGCAACTATACACTATTATGTTGCGACTTTACAGAATATACCAGTCGATCCATCTGATATAGAAATTGATTACAATTGCGATTTATCAGACGTTGAAAAAGAAATCTTAGCACTCAAACAATTAGAGTGTTAAATTGTTGCATTGCATGAATCTTTCATGTATAATAGCAATTGCAAATAGTAAAGGAGATTAAGAAATGAATACAGAAGTTAAAAAACTTGAGAAATCAATGGTTGAAATCAAAGCCGTTTTCGATACAGAAGAATGGGCAGCAGCTCAGGAAAAGGCTTTAAATAAGTTAGCTGGTTCAGTTAAGTTAGATGGTTTCAGAAAGGGACATGCTCCAAAGAATTTA
>ENA-OQEN01000578-OQEN01000578.1-human-gut-metagenome-genome-assembly--contig:-NODE-578-length-15816-cov-2.273440_pt1 | contig 15816 bp, 20 predicted proteins | sample MGYA00242791_ERZ504627 | MGnify/ENA primary metagenome ERZ504627 (study PRJEB26092, sample SAMD00036316) | human gut metagenome | host: Homo sapiens | study: EMG produced TPA metagenomics assembly of... | reverse complement strand
GTGGATAGGCCGCCGCGACACGCTCAACGGCGAGCAGGTGAAGGACCCTCCATCCTGGACGCCGGCACTCAGAGCGTCATCAGCTACCCCGGCGGCCACGTCGAGGGTTTCCCGGACACCTTCAAGCAGAACTTCAAGCAGATATACGCCCGCATGGCGGGGGACGAGGGCCCTGGGACTACGCCACCTTTGCCGACGGCGAGCGCGAGATGGTCCTCTGCGACGCCATCGTTAAGAGCGCGCGCGAGCGCCGCTGGCTCAAGGTCGGCGAGTGAGCGGGGGAGAGACAGTGTTCAGGATAGGCACCCTGGCGACTGGTTCGGCGTCGGCCCCATCGAGGGCATAAGGGAATCCGCGCGCTGCGGCGCTTCCGGCGTGCAGCTTTACGCCTGGAACGAGCTGGACCCCTCACGCGTGGGCAGGCGGCTCTTCCGTGAGCTGCGCTCCGTGCTTTCGGAGTGCTCCCAGGAGGTCACAGCCCTGTGCGCGGAGCTCGGCGGCCACGGCTTTGAGATAGCTGCGGACAACCCGCGCAAGGTGGAATACATAAAGCGCGCCGTGGACCTTGCGGCGGCGCTGGATTGCGGCGTCGTCACGACGCACATTGGCCGCGTGCCTGAGGACAGGGCCTCCGGGCGCTGGGCGAACATGCTCTCCGCCTGCCGCGAGGCGGGGGAGTACGCCGCCTCAAAGCAGGTGACGCTTGCCGTGGAGACCGGACCGGAGCCGGTCGAGCGGCTGGTGAGCTTCATTGACGAATGCGGCCCGGGCATAGGCGTCAACTATGACCCTGCGAACCTCGTCATGGTCACGAAGGCGGACGAGGTCGCGGGTGTGTATGCGGCCGGCAGCCGCATAGTCCACACCCACGCCAAGGATGGGCGCTGCAACTTCTACGCCGGGCCGGAGGAAGTATACGGCATCTTCGCCGAGGGCGGCATAGAGGCGCTGAACACCGTCAGCACCTATTTCACCGAGACCCCGCTGGGCGAGGGCGAGTGCGCTGGGACGAGTATCTGCACGCCCTGGCGGAGGTCGGCTTCGACGGCTACCTCACCATAGAGCGCGAGGTGGGCAGGGACGCCGCCGCGGACATCCGCGCCGCTGTGCGTTATCTGAGAAAAAAGTTGGAAAATCTGTAAATAATACCCCGCGGCGTTCAGTCCGCGGGGATAAAGCTGAAAAAACCAAAATACTTCAAGGAGGACATACAAAATGATGAAGCTCGGCCTCGTTTCCGCCATCCTGCCCGACCAGACCTTCGAGGAAGTCATAGATTACGCCGCGCAGACAGGCTTTTCCTGCGTAGAGGTCTGCTGCTGGCCGAAGGGCAAGGCCCTGCGCCGTTACGCCGGCGTCACGCACATCGACCTCAACGGCCTCACCGAAGAGAAGATGAAGTACTACGTCGACTATGCCGCCTCCAAGGGCGTGGAGATAAGCTCCCTCGCCTATTACCCGAATCCGCTGGACGGCGACGAAGAGGCCGCGAAGGTCGCCGTGGACCACATCATGGCGCTCATAGACGTCTCGGCCAAGATGGGCGTCAACATGGTCACCACCTTCATCGGCAAGGACAAGACGAAATCTGTGGAGGAGAACCTTGAGAAATACGTCAAGGTCTGGACCCCGATAGTCCGTCACGCTGAGGAGATGGGCGTCAGGATCGGCATCGAGAACTGCCCCATGTACTACACGAAGGACGAGTGGCCCGGCGGCAACAACCTCGCCTCCACTCCGTACATCTGGAAGAAGATGTTCGAGCTCATCCCCAGCAAGAACCTGGGCCTGAACTTCGACCCCAGCCACCCCTACCTGCTGGGCGCCTCCTATATAAAGCCCGTCTACGACTTTGCCGACCGCATCTTCCACGTCCACTTCAAGGACATCCAGATATACCAGGACAAGGTGGACGAATACGGCCGCTTCTCGCACCCGGCGCTCTGGCACTCCCCGAAGCTGCCGGCCTGGGAGGCGTGGACTTCGCGGCCTTCTGCTCCGCGCTGAACGACATCCGCTACACCGGCCCGGCCTGCATCGAGGTCGAGGACAGGGCCTACGAGGGCAGCATAGAGGACGTGAAGAGCGGCATTGAGCAGAGCTACCGCTACATGAGGCAGTTCCTGTGAGCAGCCCGGAAATAAGGATAGGCCTCATCGGCCCCGGCGGCATGGGGACTGTCCACCTAAGGAATTACGAGCACATCGAAGGCGCGAGGGTGGTCGCGGTCTGCGCCCACTCTCCCGCCTCGGCGGAGCGCGCCGGGGCGGAGGGCGTGGACGTCTACACGGACCGGAGGCCATGCTCTCCCGGGGGGACATAGACCTCGTGGACATCTGCACGCCCACCTACACGCACCCGGAGCACGTGAGGAACGCCCTGCTGCACGATAAGCACGTCATCTGCGAGAAGCCCCTGGCCCTGCACGCGGCGGACGCGCGGGAGCTCTTTGCCATGGCGCGGGAGCGCGGCAAGCGTCTTTTCGTGGCCCAGGTGCTGCGCTATTCGACGCCGGCGGCGGTGCTCAGGGAGCTCGTGCAGAGCGGGGAATACGGCAGGATGCTCGACGCGCAGTTTCTGCGCCTTTCAGCCTGCCCGAGATGGTCCAAGAGCGGCTGGCTCTTCCGCCGCGAGCAGAGCGGCACATACCATTCGACCTGCATATACACGACCTTGACCTCATCCTCAGCCTCTGGGGGGAGCCCGAGAGCGTGAGCTACACTTCCACCGGGCGCGAGGGGCTGGATTACAGGGAGCACTACCGCTTTTCCTATGTTTTCCCCGGCGGGGCCACCGTTTCGGCAGAGGCGGCCTGGTATAACGCGGATATCCCCTTCACGGCGACCTGGAGGGTGTATTTTGAAAGCGCCGTCGCCGTCTTTGACGGCGAGAAGGTCACGGTGTACGCCTTCGAGCGGGAGCGAGGGTCATAAGTACAGAGGAAAAGCTGAAGATACCCACCGGCATAAACGTCCCGCCCACGGGCATGTTCCATGCCGAGCTGAGCGACTTTTTGCGCGAGCTGCGCGGCGGCGAGCACGGCCTGTCACCAACGGAGGCGGAGATCGTGCGCGCCTGCGGCATACTTGAGGGCGCGCTCGGCGGCAACTGAACTGAAAGGGGGCCCGCAAGATGATCGAAGTCCGCGGCCTTACCAAAGAATACGGCAGCAAAAAGGCGCTGGACGACGTGAGCTTCAGCGTGCCGAAGGGCCAGGTCCTTGGCCTCCTGGGGCTGAACGGGGCCGGAAAATCCACGACCATGAACATAATCGCAGGCTGCCTCGCGCCCACGGCAGGCACGGTGCTGATAGACGGCATCGACATTGCAAAGCAGCCCGCGGCGGCAAAGCGGAAGATAGGCTATCTGCCCGAGCTGCCCCCGCTGTACATGGATATGAAGGTCGGGGACTTTCTCGCCTTCGTCTGCGAGCTCAAAAAGCTGCGCGGCGACAGGAAGGCGGACATTTCCGCGGTTTGCGAGAAGACCGGCATAGACCATGTGCGCGGCAGGCTCATAAAGAACCTCTCGAAGGGTTACCGCCAGCGCGTGGGCCTCGCCTCCGCCATGCTGGGCGACCCCGAGGTGCTCATACTCGACGAGCCCACCGTCGGCCTTGACCCTACGCAGATAATCGAGGTCCGGACGCTGATAGGCGAGATAGGCGCGGAAAAGACCGTCATACTCTCGTCCCACATCCTGAGCGAGATACAGGCCGTATGCGAGCGGGTGCTGGTGCTCAACGAGGGCCGCATCGTGGCCGACGGCAAGCCGGAGGCGATGGAACGAGACATGCAGCGCTCCGGCGCGCAGTACCTGCTTATAGAGGGCGAACCCGAGCGCGTGCAGGCTGTGCTGAAGGCCTTGCCGGGCCTTGCATCTGTGCGGCGCGGTGAGGAGAGGGAGCCGGCGTGTGGGAATGGTTCGTAGAGGGGCAGGACGCGCCGACCTGCGCCGTGAGCTTTTTGCGGCCTGCTCCGCAGCCGGCGCGCCCATCCTGGGCATGCGCAGCGGCAGCGTGACGCTGGAGGACGTCTTCCTCAGCCTCATAGGACGCGACCAGACCCCGGTAAAGGAGTACGCCGAATGACAGCCATCTTCAAGCGCGAGATAAACGCCTATTTCGATACCCCGCTCGGCTATGTTTTCCTGGCCGTGTATTACCTTTTCGCGGGCTATTTCTTCTACAACTACAACCTTTATGCCAACTCCACGGACATGCGCGCCCTGTTTGAGATACTCTTCACGGTGACGCTGTTCCTGGTGCCCATCCTGACGATGCGCCTGATGAGCGAGGACAGGCGCAACAAGACCGACCAGCTGCTCATGATGGCCCCCATCGGCACCCTGGCCATAGTCATGGGCAAGCTGCTGGCCGCAGCCGTCGTGTACCTTGCGGCCATGCTCATAACCATCGTCGAGGCCTTCGTGCTTTCCGTCTTTGCAGCGGTGGAATGGAGCGTGGTCATCGGCCACTTCATCGGCCTCTTCCTGCTCGGCCTCGCGCTCATCTCCGTCGGCATGCTCATCTCCACGCTGACGGAAAACCAGATCATCGCCGCCATTGGAGGCTTTTGCGTCGGCTTCTTCCTCATGCTGCTCGACTCCGTCGCCGGCCTCATCGGCAATTCCGTGCTGGCCGGTTTTGTGACCGACCTCTCCTTCCAGACGCACTACAGGAACTTCACGCTGGGCATTTTCAGCGTGGCGGACCTGGTGTTTTACCTGAGCGTGACCGCGCTTTTCGTGTTTTTCGCCGTCATGGCCTTCGAGAAGCGCCGCGTGATGTGAGGGGAGGCGCAGGATGAAAAAGCTGTTTAATGCCAAGACCGGCCTGCGCGGGCTCTATGCCCTTGTGGCGGCCGTCGCCTTCATAGTGGTCGTCGTGCTCAACATCGTCATGGGCCTGCTCGCGGACAGGTATCCAATGAACATAGACCTTACAAGCGACAGCGTCTTCGAGCTCGGAGACGAGACCCTGGACTTCATCGGCGCGCTGGAGGAGCCGGTGAAGATACAGGTGCTCGCCACAGAGGAGAAATTCGTGAACACCACGGTGTACAACGCGCAGGCGAACGAGATAATGCGCGAGTTTGCGCGCCGTTCCGACAACATAGATATCAGCTATATCGACTACGTTGCGGACCCCACCTTCGCCGCGAGCTATCCTGACTATTCGCTCAAGGAGGGCGACGTCATCGTCAGCTCGGACGAGCGCTCCCGCCAGGTCAAGACCGAGGAGCTGTTCAACTACACCTACTCCCAGACGGGCGGCCTTAGCATAGCATCCTCCCGCGCGGAGGAGGCCATCCTTAGCGCCGTGCTCTACGTGGTAAGCGACGAGCTGACCACCGTCGCCGCCATCGAGGGCCACGGCGAGGCCTCCGGCTCCGCTTTCCTCGACCTGCTGGGCGACAACAACTATGAGGTTTCCACAGCAAACCTCCTGCTCGGCGGCCTGACCGAGGGGGCGGATGTGGCCTCATCATCGCGCCCACGACGGACTACACCGAGGAGGAGATAGACCTGCTGGCTGCTTTCCTCGAAAACGGCGGGGCCTACGGCAAGACCCTGCTCTACTTCGCGGGTGCGGAACAGCCGGAGCTGCCGAACCTTGAGGCCTTCCTGGCAGAGTGGGGCGTGGTCGTAGGGGACGGACTGGTGTTTGAGACGGACCAGTCCCGGGCCTATTCCACCCAGCCTTCTACGCCATAACCGACTACGCGAGGAGACCTATTCCTCGCTGCTCAAGGATACGAGCATACCCGTCCTTGTTCCCGTGTGCCGCCCGCTGGAGGTGCTCTACTCCTTCATGGAGAACTACACGACCACCACACTGCTCACCTTTGGAGAGAGCGCGGGAGTGCGGCCCTCGGACGCGGGTGAGGACTTCAGCTCCAAGGACGCCGAGATCTGGGCCCCATCCCGGCAGTCGTCATGAGCTCCTACCGCCTGATGGACAGCACCGACGCCACAAAGGAAGTGGCGAGCTCCCACGTCATCGTCTCCGGCTCCAGCGAGATGCTGGCGGATTACACGCTTTACAACACCGCCTTTTCCAACGCGGGCTATATGGTCAGCCTGCTAAACGAGCTCTGCGGCAGGGACGGCATGATAGCCGTCACGCCCAAGAGCATCGTTGGTAACGCCCTGAACCTCAATCAGGCTGCGGCGGATACGATAGGCATGGTGTTCATCGCGGTCATCCCGGCGCTCATGCTGGTGTTCGGCCTCGTGGTCTGGCTCACGCGGAGGCACAAGTGATGAAGAAAACGCTGATTATCCTGGGCTGCTGTGTGGCGCTGCTCCTGCTGCTTCTGGGTGCCGCCCTGCTGCTTGCAAACGGCGGCGAAGAGGCTCCGGAGGAGACTGCGGAGAGCCTCAGCCTGATGGACAGGCCCGGCTCGGAGGTGGCCTCCGTCAGTGTGAAAAACGCCTCCGGCGAGTATACCGTCACCCGGGATGGAGACGCGCTGACCGTACACGACATACCCGCCAAGCTCGTGAACATGGACTACGTGGATATGCTGCTCGACGAGGCTTCCAGCGTGCAGTATACCTCCCTTGTGACGACGGAGCTCTCCCGCCTGGCCGATTACGGCCTGGCCGAGCCCGAGGCGGAGGTCGAGATAAGCTACACGGACGGGGAGAGCCTGCGCCTGCTCATAGGCGCGGAAGAGCCTATAAGCTCCGGGCGCTATTTCATGGAGGACGGCGGCGACTCCATATATATAATGAAGAACAGCCGCGCCATCCGCTTTGTCTCCCCGGTGGAGGTGTTTATAAACTACATCATCATCCCGCCCGAGGACACCAACCAGCCGCTCAGCGAGCTGCAGGATTTCACCATCAGCGGCTCCGCCGTGGGCGAGCCCATAGTCGTGCGCGCCGTCCTGCCCGAGAGGGAGGAGGAGCAGCTGAAAGCCCTGAGCTACGGCTCCATAACCCATCTCATCGTCTCCCCGAACGAGCACGAGGCCAGCCCCACGACGCTCAGCACCATAGCCGACCAGCTGCTGGGCCTCATGTCCGAGGGCATCGTGGCCTACAACTGTTCCGAGGAGGAGCTGGCCGCCTACGGCTTCGACGAGCCGTACATCCAGTATGACTTCACATACCTGCGCGGAGCCGAGGGCGAGCCCGAGGCCTACAGCCTGCGTGTCAGCCGCGACGAGGAGGCTATATCGCCACGCTGAACGACGACGGCGTAGTCTACCGCATACTCGACCTCGACTTTTTGCACGTGAGCTATGAGGAACTCGTCATGCGCTGGTTCATCTCTCCCTTCATTTCAGAGGTCACGGCCTTGGAGCTGGAAGGGCAAGGGAGCAGCTGGCGCTTCGAGATAAGCTCCGACACGGTCAGCAGCGTGGAGGCCACCCTCAACGGGGAGGAGCTGGACAGCGCGCTGTTCCGCAAGTTCTATAACCTCGTGATGAGCGCCGCATCCGACTCCGGCCGCCTTGCGGAGCCTCCGGAGCTCACGGAGCCGGGCTTCAGCCTGCGCGTCGAATACGAGGACGATGAGAAGCCGGACGATGTGCTGCGCTTCTACTCCGCCGGCCAGCGCCGCCTGTACGTGGAGGTTAACGGCGTGTGCGAATTCACCATGCGCGAAAACTGGTTGAATGTGACGCTAAATGCTCTCGAAAACGTCAAAATGTGCAAAGACTTCAGCTCGGATTGGTGAAATGCGATAATTTGCATAAAGTTGTTGAAAAATGATTGAGAATGTGTTAATGTGATAATCGAAGTGAACGGGAAAGATTGGTGATTGGAGCGCTTCGGCACTCTGCACGATAAAAAAGGAGATAAAAGGAGGACATCAAGTGAAGAAACTACTTAGCGTACTCTTGCTGTGGTGATGATCTGCCTGCTGCTTGCCGCCTGCGGCAGCCAGGAAGAGGCTCCCGCGTCTGAGCCCCCCGCTGAGGTCACCGACGGCGCTGACGCCCCGGCCAGCGAGGCTCCGGAGGCCACCGGCGGCTTCAAGGTCGCTTCCCACAACGCCATCATCGAGGGCAACCCCTATCGTACTGTGTACGAGGAGCAGATGGCTGAGGCTGCAACGCCGCCAAGGAAGCCGGCCTCGTGAGCGAGTACAACAGCTTCGTCGCGAACAACGACCCCGCTCTTGAGACTCAGCAGATCGAGCAGACCATCAACGAGGGCTACGACATCATCCTCGTGAACCCCATCGCCGCTTCCGGTCTGGATACCGTCATCGACAAGGCTGTCGAGGCCGGCATCACCTACGTGAACGCGGACTGCATCTACCCTCCGAGAAGATCCTGAACGTCGTCGTTGACCAGGATGCTTGGGCGAAGGAAGCTTCTGACTTCGTCATCGAGACCCTGGGCGAGGGCTCCAAGGTCGTTCAGTTCAAGGGCATCGAGGGCAACTCCGCCACGGAACTGCGCAACAACCGCTGGACTACCGACCTGGCCGCTGCCGGCATCGAGATAGTCAAGAGCGTCGCCCACAACTGGAACGACACCGAGGCGAAGCAGCTCATGAGCGAGATCCTCGCCTCCGGCCTTGAGTTTGACGGCATCATCAACGAGGAAGCCGCCAACGGCATCATCGATGCCTACGAGGAAGCCGGCGTTGCCTACCCCGCTGCATCACCTCTTCCGAGGAGATCGCCTGGATACGCCGTGTTGCCGAGATCAATAAGGACGAGCTGGTCATGCCGTTCATCGTCGTGGAGAATCCTCCCGGAATCGGCGCCACCGCCCTTGCCGTTGCCATCAATGTCCGCCTGGGCCACACCCTGGACGAGTCCAAGCTGGTTGACGGCGCCATCTACTATGCTCCTCAGTGGATCATGACCTATGACAACATGGCTGAGAAGCTGGAAGAGACCAAGGACATGCCTGACTCCACCTCCATCTCCTCCTATCTGAGCGTTGATGAGGCCCTGGAGTTCTACTTTGTGGACTAAGACAGGCCTGAATCCTTGATCGCTTGATTCCGCAAGGTTTCGCCGGTGGGTCTTGCGACCCCCCGGCGAAATCCCTATATTGCAATTCGGACGTGCTCGGTTCTCCAGTCACACCTCGCCCGGCAGGGCGCTCAGAAATAGAAGGAGGAATGCTCTTTGCTGGAAATGACAGGCATCTCAAAGCGGTTTGACGCTGTCACAGCATTGAACAAGGCAAGCCTGCAGGTGAATGCGGGCGAGATAATGGCCCTGCTCGGCTCCAACGGCAGCGGCAAATCCACCCTTGTCAAGGTTCTCAGCGGACTAGTTAATCCCAACGAAGGCGCCATAAAAATAGACGGCAAGGCCGTCAGTATAAGCTCCTGCGCCGCTGCCCGGAAGCTCGGCGTGGCGGTAGCATATCAGGACCTCTCGCTCATCCCGGCGATGAGTGTAGTGGACAACATAGTTATGAATATTGAGCCCACGAGCCGTGTCGGCACCATAGACCGCCGCAAGGCCCGCGAAAAGGCTGTAAAATATCTTCAGCGCCTGCATATCGACGTGGACCCGGATATGCTGGTGCAATTTCTCATGCCCAGCACCCAGAGCATGGTCGAGATAGCCAAGGCCATGGCCATGGAGCCGCGTATCCTCGTCCTGGACGAGGCCACCGCCTCCCTGCACTCGGACGAGGTGGACGTGCTCTTCAAGGTGCTCAAGGAGCTGAAGGAAGAGGGCATGGCGATAATCATCGTCACGCACCGCATGAGCGAGATCTTCCGCATCTGCGACCGCTGCACCATCCTAAAAGGCGGCGAGACGGTAGCCTGCGCGCCGGTGAATGAGATGGACCTGGACGAGATAGTCTTCCACATGACCGGCAAGCGGCCCGACCACAGCGCGGGCGCTGAAAAGACCCACCACAAGCTAGGAGATGAGGAGCCGATCCTCAACGTGCGGGGCCTCAACATCAGCGGCAAGCTGCACGGCATAGACTTTGCCGCGCGCCGCGGCGAGGTAGTGGGCATAGGCGGCCTCGACGGGCAGGGCCAGGCGGAGTTCATCCGCGCCATTCTCGCTGACAGGAAGTACAGCTCCGGTACAATCCGCTTCAAGGGCCGCGAGATCCATTACCGCACGACGGCGAACGCCATAGCGGACAACATGGGCTTCATAAGCGGCGACCGTGCGCGGGAGTCCATCTTCCCCATCCGCAGCGTGGCGGAGAACATCTACGCCGCAAAGTGCACAAAGGGCGGCATTTTTGCGCCCCTGAGCCCGAAAGAGGTGGAGAGCTTTGCGCAGAAGGCCATGGACGACTACGGCATAGTCGCCGGCAGCACGAAGCACCCGGCCAGCTCGCTCTCTGGCGGCAACCAGCAGAAGCTCGTCGTCGGCCGCTGGATAGCGCTCTCCCCGGATCTGCTGCTGCTTGACGACCCGACCAAGGGCGTCGATATCCACTCCCGTCAGGAGATACACGCCATCCTGCGCAAGTGCCTGGACGAGGGCATGAGCATCATATATGTCTCCAGCGACAACGAGGAGCTGCTGGACATTTCGGACAGGATATACGTCTTCTACGAGGGGCGCATCAGCGCCGAGCTCGCGGGGGACGACCGCACTGAGGAAAAGCTCGTTGCGGCCATGCTCGGCATAGCAGAGGGCGAGAGAGAGGAGGCTGCAAAATGAAAAACAGGCTTTCGGCCATCCGGCAGTCCCCGGCCTATGTGGGTCTCGTGCTGTTCGTCAGCGCGCTGGTTATCTATTTCGTCATCCAGTTCATAGGCGACCCGGCAGGCTTCCTCACGGCGAAGACCTATAAGAACTTCGCCTCTCTTTTCAAGAACTATACGCCCCTCATACTCGTCACAATGGGCCAGGCCCTGCTGATGCTGCTGGGCATCATAGATATCTCCATAGGCATCCAGATGAGCTTTGCGAACGTCCTGGCCGTGATGCTGCCCGAGTGGACGGGGATGCCCGTGGCGCTGGCCTGGGTGCTGACGATCTGCGCCAGCGTGCTGCTGGGCACTCTCAACGGCGTCATCGTCTCCTGCCTGCGTATTCCTCCGCTGCTCGCGGGCTACGCGATGATATACATAGTCAAGGGCATAAACCTCATGATACGCCCTGCCCCCGGCGGCAGCGTGCCGGTGGAGATAGCCAAGTTTTACGACAACTACTGGCTGGGCTTCATCTACGAGCGCCATACTGCTCATCCTCTGCGGCCTGGCCTGGGTGTATCTGCGGCAGGACGAAGCTCATGAACCACGTCTATGCAATAGGCGGCAACGAGCGCAATGCCTACGCCACCGGTATCCACAGTGTTAAGACGAAGATAATGGTCTATGCCTTGCCGGCTTCCTGACCGGACTTGCCGGGTTGTGCTACACCTCTGCATACTCCACCGGCAACCCCATCACGGGCGAGATGTACGGCCTGCAGAGCATCAGCGCCTGCATCCTGGGCGGCATCTCTCTGGCCGGAGGCTGGGGAACAATGGTCTGCGCCTTCTATGGCGTCGGCTTCCAGATACTCGTGCAGACCTCCGTGCCGAAGGTGTTCTCCATGCTCCCGGGCAGCTACAACACCTATTGGCACAACCTTGTTTCCGACACCATCATCCTCATCGGCCTGCTCGGGACATCTTCGCCGTAAAGGCGCAGAGGGAGAGCCTGCTCAGGGGCATAAAGAAACAAATCGTGGGAGGCTGGCAGATGAAAATAACATGGCGGGCGACAGCCGCCTGAGGTATTTCCTCAAAAACAACCAGATCGGCATGGCCCTGGTCATCAGCGCCCTGCTGTTCATCATCACCATCGTCCTGAACCCCAAGAGCCTGAACACGATAGCCATAGGCAGCATCCTCTCCCTGACCAGTATGCTGCTCATAGCCTCCGCGGGCCAGACGCTGGTCATCATCTCGGACGGCATCGACATGTCCGTCGGCGCGACGATGTCCATGACGGCTCTTGTCACCGTCTCCATCATGCACGGCAGCGACAGCGTGGGCCTGATGTTTGCTGCGATGGCAGCCTGCATCGTCATAGGCGCCGTCATCGGCCTGTGCAACGGCATCGGCTCTGTAAAGGCGGGCCTGCCCCCGATGGTCGTGACGCTGTACATCTCCAACATCGTCTCCCGCCTGCAATACGTCGTGACTGACGGCAAGCCGGAGAACACCCGCTCCCCGGATTGGTTCGGCAGCCTCATCACCACCCGTTTCGGCGGCTTCTTCCCCTCGATAGTGCTCTTTGCGGCGGTGTTCTTCGTCGTGATGTTCTATCTGCTCAGCCGCACGCGTTACGGCCAGCAGCTGACGCTCACGGGCAACAACAACCGCGCCGCCTATCTTACGGGCATCAACACCTCCCGCATCAAGACCCTGAACTATACCATAGCCGGCATGCTGGGCGGCCTTGCGGGCTTCATCGGCGCCGGCAACTCCGGCTACATCAAGTGCGGCACCTACGACAGCATGACGATGGACTCCATCGTGGCGGTCGTCATAGGCGGCACGCTGATGACGGGCGGCAAGGGCAGCTATACCGGCACCGCAGCCGGCGCTCTGCTGCTCATCGTTCTGAGCAACGGCCTGGCCGTCCTGCAGGTTACGGACAGCGTCAAAAACATGATAATGGGCATCGTGCTGATAGTTCTGCTGGCAGCGTACAACAGGGCCAAGCCAGTGCGCCAGTAAAATTTAGATTTAGGAGGAACATTAGCCATGACCGAGGTAGAGCTTCTAAGCAACATAGTCGCGGCCACCGAACCCCCCATGCCGAAGCGCAAGGACTGGAGGATAGGCTGCGTGGGTTCCGGCTTCATCATGAAGGACTGCCAGCTCACCGCGTACCGCGACATGGGCTTCAACCCCTACGGCATTGCCTCGCGCCACCGCGAGAACAGCGAGGCCGTCGCAAAGCAGCACGGCATCCCCAATGTCTATGACAGCTGGATGCAGATGCTCCAGGATGAGAACATCGAGATACTCGACATCGCCATCCCGCCCGACAAGCAGCTGGACGTCGTGCGCGAGGCCGTGAAGCACCCGAACATCAAGGGCATCCTCTGCCAGAAGCCCCTGGCCATGTCCCTCGAAGACGCGCGCGAGACGGTAAGGCTCTGCGCGGATGCAGGCATCCCCATGGCTGTGAACTCCAATATGCGCTACGACCAGTCCATGCGCGCGCTCAAGTATGTGCTGGATCAGGGCCTGCTCGGCACGCCCGTGCTCGCCACCATAGAGATGCGCGCGATACCGCACTGGCAGACCTTCCTACAGGGCTATGACAAGCTGGAAATCTTCGGCATGGGCATCCACCACGTCGATATCTTCCGCTACCTCTTCGGAGACCCGGAGGAGATAACCACGGTCTGCCGCACCGACCCGCGCACGCAGTTCGAGCACGTGGACGGCATCACGCAGTTCACCTACAAATACGCCAACGGCTTCATGGCCACGAGTCTGGACGACGTCTGGGCCTGGCCTAACGACCCCTGCGTGAAGGACACGTATATCAAGTGGCGCGTCGAGGGTACGGACGGCTTTGCAAGGGCACCGTCGGCTGGCCCATGTACCCCGAGCACTGCCCCAGCACGCTGGAGCTCGGCTGCAAGGCGTTCCCGGGCAAGTACCTTCGCCCCGAGTGGGATACCGTCTGGTTCCCGGACGCCTTCCGCGGCACTATGGCCAGCCTGCTGTGCGCCGTCGAGGAGGGCCGGACGCCCGAGATCTCCGGCGAGGACAACATCAAGACCATCGCCTGCGTCGAGGCCTGCTACCGCTCCATCCGCGAAAAGCGCACCGTAACGCTCGCGGACGAGCTGGCAAGATAAGGGGAGGAGAAGAAAAATGATACAGGTCGGTATTTTCACCGGTTATTATCCGAACACCATAGACGAGACCATAGAGATAATCAAGTCCCAGGGCTTCAACTGCGTGCAGCTGGACGTCTCCTTCAAGGACTGCGACGCAACGCGCGGCGAGCTCACCGAGGAGAAGGCGGACGAGATACGCAACAAGTTCCGCGACGCGGGCCTGCCCATCGTGGCGCTCTCGGCCTACACGAACTTCATACACCCCGACCCCGAAAAGCGCCGCGCCAACATCGAGTATTTCAAGATGATGACCCGCTTCGCCCGCCGCCTCGGCTGCGGCTATATCGCCAGCGAGACCGGCACCTACAACGAGGAGAGCGACTGGGTCTGGGACGACAGGAACGCCAGCGAGGAGACCTATCAGGAGGCCCTCGCCGTCATAAAGGAGCTCGTCGCCTGCTGCGAGGAGAACGGCGTCACCTTCATCGTCGAGAACTATATCAACAACGTTATCGGCAGCGTGGAGCAGATAGAGCGCCTCATGGCGGACGTGAACTCCCCGAACCTTGCGCTTATCTGCGACCCGACGAACTACTTCACCGGCGCGAACATCGGCAACATGGACGCGGAGCTGGAGAAAATCTTCTCCCGCGTCGGCAAGTATATGAAGATAGCCCACGCCAAGGACTGCATGCTCGCCCAGGACACCTCTGAGAAGCACGCGGACATAGACGCGGACGAGAGCCATACCTTCCGCGGCTCGGGCGACGTGGAGCTGCCCGCCGCCGGTCTCGGCGCGCTCAACTACGAGCTCTACGTGAAGCTTCTGGCAGAGCAGCATCCGAACATGCCCATAATCGTCGAACACGTCGATGAGGGCGACATCCCGCGCGCCAAGGCCTTCGTGGACGGCGTGCTCCGCAAGGTGGGCGTGTAAGCCGCATGAAATACTACATCGGCATAGACTTGGGCGGCACAAACATCGCCGTTGCGCTGCTGAATGAAAACTACGAGTTCATATCAAAATACAGCACCCCGACCCTCGCCGCCAGGGGCTTTGAGGCCATAGTCGAGGACATGGCCCGCGCCTGCGGCGCGGCGGCGGAGCAGGCGGGGCTCACGCTGGAGGATATCGAGCACATCGGCATCGGCGTGCCGAGCACGCTGAACCCCAAAAACCGCCACGTCGTATTCGCCAACAACCTCGGCTGGGTGGATAAGGATGTGCTCGCGGAGTTCGCCAAGCACTGCTCCGTCACGGCCTACATCGCGAATGACGCTGACTGCGCGGCCTACGGCGAGGCCCTTGCGGGCGCTGCGAAGGATTATAACAACGTCATGATGATAACCCTCGGCACCGGAGTCGGCGGCGGTATCATCATGAACAAGAAGATTTTCCTCGGCGGCAACGGCCACGGCAGCGAGCCCGGCCACACCACCATCATCATGGACGGCGAACAGTGCACCTGCGGCCTGCGCGGCTGCCTGGAGGCCTATGCCTCCGTCACCGCCCTCATCCGGGATACCATCCGCGCCATGGAAGCCGACCCGGATTCCCTCATGTGGCAAAGCTGCGGTGGAGATACCGCCAAGGTGGACGGCCGCACCTCCTTTGAGGCCGCCAAGCTGGGAGATGCCTCGGCGAAGCGGGTCGTGGAGAACTACATCCACTATCTCGCCACCGGCATCAGCAGCTTCGTGACGCTCCTGCGGCCCGAGGTAATCATTCTGGGCGGCGGCGTTTGCAACCAGGGGGAATATCTGCTGGCCCCCCTGCGCGCGGAAGTCGCGAAAACGGCCTATGCCCCGGGCCTCATGCCCGAGACGCCAATAATCCGCGCCACGCTGGGCAACGACGCCGGAATAGTCGGCGCAGCTTCCTTGGCAAGCAGTATGAGTGAAAAAGGGGGCCGGAGCATGGTTCGCTTCGGTATAATAGGGACAAACTTTATAACGGAGCGTATGCTCGCGGCTCCAAGTTCTGCCCTGAGTTCACGCTCGACACGGTGTACTCCCGCAGTGCCGAAAAGGCGCGCGCCTTCGCGGAAAAGTGGGGCGCGCCGCAC
>ENA-OQEN01000577-OQEN01000577.1-human-gut-metagenome-genome-assembly--contig:-NODE-577-length-15818-cov-2.114907_pt1 | contig 15818 bp, 23 predicted proteins | sample MGYA00242791_ERZ504627 | MGnify/ENA primary metagenome ERZ504627 (study PRJEB26092, sample SAMD00036316) | human gut metagenome | host: Homo sapiens | study: EMG produced TPA metagenomics assembly of... | reverse complement strand
CCTGGCCGCAGGAGGTCGTGCGCGATTTCCGCTCCGCGTTCGAGACGTTCCTCGGTGCCTTCCGCAACGCGGGGGCGAGCATCTGGGGCTCACGGCGGGGAGGCCTTCCTTGCCTACCTTGGCGTCTTCGGCTATGAGGAGGCGGTGCGCGCGCTGCGAGCGAGGTCGATCGACACGTCAAGCGCATGTGGGGCGAGTTCGTCGTCAAGCGCGACGGCGGCAAGGTGGCCTATCTGGAAGACCCGCGCTCGAGCCGCGCTGCATCATTCCCGAGCTCAAGAACCTCTATAAGGATGTCGTGCGCTCGAAGCCGTTCCGGACTTCGTTCATCTACGGGGAAAACCCGCTCGTTGACGGCTGGACGGCCCTCCATGAGCAGGGGCGCTTCGAGCTTGAGCGGCGCCTGGGGGCGACCATCTCGACCCGAGCCTACCGCGATTGCGTCGATGCGACCGATTTCGACCTTGCCGTGGACGATGCGCTGGCCGAGGGGTCCGATCTCATCGTGACCATCGCGCCCACCCAGATGCGCGACAGCCTGCGTGCCGCGGTAGCGCATCCGGAATGCACGTTCATCAACTGCTCGGTGAGCCTCTCGCATAGCGCGGTGCGCACGTTCAGCATCCGCTTGTACGAGGCGAAGTTCCTGCTTGGAGCGCTCGCAGCGAGCATGGCGGAAAACCATAAGGTCGGTTATGTTGCCGAGACCCCGGTATTCGGCAGCGTGTCTGAGATCAACGCCTTCGCCATCGGCGCGGCCATGGTCGACCCGCTCGTGGCCGTCTATCTCAAGTGGTTCTCGGCGAAGGATTACGATTGGAAGCGTGAGCTTGCCGAGGACGAGGTGCGGATCGTCTCGGCGCGAGACTATCCCAGCCCGGCGGACCCGGACGAGGCATGGGGCTCTACCGCGTGGAGGAAGACGGAACGACCACGCACCTTGCCGAGCCCGTGCTGAAATGGGGGCGCTACTACCAGCTCATCGTGCAGTCTATCCGCAGTGAGACGTGGCACAAGGAACAGAGCGAGCTTTCGGGCCTTGCGCTCAATTACTGGTGGGGAATGTCTTCTGGCGTGCTCGATGTGGGGCTCTCGGACGGGCTGCCCTATGGCCAGCGGGCGCTCATCGAGGTGCTGCGGCAGTCGGTGCTCACGCGGCGCATCGATCCCTTTGCCGGTGAGCTTGCAAGCCAGGAGGGCCCGGTGAAGGCCGCCGAGGCGGGCCGCCTTTCGAGCGAAGAGATCGTGCGCATGAGCTGGCTCAATGCGAACGTGGTGGGCCGTTTGCCCGAGCAGCGCGAGCTTTCCGAGGAGGGCCTTGAGAAGGTGGAGGTCAGCGCTCATTCCCGTCGATGTCGCGAAGCTTCCGCATAAGGGACGACGCTCGCATGAAGATCCTCGCCATCGCAGACGTTGAGCAGAGCTGGCTGACGACGGGCTTTGATTCGGAGCGCCTGCGCGGCGTGAACATGATCATCTCGTGCGGCGATCTGCCGGCGCGCTACCTCGAGCACGTGGTCACGATGGCCAACCTCCCGCTCCTCTATGTTCCGGGAAACCACGACACCGCCTACCGCGCGCACGCGCCGGAGGGTTGCGATAGCATCGACGGCCGCATTCGCGAGGTCGCCGGCGTGCGCATCATGGGGTTTGGCGGGTCCATGCGCTATAACGAGCGCGTCTACGGGTTTACCGAGCAGGAGATGCGCAGGCGCGTGATGCGCCTTGCGTTTCAGGCGAAGCTCACCGGCGGCGTGGACATCGTGGTGACCCATGCGCCGCCGTATGGCTATGGCGACATGGACGATTACGCGCACACCGGTTTCGACGCCTTCAACACCGCGATCGAGATTCTGCGGCCGGCCTATCTCGTTCACGGGCACATCCATATGGAGTACGGGCGCATCGATCGCGTGATCGAGCATCCCGCCGGCACGCGTATCGTCAACGCGTGCGGCTCCTATTTGTTCGACCTGTAGCGCTGCCCAGCGGCATGTCCCCGTGTGGAAGCCCTTTGTGATACGTCCCCGCGTTCGGGCGCTCTTTCGCATCTAGGGCCGAAACATGCGGCGAACATGCGTGAAGGGCGCCCGAACGGGGGAGCGGCGGTTGAACGCGCACCCCGCAACCGTCTCATTTGTGCAGCTTCACGTTCATCAGTTGCAAGCAGGCGTTATCTGGTATCATGCTAAGGCTGTGCGCACATTGCGGGCGTGGCGGAATTGGTAGACGCGCTGGATTTAGGTTCCAGTGGGCTTCCCGTGAAGGTTCGAGTCCTTTCGCCCGCACCAGCGCGCAGGCGCTCCGCGCTTTGGCCGCAGGCGGCTTATTTTAGGTATACCAGGGTTTCCAGCACCCAACGATACGCTGGCAAGGTAAGAGGAGGAACGTTGAACATCTCTGCATCTGATGTCGAGAACGGCAAGCTCACCGCTACGGTCACCATCGCCGCTGAAGACGTCGACCGCGCGATCAAGCAGGCGTACAAGGAAGCTGCCAAGCAGTATCGCTTCCCGGGCTTCCGCAAGGGCAAGGCCCCGCGTCCCGTCATCGACAGTACGCTTGGCGCGCAGTTTGCCCTGGCCAACGCTACCGAGGCCGTTGTTAACGAGGCGGCTCCCGCCATCCTGAACGAGCTCGATATCGTGCCCGTCAAGGACGGCGACTTCAAGGTCGAGGAGATCGTGAAGGACGGCGAGGAGTACACCTTCTCCGTTGAGTACGCGCTCCGTCCCACGCCCGAGCTCAGCTCCTATGAGCCCGTCGCGATCGAGATGCCCCCGGCGGAGGTCACCGAGTCCGAGATCGACGCGCAGGTCGAGATGCTCATGGGCTATCAGACCCGCTTCGAGGACGTCGAGGACCGCGCATCGATGCCGAGGACTTCATCACCCTCTCCGTCAAGGACGTGAAGGGTGCCGAGAAGCTTGCCGGCGATGACCGCATGTTCGCCATGGGCTCCGGCGTGCTTCCCGAGGCTGTCGAGGAGGCCCTCAAGGGCATGAAGGTTGACGAGGTCAAGGAGGTCAGCTGGACGCCTGAGGCCGAGGGCGATGAGGAGCCCGAGGAGGCCAGCGCCGAGTTCACCGTCAAGAACATCAAGGCCCGCGTGGTGCCCGAGCTCACTGACGAGCTCGCCAAGAGCGCGTTCGGCTTCGATGACATCGCCGCCATGCGCGATGCCGTGAAGATTGAGATCGAGCAGGACAAGGCTTCCCGCCTGCCGTCCCTCAAGGAGAACCGCGCCGTTGCCGCGCTCGCCGAGCGCCTTGAGCTCGAGGAGATGGACGCCGACTACGAGCAGTCCGTCTTCCAGGAGCTCGGCCAGACCTTCCTGAACAACCTTGCCCAGCGCGGCATGAGCCTTGACCAGTGGCTCCAGGCCTCGCAGATCACCTCCGACCAGTTCATCGCCGACCTGCATCGTCAGGCCAACGACGTGGCCCGCGAGTCCCTCGCGCTCGACGCTCTCGCCCGCGAGCTCAAGGTCGAGGTCACCGACGAGGACGTGGACAAGGAGTTCGAGAACGCCGGCGTCGAGGACGTGGAGCCTCGAAGGCGAGCTTCATCGCCGAGGGCCGCATGCCCGCCATCCGCGACTCCATCCGTCGCTCCAAGCTTGCGACTGGCTGGTCGAGAACGCCCAGGTTACCGAGGTCGACGAGAGCGCGAAGCAGGACGAGGACGATACCGCCGACGATTCCGAGAGCGCTGCCGAGTAGCTCGCTTCCGCTGCCGGGGCGTTTGCCGATGTTTTTCGGCGAGCCGCCCGTTGGTGTAGCCGCCCGTGTTCTGGGTACAGTATCATACCGGTAAACCGGCGTCTTCCGTACGGTGCCAGGCCCGCAAGCAGGCCGGGCACCGTACGTCTTTGAAACGCATGAAGAAAGGAGCCCCATGGCGCTACTTCGAACCGATTCCGCGCTCGTGCCCTATGTCATCGAGCAGACCCCGCGCGGCGAGCGCAGCTACGACATCTATTCCCGCCTTTTGAACGACCGTATCGTCTTTCTGGGCGAAGAGATCAACTCCGTGACCGCGAATCTCGTGATCGCCCAGCTTTTGCACCTTGAGAGCCAGGATGCCGAGAAGGACATCTCGCTCTACATCAACTCTCCTGGCGGCGAGGTGTACTCCGGTCTCGCCATTCTCGACACCATGAACTTTATCAAGCCCGACGTCTCCACCATCTGCGTGGGCATGGCCGCCTCCATGGCGGCGGTGCTGCTCGCGTGCGGCGCCAAGGGCAAGCGCTTCTGCCTGCCGAATTCCATGGTGATGATTCACCAGCCGAGCGGCGGCGCTCAGGGGCAGCAGACCGAGATCGAGATCGCGGCTGAGGAGATCAAGAGCATCCGCAAGAACTTGAACCAGATTCTCGCCGATGCTACCGGCCAGCCGTTCGACAAGGTCAAGCAGGACACCGAGCGCGACCATTACCTGCGCGCCACCGACGCCTCGAGTACGGCCTCGTTGACCGGATTATCGCGAACCGCTCCGAGGCTGCGAAGGGTGCAGAATAATGGCCATGGATCCCCGCTCCGGCATGACCGCAACCAGGGCGAATCGCAAGGCGGCACCATCCGTTGCTCCTTCTGTGGGAAGGAGCAGGGGCAGGTGCGCAAGCTCGTGAAGGGGCCCAACAACACCTTTATCTGCGATGAGTGCGTCTCGGCATGCGTCGAGATCCTCGAGGAATCGCTTGCCCACGATTTCATGCAGCAGAATCCCGGCTATCCCTACATGATGGGGGAGAACGCCTTCGGCGCGGATGCCTTCGCTACGCCTGAGGTTGAGGCGGTTGATGAGGAGACGGAGGGCTCGGGCCGTCAGGTCATTACCCGCGTACCCACGCCGCACGAGATCTACGACGAGCTCTCGCAATACGTGATGGGCCAAGAGGACGCGAAGCGCGCCATGTCGGTAGCGGTCTATAACCACTACCGCCGCGTGCTCGAGGGCGGGGCTGCCGAGGGGGCGTTCGACTCGAGCGACGGGCGCACCCCCCAGGCGCGCTCGGAAAGCATGCTGCTCCGGCGGACGATCTGCCGATGTCGAGCTCGCCAAGTCGAACATCCTGCTTCTGGGCCCCACGGGTACGGGCAAGACGCTCTTGGCGCAGACGCTTGCGCGCATCCTTGAGGTGCCCTTTGCCATCGCGGACGCCACGGCGCTCACCGAGGCAGGCTATGTGGGCGAGGACGTGGAGAACATCCTCCTGAAGCTCATCACCGCAGCGACGGCGACATCGAGCGCGCCAGGTGGGCATCATCTACATCGACGAGATCGACAAGGTGGCGCGCAAGGCGGAGAACCTCTCCATCACGCGCGACGTGTCCGGCGAGGGCGTACAGCAGGCGCTCCTCAAGATCCTCGAGGGTACCGTGGCGAGCGTGCCGCCCCAGGGCGGGCGCAAGCACCCGCAGCAGGAGCTCCTGGAGATCGATACCACGAACATCCTCTTCATCTGCGGCGGCGCGTTCGTGGGGCTCGACAAGATCATGCGGACCGCGTGGGCAACAAGGGCATCGGTTTCAATTCCGAGCTCGCCGGTCCCACCTCCACCGACGAGAACGACCTCTTGAGCCAGGTTCTGCCGCAGGACCTCAACAGCTTCGGCATGATTCCGGAGTTCATCGGACGCACGCCGTGATCACGCACACCGAGGCGCTTGACGAAGACGATTTGGTCTCGATTCTCACCGAGCCCAAGAACGCCATCGTGAAGCAGTACCGCCGGATGTTCCAGCTCGAGGACTGCGAGCTCGAGTTTGAGCCCGAAGCGTTGCGCGCCGTGGCCAAGCTCGCGCTCGAGCGGAAGACCGGTGCCCGCGGCTTGCGTTCAATCTGCGAGGATGTCCTGCAACGCACGATGTTCGACCTGCCGAGCGAGCAGGGCGTGGCCAAGGTCGTGGTGACCGCCGCCGCCGTCCGCGGCGAGGAGCAGCCACGCCGCGTGTACCGCGCCGCATAGGTAGCTGGCCTGCCCGGGTAAAATATCTTCTGTCCTCATTTTGCGAAATTCCCTCTGTCCTTATTTTGCGTAGGACGAAGTTTCTGGACCTCCCGTTATCCGCGCTATACTGGGAAACCGTATGGCTCGGGTAACGGGAGGTTTCATGTACGCCCTGTTCTTCATCATCAGCTTCGGCGCCTCGATCATCGGGGCCATTTGCGGCATCGGCGGCGGCGTGATCATCAAGCCCGTACTCGATGCCTCGGGTGCGCTCTTGCCCGGTACCATCAACTTCCTCTCGGGCTGCACGGTCTTGGCCATGACCTGCTATTCGGTGCTGCGCAACCGTCTCTCGGGCGCAACTTCCATCGAGGGCAAGACGGCGGTGCCGCTTGCCATCGGTGCAGCGGTGGGCGGCCTTGCGGGCAAGCAGCTCTTCGATATCGTGGAGGGGCTGTTTCCTACGCCCGAGCTCGCGGGCGCCGTTCAGGCGGTCGCCCTCGGCATCATCACGATCGGGACGCTCGTCTATAACCTTAACAAGAGCCGTATCTCCACACTCAGCATCTCGGGTGTTGCGGCGTGTGTGGTCATCGGTTTCGCACTCGGCGTCATGTCGTCGTTCCTTGGCATCGGTGGAGGCCCCATCAACCTCGTCGTGCTCTACTTCTTTTTCAGCATGGGTACCAAGCAGGCGGCGCAGAATTCGCTCTTCATCATCCTGTGCTCGCAGGCGACGAGCACCGTCACGAGCATTCCTACTGTCGATTTCTCTGTCATCGATCCCTTGCTCATCGCGGGCATGATCTGCTGCGGCATCTTGGGCGGTATCTGCGGGCGCGCCATCAACAAGCACATCGATGAACGCCACGTGGACAAGCTCTTCAGCGGCCTCATGGTCGTCATCGTGCTCATCTGCGTGTACAACGCAGCCAAGCACCTCGTTTTCTAGGGGTGCTTCAATGAAGGAGAGCGACACCGCGGTCGGTATGGAAGAGCGATCCGTCTCTGAGCTCGACGGAGCCGGGGCACCTGCTCGGACATCTGCCGCTATCGGTGGCTACCTGCGAGCTCGCGAGCATGTGTTCGCCGAGGATACGATTCGAGGGGCTCGTAACGCATGGCAGAGCCTGCGTCTCTTCTCGCTCGTCGCGCTTGTCGCAGCGCTCATGGGCGTTGCTGCTTGGGCGTTTCTCACGTGCCTTGACGCGGTTACGGGTTTTCGCGAAGCCCATCTCATCTGCTTCGCGCTGCTGCCGGCGGTTGGCGTCTTCACGGCGTGGCTCTATCGCAGGTACGGCAAAGACGCTGCGCGCGGCAATAACCTGGTGATTGATTGCGCGGTCTCTGGCAGACGTATTCCGCCCGTTATGGCACCGTTCACCTTTGTGTGCTCGGTTGCCACGCATCTTGCCGGCGGTTCGGCGGGCCGAGAGGCACGGCGGTCCAGATCGGCGGGACGATTGCCGATGCCGTTTCGCGTCTCTTCAAGCTTGATGAATACGATCACCAAGATCTCCTCATGGCGGGCATTTCCGCTGCGTTCGGCGGGGTGTTCGGCACGCCGCTCGCGGGTGCTTTCTTCGGTATGGAGATGTGCTTCGTGGGCAAGCTGCAATATCGCGCCGGCGTGTACTGTTTGCTCGCCTCGTTTGTTGGCGATGCCGTGACGACGGCGCTCGGAGCCCCGCGCGAGAGCTACGCCATCGGCATGGTCCCGCAGCTCGGTCCTTCCTCGCTTGCGTTCGCGGTGCTGGCCGCGGTGGTCTTCGGGTGTCGCGGCGCGCATGTTCTCGGGGGCGATTCGCGTCGTCAAGCGATTCTATGCTGCCCATATCACGAACTACTTGGTAGCGGCGCTGGTTGGGGCTTTCGTGGTGCTCGGGATCTATGTGGTCTTTGGCCTATACGATTACGGTGGACTTTCCTCGTGGCTTGTGGAGGCAGGGTTCACAGGGGCCGCGACGCCCGTCGACGCGTTGCTCAAGCTCGCCATGACGGCGCTTACGCTGGGGGCGGGCTTTCAGGGCGGCGAGGTCACGCCCATTTCGGCATCGGGGCCTCGCTCGGTGGTTGGCTCGGCGCGGCGCTTGGCTACTCGCTTGGCGTTACGCCGGCGTTCGGCGCGGCGCTCGGTATGGTGGGCGTGTTCGGCTCGGCGCTCAACGTGCCCATGACGACGATCTTGCTCGGTGTGGACCTCTTCGGGGGATTGGCGGCTCCGTACTTCGTCATCGTTTCGTTCGTGAGCTATCTGGTGGCGGGGCACCGCGGCGTGTACCCGGCGCAGCGCATCGTAACGCCCAAGTGGCGCTCGCTCGGCGAGGACCAGGCTTCACCGTGGCAGACGCATCGAGCACCATGACGCCGGTGTGCGCGATGGGGAGGGCGAGCAGGGAGCGTAGCCTTGGAGCGGCCGTAAGGCGCCGGGATACGCTGTCCGATTACGTGCGAGCTAAGGCTTCCTAGCGCAACGTGCGCGCGATGGCGGCCATCTGCGGCGCGGCGTACTCGAGGAAGTCACGGTAGCCGCAGTAGCCTCGCGATAGTAGGCGATGTTTAAGCGCTTGCAGTTGCGGTGGCAGATGCGCTCAAAGGGGCAGTCGGCGCATGCGGAGCAAGCGCGTCGTGGTTCGGCGAGGAAGGCGTGCAGCGTGTTGCTCGTCGCCATCTGCTCAAGGCTGTCAGAGAGCACGTTACCCAACCGGTAGCGGTCGAGTACGTAGAAGTCGCATGGATATACGTCGCCCGAGCTCTCGACCACGAACTGAGGGGCACAGCGTCCCAGCATGCCGCATTGCTGCGGCGGAATGCCGGCGAAGAGGGGGATGACGTTGTCGAAGAGCGTTACCGAAAACCGCTCGCCGCGCCTGAAGTCTTCGACCCACATCCGGAAGAAGGTCTTATAGAACGACGCGAACGCCTCGGGCGTAAGCGAGAACTCGTCAACGTTATCGTCCAGGCCCGGCAGGCAGGGGATGAGCTGCACGTAGTCCAGATGGTTGCTGCGGTAGAAGCGGTACAGGCGCTGCGGATGCCGGGCAAGCTGTCCGGTGAGCACGGTGAGTACGTTGAACTCGACCTGATGGGTCCTAAGCAAACCGATGGCATCCATCACGCGCTGGTAGGTGCCCGCTCCCTGAGCATCCGGCCGGAGCCAGTCGTGCAGCTCGCGGTCGCCGTCGAGCGAGATCCCCACCAGGAACCGATGCTCGTGGAAGAACTCCGCCCAGGCATCGTCCACGAGGTAGCCGTTGGTCTGGATGGCGTAATGGATTTGCTGCTGGTTGCGTTTGCTTTCAACAAGATCTGTGAAGCGCTGGAAGAACTCCAGGCCTGCAAGCGTAGGCTCGCCGCCCTGAAAAGCGAAGGTCACGCTCGCATCGGCGCCCACGGCAAGCGCGCGGTCGATGAGCGCATCCATGACGTCTTCACCCATGACGCCGTGCGACGGCACGGACCTGTGCTCAGCCACATCGGCGTAAAAGCAGTACCGGCAACGCATGTTGCACGATGCTGACGCAGGTTTGATAAGGAACCCAATATGCTTCACGGCCGCCCCCGATATGGTCGCTCGGTAACTCTTACGATGGTACACCGTCTAAGGCAGCGTACGGCGTGTGTATCGCTCAAAATATAACAAGTAATCTGTTTGATATTGTGCGATTATGATGTACTATAACATATAGTGCCAAAATCAAACAGATTCAAACATACCCTACGTAGTAGAGCGGTGCATGCGCGGAGGAGGGAGCCCTATGCTCAAGGCAGAGCGCCAGGAACGCATCCTAGAGTTGCTGGGTGATGAACACACCGCATCGGTGCGGTCGGTTGCCGAGCAGCTCGCGGTGTCCGAGATGACGGTCCGTCGCGACTTCGAGGAGCTTGCCGTGCGCGGCGTGGTCGAGCGCGTCCACGGCGGAGCACGCCTGCGCCATACCGCCGCGACGCATGGCACGCTGGTGGAACGCGAATTCACCCATGGGGAGAAGGCGCGCCTCCATGCCGCGGAGAAGCGCGATATCGCTCGTAGCGCCGCGGCGCTTATCGAACCGCGTGACACGGTCTTCCTCGGCGCCGGCACCACCATCGAGCAGATGGTGTCCGCGCTGCCCGAGGTTCCCTTCCGCATCGTCACCAACAGCTTGGCAGTATTTAGCCTGCTCGAGCAGCGCGAGGGATGCGACCTGTGCCTTGTGGCGGCACGTACCGGAGCCGGACCCATGCCTTCGTCGGCCCTATGGCCGAAGACGCCATTGCATCGCTCGGTATTGATAAGGCGTTCATCGGCTCGAACGGCGTGACCGACGGCTCCATCTTCACTTCCAACGCCGAAGAGGGGCGTTTCCAGCGCCTGGTTTTCGGGAAGGCCAACGAGCGCTATCTGCTCGCCGATTCCAGCAAGGTGGGGCGCCGCGACTTCTACGGCTTCTTCGACCTCGGTAATATCGACGCGATCTTCACCGATGCTGCACTGACCGGCGAGCAGCGCTTCGAGCTCGAGCAGTATACGCGCGTCGAGCGATAACTCTGTGGACCAGCGCGCAAGCGCAGGAGATAGCGGGAATAGCCCGCATCAAGGAGAAAGGAACGAGCATGAGGGTTGTACTTGGATCCGATGCCGCAGGCATGGAGCTCAAAGAGCTCGTGGCCGCCCATCTGGTCGAGCTGGGGCACGAGGTCGTGGACCTGAGCCCCGAGCCCGCCGCGGACTTCGTCGATTCCGCGACCGCGGTGGCGCATGACCTGCTGGAGCACGATGGCTCCCAGGGCTTTGCCTTCGACGGCTACGGCGTGGGCAGCTACATGGCCGCCACGCGCGTGAAGGGCATGGTCGCCGCGAATATCTCCGACGAGCGCAGCGCTTACATGACGCGCGAGCACAACAACGCCCGTATGGTCTGCATGGGCCCCAAGGTGGTCGGCCCCGAGCTTGCCCTGCGCATCGTGGACGAGTTTTTGGCGGCGGATTATGCCGCCGGACGCCACCAGATCCGCGTGGACATGCTCAACAAGATGGCCTAAGACCGCCCGCAGGCACCTGTCTGCTTGAATCCCAAGGAGGGAACTATGATCATCGCACTGGGCTGCGACCACATCGTGACCGATGAGAAGACCTATCTGCACGACCGCCTCGAGGAGGCCGGCCATACCGTGCTGGACCTCGGCCCGTACAGCCACACGCGAACCCATTACCCCATCTACGGTAAGGCCGTGGGCGAGGCCGTGGCGAGCGGCCGCGCCGACCTGGGTGTGGTGCTCTGCGGCACCGGTATCGGCATCACCAACGCCGTCAACAAGGTGCCCGGTGCCCGCTGCGCCCTCGTCCGTGACATGACGAGCGCGCTCTATGCCCGTCGCGTCCTCAACGCCAACGTCGTCGGCTTCGGCGGCAAGATCACCGGCGAGTCCTTATGGCTGACACCATGCTCGCCCTTTAGTCAATGAGCCTCGTATGAGCCACGCCCGAGCACGACGCCCTCGTCGCCAAGCTCGACGCCGTGAACCAGGCCGATCCCGAGGCGCAGGCCGACCCGCACTTCTTCGACGAGTTCCTGGAGAAGTGGGACGCGGGGAGTACCACGACTAGCACGTGCTCCAGCGGAAACCTGTAACGCGCCCTGCCGCCCAGTTCCTGCGACAGCCGTGCCCGGGGGAGCCCGCCACGCATCCAGTCGGCGAAGCAAAGAGCCGCCCGTCCGCATAGCAGCAGACGGGCGGCTTCTTGTTAGCGGAAATAGGGGAGCGGGCCGATCGCCTTTCCTCGCGGGCCGGTGCCAGCATTCCTGCGCTAGCACATGACCTGCGTGTATTCCTCGCAGGCGGCGCGCTGCTCGGGGGTGATGCCGGGATCGGTGATTACGGCATCGATCTGCTCCAGGCTGTAGAAGGTGAAGAGGTCGCGCCGGAAGAACTTCGAGGAGTCGGCCAGGATGTAGCGCTTACGGCCCTTATCGAGCGCCATGCGCTGCAGGTTGGAGATGTCCACGTTGTGGCCCATCACGTCCGGCGCGCAGATGCCGTTCACGCCGAAGAACACCTTGTCCACGCTGAGTGACGAGAGGGCTTCCTCAGTGAGGTGTCCGTACAGCACGCTCGTCTTGGGGCGATAAAGTCCGCCCAGCAGGTAGAGCTCGATGTTGGGGTTGCTCTTCAGCAGCTCAAAGGCGGACAGGCTGTTCGTCACCACGCTGAGGGATTTCTCGCCCAGGTATTGGGTGATGAGCTCGCAGGTCGTACCGGCGCCAGGAACACGGCGTCGCCCTCGTTGATGAGGCCGGCGGCGATCTGGGCGATATGCTGCTTCTCGGAGGAGTGCTGTGAGCGCTTCTTCTCGTGCGGGTACTCGCGCGCCGCCTGCGCCATCGGCACGATGCTTCGGGCGCCGCCACGCACGCGCTCGATGCGCCCGTCCTTCGCTAGCTCCTCCATATCGCGGCGAATGGTCATGGGCGAGGTGCCCAGAATCTCCGCGGCCTCGTTGACCGTGAGGAGTCCCGTGGTGTTGCATAAGCGGACGAGTTCTTCCTGGCGCTGAACTTTGAGCATTTCGGCCTCCCTTCGCCAGCTTAAAAATAACATGAAAGAACAAAAGAAAACAATAAATCTCGCAGACGGTCAGTATTTGTCGCTGAACGGAAAAATTTTCACACTTCAGCACAAACTGTCGCAACTCTTGCTATCATATCAGCGTGCTGAACACCTTGGTTTATCTCGCATAATGTAGAACGAGATGCATGCAGCACAGTGTTCGCTATCCGACTCAGCAATGTTCAGAAACGAACGAATAAGAACATCTGTAGGTACAAGTTTGTCAGGATGGCTAGGGGAGGGCCCAGCAGGCAGGATGAAGCGCCGTGCCGGGCAAATCGATGTGGTTGGAGGACCGAGATGTCGTTTGGTGTGATCCTCGCGACGCATGCGCAGATTGGCTGCGCACTGCTCGAGGGTGCCGAGATGCTCGCTGGCAAGCAGGAGCGCGCCCGTGCGCTCGCGCTGACGGAGAACAAGAGCGTCGCCCAGTTCGAAGCCGAGTTCAATGAGGCCTATGACGAGCTTGCCGCAGCATACGACCACGTGGTGGTGCTGTGCGACATCTACGGCGGCACGCCGTTCAACGTGACGTCGCGCGCCAAGCTCTCGGGCAAGCAGCTCACCGCGTTCACTGGCGTGAACCTGCCCATCGTGATCGACCTCCTGTTCTCGGGCGACCTCACGCCCGACGAGGTGCGTGCTCATGTCGCCGAGCAGGCCGCGACTTCGGTCCAGGAAATCAAAGTGGAGTTAGCAGCAGAGGACGAGGACGACCTCGACCTCTAGGAAGGAGCAACAACCATGGCACTCAAGCTTATCGACATCGATGATCGCCTGATCCACGGCCAGATCGCCAGCACGTGGATTCCCGATCTGGGTATCGAATCGGTCATCATCGCCAACGACGAGTGTGCGAACGACCCCGTGCAGCGCTCGGTCGCTGGCCTCGCCGCTCCCGGTATCAAGGTTTCCGTCTTCACCGTCGACAAGTTCATCGACGTGCTCACGAAGACCACCCTCAAGAAGACCACCCTCGTCATCGTGGGCAACCCCATCGACGCCCTCAAGCTTCGTAAGAACGGGCTCGATTTCGATTATCTCAACGTCTCCGGCATGCGCTTCAACGACCAGCGCACCCGTGTCCACAAGAACATGTCCGTCACGCCCGAAGAGCGTGAGGCGTTCAAGGAACTCGACGCGATGGGCGTCGAGCTGTGGATGCAGCCGACCACGCGCGACGAGAAGGCGCGCGTGATGGACCTGCTCGCCAAGGTCCAGTAGGCGTCTCCGGTTCATCCGGAGCTTCAGTTCAGCGGCAACGCCGACCGCGCAAGCGGGAGGCAAAGATAGAAACGGAAAAGGAGGAAAAGGAATGCTTCAAGCACTGCTCCTTGCCCTGTGGGCCGGCCTGTGCGAGTGGGATCAGCTGGGACCCCATCTCGGTTTCCGCAAGCCGCTTCTGGCCTCGGTGGCGTCGGCCTCATCTTGGGCGACATGACGACTGCCATCATCATCGGCGCCACCATGGAGCTCATGTGGCTCGGCGTCAACAACATCGGCGCGTACGTTCCGCCCGATGTCATCTCCGGCACCATCGTGGGTGCCTCGCTGGGCATCATGTCCGGCGGTAGCGTGACCGAGGCTACGGCGCTTGCCGTCGCCATCGGCGTGCCCACCGCCACCCTGGTGCAGCAGCTCAACATCCTGGTCATGACCACCAACGTGACCTTCCTGCACGGAGCCGATAAGGCTGCGGAGTCCGGTAAGTTCAGCTCCATCAACAAGTACTTCTGGGGCGGCGCCATCTGCTTCTTCCTGACGCGTGCCGTGCCGGTGTTCATCGCCACCGGTATTGGTTCCTACGTCATCGAGGGCATCATGGCCTTCCTGCAGAACGATGTGCCGTGGGTGCTGTCCGGCTTCAGCACGGCCGGTGGCATGATGCCCGCCGTGGGCCTCGCCATGCTGCTCACCATGATGATGAAGAAGAACATGTGGATCTTCCTGCTCATCGGCTTCGTCCTGACGCTACATGGGCATCCCGACGCTCGGTTGCGCGATCCTCGCCGCCGCCATCGCTGGCTTCTATGACCTCGTCATCGAGGGCCAGAAGGGCGCGCAGGCCGCTCCGGCCATCGCCACCGCTGCAGGCGACGATGATGGAGAGGAGTATGATCTGTAATGGCTCACGTCAGCAAGCATGCCCTGAACAAGGTTCTGCTGCGCACCCAGGGTTGCCAGTTTGCGCACAACTACGAGCGTATGCAGTCGCTCTCGCTCACCTATTGCTTCTCGCCCGTGCTCGAGGAGCTCTACAAGGACCGTCCCAAGGAGGAGCGCGTCACCGCACTCAAGCGCTATCTTGAGTACTTCAACACGCATCCGCTGGCGATCCCGCTGATCCTCGGCATCTGCGCCGCTCTCGAGGAGAGCACGGACGAGGACCACAAGGATGCCGTCACCGGCGTCAAGACCTCGCTTATGGGTCCCTTCGCCGGCCTGGGCGACTCCATGCTCAACCTCACCTGGTATCCCATCGCGGGCTCCATCGGTGCTTCGCTCTGCGTGGACAACGGTTCGCTCATCGGCCCCATCGTGATGTTCCTGCTCATCAACCTGCTGTACTGGCCCATGAAGTACTTCGGTGTGCACATGGGCTACAGCAAGGGTATGGAGCTCATCGAGAAGGGCGGCCTGGCCTCATCGAGCGCCTAGGCAACCTGGCCAACGTCCTCGGCGTCATCGTCGTGGGCTGCCTCATCCCGCAGACGGTCAAGCTCACCACCGGCCTGCAGTTCGCCTTCGAAGAGGGCGACCCGCTGGTCATCCAGAACCAGCTTGACGCCGTCATGCCCTACATGCTCCCGGTGATCCTCACCCTGGTGTGCTACAAGCTCATCAAGAAGGGCAACGGTAAGAACACGGCCCAGGTCATCATCGGCCTCATCGTGTTCGCGCTCGTGTTCGCCGCCTTCGGCTACTACACGGGCATCAAGATCTTCGCGTAAGCGAACAAAGCCGGCCTGGACCCGTCGGTTTGCCGCACGGCGGGTCCAGGCACCCGTGTTTCCCAACATGCCCGGGCTTCATCGCGATCCCTGGCATCTTGTGGAACATGAGTCCTTATACCATTTCACGAGGAAGGGTACCCGCATGAGAACCGTACTCGTCCTGATGGACACCTTGCGCCGCGACGCACTGGGGTGCTACAACCCCGAGGGCGCAGCGCAGACCCCTTGTCTTGACGCCTTCGCCCAGGATTCCGTGGTCTTTGACAACCACTGGATCGGCTCGGCGCCGTGCATGCCCGCCCGCCGCGACCACTCACT
>ENA-OQEN01000576-OQEN01000576.1-human-gut-metagenome-genome-assembly--contig:-NODE-576-length-15842-cov-2.208591_pt1 | contig 15842 bp, 24 predicted proteins | sample MGYA00242791_ERZ504627 | MGnify/ENA primary metagenome ERZ504627 (study PRJEB26092, sample SAMD00036316) | human gut metagenome | host: Homo sapiens | study: EMG produced TPA metagenomics assembly of... | reverse complement strand
TTTATTTATTAATGTCAATTTTACTCCCAACAAGGCAATGATTAGAAGAATTGCAATTTTCAAAAATGCATCTGTCAGAGCTGGATTTCTTCCCATAATGGGTGTTTGCATAAATGCAACTAAACTTCCAATAATAATAGGTATCGAAACTGATTTTTTGGTCATTCCTATTATATATGGGAAAAGTGATAGAACAGATCCCAAAATCACAGAAATAATCATTTCTTTAATCCCGTAAATTATAAGCTCTAATGTAATAGTACTTGCAGTTACATCAAATATCGCTTCTGCTATTGTCACATAAACAACACATAACGCATAACTAATTGCGATAGAAATTCCCGTAAAAGAACATACCATAGCTAATTTAGTAAGAATTATTTTTTCTCTTTTTATGGGATAGGTAAACATCAGCAAAATAGTTCTATCCTTATATTCGCCAATAATATATTTGGCTGTTAATACTGATGAAAATATCACAAATGTACCTGTTACTAATAAATTAAGCATTCTTATAATACTATCATATGTATCTTTTGTCTGTTTTGGATCTGTCATTGAATCAATAAGAGAAACAGTAATAAATGCAATAATACATACTGTTGCTATAAAAATACCCTTAATATATTTTGTTAACTTATATTTTTTTATCTCTAATTTCATTAGATGTTTCAAGCCAAGCTCCTCCTTGTGGTTTTAAAAAAGAACTCTTCTAAGCTGTTCTGTTTTTTCTGGATACTTTCCACACCTATACCATATTTCATCAAAGCACTGCTGATCTCTTTTCCACTTTTTGATAAATCAAACACCTGAATGATTCCATCTGATATAACTCGAAATTGCTTAATTTGTAAAATTTCATCCAGTATATATCCTGCTTTTTCCGCATTATCTGTTTCAATTTCTATATAAGCCGCATTTTGCTCGTGGATGTCTTTCATAGAGATTTCCTGTATCATATTTCCATCTTTCATAATTCCAACAGTATCTGCTAACAATTCCATCTCGGAAAGAATATGGCTGGAAATAATAACGGTGATCCCATGTTCTTTATTAAGTTCTTGTATTAATCTTCTTATTTCTATAATCCCATCCGGATCCAAACCATTTATAGGTTCATCCAATATTAAAATTTCAGGACGAGTCAGTATTGCACGTGCTATTGCTAACCGTTGTTTCATCCCTATAGAATATTGCGACACATGTTTCCCATCAATGTTTTTTAATGAGACCAAGCCTAAAACTTATCTATTTCTTCTAAATTAGGATATCCCATATATTCACAATGCAGTTCTAAATTTTCTCTTCCTGTTAACTGTTCATAAAAATACGGATTTTCTATAATTGCTCCAACCTTACGTAATGTCTGATAACCATTTTTTTGAACAGATACTCCATCAATCGTAAATTCACCCATATCTGGTTTTGTAAGATTAAGCAACATTTTCAACATTGTACTCTTTCCTGCCCCATTTGGCCCTACTAAACCATAGATTTCACCGTTAACCACATGCATACTTACATCGTTAACAACTTTACGATTTTTATATTGTTTCGTCAGATGTTCTCCCACTATTTTGTATTCTTTCATCGCCTCGCCTCCGAACTAATAATAAGTATAAGCTCTGTTTTTCTCTTTTTTATTTTTTAAATATCACTTTTTTATCACTTTTTTATCTTCCAATTAAAAACAGTTTGTTTATGAGGAATACTTTTTACCAGAATATCACTATTCATACCGTTTGCCAGATTTTTTGATATTGCTAACCCCAAACCGCTACTTTCATAGTTTTTATTCGTATCACTTAATGTATATGATCTATTGAAAATTTTTTTCAATTTCAATATTCTCAATTCCCTGACCATGATCCTCGAATAAAACATAAACTTCTTTTTCCTTTTCTTCTACAGTGATACCTAAATACTTTCCATCGTCTCCATATTTAATTGCATTATCAATAATATTTTTAATAATTCTAATAGCAGCTTTCTTATCAATTCGGACAAAGATCGGGTATTCAGGAATATTAATTTCAACATCATACCCTTTTGTATAGAGTAAATCATAATAGCCTAAAACAATTTCTCTACATAATGAAGTGATATTATATTTTTTTATGTCGTATTTAATATCACCCGATTCAATTTGTGCTAAATTAAAAAACTGATTAATCAAACGTACACTGTTTTTTATTTTTATTGAAAGTTTATGAATTATTACAACAATTTCTTCCGGCATATCTATTTTCGATGATTTCTCTTCAAGTATTTCTATATAACCGGAAAGTACTGTCAATGGTGTTCTCAAATCATGTGATATATTTGTCATAACCTGTTGCATTGTCTCTTTCTGCTTCTTACAATTAACTTGTCCGCTATAATATGCATTCAATAAATTATTAATACTTTTTACTAATTCTTTAATAGGTACGCTTTCAGTTGAGGTTAAAATTAAACCTTGTGTTGATTTGATACTATATTCAATTTGTTCCTTAATAGAATTAAGTTCTTTCTCTAATTGATAAATTTTTCGCTTTTGCATTACGCCCCATATAATGACGCAAACCATAATTATAGTGCTTATATATTCCATACTTATTTCTCCATTTTATAACCAATTCCCCATAAAGTTTGAATATAATCCATCTTATTACTATTATCAATATTTAATTTTCCCCTCAGCCTATTCATATGAGAATTAAGGACACGTTCATTTCCATAATATGGTTCATTCCAAATCTTTCAAATACATTTCTTCTTTCGAAAAGGCTCGTCCTGGATTTGATGCAAGTAACACCAATATTTCAAATTCAGTATGCGTTAAATTTATTATTTTTCCACCTCTTTCAACCTTATGTTGGTCTGTATATATTTTCAAATCTTTAATTTGAATAATTTCCTCCTCATGTGAGACATTTATATACTTTGTAGCCCTTCGTATATTAGCCTTTATTCTCGCAACAAGTTCTATGATAGAAAAAGGTTTTGTTACATAATCATCAGCTCCCAAATTTAATCCTCTGGTTTTGTCTATATCATTGTCCTTAGCAGTTATTATAATAACAGGCATTACACTTTTCTTTCTGATTGATTTCACTACATCAAAACCACTGCATCCAGGAAGCATTAAATCAATTAAAGCCAGATCATAAGACTCCTGTTCTAATGCTGAGATTGCACTTTCTCCTGTATAAACTGGTAAAACTTCATATCCTTCTCCCGAAAGATAATCTGTTACCATTTCACTAATATTTATATCGTCTTCCACTATTAGAATTTTGTACACATTTCTTCCTCCATTCGTTAATACTATAGCTACTATTATAATTTCATTCCGTTCATCCAGCTAGTACTTATCCTGAATTATTCACGACACTGTGATTTTGCTATTTAACACAGGACCATAGTCTTGAATCCGCTCATAGTACCTCATTCTGCCAGAGAACTGCCTAAAAAAGGGCAGACTATCCCTGTTGCATTGATAAGAGGTCATTTGTGAGGATATCAAGGTTCGTTGATTGTTGTCATTCAAACTGTGGGTGCAGATTCCGGATGTTTTCCAGTGTCTCATAGAATTATTTCTTATATGGGAAAACTGCTGCATAGTTTTGAAAATATTTATATCGTGCTGATTTGACTCCCCTTGCTGTTCAGCTATACACTTTCCACTATCTGGACATGTTCGGGACTTGCACCCGTTAGAGCGCGCCCATGGCGCGCAAACATATAAAAAGGAACCTGTTGGTTCCTTTTTTCATTTACCTGCTCATAAACAAGTGCTCTCTGAATATCTCCCGAAACAGCTTATCGGCACTCCAAAATACATTATCTGGTGTAACGACAGCCTTACATCCGATTGGTTCAATCCCAGCCTTCTTATATTCCGCCAGAAAAATATCCATTTGTGACGAATTAATACCTGAAAAGACCAGAAGCTCCGCCGGGAAATCGGCTCCGCTATATCTTGAACCATCCTTTTTGAATCCGGTTATTCCGGCTATGGCACCGAGCTTCTGTCCGTAATCTGACTTTTCCACCTGTTGCACCGACATTCCAAGAGTTTTGCACAGGGCTTTTATTTTTTCCACTTTTTGAGCTGCTACACCAAATAGCAGTATTTTTTGCGTAGATTTCTGCTGCATTCTTAATATCTCCTACTTCAAGGCAATTATGTTTGTAACTATTTAGAACCCAAAACCTGCGGTTCTGAATAGTTACTGAATTATTTCATATTGCATCAGCTCGTATTTCAGTCTGCTTCCCTCCATGATTTCAGGTGGGAGCAGTGCCCTTGCCACAAGCTTCAGATCGTCTGATTCGATATCGCATCTCTTTAAATTTGCATAGTCTCCGTCTATGGAAACTACATCGTAATACCAGGTTTCCATGTGTTTTCCTCCTAAATTTCATTTTCTAAAGCATCTACTAATAATTCCAATTCACTTTGTTCTTTGCTTTACTGTAAGTGGAGCAGGTGTAATTGTCCTGTGCATTGGTGTACTTTCCTGTAGGATTACCGTTTTTGTCCTTCTTTTCATAACCGCCGGTGCTTTGTGTCACCGCTTTGCTCATCATCACGGGATAATCTCTCGTAGAGTGCAGTGATTTTGTTTAGTTCCGGTTGTTTGGTTTTCATAGGATTCTCCTTTTAAAACAAACAACCAGCTTATCTGTGGTTTTATTCTACCACGAATAAGCTGGTTTGTGTAAAAATAATTATTGTCTCACTAATAGGCGATTGATTTACCATATATCTAACTATCTTCCTAATCCACCAAGCCGGCATCTCGTTATCCAAGACCAACCGGGCATACTCCATAGGGTTGTCAATGGCAAGAGCGTTCAATGCACATTTTGAATTTGGTGAAACACATAAAAAGCTGCTCATCAAATACCCCCCGGATAATAATGTGGAGGATACAACTAGTACACCGAGTAATATTTTCCAGCTAAATGCATTGATAAAATCGTACAAAATGAGTATAATAATAGTACGAAGAAAGGAAGTGGTGATATGTCAATTACAGCAACTGAATTGAAAAATAATCTTGGAAAATATTTATTATTATCTGCAAAAGAAGATGTTTTTATCACAAAGAATGGAAAAATAGTGGCAAAACTGACAAATCCACATCAGGATAGAGTAGAAGTAGCAAAATCCCTGTTTGGAATCTTACCAAAGGATGCAGACCTGAATGAAGCAAAAGAAGAAAGGCTTGGTGCAAAATAGATGAGGATTCTTGCAGATACAAATGTGATAATAGATGCCCTGACTTCAAGAGAGCCATGGAATAAAAGTGCAGAAGAAATATTTCTTATGGCAGCAAATCATACAATCGAAATGTACATTACTGCAAGTTCAGCAACAGACATCTATTATCTTATAAGGAAACATTTGCATAACATAGAAGCAGCAAAGATGATAATGGGAAAGCTTTATTCATTGACTGGAATATTAGAGGTTACAGCGGATGACTGCATGGATTCACTTGCATCTGCAATCAGTGACTATGAGGATGCAGTTGTTGAAAAGGTGGCATCCAGAAAAGATATGGATTATATTGTCACAAGAAATATAAAAGATTATCAGGCAGGTGGAACAAAGATAATTCTGCCAGATGATTTTGTTAAACTTGTTGAAGAGGAATAATTTTTACCACCAAATCGTCAAATACCGATTTTGTGAAACTCTTTCTATGCTCCATCCTCTGCCTTATTGCAGTCGATTCGTAAAAGCATATTATCATTAGAACGTGAAACACATTACAGCCTCCTGCCGCATTTGGGACAGAATTCAAAGTCCTCTGTAGTTGTATATCCACAATTGCTGCATCTTTTTGTTGTGTTTCCACTTCCATTTTCAAAGCCATAACCATACTGCGGGTTTACACGCTGCAAATGCTGTGGCAATATCTCCACGTCCTCGCCTCTTGCTATCCTGCGTCCTATTTCCGGATCAAGCTCGTAAAGTGCATTACAGCATGTGGTCTGCACGTAGTAGTGCCTGTTCCATTTAAAACACGGAATAAAGAACAGTGACAGCACCATGTATGTCATATACACTTGATACCTGCCATACCTGCCACATTCATCGCAGGTAATGACCTGATTGAAGTCAAAGTCCTTCCTGCCGTCCGTTATTCCCATCATAAAAAACATATATGATGCCTCCGTTTATCTGTGCCATAGTCCCCAGAAGTCTCCAAGCGATTCTCTCGTATGAAATCCTCGCTCATCCTCAACCACCAGTATTGATTTGGCATCCATTTTCTCTATATTTACATAAGTACCCTGACTCACCATTGCAAATACCCTGTCTATCTGCTCCTCTGTGCCCTGTATTTCCATAAATACCGAGCCGTCAGGGTCATTTCTCACCCAGCCTGTTGCGCCAACGCTTTCAGCCGCATGCTCTGTTCTGTAGCGGAAACCTACCCCCTGCACAGAGCCGTACACTCTTATCTGCTTTCTGATGATTTTGCTGTCGTAATCACTCATATGCACTCACTTCCCTGATACACATTATTTTCAGTCTACAATAGCCCTGCAAACAGCCGCATAATTGACTGTCCCAGCCTTCGTCTTGCACTTCTTCCGGTCCTGTACTTCTCCGTCACCTCCGCAGACTCAGTGAAAAGCCTGATAAAATCATCCCTGATTTCATGCACCACTTCACAATCCGCCATAAAACAGCCATTTTCAAAGTGATGATAAAGGCTTCTGTAGTCAAGATTTATGGTACCGCAGGTTGCCATTATATCGTCTGCCACACTCATCTTTGCATGGCAAAAGCCCGGTGTCCACTCAAAAATCCTCACACCATGCTTCACAAGCTGGTTGTAGAATGAGCGTGTCACGCTGTATATTGGTTTCTTATCAGGTATGCCCGGCGTGATGATGCGCACGTCAACTCCACGCTTGGCGGCAAGTGTCAGCGCATGGCTCATCTCATCGGTAATGATAAGGTAAGGAGTGATAAACCAGCAATAACGCTGTGCTTGTTTGCCATGCTGATATAGACATCCTCCCCCACCTGCTCGTTATCGAGAGGGCTGTCTGCATATGGCTGGATATATCCACTCTGTTTTGCCTCATAATCATAGTGTAGCAGATATTGCGATACATCCACCTCGCGCGGTACCTTGCGCTCTGATGCATTCCACATCTCGAGAAATGCGATGGTAAACGACTTGACAGCATCTCCCTCGAGCCTGATTCCCGTATCCTTCCAGATTCCGTATGGGTGTGTCACATTGAAGTACTCATTTGCCAGATTATAGCCGCCGGTATATGCGATTTTTCCATCAATTACCGTGATTTTTCTATGGTCACGATTGTTTAAAAACATGTTAAAGGCAGGTGCAACCGGGTTGAACACCCTGCATTTGATGCCAAGCTTCTCCATCTTTTCCGAGAAATCCCTGTCTATGAAAAAGATTGAGCCCATATCATCATAAAACACCCTTACCTCGACTCCTGCCTGCACGCGCTCCGTGAGCACCTTCTGGATACGGTGCCACGATTCCTTGTCCTCTATGGCGTGATACTCCATGAAAATAAATTTCCTGGCCTTTGATAAATCGCTAAGCTGCGCTTCGAGTCCCTTTGACGCCTGATCATAATATGTCACATCCGTGTTCTGATATACCGGATATAATGCATTTTTTGCCAGGTATGTTGAAATTCCCGCTGCCTGTGGCACCTTTTCATACATATCGGATAGTATGTCTGCGTTTTCAGGCAGACATGGAAGAAGCATGGAATCCACCTCTTCAAACCGTGCACGCATCTTATTCGGTGCGCCGTTTAGTCCGACTAACAGGTAAAGTGACACTCCCATTATCGGAAATGCCAGTATCAGTATAATCCACGGTGTAGTCATGGATGCGGTCTGCTCACGATTGTACAGTCCGAGCACAAGTATGATTGCCAGGACGCTTGTGGTCGTGTTTATTGCTGCCGCATATTCATTTAGCCTTGTAAACATATAGACCATGAAAACTGCCTGCAATAATATCGCAAGCACTGAAAAAAACATTCTCTTTAAACCATTCTGTGTTTTTTTAGTTCCCTCGTAGGTTTTTTCCTTCATCTGTTATGCCTCCATTATCTTACTGTCTGTAATACCAAACCTCTCCATAAATTTTTAGCCACCTTCTTATTTAAGAAGCCATTCAATTTCCTCTTTATAAGGAGGAATAGTCTTCTTCGCAGAGCCCTCCTCACAAAGCCATGGTGTTTCCAGAATCTTTGGTACATTTGCAAAGGTCTCATCATGCACCAGTCGGTGCAGTGTATCATAGCCGATGGTTCCCTTGCCTATATTTGCATGCCTGTCCTTGTGTGCTCCAAGAGGATTTAAGCTGTCATTCACATGAAATACCGCTATCTGCTCAAGTCTATCACCCTGTCAAACTCCGCAAAAACATCATCATAATGGTTCACAATATCGTATCCTGCATCATTTACATGGCACGTATCGAAGCAGACACGCAGTCTTTCTTTCCTGTCCACTCCATCATAGATTGCCTTAAGCTCCTCAAAGGAACGGCCTATTTCACTGCCCTTTCCTGCCATCGTCTCAAGTGCGATAAACACATCGTCATCATTCTGATTGAGCACTGTGTTAAGTCCCTTTACAATCTGTGCGATTCCAGCCTGCTCACCGGCATTTACATGACTTCCCGGATGAAGCACCAGTATGCGGCTCTTCATTGCCGCGGTCCTTACTATCTCCTTTTCCAGAAACTCCACTGCCAGCTCGTACGTCTCAGGCTTTACGGTGTTTGCCAGATTTATGATGTATGGCGCGTGGACCACTATCTCATTTATCCCATGCTCATGTGCATATTCCCAGCCTGCGTCTATGTTGAGCTCAAGATTTCCTTTCTTCTCGTGTTCTGTGGTGCCCCGGTGTAGAGCATAAACACATTCGCGCCATATGACGCTGCTTCCCTGGCTGATGCCAGAAACATATCTTTTCCTGCCATGCCTACGTGACAGCCTAATTTTATATCACTCATATTTTTCCTCTGTTTCATTGAATCTATATATCTATTATTTCTACTATAACACTACATCCCTGATAACTCTATCTAAATATTCTAAATTTTTACTAAACATGGCAAAAGTCATTGACATAGTATCAAAAACTACATATACTATCCTTTGCAACCACATATATTAATGGCATATAATTGCAATGTATGTGATGCATAACTACAGTTAACCAATTATTATAGAAATACGAGGGTAAATATGTTTGAAATAATTGTTGACTCTGCGGCAAACATTCCTGCAGAGCTATGTAAAAAATATAAAATCAAGGTGCTATCATTTGTAAACCTTGTCAACGGAAAGGAAATGACCTGCTTTGAGCCTGACCTCACACCGGAACAGGAGCGGGCAAAGGGTAAGGAATACTATGACGCGATAAGAGAAGGTGCCGAGGTAAAGACCGGACTTATCAGCAGCGGAATCTTTGAGGATACCTTCAGGGAAATCATTGAGGCAGACAAGGATGTCCTGTATTTCTCCCTAAGTAAAAACATAAGCGGCAACTACAACTCAGCCGTGTCGCAGCCGATGCTGTCCTTGATGATTGCAGTAACGGCAGAAAAATACGCCTGGTGGATTCATTAAATGCTTCCCTCGGACAGGGACTTCTCGCAATATACGCCAGCGAAATGCGTGAGAAGGGCATGAGCTTTGATGAGGTGGCTGACACAATAGAGACCTATCCTGCCAGATTAAACGGTGTGTTTACCGTGGGCAATTTAAAGTATATTGCAAGAACCGGCAGATTAAGCGGAACCACCGCTTTGGTTGGCAACATGCTAAGTATCAAGCCTATCCTAAGGGGCAGCAAGGACGGATATATTGTACAGTTCAGAAAATGTCGTGGCCGAAAAGCCGTATTAAATGAGCTTGTCAATCTGTTATGCGACAACATTACAGACCCTGAAAATCAGATTATCGGAGTGGCACATGCTGACGCATATGAAGATTCGCTCTATGTGATTGAACAGATTAAAAAGCGCATAAAGGTGCGCGATGTGATAAATACCACCTATGATTTCTGCACCGGAAGCCATGTTGGTCCGGAATCTTTAGCAGTATTTTTCATGGGAAAGGACAGAGAATTGGGAGCTGATATCAGGCTCCCTTTTCACTTCTTTTATTCATCATCCTCACATAAAAAGTCCCAGAACTCGCTTATTAAGCGGATTCTGAGACTTTTGATTTCTATTAATTGCAACTTCTATCTCATTTTAAGCTGCAGCTTTCTTGCTTTCTGATTTCTCACAGAGCTTCTTCACACCCTGAATTGCAACAAGCACACCAAGGATGAGCAGTAATACTGCAAATATAAGCTGTAATGAATTTCCAAGGTCAAGTCCTACAGAGAATAATGCCTTTGTAAGCTTGTAGATTGTCATGCCAAGTGCAGTAAATGTAACTGCCATCATGAATACCATTGGAATCCAGAGCATGCAGCCCTGACGCTTTGTCTTCTTTAAGAATACTGCGCAGGCAACAAGTGCAAGCACTGATAAGAGCTGGTTAGCTGAACCAAACAGTGGCCATATCTCTGCATAGCCTACCTTTGTAAGCAGGAATGCAAGTACCAGTGTGATGATTGTTGCAAAGTATTTGTTTGTCATCAGCTTGACAAATGGACTCATATTGTCATCATCTGTGTCTGAATCAAGCCAGAACTCCTGGAATGACAGACGTCCGACTCTGGCTACTGAATCAAGTGATGTCAGAGCGAAGGCTGATACAGCAAGGTTAATCAGTGTGAACACAAGTGAGTGTGGTAAACCGAGTACTGACAGGAAGTTTGCGATAGCTCCTGCGAAAATCTGTGGCTGTGTTGTAAGTCCCTGAGCTGCTGCCTCTCCCTTACCGAATGATGCTACTGCGATAAGTGCAAGGATTGCAAGCATACTCTCCATAAGCATGGCGCCAAATGAAACAGGAAGCATGTTCTTCTCATTCTTTATCTGCTTAGAAGCAGTACCTGATGATACAAGTGAATGGAAACCTGAAACTGCACCACAGGCGATTGTTACGAATAAGATTGGGAACAGATACTGTGGGTTTCCGTTTGCATCAGGGATTGCAAATGCTGTGAAAGCATCAAGGTTACAAGCAGGATTTGCAACAAATACACCGATTACCGCACCTACGATCATGAAGATTAACAGGTAGCTGTAAGGTAATCACGTGGCTGAAGCAGTGCCCATACAGGTGTAACACTGGCTATAAGAATATATGCAAATATAATTATGTGCCATACGCTAAGGTTTAAATACATTGGGAAATTGAGTCCCAGTACTATAGCTACTATAAGTAATGCGATTGCAACAAGTGTGTTAATCCATTTGTTGAACTTAGAGTATTTAAGGAAGAAGCCAAGTGCAACTGCCTCTATGATGAAAAGCATTGATGTAGTTGCAACTGCTCCGTTGGCTACAACCTTTGTAACCTCACCTGCTTTATCAGCAGCAAAGCCATTGAAGGTTCCGGCTACGACATCAGCGAAGGCTGCAACAACAAGTATACAGAACAGCCAGCAGAATAACAGGAATAATTTCTTTCCTAATTTACCGATGTACTCCTCGATGATGTAACCGATTGTACGACCCTTGTTCTTAACTGAAGCGTACATAGATGCAAAATCCTGAACAGCTCCAAAGAATACACCACCAATTAATATCCAAAGCAGAACCGGAAGCCATCCGAAAATAGCTGCCTGAATTGGTCCGTTGATTGGGCCTGCACCTGCTATAGATGCAAACTGATGTCCGAATACTACATTGGTATCGGCCGGTACATAGTCTACTCCGTCCTCCATCTCGTAGGCAGGAGTCTTGGCATTTGGATCAATGCCCCATTTGTTTTGCAGATAACGGCCATATAATAAGTATGCTCCACCGAGCACAACAATGGCTATTACCATCATTAAGATTCCACTCATATTATTACCTCTTTCTTTTGTTTATCTTAATTTTATTTGTATATTATATTTACTCTTTTTTTAGCAAATTTCAATAAATATTTTATACATAATTTATTTTTTATTTCTATAATTTTTGTTTAATTTACCAATCGGTTATAATAGGTATTCATTCTCTTTATGCTGTCTTTGTCTCAGCGGCTTCTTCTGCCTTTTTAGCAGCCATTTTGTCCTTTAATGCAAAGGCTCCGGCAAGCAGTGTGCCTGAGATTGAATGCCATGTACATGACACTGCACAGATGATGGCTGATTCAGGTGTTGAAGCAAACTGTGCTGTAGTGGTAGCAAGGTTTGTGGCAAGACCTGCATTCTGCATACCAACCTCGATAGAGATGGTTCTCTTCTTGGCTGTGTTCATGCCTACCAGCTTTCCTGCACCGTATCCAAGCAGATATCCAAGTCCGTTATGTAACAGAACTGCCGCAAAAATTACTACTCCTGATGTAAAGAACTTTGAGCCCTGTGATGATACAACACCACCTACAACGAATGCCAGGCCAAGCACCGCAATACCCGGCATGACCTTCTGAGCTCGGCAAATGCCTTTTTCTTTCCAAGCAGGTAGTTGAGTAAAAATCCAACCGCTACAGGAAAGATTACAGTCTCAATGATTGACACAAACATCGGAAGCGCCTTGATTGAGACATGTGTTCCGCTTGCAAGAAATGATACCAGAAGCGGTGTCATAAATGGTGAGAGCAATGTGGAAACTGTTGTCATTCCAACTGAGAATGCCACATCACCAGCCGCAGAGGTATGACATAATGTTTGAAGAAACACCACCGGGACAGCAGCCTACGAGGATAAGTCCAAGTGCGATTCCGTCAGGCAGATTCAATGCCTTTGAGATACCAAATGCGAGAAACGGCATGATAAGATACTGTGCGATTGCACCTACACATATATCAAATGGTCTCTGTGCAAGTATCTTGAAATCCTGTGTCGTAAGTGTAAGTCCCATACTAAACATGATGATTCCGATAATGATTGACTGACATGTGAACTTGTTGGATACCGGATCCACAAACAGCATCTGATTTACCCAGGCCATCAGATTCGGAACCAGAAATGTGACTACGGCGATTGCTATGACAACTATCGATGTGTAGTCTGATAAAAATTTACTTACTTTTTGTAATGCTTTCATTGTAAGCCTCCTTAACATTTTTCTGCTCACTAAAACTCTTTTATGGAATTAAAAAATCCCTTTCCAGATTGACATAATCTGAAAAGGGACGAAATAATCCGCGTTACCACCCTGATTCCACAGTGTATTACTGTGACACTCTGCATACCAGCATATGCTTTCCATATAACGGTGGACACGGCGAGGTTTACAGACACACTTAATGCTTTCAGCCCGCTTCTTAGAGAGGATATTCCAATCTGACCATTACCTGTTCGCACCGCCCACAGGCTCTCTGAAAATAAATACAAATCGGACCTTGTTCTCATCAACGAATTTTGGTGAACATATTTATTTAAATCTTGTTTTGTATTATAGCCCTCTGACACTATATGTCAAGAGAATGATACAAATTTGTACTATAACATTTATTTATAGTTTTTATTCATGTGCTTTATTCTTATTATTTATTCGTAATCTTTGTTGTTATACTCATCATTCCATGACTGCTGTTGTGATGTACCGTAGGAATTTTGAGCATCCCCGCCCTGTGCTGTGCCATACGGATTCTGACCATACTGCTGGTTTGCTCCGTTTCCGTACATGTTCTGACCATACTGCTGACCATATCCGTTTGAACCGTATGGATTATAGTAGTTATTATTACTATTGTATCCATCTCCCACATAAACAATGTTTTTGTTGAAGGCAATAATACAGATAAAAATCACATTCAGGAATATAAGTCCGCAGGCAAATCCTGCTCCCTTGCCAAACGCATGTGCCAGTCCGACACAGCAGAGGATATTCATAACCAATGCCGCAATCATTGCTGCAATAATCAGAATAACCGCAAATATCAGCATGCCCATGTGAGCCCCGATGCGGTTTCCGGCATATCCATAGGTAGAATCATAATACGACCCCATATAACTGGATGTCATAACGGAAAGTCCTGAGGCAATAATCTCATACATCAATAAAATACATCCTGCTATACTTGCGATACTTGCCACAAGATATCCCCAGAACAGCTTCTGTTTCCCTGCAATCCTGAATTTTACATATGAGCTGTAAAACGGTACAATGGCCGCCCAGCCGTGCTCTCCTGCCTTTGCATACATAATCCATGATGCAACAATTGTCAGTACCATAACTGCCAGATTGATAAACGACTTAAAGCCGTCAATCATACTCATAATAGTATAATATGTGCTATATGTGCTCATTTTTTCTCCCTTTCATAACCAAAGTTTGTTTGTTATTCAAAGTATACATCACCACAGGTCAGAGTGCAATAATTAAAAAGTTTTTGGAGCTTATATAATTCACTCATTTTAAGATTCTAACAATACTCCTTTATATATTCACCAAAATATGGAAGTGCAAGTGAGATATAGCCCTGTCTGGAATTTAATATCCCTCTTTTTATAAGACGATCCCTGTACATAGAGTAGCTTCCTGACTTCTCTCCCATAAGCTTAAGCACTTCTTCACGCTTGTATTCTTCCTTTTCTGTCAAAAGTCCTGCAAGAAACCTGTCCATTTCAGTCATCTCTTCCCATATTTTTTCATAAGAATATGCAAACAATTCAGCTTTGAGTTTTGGTAAAATATCTTCTAACAACTCATCCAACTTTTTCTTAAAATACAACACTCCCAATTCCTGAAATGCATATGCGTATCCTTTTGTAATTTTCGCCATTTCACGAGCCTCATTACTGTCAATATCCAGCTTACTCTTATACATTTCAGTCATTCGTATCATATTAAGAGGCTCCGTTTTAACTGTTGCCGCTCTTCTGAAAAATGTAAGATTTTTGACATTGCTCAATTCCTGTATATTTTCATACAAGCCTGTACACACAAAATAAACCGGATACCCTGCTCTGAGCCATCTGCCATATTCAGACGCAAATTTTATCATCTCTTCGGACTTTGAAACCTCATCTATTCCTATAAGTATCTTCTTCCCCTTTTTCTGTGCAGCCTGTATCATTGTCTCAACTTCTACACCGATATCAAAGAAATTATTATTGTTTTCTGCCGTATAGCCGATTCCACCACCTGTTCCCATCACTGTTGCAGAGAGGTTTATCCCTGTTGTTTTCTTATCCTGTGAACCAAAACCGGCCTTTACAAGCATTGCCGCTATCTGTCCCAGTATATCTCTTGCAGGATTTACATCAAAAACAAGCCAGTTTATATATCTGCTTTCATTGGTTCTTAATTCTTCCTCCACCTTTGCAAGTATAACGGTTTTACCGGAGCCTCTGACACCGGTTATCTTATATACCGACTCCGACGGATTATCGTAAATAAAGTTTTCCAGTATCTCCTCTGTTTTCTCTGTATGGATATATGTGTATTCCGGAGTCTTACTGAAGGTTGTAGTAAATGGATTCTGCATAAATTCACCTCAATTTATTATATGAAATTCAAAACTATTTATATTTTTTTATACTTTCTATTGCTCTTTATAGTTTTTTATAAATCTTTATACTTTTTCTTTTATTTTATACTTTTTTATACTTTTTTGCAATAGTTCTTCCGACCTGTATATACCGTTAAAGGAATCACCGCTAACTTGAAAAAGTAAATTCCAGTGCAGAAGTAAATTCCACACTCATTTAAAAGTTCTTGATTTTCTAAGAGTTTTATAAGCTCAAACGCTTATTTCTGTTATAATAGGAG
>ENA-OQEN01000575-OQEN01000575.1-human-gut-metagenome-genome-assembly--contig:-NODE-575-length-15860-cov-2.881142_pt1 | contig 15860 bp, 20 predicted proteins | sample MGYA00242791_ERZ504627 | MGnify/ENA primary metagenome ERZ504627 (study PRJEB26092, sample SAMD00036316) | human gut metagenome | host: Homo sapiens | study: EMG produced TPA metagenomics assembly of... | reverse complement strand
AATCGCCGAACAGGCAGACAGTCGACTCATAGTCAATGAGCTTTTGGGCAACGGATACCATGTCTTCGTCCGGCTCTGCGAAGATCATCTTCGACCGGGAGGTCATGACCATGGAGATCGGCACTTTGGTCAGATTTTCACGGCCCATAGCGGTCTTCAGCAGATCCTTTCTGGATACTACACCCATGACGTCATCGGGCTTGCCCACGAAAAGGGTCCCGATGTCTTCGGTGAAAAGAAGGACAGCGGCATCGTAAGCATTCGACTCTGCACTGACCAGAACGGGTCTGGACATGCAGGACTCTGCAGTGCAGGAACGGATCTCTGCCGCAGCCGGGTCCTCTCCTCCTCCAGGTAGTAGTAGCCCAGTCTCCGTCTGGCGGCGATCACTTCTCCCGAGAGAAGCACCGCCAGATCTCCCCGCAGGGCGCTTCGGGTCACATGGAGACGCTCAGCGATCATTTCACCTGTGATCGGCCCATTTTCCCGCACGATGCGGGTAATTTCTTTTTGGCGGCTGGTCAGCTGCATAATTTGCTTCCTTTTTTGTATTGACAGGAAACCGGGACTGCTCGAAAACAGCCCCGGTCACCGGAATTTTTCAGTTCAAAGCTATCGCCGGATCGGTCAAGGTGATCTGGGGCCGCATGCGTCCCCACCCAGGCAACGGAATGTCTGGCTCTTCACTTGACCGCCCCCGTTCTCACGGGGCAGGCAGGCTCCCTTCGGAGTGTCCGAGATCACCAGGTATAGTCTTCTGTATCTTTGATTCCTCTGCCGGTAGCTGCATCGAGCATCAGTCTCTGTTCGATACGAGCGACATTTCTCTTGGTGGCTTTGACCATATCCGGGTTGACGGATACGTAGTCGATACCGCTCTTGACGAGGAATTCAGTGAAGTCTGGGTATACGGACGGAGCCTGGCCGCAGATGGAGACAGTCTTGCCGTCTTTGTGTGCGGTCTCGATCAGGTGGCGGACAGCTCTCTTGATCGCGAGGTTTCTTTCATCGAAGAGGGCGGAAACGGTGTCATTGTTTCTGTCGCAGCCGAGTACCAGCATGGTGAGGTCGTTGGAGCCGATGGAGTAGCCATCCACGAATTCATTGAATTTATCTGCCAGAATGATGTTGGCCGGGATCTCTGCCATGAGGAAGAGCTTGAAGTCCGGACCTCTTTCCAGACCTTCTTCCTTCATGATGGAGGTGACCTTGCGTGCTTCATCGACGGTTCTGCAGAACGGGATCATGCAGTTCAGGTTCTTCAGACCGAATTCTTCACGGACCTTCTTGACTGCCTTGAGTTCGAGACGGAATGCGTCGGTGTAGGTCGGGTCGTAGTAACGGGAAGCACCTCTCCAGCCGAGCAGGTCAGCCGGTTCTACAGGTTCGTACTTGTCGCCGCCCTTGAGGTTTCTGTATTCGCCGGACTTGAAGTCGGAGAAACGGAGAACGACCGGACGTGGAGCCAGCGCGCGGCAGACCTTGGAAATGCCTTCAGCGAGCATGTCGATGACTTTTTCCGGTTTACCCTGTTCGATGAGGTAGAGCGGATGTTCATGGATGAAGGTGGTCCAGATGAATTCTTCACGCATGAGGCCGATGCCGTCGCATGGGAGGCTCGCATATTTATCAGCGAGATCCGGATCGCCCAGGTTCATCATGACGCCGGTGCCGGTCGGTGCGAAGTATTCAGCGACTACGGTCTGAGCAGCGCCCTGTGCCTGCTGCGGTTCGTCTTTCTTCACAAGGTCAGCGACGATGCCGTCATAAACGACGCCGTTCTGTGCATCGATCGTGATATCCTGGCCGGATTTCAGTACCTTGGTCGCTTCTAGCTGCGGCTCTTGGTGCCGACAACGCATGGAATGCCGAGTTCGCGGGAAACGATGGAAGCGTGGCAGGTCATGCCGCCAGCATCGGTGACGATCGCGATGGCTTTCTTCATAGCCGGTACCCAGTCCGGAGAGGTCATCGTGGTGACGAGGACTTCGCCTTCCTGGAATTCATTGATATCCTTCGGGTCGGTGATGACGTGGCATTTGCCTGCTGCCATTCCCGGGCTGGCCGGAAGACCTTTGACGAGTACTTTATGATCGGTGGTCAGTTTCACTTCAGTGCCTGCTTTCTTTTCTTTATTCTTCTTGGACCAAACGGTTTCCGGACGAGCCTGGAGGATCCAGACGCGGTTCTGGTGGTCGACAGCCCATTCCATATCCATGTAGCAGCCATAGTGCTTTTCAATGGCTTTCGCATAGGTAGCGAGCTGGACGACCTGTTCATCAGTGAGAGCCTGCGCTTGGCAAGTTCTTCCGGTACTTTTCTTTCTTCTACATCGCCGCCCGGTTTACGAACGAGCTCGATGGCTTTTTCATTGATATGGCGGGAAGCATGGTGAGGTCTTCCTTGTTGATGATGAAGTTATCCGGGGTGACAGTACCCTGTACGACATATTCGCCAAGGCCCCAGGAGCCTTCGATCATGATGGACTTGTCATCGCCGTTGGCAATGTTTACGGTGAACATGACGCCTGCGACCTTGGAGTCAGCCATCATCTGTACGGCAGCGGAGAGAGCGACGTTTTCATGGTCGAAGTTCTTCTTCGCTCTGTAGTATACAGCACGGTCAGTGAAGGTGGATGCGTAGCATTCCTTGACCTTACGGATGACCATGTCACGGCCGGTGACATTCAGGTAGGTGTCCTGCTGGCCTGCGAAGGAAGCATCCGGCAGGTCTTCTGCGGTAGCAGAGGAACGAACGGCTACATATGGATTTTCTTCGTTGACTTTCTTGGAGAGTTCTTCGTAAGCATCGCCGATCGCAGTTGCAAGGTCTTCCGGCATTTCAGCGGAAACGATGCTTTCGCGAATCTTAGTGCATACTTCATGGAGTTCGACAGAGTCTTCTACATCGGAAAGACCCTGCAGCAGCTCGTGGATCTTTTTGTTCTGCCCGGTGACATCCATGAAATAACGGTAAGCATGAGCTGTCGTCGCGTAGCCGTATGGTACCGGCACGCCGGTCGAGGTCGTCAGTTCACCCAGAGAAGAAGATTTCCCTCCGACCAGATTGACATCTTTTCTGTGCAGTTCATCAAACCACAATACATAAGCATTCTCTCTTGCGTCCATCATGTCCTCCTAAACAATGAAGATAAGAATCGTTAGCTTGAAATGTACACTTAATTTCAAATCGCTTCACTTATAGTATACCTATTTTGCAAAAATGTCAAATGCATAATGTGCAAGAATGACATATTTGTATGAAATAAGGATAGACTTAAATTGGGTTCAGGGTTAGCCCATAGGGCGTGCTGCCTCTTGATTGGGGATGAAAGCTTTGCTCTCTAGTTAGAAGTGAGGAGTGAGGAGTTAGGAGTGGTGGTGCGGCGCATAAAAATCAGAAGCGCCGCAACGTATAAATAGGGCGATGCCCGAAAGTGGTATTCAAGTCACCAGTCACCAGTCACTAGTCACTAGTCACTCCTAACTAGCGAGCAGAGCTTTCATCTGGAATCAAAGGATGGCACACCCCACGGGCTCCCCCCTGAACCATCCCAACAAAAAAGCTCTCCCTTTCGGAAGAGCTTCTTCTTAAAATCTGAGCGACGTGATGAAGTAGGCCGCACAGCTGACGAGGACCGTCAGGATGATCATCATTGGATCGGCGATGGAGGTACGGTAGTTTTCCGGATTGTAATGCGTGCGTTTCCGGAAAGGACGTGCATCCAGGAAGTCCATCGGATTGCTCGTGAGATCCATGAATTTATCATTCGCAATGCCCCAGCATCGCCAAGGCCTTTGCAGAGTGCGCACATGAGTCCGCTCACGAAGTTCATGATCGCCGCGAAAGGCTTTCTGTAGAACCAGTCGGTATCGAGGCTGAGGGCGGTGTGCGGCTCCATCCTCGGAAGGAACATCATGAACGGCACCATGGTGACGACAAGGATCTCTACATAAGACAGGAGGTGGGCTAGCGTGAAGGGCTCGTAGGTGACGGCGCCGAATGGCAGGAAGCGGTAAAGCAGATCCGGATATACGCCGTAGAGGAAGCAGAGGCAGGCGCCAAGGCCCATTGCGACGTACATATTCTTCGGGAGCTTGTGCTTCATGACAATGTCTTTTTCCTCTTTCCGAAGGAAAATGAAGTAGCCCATCTTCAGTGTGATGGATAAAAAGGTACCGACGCTGGCAAGCTCAAGCAGGGTGTAGACCCAGTCATACCCGGCTTCTGCCGCTGCCGCGATGGTGATGGTCTTACTGATGAAGCCATTGAAAAACGGTACGCCGGAAATGGAGAAGGCGGCGACGAAGAAGCAGAGGCAGGCGAATGGCATTCTCTTTGCCATGCCGGAGAGCTGATTGATCTTGCGGATGCCTGTCGCATAGATGATCGCGCCTGCGCACATAAAGAGGAGCGACTTATACAGGATGTGCGAGAAGGCATGCGCCGCTGCGCCGTTCAGTGCCATCGCCGTGCCGACGCCGACACCGGCGACCATGAAGCCGACCTGACTGATGATATGGTAGCCGAGAAGGCGGCGCATATCATTTTCCATGATCGCATAGAGCGCCCCATAGAGCGCCATGAAGCAGCCGGCAGCCATGAGGAAGTCGGTCCCCGCAAAGATGCGGATGAGCGCATAGACGGCGACCTTCGTGGTGAAGGAGGAGAGGAAAACGGAGCCGGTGATGGTGCCTTCCGGATACGCATCGACCAGCCATGCATTCACCGGAGGGATGGCCGCATTCACGGCGATACCGATGAGGATCGCCCAGAAGGGCAGATTGTGTGCGCCCGCTGAGAGGTTCATGACGAGACCGTTTCCAGCACCGACCTCGAGGAAGATGCCATAGAGCAGAAGGTTTCCGCCCAGCATGTGGACCATGAGGTAGCGGTAGCCTGCGCGGCGCGAGGCCGGGGTGTGGTGGCACCAGATCAGGAAGAGGGATGTCACCGCAAGGCCTTCCCAGAAGGCGATGAAGGTCATCCAGTCCTTGGCAAGAGTGACGCCAAGCGAACATCCGGCGTAGGCCATGGAGGCGAAGGCTTCGATGCGGCTCTCATTGTGGCAAGAGTAGATCCCGCCGATGCAGGCCATCAGAGAAAAGATCATGCAGAAGACATAGCTTAAGCCGTCCACATGGAAGTAGTCAAGCACATAGCCGGTGCCAAAGAATTCCATGGAGAGGTCTGTGCCCATCGGCATGGTGAGCGCCGTGGCAAGGGCGGCGAAGGGACCGATGGCAAGGACCACTCTCCGAAGCGCTTTCGGTACAATGGCCGCAATGAGTCCGACGAGAATGAGGATGATGCCAGGATGCCATGCATTACTCAATGTGGCCACCTCCTCCGCGTGTATAGTAGTTCTCATGGCGCTGCAGGAGCGGCGCCATGATGAGCTTGGCAAGGATGATCAGGATCCATCCCGACACAAACCCGAAAAAAATATCATAGCCGAAAGGAAGCGGCCACCATGACGGGCTGTGCAGGTGTACGCCTGCGATCTCAGCCGCGCAGGAGACAAGCAGAATGACAGCGGCCAGGATATAAATTCTTTTCTTCGTCATTTCAGCCACCCCCCGTTCCATCCGGCACAGATGCCGCTTGCGGCCATATCGGCCAGATCATAGAAATGCGGATATACATCCGGCAGTACGCCGAGGATGACGGCAAGCGCTGTCGTGATGCAGATCGGGATCAGCATGGAATAGCTGAATGCCCCGTACTTACGGAATTTTTCCTGCGGATCATGCCGGAAGTACGCCATGCGGACGACCGGCATCAGATAAGCCGCTGCGAGGAGCGCACTGGCGACCCAGATCAGGATGTAGAGAGGTTTCCCCGCCTGCAGCGCGCCGAGAGCGAGGTTCCACTTACTGACGAAGCCGACCAGGAATGGCGTGCCCGCGATCCCCAGAGAAGCGATGGTGAAGCAGGCCATGGTGACCGGGAGCTTCTTCCCGATGCCATAGAGCTCGCTGATATTATTGCGGTGCGTTCGCGCAATGATGAGGCCGGCGCACATGAAGAGCGTGATCTTCATGACCGCGTGGGCGACCAAGTGCAGGTACGCGCCCTTGATGGAAAGCGGCGAGAGCAGAGCCGCGCCCAGCACGATGTAGGAGAGCTGTCCGACTGTCGAGAAAGCGAGACGGCGTTTCAGGTGATCCTGCCGCATAGCAATGAGGGAGGAAATAATGATACTGCCGGCAGCGAACCATGCCAGGACGTCTACGACGCCGATCTGGGAGAGGAGCTGCGGCCCGAAAACAAATCCGATGACACGAAGGACAGCGAAGACGCCAGTCTTGACGACAGCCACCGCATGAAGCAGGGCAGAAACCGGAGTCGGCGCGATCATGGCTGCCGGCAGCCAGCCGTGCAGCGGCATGACAGCCGCCTTTACGGAGCCTGCCATGATCATCAGGATGAAGATGAACTGGAGCACCCACTTCGGAGCCATGTCCGGGGTGAGGAAGCCACCCGGCTTGAAGTCGACAGTCCCTGCGATGCAATAGACGGCGATGATGCCGGCGAGGAAGAGCTGACCGGAGATCAGTGTATAAATGAGGTATTTGCGGCTCGCAGAGAGCGCTTCCGCATTTCTCTTATGAAGCACCAGAGGGTAGCTCGCAAGGGTCAGGAGTTCGTAGAAAATAAAGAAGGTGATGAGGTTCGACGCCATGGCGATGCCCATGACCGCAGAGAGGCAGACCGCGAAGGCCGCGAAATAGCCGGTCTGTTCTTTTTCATTGTTGCATCGCATGTAGCCGATGGAGTAAAAGTTCATCGGTACCCAGAGCATAGAGGCCAGCGTGGCAAAGATCATGCCCGCCGGATCCGTCTTCAGCGTGAGCCCCAGTATCGGTGATGCGGCAGAGGGTCCACTCGTACTGATTGCCATCCAGGACCCCCGGCACCATGGAAAGATGATGCCAAACATGATCACGGAAGCGATGGCGCTCCATGCCTCACGTACATTTGGCCATTTCCTGCTGAATGCGATCAGGATCGCAGCGAAGAAGGAAACGCCTACCGCCAGAAATGGTCTGCAGTCTATGATCGTCATCTCAGAAACACCCCCGCAGTCCCAGTTTAATCACATCAGACACGATGGTCGCATTGCCAAAGCCCAGCGCGATGATCATGATGCCCATGATGAGGATCGGGATGACCATCGGCAGCGGCAGCCCCAGCTTGCCCTTATGCGGATGCACCTCTGTCAGAGAGGCTTCCCGCTGGACGAACATCTGCTCAATGATGCGGAAGAAGTAGATCGCATTGAGAAGCGAGCTGATAACCAGTACGAAGATATAGAAATACTCTCCGCCGGTGTAAGCCCCCAGCATGAGATACCACTTGCTGAAGAAGCCGCAAGTCGCGGCAGCCCGATCATGGAAAGCGCTGCCAGCGCCACGGTGATGGAGCTGATCGCCATCTTCTTATTGAGGCCGCCCAAGCGGTACAGATTCACTTCGCCAAAGCGGTACTGGATCCCGCCGATGACGAGGAAGAGCGAGCTCTTCATGAAGCATGGTTGATGATGTGCATCACAGCGCCGATGAAGCCGTACATATTGCCCATCGCCAGACCAATAGCGATGTAGCCGATCTGTGCGACCGAGGAGTAGGCAAGCATGCGGCGGAAGTCGTACTGCGCCATCGCCATGACAGAGCCGATCAGGATACCGCACACGCCTAAGATCCCCAGCACATTCAGCGCACTTTCCACGACCGGATTATCGACCTGAAAAATGTAGTAAATAAAACGAATGAGTGCATACGCCGGTGCCTTGCTCATGAGGCCTGCGATGAAAGCGGCTGCGCCCGGATGTGCGTAGGTGTAAGCATCCGGCTGCCAGCCATGCAGCGGGAAAAGTGCCATCTTGATGCCGAAGCCGATCAAAAAGCAGGCGACTGCATGGCAAAGAGCGGCGAATGCAGATGCGGATGATGAGCTGCGCGAGGTCTGCCATATTGAGCGTACCGGTCATCGCATAGAGATAGCCGACACCCAGCAGGTAGAGGGACGCGCCGATGGTCCCGATGAGGAGGTAGCGGAAGGCCGCCAGCATGGATTTCCGCCCGCCCAGCGCGATCAGCGCATAGCCGGAAAGCGACATGATCTCCAGATACACATAGAGGTTGAATACGTCGCCGGTGATGATCATGCCGGAGAGGCCGACCGTCAGAAGACCGAAGAGCGTATAGTAGCCGCCTACGTGGAGCCAGTCCTCGTCTTTCACAAAAGGCCGACTGTAGAGAGAGACGAGCATGGAAATGAAGGTGACCAGCACCGCGAGGATGCTGTTCAACGGGTCCAGCGCAAATTCGATGCCGATCGGCGGGATCCAGCCGCCCATCATGTAGTGCCAGGTCGCTCCGCCATTTTCAAGCACATGCTGGAGCACCAGGCAGGCACTCGCAAAGGCGCCAGCGATGGAAGCCATCACGATGTAGGAGCCAGATTGCGGCTGATACGGGAGAAAAGCATGCAGAGAAGCGAGCCGGTCAGCGGCAGGAGTACGATAAATACGGGAGCGTGCTGTGTCATTTACTAGCCCTCCTCAGTACCTCGACTTCTTCCACGGAGCCATAGATCTCCTTGATGCGCATGAGGAGCGCGATCGCGACCCCCGTGGTACCAAGGCTGACAACGATAGCCGTCAGCATCAGACCGTGCGGCAGCGGGTTGATATACATCGAAGGATCCGTCGTGATGCCATTCTGGATCGGAATCATCGCCCCGTCCTTCTGCGCAAAGCACAGGTAGAAATAAATGACAGCGACCTGCATGACATTCATCGCCATCAGCTTTTTCATGTAGTTCTTGCTGAGGACCATGCCATATACGCCAAGGAAGAAAAGGATCATGACCAGGGTGTAAAGACCTTTTGTTTTCAGGAATTCATTCAGTACGTCCATGCTCTTCACCCCTTTTCACGATAGCATCCAGCAGATTGATGATCGTCATCATGACGCAGATGGCGACGCCGATCTCGATGAGGAAGATCCCGGTCGCATGCATTTCATTCTGCGCTTCCATCCGGATCGGCATGTAATTGTAATTCAGGAAGAAATCCGCCCCGCCCAGAAGCGTCAGCCAGCCGGTCAGTGCATAAATGAAGGTGCCGACACCGGCCAGCACGACCGATGTTTTTCCCAGCACATTGAATTTCGTATCAAAGCCCAGGATGAGACGCGCAAGCAGCACGCCCACCGAGAGCAGCGCCCCCGCCTGGAAGCCGCCGCCCGGAGAAAATTCACCGAGGCAGAGGATGTAGACTGCATATACCATCGTGAAGGGTACCAGCATGCGGAAGGCTATATTCAGGATCAGACCGCCAAATGGTTTATTCATTTGATAATCTCTCCTTCCTCCGGATCTTCCGGCTCCTCTTCAGGACGACGGCCCACCGTATTGCTGGTCAGGATGAGGACCGTCGTCAGCCCTGCCAGGAACATGACCGAGGTCTCCCACATGGTATCGAAGCCTCGATAGTCGATGATGACGCCAGTGACGATATTGGGAGAGCCCGTATCCTCCTCACTGCGCGAGATATAGGTCGGTGTGACATGCGTATTCGGTGCCGTATTCGGATCCCCGATCTCCGGGAGATAGGTGACCACCGAGACGAAGAGCGCCGTCATGACCGACAGAAGTACCGCTACCAGTCCACGCATTACTTACACCACCTATCAATTTTCTTCAGCGATGCTACGAAGAAGATCGTAGAGATCGTACCAATGACCGCTTCTGTGAAGGCCACATCCGGAGAACCCATCATGAGGTACAGGAGCACCGCGCAGAAGCTGAACGCGCTGTAGATGATGGCTGCGGAGAGGATGTCCTTGCAGAAGATGACCGCGCAGGTGATCAGAATCAGGAAAACCAGAAGAATGGCTTCGATCGTATAGATTTCCATTATTTTTCCTCCTTTTCCAAATGTCCCACCGGTTCATCAATGCTGTGATCCGGGCCCGCAAGACCGAGGAGCTTCTTCGCGCCCTTCGTCTTGAGCGTCCAGATCGGATGGCCGGACTTATAGGCCGACTTGCTCAGGATATGCGAGCCGATCGGGTTCGCCATGAAAACCAGAAGAAAGACGAATGCGATCTTGAGAGAGGTCAGTGTCGCACCTTCGTAGATCATAAGACCGATGAAGGTCAGCATGCAGCCTAGCGTCTCGCTGTTGCCCGATGCATGGATGCGGCTGTAGAAATCCGGAAGCCGGAGCATCCCGATGCCCGAGCCGATGAAAAAGATAAGCCCGCCGATGATGAAAAGCGCCGCTGCCACTTCCCGAGGAGAGGTAAAGCCGAGTTCACTCATATCTTATTCCCTCCTATGAACTTCGCCACGATGAGGGATCCCAAGAATCCCAAAAGCGCGTAAGAGATCGCAATATCCACATACATATCCGGACGCTTGTCGATGAAGCCGAAGACCACGATGAGACAGATCGTATCCGCCCCGATGACCCCCAAAGCATTCATCCGATCAAAGATCGTCGGCCCGTTGAAGAGGCGCTGGAGCATGAGAGCGATGACGAAGAGAAGCACCAGCATCACGACATAGAGAAGAACCATCATGATCATTCCTCACCTTCCTTTTCTTCGACCACCTCGAAATCAAGCGGCATGCCATAGAGCCATGCCACCTTTCTTTGCATCCCGCCGTCCACAAGACCCTCGGCTGCCCCTTTCGTCAGCGCATGGATCTCATAAAGCCCGTCATCGGTTACATTCATGGTGACCGTCCCCGGCGTCAGCGTGATGGAATTGGCCAGAATGGTCGATGCCATCGGATTGTCCGCCCGGAAATAGAAGCGTACCACCTTCGGATCGATCTGGAGCTCCTGCGACTCTCGGCAAGAAGCACATCGACATTCGCGAGCACGAGCTGCCACATCAGCCAAATGAAGTACCAGATCATCTTCAAAGGGGAGAAGCCAAAGACATAGTAGAGGCGGCTCTCCTCCTTATTCGGCACCAGAAGCAGCGGATACGTCAGCCATGTCGTCACCAGCGCCGTGATCACGCCGTATACGATGAATTTCGTCTCCGTATGTCCCGAGAGCGCCATCCAGAAGGCGAACAGCACCACCGCGAGGCATCCCATGTGAACCACAGGCGAACCCACGATCCTTTTATCATTCCATACTACCTGTTTTCCCACAGCGACCACCTTTCCTCACCGAAGCCAAAGCCATATATCTCTATCGGAGATCTCTGAATAAAAAAATGCAATAAAAGCATCTGATCGCTTCTATTGCATCAAGTAACGAGCAGGAAAAGATATGCTTTCAAGCAAAAAGTATATGATTTTGCGTTGCTTTACCACGCTGCCTCATGCCGAGGACAGCTCATAAATCATCCCAGCCATGATCACTCTCATAGTGCATTGACTCCCCTCATTTTCCTCAGGGCTTCTCAACGGGAGAGGCTCTTTTCCATATTGATTGTACTTATAGTATCACATCCTATAGGAAAATGAAACAATCAAAAGAACTCAATTATCGCACAGTTATATAATTCACAATGCATGAATTATTTTACATAGGAATATATCAATGTGAAATGCATAAAAAAATGAGCCTGAAGAAATTTTCTTCGCGAAAAGATCTTCAGGCTCATTCCTGTTTCCTGGCAGGGGCAGGTAGAGTCGAACCACCGATAACGGAGTCAAAGTCCGTTGCCTTACCGCTTGGCGATGCCCCCATGAAGTCCGACAGTATCGGATTTCATGCAAAAAAATGGGGCGAGTGGTGGGACTCGAACCCACGCGTAACGGAGCACAATCCGCCGTGTTAACCACTTCACCACACCCGCCATATTTTTCCCGTCACAGGCATTTCGCCATATGACGTTGTTTATTGTACCATAGAAAGAAATATCCGTCAAATAGTTTTCCGAAAGATTTTTTTCATCTATCACCTGTCACAAAAAATTCTCTTACAATATATAAAGAGATTCATTAAAGGAAAGAGAGCGTCCCATCCCCGGTGCAGGGGATGGGGCGCCCTCTCTCCTCCTCAAGAGCTATGGCGCCTCTTCACCCCAGACCCCAACCTCTCCCCTTCCTCCGCTCCTTTATATGTTGTATAATAATAAACAACTTAAAAGCACTGGTTCCAAGCAGGATCTATTATACCAGTGCTTCTTTTTATTATTTATCCTTTTATCAATGAGGTACACACCATGGACAACAAACCTTTCCGACAGGGCACCATCGATCAATTCTTAGACGATCTCGCAGCAAGAAAGCCGCCCCCGGCGGCGGCGCAGCAGCCGGACTCGTAGGCGCACAGGCCTGTGCGCTCGCTGAGATGGTCTGCCATCTGACAGAATCCAATAAAAACTACGCAGAATTCCACGAAAAAGCAGCCGAATATGCCGCCGTCTTTCAGATGGCGCGCTCCATCTTCCTCGATCTGATGGATGAGGATGCCAAGTCCTTCCTGGAGCTGATGAACACCCTGCGCGCCATCCGCACGCTTCCGCTGGCGGAGAGACAGGAAAAACAGCTCGAAGCCTTCAAGAAAGCGATCGAAGTCCCGCAGCAGATGGCGCAGACCATGAGCGATCTGCTCCCGAGCTTCACGAACCTGCTCCTCAAAGGAAATAAGAACGCCATCAGCGACGCCATCATGCTGCCAGCTTGCCATGGCCTGCATCCGTGCTTCGATCCTGAACGTCAAGATCAATATGAAATACATCGATGATGAATCTATGAACACGAAATGAATGATACAATCACCGCATGGGAAAATGCCATCTCCGCCATCGATGCCGTACTGACCTATCAGGTGGATTTATAAGGTGAACCCGTGGGGCGTATTGCCCTAATCCCTAATCCCTAGCTACTAATCCCTAGTCACTTTCCCAAAGGAGGCCCTATGTTTTCCAAAAATCAAAGCGGTTCCTCCTTGAACCGCCAGCTCTTCGAAACCTACATGGCGCTCGACAACTGGCACCAGTTCCGTCTGCGTCTTTTCATCGAAGGGATCTTCGTCGGCATCGCAGGCGGACTCTCGATCAGTCTCTTCCGATTTCTCCTGAATGAATCCGAAGACCTGCGCATCTACCTCTACTACACATGCCTCATCCCGCCGCTTCGCAGGGATGACCTCCTGCCGCTTCTTTCTTACGCGCTCCTTCTCCTTGCGATCGGCGGCGCGCTCTATGCCATGTGCCGCTACGCCCCCATGGCCGGCGGCTCTGGCATCCCGCAGGTGAAGGGCGTCATCCTTGGCCTCATGAAGATGAAATGGCTGCGCATCCTCTGGGTGAAGATCCTCGCCGGAGCCATCGGCATCGGCGCAGGGCTCTCGCTCGGCCGCGAAGGCCCCTCCATCCAGATCGGTGCCGTTGCCGGGCAGGGCCTCTCCCGCATGCTCGGCCGGACACGCATGGAGGAGCGATACCTCATCACCAGTGGTGCGAGTGCAGGGCTTGCTGCCGCCTTCAATGCGCCGCTCGCCGGCATGATGTTTGCCTTAGAAGAGCTCCACCGCAATTTCTCCGGCGCCGTCCTTCTCCCCACGATGACATCAGCCATCACAGCGACCATCGTCACCCGCTGCTTCTTCGGGAATGGGACCAGCTTCCATTTCGTCGATCTCGTCCCGCTCCCTGCCCAGTACCTGTGGTATGTAGCTCTCATCGCCCTCATCTGCGGCCTCGCCGGTATCATCTTCAACTACGGCCTCCTTCACATCGGCGCTTCTACCATCCGAAGGTCTTTAGGACGCAGGCATCCAAGATCATTTTTGCCCTCCTCTGTGCCGGTGTGCTCGGATTCCTCCTCCCGCAGGTCTTGGGCGGCGGCAACCATCTTGTCGACCAGCTCGCCGTCACGAGCTACCCGCTCGCCTTTCTGCTGCTTCTTCTGGCAGCCAAATATATCTTCACCCTCATCAGCTACGGCTGCGGCGCGCCCGGCGGATTCTTCCTGCCCCTGCTCGTCATCGGCGCCCTGACCGGCGCCGTGCTGGCAAATCTCCTCGTCAATGCGGGACTTCTCTCTGCGGTATACACACCGAATGTCATCATCATCGGCATGGTCTCCCTCTTCGCCGCAAGCGTCCGCTCCCCCATCACCGGGACCCTTCTCATCCTTGAGATGACAGGCGACTTCGATCACCTCATGGTCCTCGCCTTTGCTTCCGCCATCGCCTATATCACCGCAGAGATCCTGAGAGGACGCCCGATCTACGATGCCCTTCTCCAGAGATCTCTCGCCGCCAGCCCCGATACCGCCTGTGAAGAGGAAAAGAATATGATCGAAGTCCCCATCGCGAGCGGCTCCCTTCTGGAAAACCGTCCGATCTCCGAGCTTCCACCCATGAAGCAGACCGTCATCGTAGAGATCAAGCGCTCCGGGAAAAGCCTCATCCCCGACCCCGATACCCGCCTTCGCGCCGGCGACTTCCTCTACATCCTCTCCGAGAGCCGAAATGCAGAAACACTAAAGCGCATGGGCGAAGAGTCGAATGTGAAATAAAGGGTTTGGAGTTCAGGGTCAGCCCGTGGGCGTGCCCCCTTGATCGTTTACGAAAGAGGTTCAAAGGTTCAAAGGTTCAAAAAGGGGGTGGTGCGGCGCTTCGCGCCGATTTTTGTAAACGGCGATGCCCGAAAGTAGTATTCAAGTCCCCAGTCACCATTTATATAAAAGGAGTCTTTCTCATGGGTCAGCTCAGACGAAAAGTGCATAACTACACCATTCTGGTGCTCATCAAAGAAGCTCAATGCCCGATTTTCATGTCAAGTCCCTCGCCGCCCTGCGCGTGCGCGAAGGCGAAGAGGTCGACTCCCTCTGCTTTCAGGACTGCGACCAAAAGGAAAGGCAGGCCATTGCCAAGGATATGAAGGCCCTTCACGCCTTTCTGGCAGACGACCTCATCCTCACCGCAGACATCAGTGAGAATATGCCTGCCATGGAAAAGCTATATCAGGAATACTGCGATGCCTTCTTCACGAATACCACGCTCGATATCCTCCCCATCAATGAAGAGGTGACTCCTCTCATGGACGATCCCGCGGCTTTTACGGCGCGCATCGCCGCCATCCAAGGAGAAACAGATGCCTTGAAACGCGCCCGCTCCACCCATGCCATCTATGAGGAAGCGGCAGAGATCCTCTACGGCTATCAGAAAGGCTGGCCCTACTGGATCTGTGCGCTCTCCACCGAAGAAGAACGCGGCATGGAAAAACGCCTCCCCGCGAAAAAGAAAAAACTCTGGATCGCCACCCTCTGCTGGTTCTTCGGTCTGCACTACTTCTATCTGGGAAATTCCGCACGCAATCTCTTCTACCTCATGACCGTCGGAGGCTGCTTCCTCTGGATGCTTTTCGATCTCTACCGCCTCCCCGCCATGGTGGACGAGAGCAATGCAAAGATCGCAGAAGAAGTGTACAAAGAATTGAAAAAGGGATGAGTGACTAGGGACTAGGGACTAGGGATTAGGGATTGGGGATTAGGGATTAGGAACCTCAAGTGACTGGTGACTTGAATACGACTTTCGGGCATCGCCCCATATATATTTGCGGCGAAGCCGCCACCTTCACTCCTCACTCCTCACTCCTCATTCAAGTCGAGCTTTCATCCACAATCAAGGGGGCGGCACGCCCCATGGGCTAACCGAGGACCAGGCGTAAAATCTCATAGTGACTGCAAGTCTAACTAGACCTTGCATTAAATCGAAGAATTTTGCATTTTTTGAATGAAATTGGGATTAAAAACTGCACTTTTGCAATGTTTTTGTCCTATTTAAGCTATTTTTTTGCACCATAAAAAGCGCTTCTAAATCGATTTTTTAGAAGCACTGTAAATTGACATGCAGTTAATTCGAGAAATCC